>Ga0307440_1000224_pt1 | contig 26843 bp, 28 predicted proteins | sample SalMarWE160410MG_FD_202150 | JGI IMG/M metagenome (GOLD analysis project Ga0307440, IMG submission 202150) | Salt marsh sediment microbial communities from the Plum Island Ecosystem LTER, Massachusetts, United States - WE1604-10 | ecosystem: Environmental > Aquatic > Marine > Intertidal zone >...
TAGCCAGTGCTGCGCCCAATGCGGGGCGCAAGCGATGCGTGACCACCTCAAGCGCCGCTGCAAGGAGCTCGGCCTCGCTGGACCCGGCGGTGTTCGGATCAATACGGCGGGCTGCATGGACCGGTGTGGCGAAGGCCCCGTCGTCGCAGTCTATCCGGAGGGGGTCTGGTACACCTATGTAGACCGGGAAGACGTGGAGGAGATCCTGCGTGAGCATATCTTGGGTGGGCGTGTCGTGGATCGGCTGCGTCTCCCGGGCGATCCTCCACCGCAGGGGCGAACCGGGGGTTGACAGCGAGAGCAGAATATTAGACTACTCTCACGTACGGATTGTTTCTGTACGGTGTCAGTACTACTCCATCCTCCTTTGGGGGTTATTGCGTTAAACGCCGCTCTCAGGGGCGTTTTTTTTGGTCTTGCAGTTCGGTCCTCGCTCGGTGGCTCCGACTGCCGGGGCGTTGTCAGCGCGTCTGGAATCCGGTAGGATTCGCGGTCTTTCGTAAATGCGACAGCTGAACTCAGCACCTGGAGCCCTAGGACATGACGACAGTGAGTGCCAAGCCAGCGGAGGTTCGCCGCGCCTGGTACCTGGTTGACGCCGACGGCAAGACGCTCGGCCGGCTCGCCAGCGAGCTAGCGCGCCGCTTGCGCGGGAAGCACAAGCCGCAATACACCCCGCATGTGGACACCGGCGACTACATTGTGGTCGTGAATGCGGAGAAGGTCCGGGTGACCGGGAATAAGCTTGAGGACAAGATGTACCACCGTCACACGGGCTACACGGGTAACCTCAAGTCGATCAACCTGGCGAAGCTGCTGGCGAAGGCGCCGGATCGCGTGATTACCACGGCGGTCCGGGGGATGCTGCCGCGTAACCCCCTCGGCCGGGCCATGCTGAAGAAGCTCCGCGTCTACAAAGGGCCCGAGCACCGTCACGCGGCCCAGCAACCTCAGCCCCTCGACATCTGAGCACAGGAACCGAGCGCATGCCGGACACGAACTACGCCACCGGACGCCGTAAGAGCTCTGCCGCCCGCGTGTATGTAACGACGGGCTCGGGGAATATCACTGTCAACGGCCGTCCCCTGGATCGCTTTTTTGGGCGAGAGACCGCGCGCATGATCGTGCGCCAGGCCCTGGAGACGGCGAGCATGACCGACCGGGTCGATGTGGCCGTAACCGTCGCGGGCGGCGGGACCTCCGGCCAGGCAGGCGCCATCCGGCACGGTATCGCCCGCGCATTGGTCCAGTACAACGAGGAGCTGCGCCGCCCGCTCCGTCAAGCCGGCTTCCTCACCCGCGACGCCCGGGAGGTGGAGCGGAAGAAGGTCGGGCTGCATAAGGCGCGTAAGAGACCGCAGTATAGCAAGCGCTAACGCGCTCGCTTGATGTCCGAGGGCCAAGGAGCGAGGGCCAAGGACGAGGATGGAAGGGCTCCGCCGGCTTGACGTCTGGAAGCGCGCCGGTCGGCTGTCAGTCAATGTCTACGGGTTGACGCGACGCTGTCCCGACCGCGCGTACAGGGATCAGGTGACGAGGTCCGCGCTTTTTATCGCCTCGAACATTGCGGAAGGCTATGAGCGTGGCACGAACAAGGACCGGGCGCGGTTCCTGCCGATCGCGAAGGGTTCCTGCGGGGAGTGCTGGACCCAGCTGCTGATAGGGGCCGAGGCATCCTTTTTTGGCAAGAAGGACGCCGGCCCGCTCATCACCGAGACCGAGGAGCTGGCCAAGATGCTCCGCGGCCTTATCAGGTACTTCGAGGCCCAGGACGGCTGAACGCCCCGGCCCTCGGCCCTGGAACCTCGCGACTTTCATTTGGGGGATCGTCTAGCGGCAGGACAGCGGACTCTGACTCCGTTAACCCAGGTTCGAATCCTGGTCCCCCAGCCAACACAAGAAAGCCGGCCCCGCGCCGGCTTTTTTTGTGCCCGAGCGGCAGAGGGTTTCGCCTCGGCCGTTGGCGCTCTGCAGGGAGGCCCGTGCGCCATCTTCCCGGGGTGGCGTTTTCCGAGATAGTCCTCGTCCAGGCAAGGGGGGCCAGCAGGTCGCAAAAAAGCAACAATCACCTGTTGTGTATCTTTTTTCAAAAAAACTGTTGCGTAATGTCGCGTGCTCGTCTAATATTCCAGTCGCAAGCACGATTGCGTAATGTTTTTGCAGTCTATTGGCAGATCAACAACAGCGGAGAACACGATGAACAAAAAGCTCATCACCTTGGCGGTCGCCGCCGCCCTGGCTGCCCCGGCCGCCGCGATGGCCGACGCGACCCTGTACGGCAAGATCAACATGTCGATCGATTACGTGCAGACGGAAGCGAACGCACTGGCCTATGGTCCGGGACAGATAACCTACACAGGGACCAACGCCATTCCGGACAGCCGCGCCATAAGCCCATGGGGCGTCGGACCGCGATCGCAGCTGCTTGCGTACGGAGGCAGGCTGATTGGTTCGGGCGGGCAGAAGTACTACGGATGGGACCTGAACTCCAACCAGCGGTCCAGCCGCCTCGGGGTGAAAGGCTCCGAGGACCTGGGCAACGGGCTGAAGGCGATCTACCAGATCGAGTTCGGCATCAGCCTGACCAACCCGCTCGACAACAGCAACATCGCGAACGGGGATTCGGGCAGCATCTCCATGCGTAACAGCTTCGTGGGTCTGGCCGGCAACTGGGGTACCGTCCTGGTCGGCCGTCACGACACCCCGCTGAAGATGTCCACCGCCAAGCTCGACCTCTTTGAAGACACCCTGGCGGACTACAACTGGACCGTCGGCTTCCACGACGTGCGGGCCAACAACGCCATCGCCTACGTGAGCCCCACCTGGGCGGGCCTGCAGTTCGCGGCTGCCATCATCCCGTCGGGCGGTGCCACCGCCCTCGGCCTCCCAAACAACGCGAATACCAGCATCGCGGCCTCGTACTCGCTGGCTGCCATTTACAGCAACGGGCCCTTCTACGCGTCCGTGGCGTACGAGAACCTTGGCAAGAAGAACTTCGCCGGGCTTAACGGGCCTGTGTATGGCGACTATCTGGGCGTGCCCGGCTGGGGCAACGCAGATGCGTGGAGCTACTGGCGCGCGGGTCTGGGCATCCTCGACTGGAACGGCTTCACCCTGGACGGTGTCTACGAGTCGCATGAGCACTTCCTCGGCGCACCCACCCAGGCGAGCGTTAACATGTGGCAGGTCCAGGCGGGCTACGCCTTCGGCAACAACATGCTCAAGGGCATGTACGGCAAGACCGATCCGGAGAACTGCGTGGGTGCGTCCTACCTCGGCCTCGGGCCCAACTCCGGGGTCATGTGCGGTCCGATGGCTCAGAATCTCTCCATCGCGTCCGGGAACGGCTACACGCCCTACTACGCGAACAACAAGAATTACAGCTCGTGGGCGGTTGGGCTGGACCACAACTTCAGCAAGCGCACCCAGGTGTACCTGCTGTACACCGCGACCGACTCCAATGTGCCGGAGGCCGGCTGGAACGGCCTGTCGCTTGGTATGAGCCACAGCTTCTAATAACGTAGCTTAGATGCCCTACGGGGTTTGGAACGGGGCCTTCGGGCCCCGTTTTTTATTGGAGAGTTGCGAGGAACGAGGTGCGGGGGCCGAGGGTGCGGATGGAGGGCGACACGCCTTATCGATTCTACCTCGGCCCTCGAACCTTCCTATACGGTCATCGTCCTCGCCCCTTCCTCCGTCCCCAAGATCAACACGTCCGCGGGGCGAAGCGCAAAGATGCCTACGGTCACCACGCCGGCGATGTTGTTGATGGCCTGCTCGAGCTTGACGGGCTCCATGATCTCCAGGTGGTGGACGTCCAGTATGAGATTGCCGTTGTCGGTGACGAAGCCCTCCCGCCACATGGGGGTGCCGCCTAGCTTGACCAGCTCCCGGGCCACGTAGCTGCGGGCCATGGGAACCACCTCGACGGGCAGGGGGAACTTGCCGAGCACTGAAACGAGCTTGCCGGCGTCCGCGATGCAGACGAAGCGCCTGCTGGCCGCCGCGACTATCTTCTCCCGGGTGAGGGCGCCGCCGCCGCCCTTGATCAGCTGAAGCTGACGATTTGACTCGTCGGCCCCGTCCACGTAGATGTCCAGCTCCCCGACGGCATTCGGGTCCAGCACGGGAATGCGGTGTCCCTTCAGGCGCTCCGTGGAGGCCTCGGAGCTGGACACCGTGCCTTCAATCCGGCCCTTGATCGTGGCCAGGAAGTCGATGAAGTGGTTGACGGTCGAGCCCGTGCCGACCCCGACGATGCCCCCCTCTACGTAATCCAGGGCGGCCCTCGCCGCCAGATGCTTCATCTCGTCCTGGTTCATTCCAATCCCTCCCGGGCAGGTTGTACAAAGGCAAGACATCATAGCAAAGCCCCTGCGTTGGGTTAGTATGTAGCACTTCGGCGCAGGGCGGGCAGCCCTGTCCCAGCGCCACGCCGCGTCCCCCGGGTGTCTGTAGGAGCGACCTCTGGTCGCGACTGAGCCTTGGTGCGGCTAAGGGGTGGAATGATGCTGGGCCGTGCTGATCGCGAGCTTTGGTCGCGACCAAGGTCGCTCCTACGGGGGGCGGCGGTCTTTGCGGCCCGGAGAGAGCTGCAGCCCACGCATTCCCGGATCTCTAACCCTCTCTCTTTGCCCTTCCCACGGAGGCGGAGGGGACAGTGTAGATGCTCCATGCCCGAGACCTATATCGAACGCATCTTGCGGGCGCGCGTCTACGACGTCGCTCAGGAATCGCCCCTGGCGCCGGCGTGCCTTCTCTCGCGCCGCCTCGGTAACCAGGTTCTGCTGAAGCGGGAGGACCTGCAGCCGGTCTTCTCCTTCAAGCTCCGGGGCGCGTACAACAAGCTCGTCCACCTGGACACGCAGACGCGGGCGCGGGGCGTGATTGCCGCCTCCGCCGGCAACCATGCCCAGGGGGTGGCCCTGGGGGCCGCGCGACTGGGAATCCCGGCGACCATCGTTATGCCCCGGACCACTCCCGTGATCAAGGTCCGGGCGGTACGCCACCTGGGCGCGCGGGCGCTCCTGCAGGGGGATTCCTACGACGAGGCCTATGCCCACGCCATGGGGCTGGTGGCCGAGCGCGGGCTGACCTTCATTCACCCCTTCGACGATCCGGACGTGATTGCCGGCCAGGGTACCGTCGGTATGGAGATCCTGCGGCAGCACCCGGAGCCGCCCCACGCCATCTTCGTGCCCGTGGGGGGGGGCGGTCTGATCGCCGGTATCGGGGCCTACGTGAAGTACGTGCGCCCGGAGGTGCGGGTGATCGGGGTGGAGCCTGAGGACGCTCCGACCCTGGAGCGGGCGCTGCTCGCGGGGCGCCCGGTGGAGCTGGAGCAGGTTGGGCTCTTCGCCGACGGGGTTGCGGTGCGCGTCATCGGCAAGGAGACATTCCGCATTGCTCGCAAGACGGTGGACGAGGTGGTGCTCGTGGGGACCGACGAGATCTGCGCCGCCATCAAGGACATCTTCGACGACACCCGTGGCATTGCTGAGCCCGCCGGGGCGCTGGCGCTCGCTGGCCTCAAGCGTTACGTGGAGTCGCGCGGGATCAAGGGTAAGAGCCTGATCGCCATAGAGAGCGGGGCCAACATCAACTTCGACCGCCTGCGTCACGTGGCGGAGCGGGCGGAGCTCGGCGAGCGGCGCGAGGCCCTGCTCGCCGTAGGGATCCCTGAGCGTCCCGGGAGCTTCCTCGGTTTCTGCCGCACCCTCGGTAAGCGCCAGATCACCGAGTTCAACTACCGCTATGCGGACGCCCAGCGTGCCCACGTATTCGTCGGAGTCGAGCTTGCCCGCGGGGACGAGGAGCGCGGGGAGATCATCGCGCGCCTGGAGCAGAAGGGATTCTCTGTCGTCGACATGACCGACAACGAGACTGCCAAGCTCCACATCCGATTCATGGTGGGAGGGCACGCCCGGGATGTCACCGACGAGATGCTGGTCCGCTTCGAGTTCCCCGAGCGCCCGGGGGCCCTCCTGGATTTCCTGTCAGGGCTTGGCCGTCGCTGGAACGTCAGCCTTTTCCACTACCGCAATCACGGTGCCGCTTACGGCCGGGTGCTTCTGGGGATCCAGGTCGCCCCCGAGGAGCGCCCGGAGCTGCGAGAGCTGCTGGACGGGCTGGGGTATCAGTATTGGGAGGAGACGGAGAACCCGGCGTATCGGTTGTTCGCGAGCTCTGAATGAAGGGCGGAGGGCCAAGGGTGGAGGGCGGAGGGCGAAGGGCAGAGGGCAGAGGAATAAGACAGCGAACGGCCGGGAGGGAGGCATAGGAACGTCTTAGACGACGTCCGCAAGTTCGGGATCGAGCGGGACCCGCGCGAATCCCCTCGTCCCTTATCGCCGGGCCCTCAGCCCTCACTCCTAGGCCCTTCGCCCTTGGCCCTAATCCCTAATCCCTAATCCCTCTCTCCCAAATTCTGTTCTCGGTCGCCACGCCATCCAGCGGCACATCCCATGGACCGGTGTCAATGGCTTCCAGTCGTTGGCACTCGTGGGCGAGGCCTATCAGGCGGGGACGTCGCCAGTGGCGGCGTATCCGCAGGTAGCCGAGGGTGCGGTCGTAGAATCCCCCGCCCATCCCGAGGCGGTTGCAGTCGGGGTCAAATCCCACCAGCGGCACCAGTAGGAGGTGCAGGGCCCAGGGAAGGTGGATACGGCGTCTGCGGAGCTCCGGCTCTGGGATGCCGAACCGGTTCCGCGTCAGGCGGCTGTCCTGCCGGATCTCGACGAACCAGAGCTTCTGTGCTCGTAGCACGGGGAGAAAGACGCGCTTGTGCCGGGCACGAGCCGCCGACAGGAGGGGTGCAGGGTCTATCTCGCCGTCGTTGCTCCAATAGGCGCCGACACGACGGGCGCGGACGAACGCGGGGTGCCGGCCCAGGCGACGGGCGAGGGCGTTGGCATGTCGGACGCGCTGCGCGGGGGGGATCGCATTGCGGCGGGCTCTCAGCTCACGTCGCAGCTTCCGTCCGGGACTCATCCAGTGGCGATGGGGACATCCCCCGCTTGTGTCGGTTTCGGCCTTTGTTCTTGAACCGTTAGGTTCAAGTGGGGGCGATCGATGTCGCTTCAGGCTTTCCGCTCGTGGACGGACATGCTCAACGGCTTCACTTACTCGCCCCCGGGGTATGGATTAGGCTCAAGAAAATACCCAGGCCTTCGTCGAGCACCGCAGGGGATGTCTTGAGAAGAGAGGCTATACCGATTCGCCCTCCGCGTCCAGCGCCCGATGTGCCGTCAGCGCCTCGGCAACCCGCTGCTGCAGCCCGGCAAGCCGGTCCTCGGCGTCGAGCGTCCCTTTGCCTTCCTGCTGTCTCACCTGGAGCAGCTCGTAGGCAAGGTTCAGGGCCGCCATGACAGCGATGCGGTCGCTCCCGATCACCCGTCCGCTCTGGCGGATCTCGCGCATGCGCTGGTCCAGGTAACGCGCAGAATCAATGAGCCCTTCCTTCTCGGATGGGTCGCAAGCGATCCGGTATTCCTTATCCAGGATCCGGACCGTGACCGGGATCTGCTCCTCGCTCACACCCCTTCCTCCATCGCCTTCAAGCGCGAGATCATAGCCTCCACGCGGTTGCGGGCCAGCTCCGTCTTCTCGATCAGCTCCGCGCGCTCGGAGACGAGGCTCTCCTGACGCGCCCGCAGGGAGGCGTTTTCGTCTTTGAGTCGACGGCAGGTGCGGATCAGCTCCTCCACCTGAGATTCCAGGATATCGAGGTCGAAGTTCGGCACAGGATCTGCTTCTCCAGGCAAACTCCCAGCACTATAGAAGCCGTGATCCTCAGGGTCAATCCGTCCCGGGCCGTGTTATCATCGATTTAATTCCAAGATGCCCGCCCAGGGGGCAATTCCTAGCGATTTCCCGCATGCAGCCGGCGACCGCCATCGACTACCGCCAGCTCACCGAGCGACTTGCCGTCTCGGAGCTGACCCCGAGTGCGGCCGAGGCACACGGAATCCTGTGCGGTCTGATCTGCGCGGGCCACCCGGACGCGGAAAGGACCTGGACGGAGGAGCTTCTTCGGGGCACGGACCCCGCGGACCTCCTCGCCCAGGAATGCCGTCAATCCCTGCACGCGCTGGCCGAGACCACGCGCGAGGAGATCGAGGGGCCGGGGCTCGGCTTCGCCCCGCTGCTCCCCGCCGATGACGCCTCCCTCACCGAGCGTGCCATCGGGCTCTACGATTGGACGCGAGGTTTTCTGTACGGACTGGGCGTCGCCGGCGTGGACGAGCAGGAGCTCTCCGAGCAGACCCGGGAGATCTTCCGGGATTTTGCTGCTATCACGCACTTGGATCTCGAGGGGCTCGGTGAGGATACCGAGGAGGGCGAGGAGTCCCTGATGGAGCTTCAAGAGTTTGTTTGGGTTGCAGCCATGCTGGTCTACGAGGAGCGCGGCCAACCTGAGGGGCCCGCACCCTGATGTCGGCAGCTGAGCTCAAGCGCCGGCGCCGCCGGCTCACCGACGTCATGGAGCCGCCGGCTGTCGCGCTGCTGCCGGCCGCGGCGGAGGTCGTCCGCAATCGGGACGTGCACTACCCGTTTCGGCAGGACAGCGATTTCCAGTACCTGACCGGCTTCCCCGAGCCGGAGGCGCTTGCGGTCCTGGCCCCGGGGCGGAAGGAGGGCGAGTACCTGCTATTCTGTCGGCCCCGCGACGAGAAGAAGGAGCTCTGGGAGGGCCCGCGTGCCGGGGTCGAGGGGGCGCGGGAGCACTATGGGGCCGACGAGGCCCACCCGATCGAGGAGGCGGACGAGCTGCTGCCCAAGCTGTTGGAAAACTGCGCGCGCCTTTACTACCCGCTGGGGGTGAGCTCGGATCTGGATCAGCGGGTGATGCACTGGATCAACCTGGTCCGTGGCAAGGCGCGGACCGGGGTGCGGGCCCCGGTGGAGGTCGTCGCCCTCGATCACCTGCTGCACGAGCAACGGCTGGTGAAGAGCAAGGAAGAGCTTCGGATCATGCGCAAAGCGGCCCGGATTTCCGCCGATGCCCACCGGAGAGTTATGCGTCTATGCCGTCCAGGCATGTGGGAGTACGAGCTGGAGGCGGCATTCGTCCATGCCTGCGCGCTGCGGGGCGGACGCTTCCAGGCCTATCCGCCCATCGTGGGCAGCGGTGCCAATGCCTGCGTGCTGCACTATGTGGACAATCGCCACCGCCTGCGGGACGGGGATCTCGTTCTGATCGACGCCGGCTGCGAGTGCGCCGGCTATGCCTCGGACATTACGCGCACCTTCCCGGTGAACGGCCGATTCAGTGAGCCTCAGCGGGAGCTTTACGAGCTGGTGCTGGCGGCCCAGGCGGCGGCGATCAAGAAGGCGCAGCCAGGGAGCCGGTGGGACGCCCCCCATAAGGCAGCGGTGCGTGTCCTCACCCGGGGGCTGGTGGAGCTGGGTTTGCTGGAGGGTACCAAGGACGACGTCCAGAAGCTGATCAAGGAGGAGAAATACAAGCCTTTCTACATGCACCGCACCGGTCACTGGCTCGGCATGGATGTCCACGACGTTGGCGACTACAAGGTGGACGGCAAATGGCGCACGCTGGAGCCGGGGATGGTGATCACCGTGGAGCCCGGCCTCTATATCCCCGGCGAGGAGGAGGTTCCGGCGCGATACCGCAACATCGGCATTCGCATCGAGGACGACCTGGTCATCACCGCCGAGGGTAATGAAATACTCTCGGCCGATGCCCCCAGGGCGGTAGCGGAAATCGAGTCGTGGATGCGTACGACCTAGTCATCGTCGGTGGCGGCCTGGTGGGGGGCAGCCTGGCCTGCGCCCTGGGGCAGACGGGACTGCGCGTCTGCGTGGTGGAGGCGGTTACCCTGGATGTCGCGGACCAGCCAGGCTACGACGAACGGGTCATTGCGCTGTCATGGGGCAGCCGCCGCATCCTTGAGGGCATCGGGCTGTGGTGCGGGATCGCCCCGGGGGCGGCTCCCATCCACCGGATTCACGTGTCCGACCGCGGACACTTGGGCTTCGCCCGCTTGGATTGCAGGGAGGAGGGCGTCGATGCGCTCGGCTATGTGGTGCCGGCGCGGCTGCTTGGTCGCGGGATCCGTGAGGGACTGAGGGGGGTGGATCTTCTCTGTCCGGCGCGGCTCGTGGGCCTTCACGCCGATGCTCAGTGGGCCAATCTGGAGATCGCGACGGAGGGCGGGACTCGTGTGGTCCAGGCGCGGTTGCTCGTCGCGGCGGACGGGGGCGACTCTGGGGTGCGCAAGCATCTCGGGCTTGCGGTGCGGGAGCGCCGCTATGGCTATGATGCGGTGATTACCACGGTGACGGCAGATCGCCCTCAGCCCGGGGTAGCCTTTGAGCGCTTTACCGATACCGGGCCGCTGGCGATGCTCCCCATGACCGAAGGCCGCTATTCTGTGGTCTGGACCGTGCGGGAGGGGGAGAGCAACGAGATCCTGGGGCTCTCGGACTCGGAGCTGCTCGACCGCCTCCAGGCCCGGTTCGGCTATCGGCTGGGTCGCTTCTCGCGCCCTGGGCGGCGTGCGGCCTACCCGCTCAAGCTGCTCCTGACTAAGGAGACGGTGCGACCGCGGGTCGTCCTGATCGGTAATGCGGCCCATACCCTGCACCCCGTGGCCGGCCAGGGCCTCAACCTGGGGCTGCGGGACGTCGCCGCGGCGGCGGACGTGCTTGCCGACGCTTGGCAGCAGCGGCGCGACCCCGGCCGGTCCGAGATCCTTGACGGCTACCGTCGGCTGCGTGGGCGCGACCAAGCGGGAATGGCGGCTATCACCGACACCCTCGCCCGGCTGTTCGTGAATCCCTGGCCTCCGGTGCGTGCCGCGTGCAACCTCGGCATGCTCGGTCTGGACCTTGCTCCGGGCCTTCGGCATGTCGTCGCGCGGCGCCTCATGGGTCTGGATGCCAGCCAGCCGCGTTTGGCGCGCGGGCTGCCCTTGGTGGCGGGCCATGACCGATAAGGAGCTGCGCTTCGACCTCATCGTCGTGGGCGGCGGCATGGTGGGCGCCGCCTCGGCCTGCGCCTGCGCCGGGAAGGGCTGGCAGATCGCGGTTATCGAGACCCGGGGGCCCCAGCGCACCTGGCCGGTGGGGGAGGTGGACCTGCGGGTCTCCGCCCTCAACCGGGCCAGCGAGCGCATGTTGACGCGGCTGGGGGCCTGGGGACGCATCCGGGAGCTGGGCGTTAGCCCCTACCGCGAGATGCGTGTCTGGGACGCCGTGGGGGGGGGGCGTATCCATTTCGACAGCGCGGATCTGGGGCAGCGGGATCTAGGCCATATCGTGGAGAACCGGGTGACCCAGCTTGCCCTCTGGGAGCGTCTGGAGCAATCGGCCGACGTCACCTTGCTCTGCCCCGCAGGCGTGGGCGAGATCGCGCTCGGCCAGGATGCGGTGGTGGTGCATCTCCGGGACGGTCGACGGGCCTCGGCCCGGTTATTGGTGGGTGCGGACGGTCGCGATTCCCTCGTGCGCGATCGGGTCGGTATCGCCTCCCACGGCTGGGCATACGACCAGCAAGCGATCGTTGCCAATGTAGAGGTCGAGCGGTGGCATCAGGAGACCGCCTGGCAAAGGTTTCTCCCCACGGGTCCCCTGGCCTTTCTCCCGTTGCGGGACGGGCGCTGTGCAGTGGTCTGGTCGGTGGCGGAGCCGCGCGCCCGGGAGCTCCTTCAGCTCGAAGAGCCGGAGTTTCGCAACGCGCTGGAGGATGCCTTCGAGCACCGGCTCGGGGCGATCGGCCAGATAGGGCCGCGGGCGGCGTTCCCGCTGCGGCTAAAGCATGCGGAACATTACGTGCTGCCGCGGCTGGCCCTGATCGGCGACGCCGCCCATGCGGTCCATCCCCTGGCGGGGCAGGGGGTGAATCTGGGGCTCCTGGACGCCGCGGCCCTGGCGGCGGCCCTCGACGAGGCGCGGGAACGGGATCGGGATATAGGAGGCCTGTGGGCCTTGCGCCGTTATGAGCGCGCCCGCCGGGGCGAGAACATGCTGATGCTCGCCGCAATGGATGGCTTCAAGCGGCTGTTCGGCAACCGGATCCTGCCTCTGGCAGCGGCCCGCAGCGCCGGGCTCGTCGCCGTGGACCGGATTCCGCCGCTGAAGCACCTGTTCATGCGGCAGGCGCTGGGGGTCGGGACAGATGTCCCTCCGTTGGCGCGCCCCTGACACTTGCCGAGGGTCGTGCGTAGCGCGCTCCGAATCACCCTCGCCGCCGGGAGAAGGTCGGGGGATGAGGGAAACGGTCATGGTGGCAGCGACTTAGGTTCTCGGGAGTGGCGCTGACGCCATGGCTGTTACCCTGAAAGTCGCGGCTGGGGTGCGACCGGTCCGGCCGGTGGTCGATTAGCAAATTAGGAAATTCCATACGCGCATCCAAGTTTTGGATTAGGTCCTATCCGCTCATTTTGGCTACTCTTACGGGCCGGCAAGCCTGGGTCCTTGCCGAGGCGTGCTCGCCTACCAAGGTTCCGCCTGTGGCGACGATTCCCGATATCACCGACACGGAGAAGTGGATCACGCAGACCACCCTCAAAGAGCGGTACGGGCGCGCCATGGAGATCCAGCTTGCGGACGCCGACATCCGTCTGCACCCGGCCGACCGCGAGCTGACGAGCTGCCCGGTGATCTACTGGAAGGCAGACGACGGCTGCAGTTTCGTAATCTTCAAAGTCGGCGAGCGCAACTACCGCTGCCAGTTCTACTTCGACCCCTATAAGCAGATGGGCACGGGCGCCGACGAGTATGACGACCTTGCCGAGTGTGCCGTAGCCCTGCTGCAGGCCCAGGCCGATTTCACCGCCGAGCGGCGCGGTGACCTGCCGTGCAAGCGCGGTTGACCCTGCGCACCACGGGGTCGGAATGGTCCATTCGCCTTAAGACTTCCGGTGCCGCCCGAGGGGTTGGGCGGTGAATAGAGCGACCTTACGAGAGCAACCAGGGGAGACCCATGACTGCGAAAAACGCCTTCTACGCCCAGTCCGGCGGCGTTACCGCTGTGATCAACGCCTCCGCGTGCGGCGTGATTGAGACCGCGCGCCAGCACAAGGACAAGATTGCCAACGTCTACGCCGGCCGCAACGGGATCATCGGTGCCCTCACCGAGGACCTGATCGACACCAGCCAGGACTCCGATGCGGCCATCGCAGCGCTTCGCTACACGCCTTCGGGTGCCTTCGGCTCCTGCCGGTACAAGCTGAAAAGCCTTGAGGCAAACAAACGCGAATACGAGCGCCTGATCGAGGTCTTCAAGGTCCACGACATCGGTTACTTCTTTTACAACGGCGGCGGTGACTCCGCCGACACCTGTTTCAAGGTCTCCCAGCTCTCTGAGACCATGGGCTTCCCGGTCCAGGCCATCCATGTCCCCAAGACGGTCGACAACGACCTGCCCATCACCGACAACTGTCCCGGATTCGGCTCGGTCGCCAAGTACATCGCCGTGTCCACCCTGGAGGCGTCGTTCGACGTGCGCTCCATGGCTAAGACCTCCACCAAGATCTTCGTCATCGAAGTGATGGGCAGGCACGCCGGCTGGATCGCCGCAGCCGGTGGGCTGGTTGAAGATCACGACATCCCGGTGGTGATCCTCTTCCCGGAGATCGAGTTCGACCAGGAGCGGTTCCTGGCTGCGGTGAAGGCCAAGGTGGAGAGGCACGACTTCTGTACCATCGTGGTCTCCGAGGGGGCCAAGTACCCTGACGGCCGGTTCCTGGCGGAGCAGGGGACGCGAGACGCCTTCGGTCACGCGCAGCTGGGCGGCGCCGCCCCGGTCGTGGCCAACATGGTCCAGGACGCCTTTGGCTACAAGTTCCACTGGGCGGTGGCGGACTATCTGCAGCGGGCCGCGCGCCACCTGGCCTCCAAGACTGACGTGGATCAGGCCTATGCCATGGGCAAGGCGGGGGTCGAGCTCGCCCTCCAGGGCCACAACGCCATCATGCCCACCATCGTGCGCGCCTCCGATGCGCCCTACCGCTGGGAGGTGGGTGAGGCCCCCTTGTCGAAGGTGGCTAACGTGGAGAAGTTCATGCCTCGGGACTATATCTCAGAGGACGGGCTCGGCATCACTACCGCCTGCAAGGAATACCTGATTCCCCTGATCCAGGGGGAGGACTATCCGCCCTTCGAAAAGGGCCTGCCCAAGTACGTGACGCTCAAGAATGCGCCTGTTGCGAAGAAGCTAGACGCGTTCGAGCTCTAGAGAACCAATCGATGGGGGTCGCGAGCCCCCTTTTTCGGCGGCCAGCAGGGAACCGGAGCATGACGCTTGAGCGTGCCCGCGAGCTCATCAGCACCCAGCTGCAGTTTGGCGGCGGCTACAACCGCAACGCCGTGCGTTTGATCCTGGCGGAGATCCAGCGGGAGCACGGACAGGCGGCTGTCGACGATTTGATCCGGGACCTTGACCTCGAAGTGGCATTCGGCCTAACGCTCGGCACCGATTTCTCCGGCGTCGGGCGCTGAACCAAGAGAGACAAGCGCCACCGGCCCAGGTTTCCCAACTCAGATAGGAGAACGACAGATGTCCGCAGGTTTGGTTTTCGCCCTGCTCTGCGCCGTGGTGGCGCTAGGCTACGGGGTCTGGTCCGTCAAATGGATTCTGGCTCAACCGGATGGCTCCGATCGTATGCGGGAGATTGCTGCCGCGATACAGGAGGGGGCCAAGGCCTACCTCAACCGCCAGTACACCACCATCGGCCTGGTGGGCGCCGTGCTTGCGGTCATCATCTTCTTCACCCTGGGATGGGAGACCGCGGTGGGGTTCGCCGTCGGCGCCATTCTCTCGGGCGCTACCGGTTACATCGGCATGAACATCTCGGTGCGCTCCAATGTGCGGACGGCGGAGGCGGCAAAGGGAGGGCTGAACGCCGCCCTGCAGATCGCCTTCCGCGGCGGTGCCATCACCGGCCTGTTGGTGGTCGGTCTGGGTCTGCTTGGTGTGGGGGGCTACTACGCCGTGCTCCACAAGATGGGCCTTCCCGAGAATGAGATCCTCCACGCCCTCGTGGGCTTGGGCTTCGGCGGGTCGCTGATCTCCATCTTTGCCAGGCTTGGCGGCGGCATCTTCACCAAGGGCGCCGACGTCGGGGCGGACCTGGTCGGCAAGGTAGAGGCGGGTATTCCCGAGGACGACCCCCGCAATCCGGCGGTTATCGCCGACAACGTCGGGGATAACGTCGGTGACTGCGCGGGCATGGCGGCCGATCTGTTCGAGACCTATGCGGTCACGGTGGTCGCCACCATGCTGCTGGGTTGGCTGCTCCTCAGCTCCACCGACGCCATCATCTATCCCCTGGTGTTGGGCGGCGTCTCTATCATTGCATCGGTCATCGGCACCTTCTTCGTCAAGGTCCACGAGCGGGACACAAAGATCATGAGCGCCCTCTATAAGGGGCTCATCGTCGCGGGGGGCCTCGCCGCGGTGCTCTTCATCCCGGTCACCCTCTGGCTGGTGCCCAAGACCATCGTCGTCGCCGGGGTCACCTATGGTCAGTGGAGTGTCTATGGCGCCGCCCTCATCGGTCTCGCCCTGACGGCCGCCATGGTGGTGATCACCGAGTACTATACGGCCACTGAATACTCGCCCGTCCGACACATCGCGAGCGCCTCAACCACCGGGCATGCCACCAACATCATTGCGGGTCTCGGCGTGGCGATGAAGTCGACGGCTGCCCCCGTCTTGGCCGTCTGCGCATCCATCTGGGGCGCCTATGAGCTGGCGGGACTTTACGGCATTGCGGTCGCAGCCACCTCCATGCTCTCCATGACGGGGATCATCGTTGCCCTGGACGCCTATGGCCCGATCACCGACAACGCCGGCGGTATCGCGGAGATGGCCGAGCTGGACGAGAAGATCCGCGGCATCACGGACCCGTTGGACGCTGTTGGAAACACCACCAAGGCAGTGACCAAGGGCTATGCGATCGGCTCCGCCGGCCTTGCTGCGTTGGTTCTGTTCGCCGACTACACCCATGCCCTGGGGGACCATGCACTGAACTTCTCGCTTAACAACCACATGATCATCATCGGGCTCTTCCTCGGCGGCCTGGTGCCCTTCCTGTTCGGCTCCATGGCGATGGAGGCAGTGGGGCGCGCCGCCGGGGGGATCGTCAATGAGGTTCGCCGGCAGTTCCGCGAGATGCCCGGGATCATGGACTATACCCAGAAGCCTGATTACTCCAGGGCGGTGGACATGCTGACCAAGTCCGCCATCAAGGAGATGATCATCCCGTCCCTCCTGCCCGTGCTGGTGCCGGTGGTGGTCGGGTTGCTGCTGGGCAAAGAGGCGCTCGGCGGACTCCTGATCGGTACTATTGTCACCGGCCTCTTCGTTGCTATCTCCATGACGACCGGTGGTGGTGCCTGGGACAACGCGAAGAAGTACATCGAGGATGGCAACCTGGGGGGCAAGGGCTCCGACGCCCACAAGGCGGCGGTAACCGGGGACACCGTGGGCGATCCCTACAAGGACACCGCCGGCCCCGCGGTCAACCCGCTGATCAAGATCATCAACATCGTTGCCCTGCTGATCGTGCCGCTGCTGTAAACGAGCGGTCGAAGAGCCAGCCGCCCCCCACCCGCGGGGGGCAAGGGAAGAGGCCCGGTTCGGGCCTTTTTCCTTTTGCGGCTGCTATCATGCAGTGAAGCTCAGTCTTTGCCTCTGCCTTGGCCGGTTCGGTCCGCGGGGGTGATGCCAGCCTGACCGTCCTCCCGGAGGTATCCCCATGGACTTGCACAGAGTCTCGCGCGGAAGAAACGTCCCCAATGAAGTCAACGTGATCATCGAAATCCCCGCCCATTCCGAGCCGGTAAAGTACGAGATGGATAAGGCGACCGGTGCCATGTTCGTAGATCGCTTCATGTCCACTGCGATGCACTACCCCTGCAATTACGGATACGTTCCCCACACCCTGTCTGCCGACGGCGACCCGGTGGACGTCATGGTGGTGACCCCCTACCCACTGATCCCCGGCTCCGTCATCCAGTGCCGCCCCGTCGGCGTGCTCAAGATGACCGATGAGTCAGGCGACGATGCCAAGGTCCTGGCGATCCCCATCGACAAGCTGTGCAAGAGCTATCGCAATGTGGACAGCCATCGCGATCTGCCCCAGGACTTGCTGGAGAAGATCGCCCACTTCTTTGAGCACTACAAGGACCTCGACGAAGGCAAGTGGGTCCGTGTCGGCGGCTGGGGCGGTCCGGACGAGGCCAAACAGGAGATCATGCAGAGCGTGCGGCTGTTCGACGAGGCACCGGAGAAGCCGGCGTTTTGACAGAAGACTCAATCATGCCAACGCTGACGCACTTTACGGACGCTGGCGACGCCCAGATGGTGGACGTGGGTGGCAAGGATATCACCCACCGGCTCGCGGTGGCGGAGGGCCGGATCCGCATGCGGCCAGAGACCCTCGCGCTGGTCGAGAGCGGTGGGCACAAGAAGGGTGACGTGCTGGGTGTCGCCCGTGTGGCAGGCATCATGGGCGCCAAGCGCACCGCAGACCTGATTCCCCTCTGCCACCCGCTGTCATTGACCAGGATCGGGATCGACCTCACGCCGGAGCCGGAGCGCTCAGCGGTACACTGCAAGGCGGTCGTGGAAACACGCGGCTCTACAGGGGTGGAAATGGAAGCCCTGTGTGCGGTTCAGGTGTGTCTTCTGACCATATACGATATGTGCAAAGCGGTGGACCGCGCCATGACGATCGAGTCGGTCCGCTTGCTGGAGAAGGCTGGCGGTAAGTCCGGCCGTTGGGTACGCGGTCCGTCTCGCGAGCAGTGATCTGCCTATCTAGGTGCCTGCACCCGGGTCCGGGCGGGTCGTGCCCTCCGTGACGACCCCAATGCCAGAGTGACCGTTGAATCCGATCTACCAGCGCGCCCGTTTCCTCGCCGCCGCCGCCTGTCTCGACCAGGCCCCACCGGATGAGGGGTGGGAGGTCGCCTTCGCCGGGCGTTCCAATGCGGGTAAGTCCAGTGCCATCAATGCCTTGTGTTATCAGAGGCAGCTCGCCCGGATCAGCAAGACCCCAGGGAGGACGCAGCAGCTGATCTTCTTTGCCCTCGACGATGCCCGCCGCCTGGTGGATCTGCCAGGTTACGGATACGCGAAGGTCTCCGAGAGGGTGAAGGCCCAATGGCAGGGGCTGATGGTGGGCTATCTCCAGCGCCGGCGCTCACTTGCGGGATTCGTGGTGGTGATGGATGCCCGCCATCCCCTCTCGGTATTCGACTCGCGGATGCTGGCGTGGCGTCGACAGGCGAGCCTACCGCTGCTGCTTCTGCTCACGAAGGCGGACAAATTGGGGCGAGGTGCAGCTCGCGCTCAGCTTGACCGGGTAAGAAATGTGGTTGCCGATGAGCCGGGGCAGGTCCAGGTCGAGCTGTTCTCGGCCCAGGCCCGTCAGGGAGTCGAATCGGTGCACACCCTGCTGGATCAGTGGCTCGCCCTGGACGGGTGCGAGGATGGTGTCTGAGCCACCCGTTCTGAGATTGGGTCATCAGGTCGGCGGCCCCGTTGAGGCAACGATGCGCAAGGAGAAGCGGGCTGCACCAGGAGGTGGCGAGGCGGCTCGTTGGAGGCGCGCGAGCTCCGTTGGCTCGCTACTGCCCTGTGGCGGAGAGCTCGGGCCCACCGGCCCCCTGTCTGGGTGGGGGCCGAGCGGACCTTTGGACGACGGGGTTACCAGGGCTGGTTATAGTCGCTCGGTGGGGGCGGTCCCTCGCGGCTTGGCTCGCCACCGTAGTACCAGGGTGCCATTGGGCCACCCTCATACGGGGAGGGGCCTGGACCTGATTGCCCATAGCCCGGTAGCATGGGGTGGGGGGGTATCGCCTCCGGTCCGTGATGGCCTGGACCGCAAGGACGTTCCATGGGCATGGCAGGTGGCATGGCGCGCCGGCCCCCTGAGCCAAACACGGCGCGGGCGGCCTCTTTCTGCTCCGGCGTCAGGCCGTCGACAGTCTTCTTGTAGGCTTGCCACTTCGCCCGTATGGCCTCGCGGCGCTTCTCGGCCTCCTTCCAGGGCGGCGTCTCCGGCAAATCGACCCCTTGTGCCTTGGCCCGCTTTCGCATCTCCTGCCAGCGCTTTTCCCGCATCGCCTCGCGCTCTTCAGGCGTCATGTTGCGAATCTTTTCCCACTCCTTCTGTCGTTCCGCCGAGGTCATTGGCGTCCAGGGCGGCGTCGCCTTCCCGGGCGGCATCGGCATTTCCGGGGGCTCCATCCCGGCCTGCTCCCAAGGCGGTGTCTCGGGTAGGTTGAGCCCTACGTCAGCTGCGCGCTTACGGATGTCCTGGTAACGGCGGTCGCGCTCCTTGAGCATCTCCGCCTCTTTCTGACGTATTCGGGCCTCCACCGCGGCGGCGTCGCTCGGTAGCGAAGGGGCCCCTTTGAGCATCTGCGCTTCGTCTTTCTTTATTTGAGCCTCCTCCGCGGCGGCGCCGCTGGGTAGTGAAGGAGCCCCTTTGAGCATCTGCGCTTCCTCTTTCTGTATTTGAGCCTCCTCCGCGGCGAGGTCGCTAGGCAGAGAAGGCGCCCCTACGCCGGATTGCGGTGCCTGGTTTTGTGCCGCTGGAGTCTGGGGCGCTGCTGCCTGGGCCAGGGGTGCTGCTGCAAGCCCTGTCTGCTGCTGAGCTGCGGAGGTGGCAGGGCCTACACTGGTGACTGGGTCGGCCTGCGCCCCATGGCCCAGCGCCAGGGTCAGCGCCGCCGCGGAGGCGAACAAAAGGATTCGGTTCTTGTCTCTCATGGGCTCACTCCTGTGGTTGTTGCGGGGGGGATTATTAGGTGTTGAGTCGTCCGTATGGCCGAAAGCTCTTCTAAGGGACTATTGGCATCGGTCCGCCGATCCGGTCCCGGCCCTACGCCCACGGAAACTGCGGTCACGAACGCTGTACAAGAGAGGCTGTAGGCATCGGCGCAGCGTATGGGGCCACCCGACTTCGGGGAGTCAAGCTTAACTGATCGGCGGCCCTTTGGAACAGAGCAGATCACACGAAGGATAACCGTCACATTTTCCCACAGCCGGGGTTGCGTCCCCGACGGCTGGGCTTAACTATAGGCCCGCCCGGGCATCGGCCTGTATTCTCTGATTCTCTGATCGTTCCGTTGCCTTCGAGGTTGCGATCGCCTCGGTTCCCCAGATGGCGTAGTGTATGGTCCGTGAGCTGCCTGCCGTTATCGATCGGTCTGCAAAGATGCCGGAATTTGTCCATGCGCTGAGCCACCTGTATCGGACCCAGCTGGAGCGCTACCGAAACCGCGGGTTTCTGCGCGCCGCCATGGCTGCCTGCGCCTTGGTTTCCATGGCCAGCGGCAGCGTTTCCTTCCGCAAGCGGGTCCGCGTGGATAGCCTGCTGGAGACGTTGGACGCTTTGCGTGTGTTTGACCCCCACGAAGGCGTGGAGATGTTCGATGAATTCGCGGGTGCCATTAAGGCCGATCCGGAAGCGGGTCGCCGCCAGGCGCTGGAAGTGATCGGAAAGGAGGTCGCCCATGAGCCCGAGAAGGCCCGATTGCTGGGACGGATTTGCCTGGCGGTCAGCGGACGCGACGGCGGGATACCCGAGGCGGAGCTGCGAGAAGTAGCGTCCCTGTGCCAAGATCTCGGGCTCGACCCCTCGAGCTGTGGTCTGGGTGAGATCGGACACGCCGAGACTGCCACTCGGGAAGACTGAGGAGGCCGGAGACATGGGTATAGGCATTGCCGATCTCATGGCCGAGACGGGGGTCGGGTTCGGCACCAGCGGGGCCCGCGGCTTGGTGGCGGACATGACCGACCGTGTTTGCTACGCGTATACTTCAGGCTTCGCGCAGTACCTCCTAGGCCGCGGGATCGCGGCGATGGGGGGCCATGTCGGCCTTGCCGGCGACCTGCGTTCCAGCACCGGTCGCATCATGGAGGCCTGCGCCCAGGCATTGCGAGCCTTCAATCTGCACCCATGGAACCTGGGCCGCATCCCGAGCCCTGCCCTCGCCGCCTTCTGCATCGCTCGCGGCATCCCCAGCATGATGGTGACCGGGAGTCATATCCCGGACGAGCGCAACGGGATCAAATTCAATCTGCCTACCGGGGAAATTCTCAAAGACGACGAGGAGGCAATCCGCGCCCAGGAGGTCAGTCTGGCCGAACGTCTGTTCGACAGGGCCGGGGCCTTCACCCGAGGGCTGGCGCTGGCCCTACCTCCTCAAGACGAGGCGGCCTTCGACGCCTTCGTCGGCCGTTATCTGGAGTTTTTTCCGCCCAACAGCCTCGCCGGCTTGCGGGTAGGCCTTTACGAGCATTCGAGCGTCGCCCGGGATGCCTTCCATGCCGTGCTGAAGGGTCTCGGCGCGGAGGTCGAGCGGTTCGGGTTCTCCGACGCCTTCATCCCTGTGGATACGGAGGCCGTCCGCCCAGAGGACATGGTGCTGGCGCGGGAGCGGTGTGCGACAGGTAGGCTGGACGCCCTCGTCTCGGCCGACGGCGACGGGGACCGACCGCTTGTCGGGGATGAGGGGGGGGAGTGGCTGCGTGGCGATATCGCCGGGCTTCTCTGCGCCCGGTACTTGGACGCTGGCGGGGTGGTGACGCCGGTTAGCAGCAATACGGCGGCGGAGAAGTGCGGCTGGTTCCCGCGAGTGCTGCGCACCCGCATCGGTTCTCCCTACGTCATTGCCGGCATGCAGACCCTGCTGGAGCGGGGTATCGCCCCGGTGGTGGGCTACGAGGCGAACGGAGGTTTTCTGCTCGCCTCCGACATCGAGCGGGGCGGCCGCCGGCTGGCGGCGCTGCCGACCCGTGATGCCCTGATCGTGGCGGTCAGCATCCTGCAAATGGCTCGCGACCAAGGCCGGGCTGTCTCGCAGCTGGCCTCAGACCTGCCGCGGCGCTACACGGCGAGCGACCGCGTCAAGGGATTTCCCACCGCAATCAGCCGAGGGCGGCTCGGCGCCCTCGTGAGCGGTGATCCTGCCCGCGACAAGGCTGCAGTGGAGGGGATCTTTCGGGACGCGTTCGGTGAGGTCGCCTGTCTTGACGTCACCGATGGCCTGCGGGTCACCTTCACGAGCGGCGAGATCGCTCACCTCCGACCGTCGGGCAACGCCCCGGAGCTACGGGCCTATACCGAGGCGGATACCCCCGAGCGGGCACAGGCGATGAACCGGATCTGCATGGACATCCTGGCGGGCTGGCGCGCGTGAGGCGCCTCAATTTCCTCTGCTGAGGTCCGTCCGGATGCGGGTCAGCGGCCCCTGGGGTTCAGCGCGTCCAGCAGCCGTTCCGGCTCTGCCTCATCGATCCGCTGTAACAGGTCCGCGGTCGTCGTCTTCAGCCATCCGATGTCGGATCCGCGCACGATCTCCTTGACCTCCAGGAGGGCGCTTGGCTGCATGCTGAACTCCCGCAGTCCGAGCCCCAGTAACAGCCGGGTGTACCTCGGGTCGCCCGCCATCTCGCCGCACATCGACACCGGTTTGCCCTGGGCGATTCCTGCCTCTATGGTGCCTCGAATGAGCCGGAGGATCGCCGGATTCATCGGGTCGAACAGATAGTTGACCGCGTCGTCGGTGCGGTCGATCGCCAGGGTGTACTGGATGAGGTCATTCGTGCCGATGGAGAGGAAGTCGAGGCGGCGGGCGAAGGCGGCCGCGGACAGCGCGGCGGCGGGAACCTCAATCATTCCTCCCACCGGCATCTGTGGGTCGTATGGGAGCCCTTCCCGCGCGAGCTCTCGCCTTGTCTGCTCCACCAGGGCGAGCACGCTGTCGATCTCCCGCACGCTTGAGAGCATGGGGATCATCATCCGCACCGGCGCCTGCGCAGATGCGCGCAGGATGGCCCGCAGCTGAGGCCGGAAGAGGTCGGGCTCCTTGAGGCAAAGGCGGATGGCCCGGAGCCCCAGGGCTGGGTTGCAGACCGTCGGACAGGGAGCCCCGGCCCCGTCCGCCTGCTTGTCCACCCCGAGGTCGAGGGTGCGTATGGTCACCGGGGACCCTACGAAGCCCCGCAGCACCTCGAGGTAGGCCGCAAGGTGCTCCTCTTCCGTGGGCAGACCGTCCCGGTTCATATAGAGGAACTCGGTGCGGTAGAGGCCAACGCCCGCCGCGCCGTTGGCACGGGCCAGCGTTGTGTCCTCGGGCAGCTCAAGGTTTGCGAGAAGGCTTACCGCGACCCCGTCGGTGCTGACCGCCGGCTCTCCGACGAGATGCAACAGGCGGTTGCGGCGGGCGCTCAGATTCCGCAGGCGCCGGCGGTAGTATTCGAGGATCCCGGTGCTCACGTCTGCGAGCACGGTGCCTGTCTCCCCGTCCACCACGATGGCCTCGCCGTGGCGGCAATACCGGGTGATGTTGTGGACGCCCATGACTGCGGGGATGTTGAGGCTGCGCGCAAGGATGGCGGTGTGCGAGGTCGGACCGCCAGACTCGGTTACGAAGGCGACGGCGCCGCGCTGGTGCAGCACGATGGTGTCCGCGGGCGAGAGGTCGCGGGCGATCACGACAGAGCCGCGAATGTCCTCCTCCACCGCTGGCTCCTCGGAGACGCCAGCGAGCAGGAAGGTCAGGACGTGATGGACCACGTGATCCACGTCATCCCTGCGGCTTCGCAGATAGGGGTCCTCCATGGTCTCAAAGACCCTGAGCAGCTCTTCCCGGTGCTGCTGAAGGGCCCAGTCGGCACTCAGCAGCTGCTCCCGGATGAGCGTCCGCGCCGGGTCAATGAGAGCCACGTCCTGAAGCATCAGCAAGTGGGAGTCGATGAACTCGGCCACGTTGATGGGGGTGGTGGCGGGAACCTGGTCGCGCACTGCCTCGAGCGCTTGCCGAGCCGCTTGCAGAGCGTCTTCCAGGCGCTCCAGCTCGGCCGCGACTTCCTCCCGCTCGATTCGTCTCGGCGTTACCGACGCGGCACCGCGCTCCAGGAGGAAGGCGGGACCCACCGCTACCCCTTGCGCCGTGGCGACGGCCAGTCCGCAGCAGGCAACCGTCATTCGGCCTCCCCAAACCGGTTGGCGACCAACTGCTCCAGCGCGGCGGTCGCGGCTTCCTCGTCCTCGCCGTCAACGAGCAGCGTGATCCGGGTGCCCTGCGCGGCAGCCAGCATCATCACCCCCATGATGCTCTTGCCGTTGACCCGTTGCCCCTGCCGTTCGACTTGGATGTGACTGGCGAAGCCGGTGGCGCAAGTCACGAACTTGGCCGCAGCCCTCGCGTGGAGCCCCAGCTTGTTGACGATCTCCACCTCGTTCCGGATCACCCTCTAGCCCGTCCGCGCATCGCGTTGGTTGCACATCAAGACGCCCTCCCGGCCACCGCTCAGCGCCTTCTCTGCCATCTCGCCCACGGACAGGCCCGGGTAGTTGAGGACTCTGACCAGCATGGGGAGATTGACGCCCGTGAGGACGTAGCACCGCTGCCGCTCCTTCAGGGCGGTGGCCACGTTGGCCGGCGTCGAGCCGAAGAGGTCGGTGAGGACGAGCAGCCCATCGCCCTCGTCGAGGCGCTCCGCCAGCGCCCGCGCCTCCGCCTCCATCTGATCCCGCTGGGAGTCCACGGGGATGGATAGGGTCTCGGCGCGCAGGGGGCATCCCTCCAGCATGACCGTGGCCGTCTGCAACAGGGCGTTGCCGATGTCGTCGTGGGTGATGAGCAAGAGGGCGACGCTCATGGGAGCTCCCGATGACGGACGACCACCTTCCGTCCCTGCGCCTCGAAGTGCCGGCGCAGCTGATCGGCCAGGTAGACGGAGCGGTGCTGGCCGCCGGTGCAGCCGATGGCCACCGTCAGATAGCTGCGGCCGTCCGCCTCGAAGTAGGGGATCCAGCGGTCAAAAAAACGTGTCAGATCATCGCGCATCTCGGTCACCTCGGGGGCCTGCTCAAGAAACTCGGCCACCTGGGGGTCCAACCCTGTCAGGGGCCGGAGCGCCTGCTGCCAGTGGGGGTTCGGGAGACAGCGCACGTCCAGGACGAAGTCCGCGTCCCGCGGAACCCCATGCTTGAAGCCGAAGGTCTGCAGCAGGATGGAGACTTGTGGCTGGCCTTCTCCGCTGAAGCGCTCCTTAACCAGATCCCGCAGCTGATGGACATTCGTGTGGGTTGTGTCGATGCGAAGATCGGCATCGCTCAGAATCGGCTCCAAGAGGCGGCGCTCGAAGTCGATTGCCTCCGCCAGCGGTCGGTCGCGAGCGGTCAGCGGATGTTTGCGGCGGGTCTCGCTGAAGCGCTTGATCAGGGTCTCCGACTCGGCCTCGAGGTAGAGCACCCGGCATTCGAAAGAGCGACGCTGAAGCTCTCCAACGAGGGCGGGCAGCTCGCGCAGGTGCTCAGCCTGGTTGCGTGCATCGATGCCGACGGCAATCTTCTCAAAGGCGGGTTGCGGCGTGCTCGCAAGACCGATCGCGAGATCTTTGAGCAGGAAGATCGGCAGATTGTCGATGCAGTAATAGCCCAGGTCCTCCAGGGTGTGTAGGGCAACGCTCTTGCCCGACCCGGACAAGCCGCTAACGATCACCAGTTCCATGTCGCACCGAGGATCCAGTCGCCTGAGCTCCTGTGTCTGCCTCTGGGACCTACCTCACTCGATGTCCCCGAGAGAGAGCGGGAGCGTATCCTGTACCGCCCGCGCCTGGCGTTCGGCAAAGTCGACCCCCGCGTCATAGCCGCGAATGCGGAGGATCTGATGGCGGACCGCTGCCTCCACCAGGATCGCAAGATTGCGGCCGGGCGCCACGGGCATGATGATCTGAGGCACCGCCACGCCGAGCACCGGGCGGGCGGAGAGACTACCTGAGAGCCGATCCATGCGGCCCAGCTCGCGATCGCTCATCGCCCGCAGATGGACGATCAGATTGAGGTTCTTGCTCTCGCGCACGGCGCTCTCACCAAACATGGCCCGGATATTCAGCACGCCCAGGCCACGGACCTCCAGAAAGTCCCGCAACAGCGCCGGACAGGACCCGTTCAGGGTTTCCGGGGCGACGCGCGCAAACAGGGGCGCATCGTCTGCGATCAGGCGGTGACCGCGGCTGATGAGATCGAGCGCGAGCTCGCTCTTACCGATGGCGGGGTCACCCGTCAGCAGCACGCCCATCCCCAGAACCTCCATGAAGACGCCGTGGACCGTGGTCCTTTCCGCAAGGGCGTGGGTCAGGAAGTACTGGAGGTGACCGATGATCTCGCCGTCGCTGAGGGGAGAGCTCAGCAGCGGGGTATCAGCGCGCTCGGCCCGCGTATACACCGGCGCTTCGGGCTCGATGTTCTCCGCGAAGATGACAGCGGCCGGGCGGGCGGCAAACAGCTTCTCGATCGTCTCCTGGTAGGCCGTGTGTCCAAGGTCGGCAAGATATACGAGCTCTGCGTGTCCGATCACCTGGATGCGGTTGGGGTGTATGCAGTTGAGCGAGCCCACTAGGGACTGTCCGTCGATGCCGCGCTCGTCGCCTCGCAGCGGCCGCGACCGGCTCGGACGCGGCGTCAGCCACCTGAGCTTGAGCCGTGGTCCGATCTGCTCGATGAGTCCCTGCAGGGTGTGGACCGGGTTCATGATTCCCGGGGCGGCTCCTCCCAGTCTTCCAGGAGGCCCAGGATCTCCTCCGCGGAGCCGGTCCGCCGCAGCCGTTCTCGCAGCTGCGGATCACTAAACATGTTTGCAAGCCGCGACAGCAGCTTCAGATGCATCTCCGTGGCAGATTCCGGGACTAACAGGGCGAAGGCAAGATCGACCGGCTGGTCGTCGATGGCGTCGAAATCCACGCCCCGCTGCAGTTGGACAAACGCCCCGATCGCATCGCGGACCGCCTTCATCCGGGCGTGGGGAAGGGCGATGCCGTGGCCGAGGCCGGTGCTGCCGAGCCGTTCGCG
>Ga0307440_1000225_pt1 | contig 26838 bp, 28 predicted proteins | sample SalMarWE160410MG_FD_202150 | JGI IMG/M metagenome (GOLD analysis project Ga0307440, IMG submission 202150) | Salt marsh sediment microbial communities from the Plum Island Ecosystem LTER, Massachusetts, United States - WE1604-10 | ecosystem: Environmental > Aquatic > Marine > Intertidal zone >...
GCCCAGCCGGGTCGACCATGGAGACCCGGGTCGTCGGAGCCACCCATCGAGCTGCGGGCCCGCGGGCTGACCGGGTGTCGCCCGGGCCCAACGGACATTCGACGGATCGCGGCGGCAGCCGATACCTTGTCTGCCCATGAACGCAGGGTCCGACCGCGAGGCGCTCGACGCAGCCCTCGCCGGCCGCGGCGAGTACGAGCTGTTCGCATGCGATCCCGCGCTGGCCGATACGGCCGCGTTCTGCGCCGCCTACGGGTTCGCCCCCGGGGACTCCGCCAACACCATCGTCGTCGTCGGCAAGGGGACGCCACCCCGCTACGCGGCGTGCGTGGTCCTGGCCACCCACCGGCTCGACGTGAACCGGACGATCAAGCAGCGCTTCGGGCGCAAGGCATCGTTCGCGTCTCCCGACGAGACGAAACGCATCACCGGCCACGAGATCGGGGGCGTGACGGTGTTCGGGCTGCCGGCCGACCTGCCGGTGTGGGTCGACGCGGCCGTGATGGGCCGCGATCGGATCGTGCTCGGCGGGGGTAGCCGGAGCTGGAAGGTGATCGCCCCGCCATCGATCCTGCTCACGCTGCCCGGTGTCGAAGTCGTCGAGGGGCTGGCGAACCCGGCCCCGCCGCGCCCGGCGGCATGATTCGGCGGGCGAACGCGCCGGCGACGGGATCGTCGGACGCGCCTACCATTACGTCATGAGCAACGGACAACGGCTGGCCGCCGTCGGGCTGTTCCTGGTCGCGGTGGTGGCCGGGGTCCTCGTCGCTTCGTTCGCGCTGGGCGCGCTCGGTGGATCTGCCGAGTCGCCGTCGACGGCCGCGGTCGTCTCTCCCTCGCCGGTCCCGTCGGCGCCCGCCTCATCGCCCCCCGCGTCCGCTTCTGCGTCTCCGTCGCCATCCATCGAGCCGAGCCCGTCGCCCACCGAGTCGCCGTCACCCAGCCTGACCCCCACGGCACCCGCCGGCCAGCCGGCCACGTTCACCATCACGCAGCTCAAGCTCGACGCAGTCGAGAACCCCGATGGCCAGGACCGCGAGCTGCACTTCCGGGCCGATGGCGCCGGGTCGATCACGGCCAGACTGACGGCGATCTCGCCGCACGGTCAGGCCGTGATGTGCCTCAAGACGGCGAGCAAGGACCTGGGCTGCACCACCACCGCCGATGGCCAGCTCTCCGCTGCGCAGACCGGAGCGGCGACCGACTACACCCTCACCCTCCGAGGGGACGGAATCGCCGAGCCGATCGTCAAGGTGACGCTGACCTTCCCGTCATCCCAGCCGGAGGTGACGGTCGCGAACGCGCGCTTCGACGGGACGGAGTTCCCGGACACGAACGGGATCCAGGTGATCGTCACGCCGCGTGCCGACGGCAACCTCGGGCTGGTCGCGGAGTGGGGCGGCCATCCGTTCCTGTACGAGATCGACCTGATCGAGCAGGGCGGCCCGGGTGGCGGGACGAAGGGCAACCAGGGCCCGGCCACCCGCGTCGACACCGCACTGCCGATCACGGCGCCCAACCCCTGGAAGCTGGTGGTGCAGAACATCGAGACCGGGTTCGGCCCGACGGGGATTACCGCCTCGATCACCTGGCCGTAACGGGTTGGACCACCTGACCGCAACGGGTTGGACCACCCGGCCATAGCGCGTTCGATCAGCCCGCCGGATCCGCATCGTTCTCCGGACCGGTGCCGCCGTGCCGGGACCATCGTCCAACCGGGCCCGGACCGCCGATCCATGGTCACGCGGGTGCGCATGAGCCACGCTGACCTCAATCCCGCGGGTCCCGATGTCCCGGCGCGTCGCCGGCCGACAGCAACCGCCGCAGCGACGCCAGGAATGCCCATCGTCTCCCGACCTGCCCGAGCCCTCATTGCCGCGTGCCTCGTCGTCGTCACCCTGCTCGCCGTCGCGCCGGGGTCGGCAGTGGCGCTCGAGCCGCCGCGTCCGCTTCCCGGGTACCGGCCCGCGTTCGTCACCGAGACCGACACGCGCCCGTGGACCGACTGCCTCTGGGCGTCGGGTGCCATGCTGCTCGACAAGTGGACCAACGGGCGGATCACCGCGACGCATCAGCGACTGCGCAAGCTGTCCGGCGACACGAAGGCGGGCTCCGGTCTGGCCGACCTCAAGGTCGCGTACGCCAAGCTGGGCATCGATCTCGCCTACTCGCCCGACGGCGGGGATCGGATCACCTGGTCCGGGCTGCTGAACCGGCTGGCCCATGGCGGCGGCGCCGTGCTGCTGGGCGACGATTCGAAGCTGCCCCGCTGGTACGGCCGCTGGGACCACCGGTTCTGGAAGGGCAAGGCGAAGACCGACAACCACGCGGTGTACGTGGAGCGCTACGACCCGAAGCGCGGCAGGGTGTGGCTGATGGATCCGCTGGCGCGCGGCGACTGGCAGGGCGAATGGATCAGCGTGTGGTCGCTGCAAAGCTTCGTCTGGAGCCAGGGGGGCCTGCTGTCCGCCGCGATGACGCCCAGTGCCAGGTCAGCGCCGTTCGCGCACGTGAGCGCAACGGGACTCGACCTCACGCGTACCTCGACCAACCTCGATGCGACGTGGACCGTGAAAGCGCCGAAGAGGTGGCGGTATCCCGGCGCCGACGTGAAGGCCTCGTTCGATCCCGCAGACGACCCACTGCTGGCGGCGGTCGCGCTGCCTTCGATCCTGTCGCGTCAGGGCCCCGATGCGGACCTCGCCAAGCCAACGGCCGCCGTCGCTGACGGGATGCTGCGGGTGAGCACCCCGCTGCCCGAAACGCCCGGCGCGTACGTCGGCCGGCTCGCGCTCACGGATCGACGCTTCGGACGAACCGTTGCCGACACGGGCGAGGTCGCCATGTTCCTCCCCGGGCCGCGCAGCGCGAACCTCCAGGTGAGCACCGGCGAGCCGGTGGCGGGGGCCGGAACCAGCGTCGACGTCTCGATCTCGGTCGTCAACAGCGGGACATTGTCATGGGCTGACCCGTCGGCCGATCAGGTGCCCGTTGGCAAGGCGTTGGATCGCAACGCGCGGCTGGTCGCCCGCTGGATTCGGCTCGCGGATGCGGCCGGCGATCCCGTCGACGATACGGTGGTGCCGCCCGATGCGGTCGAGCTGGCCCCGGTGCCGCTGGCGCCGGGACGCCGCGTCGTGGTCGACGTCTCGATCCAGGCGCCCCGAACGATCGGCCGGTGGGCGCTGGCCATCGACGTCGTGGATGACATCGACGGGTCCTACGCAGCGCTCGGCAGCGAGCCCGGGTTCACCACGCTCGATGTGATCGAAGTTGCCGATGTGCACGCGGCCCTCCGCAGCGCAACGTAGCCCGAGCCGCTCGCGGGACCGGTCCGGCACCCGATGGCGGACAATAGGCGTCGGAACGTCCATGGAGGCCAACGATGACCACGGACCTGACGATCGGCCTCATCGACCGGCCGGGCACTCTTGCCCAGGCGAGCGATGCGCTGGGTCGCGCCGGCGTGAACATCGAGGGAGCGTGTGGCTTCGTGACCGACGACCGCAGCGTCTTCCACGTGCTGGTCCGGGACGCGGAGCGCGCCCGGCGGGCCCTGATCGACTCGGGCTTCGAGATCCAGGCCGAGCGCTCGGTCGTCATGCTGCCGATCGCGAATCGGCCCGGTGAGGCGGCCCGGTTGCTGCGGCGGATCGCCGACGCCGGAGTGAGCCTGGACGTGATGTACACGACCCTCGACGGCCAGGTCGTTCTGGGCGGCGATGACGTGGGCACCATTCGGAGCGCGCTCGAAGCCGAAGCCTGATCGCCTGCGCGATCTGCGCCATCTGGTCCTCGCGCCCGATCCGGTCCGGGCCCGGGTCCGATCAGCGCGCCGGACCGCGAGCGACCTCGCGCCGATACCGGACCTCGCGGAGGGTGCCGCCGGGCCGCTCGACCGTCTTGGCCGCTCCGTCCGCGTGCCAGCCAGCGGCCTCGTAGAAGCGTCGGGCGTGAGCGTTCGCCTCCAGCACCCAGAGCGTGGCGGCCGGATGGCCGCGATCTGCGATGTCGGCGACCGTCGCCGCGAACAGGGCCCGCCCGATCCCGAGGCCGATCGCGTCCGGATCGAGGTAGATCGCCTGGACCTCGGCCGTGTCCGGTCCCGCATCGTCATCAGCGCTCTGGCCCCAGAACACCAGACCCACGACCCGCCCTTCGTGCTCGGCCACGAACGCGCCTCCATCGGGCGGTGGGTCCGCGAGCCGCTGTCGCCAGCGCTCCGTGCGCTGGTCTTCGGCCCCGACAACCTGGTCGATCAGCGGATCCGGCAGGAGACCGGCGTAGGCGGAGCGCCAGGATCGCGCGTGGAGCCTGGCCATGGCCGTCAGGTCGGCAGCGGTCGCGGGACGGACGCTCACCGACCCTCCCCCTTCTCGCGATCTCGTCGCGAGGGGAGCCGGCCGGTGTCCTTGAGCGTCCGTCGAAGCAGGAACTCGATCTGGCCGTTGACCGACCGGAGGTCGTCGGCGGCCCAGCGCTGGAGGGCCGCGAACGTCTCGGGATCGAGGCGGAGCAGGAATGGCTTTCGCTTGGCCATGAGCTGGGCCGCTGCCGGCGTCCGCGTCCGTTTCCGCCCGCCCGGGCGCTACGCGTACAGCGATCCGGCGTTGACGACCGGCTGCGTCTCGTGGTCCGAGCACAGCACCACGAGCAGGTTGCTCACCATCTGGGCCTTGCGCTCCTCGTCGAGATTCACGATCTGTTTGGCGGACAGCTGCTCGAGCGCCATCTCGACCATGCTCACCGCGCCCTCGACGATCCGCGTCCGGGCGGCGATGATCGCGTTCGCCTGCTGGCGGCGGAGCATCGCGTTGGCGATCTCGGGCGCGTAGGCGAGGTGGCTGATCCGGGCCTCGATGACCTCGACGCCGGCCTTCTGGAGCCGGTCCTGGATCTCCGTTCGCAGCTGGTCGGCGATCTCGACCGGGTTCCTGCGCAGGGCGACCTCTTCGTCACGATGCGCGTCGTAGGGGTGTGAGGTGGCCAGGTTGCGCAGGGCCGCCTCGGCCTGCACGTGGACGAAGTTCTCGAAGTCGTCGACCTCGAACAACGCCTCTGCGGTGTCGGTCACCTTCCACACGACCACGGCCGCGATCTCGATCGGGTTGCCGTCCTTGTCGTTGACCTTGAGCTTGGAGGTCTCGAAGTTGCGGACGCGGACGGAGATCCTGGGCCGGAGCGTGAACGGGTTGGCCCAGTGCAGGCCCTGCTCGCGGATCGAGCCGGCGTAGTGGCCGAACAGCACCAGGGCCCGCGCCTCGTTCGGGTTGACCGGCGTCAGCCCGTTGAAGGCGAACAGCTCGGCGACGATCGCCAGGATCAGCAGGACCATGGGCACGACCGCCAGCGCGTCGAACGAGGAGGACGTCTCGGCGAGCACGGCAACCACGTACCAGATGAGCGCCCCGACGGTGATCAGCGTGAGGGCGATGAGGCCGATGGTGGTCGGAATCCCCGGCAGGGTCCGAGCGATACGTTCCTTGTTCATGGTCGTTGCGCTCCTGGCGCGATCAGCTGACACGGCTCGTGCCCTCGGCACGACCGGCCCGCGCACCTGGTTCGGCGCGGCATCAGAATGATATCACATTGATACGCAGCGACCGGCGTCCATCCGTCGGGCTGGCGGGGCTGGACGCGCAGATGCGCCGACAGGTGAGCGTGCTGGTGCGTGAGGTCCGTGAGCTCAGGACGCAGGCGGGCGATCGACGCCTACGACTTGACGGCGGCGACGATCCTGGCGCTGCCCGCCTTGGGGCGGATCTCGCTCATGTGCCCATCGTCCCAGCGGACGCGGTAGTTGGGGCCGAGTGGCGAGTCGACCACATCGAGGATCTCACCCGCCCGGTCGCGCTGACCCACCCGCTCCGATTCGAGCACGATCCGATCACCGATCCTGGCCTGCATCGATCACCTCCGCTGCGGTCAGCCGGTACCCAGCATCCCGCGCAGCCGCGCACCGCGCTAGGTCCAAAGGCAGGGTCCGCAGGGGCGAGGAGTCGACATCGACGCTGGGCGCGCCTGGACGCTTCGTGCCATCCTTGGCGCCTCATCGTCGATGGCGCCATTCCGCGAGAGGCTGAGGGTCGGAGCGTCCCATGGATGTCGTGCTGGTCGGGTTCATCGGTGGCTTCATCTTCGGCGGCTGGCGGTCCGGGTTCCTGCGCCGGCTGCTGGGCATCGTGTTCATCGGCCTCTCGCTCGTTGCCGGTGCGTATTTCCGGTATCCGGTGGGCGCGATCGCGAGCCAGCTCTTCTCCGACATCCCGTCCGACTACGCCGACCTCGTGGGGTACGCGATCGCGTTCCCGGTGGTGCTGGTCGCGCTCCACGTGGCCAGCAACGCGCTCGTCGGCCGGGTGGCTGTCCGGGGCATCACCCGCGAGCTCGATGCGGCCCTGGGCGCGGCCCTGGGCGGGGTCGAGGCCGTGCTCATCCTGTCCGCCGCGATCGTCATCCTCGATGCCTACTTCGGGACCAGGTCGACCCTTGGCGAGGCCGTGGCGCCGGGCCTGCTCAAGGAGGTCACCCAGGCCCTGCATGGGTCGACGACCGTGGGCATCCTGCGTCACACCACCGTTCCGGTGGCGCTGGCGGTGCTCGGGCCGCTGCTGCCGGCCGATGTCAGCACGCTGCTGCCCGGCGGTCTCCCCGGCCGCCTGCCGTTCCCGGTTCCCGTCCCCGTTCCGTAGCCCTCCAGGGCGCTCAGGTCCACCAGGGCCGTGGCGGCCGAGGCGCCGGACGGGGCCCGACTGCCCTGTAACCATGCGTCCGTGGCAGTCGGTGTCAGGCAGAGGGGCGCGGGGCGTCAGCCTCCCGTGCCCTGTGGGCGACCGACTGGGCGGCGGTGCGCTCCCCGATCCACACGGTTGCCGGCGTGGCCCAGTAGGCGGCGAGCGCCTCGAGGCGGCCGGCGTATGTCGCTCGCCCTCGCTCGAACTGGCGCCACGACTGCTCGGCATCACCCAGCCGGTACCCGGCCGCACGGAGCCGCTCGAAGGCCTCGTTGAACTCGGCCTGGTCGACGCGCGACCCATCGCCCTGTAGCCCGAGGATGTTCGAGATGTCCTCGACCAGGTGCGCGCCGCCGCGCTTCGTGAGCTCCGCCTGGCCGCGCGGGATGCCCTCGATCGTGGTCAGCACCAGGGCGCAGGCATCGAGCACGGCTCCCAGGGCGCTGAGCCACGAAATGTTGTCGTGACTCGACCGGAAGTAGCCCAGCAGCGGGTACGCGACGTGCGAATCGAGGACCTCGGCCTCCCATCGCTCCCAGTCTGCGAACAGGTCGGGGAGCTGATCGACCATGTCGAGCCGTGCGTATGTCTCGAGCAGGACCACCGCCGAGGGCGGTGCCTTGGCGCGTCCGGACAGCGTCACCACCAGCGATTCGCGCCGCTGGTAGGACGCGAACAGCGAGAACAGGAACGTGATCACCAGGGCCACCACGCCCAGACCGCTGGCGGCCGAGACGAGAGACACCGCCCTGGCGAGCCAGCCCTGGGCCACGATGTCGCCGAACCCGAGCGTCAGGATCGACGTGCCCGCGAAGTAGAGGCTCGTGCCGAAGTTGGTGGGTGCGGGCGTCAGGTCGCCGCGAAGCGCGTAGAAGATCAGCCCGTACGCCAGCACGAGCAGCGTCAACCACGCGGACAGCAGCAGGATCACGGCGCCAGGCGCGTAAATCCCGTAGAGGCCATCGCGCGCGAGCCCGGTTCGCGTCCGCGCGCCGACCCGGCGCCAGACGCGCCAGGTGGAGCGCATGAGGTATCGGGACAGTCGGTGCGGGCCGGGCGAGGGCCTCGGCACCACCACCGTCTCGAACACGTCGGCGAGGACGAGGGCGAGCACGGCCACGCCTGCGACGAAGGCCAGGACATCCATGGCGAGGATCATCTCATGGGGTCGCGGAGGGCGGGCGCCAACTGCAAGGCCGGAGGCCGCGGAGCCCCAGGGTCTCGAGGCGCGCTCAGGGGCAGCGTCCGGCCGGCGGGTCCACCCGATACAGTGGCTCGTTGGCGGTCGCGGTGGGCGTGAGGCCACCGATGAACAGCGTCGCCACCCTGGTCAGCGTGTACTGCTGGCGGGTCGGCACGAGATCGGCTTCCGTGGCCCGCAGCATGAACACCGGCCGGGTGCAGATCAGCGATGCGATCCGTGCTTCGCGCGTGCCCCAGCCTTCGTACACGATGTTGGTGTCGTCCACCACCAGCAGGTCTGGGCGGCGGCCGTCCACCAGCGTCGCATACCACAGCGGCGTGGACGGCCCCCAGAACGAGAGGATCGCTGCGTTCTGAGGCAAGGCAGCGAACGCCTGATCGACGTAGGTCTCCGCCGTGTGGTCGCCACTCCGATCCGCTCCCGCCAGGTTCACCACCACCAGCGCGACCGCGAGCGCGGCGCCGGTCAGCGCGACCAGCCCGCCGGCGATCCGTGGCTCGACCGACGGCAGCCGGGCGGCGCCGTCTCGCCCGGCGATGGTCCGGATCGCGACTGCCCGGGCTATGGCCTCGAGCGCAACCCCCATGCCGATCCCCACCAGCAGCCACGGAACCAGAAGGTAGTGTTCGAGCCGCAGGTAGCTCGACCAGACGTACGCGCCCAGCGCGAGGATTCCCCAGCAGGCAAGCGCGAACGCCGGACGCCACCGGAGCAGCACCAGGAGCCCGAGCAGCCCAAGCGCCGGCACCAGGGCGCTCGCCCGAGCCACCGCGAGGCTCCAGAGATCGGGCAACGACCTGAGAAAGGGACCGATATCGGCCGGCGTGAACAGGCCACCGTACTGGCCGCGGAACTGCTCGCCGGTGACCAGGAACACGAACCGGTCCCAGGTGACCGGGTCGTTGTAGGGGAGGGGCGGATGGAACGATGCCGCGATCGGCAGGTACGCATAGACGGAGATCCCCAGGGCGAGCGTCACCACCGGCAGCACGAGCCAGCGCACGTGGGCTCGCAGCTCGCGACGCCCTGACCACAGCACGAACAGGGCGACGAACGGTGCCACGAACGCGGTCAGCACGTGGTTGCCCAGCGACAGCCCGATCAACAGGCCGCCGATCGCAAGGTCGCGCGGACGCCTCGTCTCCGCCCAGGCGAGTGCCCGGTCCACGATCAGCGCGATGAACAAGACGTGGAGCGGGTTCACCTCGGCGACCTCGGCCGATGCCCAGATGGTGCCGGTCACGCCCGTCACGAGGGCGGCCACGCCGGCCAGGATCGGCCGCACTCCGAGGCGTTGCATGATCGAGGTCAGGAGGCCCATCGCGATGGCGATGCAGACGGCCGAGAGCAGGTTGGCCCGGAACGCCACCGAGCCGATCGGCAGCAGCTCGAACAGCCAGGCGGTGAGCACGTAGGTCGGGTAGCCGGTGGGGTGGGGGATGCCCAGCACATGGGGCACCGACTGCATCTCGCCCCAGTCGTCGAACGCCATGCCGGGCATCAGCGTGCGGAGGTAGACGAGCAGGGCGATGATCACGACCACCGCAGGCGCGGCCCAGCGCGACCGGCCGAGGTCCCGGGGGGCGTGGCTGATCATGGCGTCACGGTACCGGTGATCGCGATCCGACGGACGCGGGGGAGGCCCGGCGTCGGTCCGCGCAGTCGTTGGCCGGTGTCGGTTCATGGCGTACGCTCCACATGACCCGATTGCAGTGCCCGGAGCGATGTCCATGATCAGCGAACCCGTCACGAAGCTGCTGGTGGCCCAGGTGGCCCACGAGCTCGGTGCCCACCAGACTTACATGGGGATCTCGCTCCACTTCGAGCGGCAGAGCCTCAAGGGCTGGGCACGCTTCTTCCACGGGCAGTCGGTCGAAGAGGCCGGCCACGCTGCGAAGATCATCGAGTTCCTGCTCGACAACGACGTCACCTTCACCCTGCCGCAGGTCGGTGGTGCGCCCACCGCATACGCATCGGCACGAGAGGCGGTCGAGACCGCGCTCGGGAGCGAGATCCGGGTGACCGGCCAGTTCGACGCGCTGGCGACGGCGGCGCGCGATGCCGGCGACCACCGCAGCCTCCAGTTCCTGCAATGGTTCATCGAGGAGCAGGTCGAGGAAGAGCGAACGATGCGGGCGCTGCTCGATCTGATCGACAGCGGGATCAACCTGTTCCAGGCGGAGTCCCACCTCGAGGGCATCACCGGCTAGCGGGTCTCCGTCGAGGCACCAGGGTCCCTCGTCATGCCCGCGTCCACCGCGGCCGTCACAGCGCAGGGCGGTGACCTGCGACTCGTCGCGCATCGTGGCGACCGATCGGTCCTGCTCGCGATGGACCTGCCGCCCGACAGGGTGGAGCGGCTGGCCGGGTTCGCGCTGTTCCGGAAGACGCCTGGCCGCGCGACGAGGCCGCTCTACAACCGGCTCGACTTCAGCTACCCGATCACCTCGGCCACGACGCCCGAGCAGCGCCGCTGGCATCCGTCGGATCGGGCGCCGTTCCAGAAGTTCCGCTGGGTCGACGTCCCGCACGACTTCGGGGACGGCGATTACGAGTACACCGCGACCGCGATGTACTTCGATGCCGGCGGCAAGCTCGAGGCGGGCGACAGCGCGACGGTCTCGGTCGACATCGCGCGCCCGGCGGCCGACCGGCTCGCCGTCGGCTTCACGCGCGCCTACATGTCGTCCCAGGCCTATCGCGATGAGTTCAACAACGCGCCGTTCCATCCGGCCAAGGGGTCGATCGACTTCGACACCGGGCCGTACCAGAAGCAGTACGCCTGGCTCGGGTTCCACGCCCGTGAGCTCATCCGCGGGTTCCTGGACGGCTGCCTCGCGGATCCGACGATCGCGGTCGACGTGTTCGCCTACGACCTCGACGACCCCGACACGATCAACGCGCTCAAGGTTCTCGGGCCCCGGGTGAGGATGCTGCTCGACAACGCCAGCCTCCATCGGGATTCGGTCCCGCCGGCCAAGCCCAGGCATGTGCTCGAGACCGATGCCGCGGCCGAGATCACGGACGCCGGCGGCTCGGTCAAGCGTGGTCGCTTCAGCCGCTTCGCCCACAGCAAGGTGCTGATTGCCCGGCGCAACGGTACGGCGGTCCGGGTCCTGACGGGATCCACCAACTTCTCGCTGCGCGGCCTCTACGTGCAGGCCAACAACGTGCTCGTGTTCGACTCGCCCACGGTGGCCGGCTGGTTCGAGGACGCCTTCGAGCAGTCCTGGACGACGGCCGGGATGAAGGGCTTCAAGTCGAGCCCGATCGCCCAGGGCTGGTTCGAGCTGCCGGACGATGGGCTGCCACCCGGCGCCGTCGCGTTCTCACCGCACGCCTCGGCTGACCTGTCGCTCAAGCGCGTGAGCGATGCCATCAGCGGCGCCTCGAGCTCGCTGCTGTTCTCGGTGATGGGTCTCCGAGGCGGCGGTGACGTGCTCAGGGAGCTGCGTGGCGGGATGGCCAGGCCAGGCCTGTTCAGCTACGGCATCACGCAGGCTGGCAACGCGTACATGCAGCTCTACAGGCCGGGCTCCACGCGTGCCGTCCGGGTCACCTTCGCCTACCTCCACGGCCAGGTCCCGGCGCCGTTCCACGCCGAGATCTCGGGTGGTGTCGGCCAGGTGATCCACGACAAGTACGTGGTGGTCGACTTCAACGGCGATGACCCGAGGGTCTACACGGGTTCCTCGAACCTCGCCAGCGGCGGCGAGGAGCACAACGGCGACAACCTGATCGAGCTGCGCGGAAGCGATGTGGCTTCGCTGTACGCGGTCGAGGCCGTGCGCCAGATCGACCACTTCCACTTCCGGGCGGCCATGAAGGGCTCGACACCCAGCGGGCCGCTGGTCCTCAAGGGCCCGGACCGCTGGCACGAGTGGGTCGATCCCTACTACGACCCGAACGACCTCAAGTCCCTCGATCGCGAGCTGTTCGCGCGCGGGCCGTCCGGCTGACGCCAAGGCGTTGGCGGGGCGCCGCGATCGACTCCCGCCGGCAGACGGCTCAGCTCTGCGGTGCCTGCGGCGCGTCGAGGAAGGCGATCGCGACCTCTGCGAGGAGCGGCGAGGCGAAGATCGTGTAGTGCTGAGCGCCCGGGATGATGGCGAGCGCGTGACCGCCGTCCGGTCGTCCCTCACCCATCCAGCCGCCGTCCCGCCGGCCACCACCCAGCAGCCCGAACTCCTCCACGGCGTGGCTGGGCGGGAAGATGTCGGCGTCGCCGGCGACGATCAGGGTCGGGACCCGGAGCGTGCGGAGCTGCTCGGTGTAGTCGAATGGCTCGCCCATCCAGGCACCCATCTTGTCGAGCAGCCGCGGGAAGTCCTCCGGGCGCGGCGCGACGCGCTGGTACAGCCGGTACATCGGCGTGTCCTTCATTGACGGCGCGGCCGATCCGTTGAGCTGGCCCTGCTGCGCGAGCATCTCCGGGTAGAACGCGTCCGTGCGGGCATTCGCCGAGACGATGACCAGCTTCCGGACGAGGTCCGGGTGTCGGGACGCCATCTGGAGCGCGGCGCCGCCGCCCATCGAGTAGCCCATGACGTCCGCCTGCTCGATCCCCAGGTGTCCGAGAAGGGCAGCGATGTCGTCGCCGAGCGCGGTCACGCCGAGGGGGCGGTCGATGTCGGCCGTGCGGCCATGGCCCTGCAGATCCGGAATGATCACCCGGTGACCCTGCGCGAGGCGGGTGCGCACCGGCCCGAACATCTCGCCCGAGCCGAGGCCGCCGTGGAGCAGGACCAGCGGGCGGCCGGTGCCGTGAATCTCGTAGTACAGGTTGATGCCGTTGACGTCGGCGTACGCGCTGGTGCTCTTTGCCCCGGTCGTCCAGTCGGTGGTCATCGGGAGGCTCCTTCGAAATGCCGTGTGCATCGAGTGTTGCCCGGTAGACCGAGCGGCGCCACAAGACTCATCGCTCGATGCTCGGACGGGTTGTCGTCGACCCTCGCATCCACGGCCTGCGCGGCCTCGATCGCCAGCCGGACGGCCTCGCGGGGCGGGATGGCGGCCCACAGCGGCAGGGACAGGTCGTTTACGACGAGGTCGATCTCGAGCTCGGTGACCTTGCCCTCGCGGGCCGTACGGTCCAGGGCGTCGAGCGCTCGCCGATCCCAGAACGCCAGGTGGGCGAGCGTGATGGCGACCGTCCAGTGATCACCCACCCGACGCCGGAGGTCGTCATCGGAAAGCCGGACACGGAGCGACCGGATGCGCTCGGTGGCGGCGTGGTTGGCGTCGTGGATCCCGGGATCGATCGGCATCTGTCCTACCTCCTGGGTGGAGTCCTGGATCAGGCTAGCGCTCGACGATCCAGATCCTGTCCGGTTTCCAATCCGAATGAGAAGGCAGAAGCCGGGCGGCGCCGGGATCCGGTCGCCACCCGGCCCATGTGATCGCCGCTACATCGCCTCGGGCGTCAGCGGCTGCGCGTCCAGGGCAGTGAAGGCCCGCTCTGCCGCGACGCCTTCGACGGTCTTCGCGGCCCGAGCGGGCAGGAAGGCGAGCGCCACGATCGCGCCCAGCACCGCGAACCCCACGCCGATCAGCGACGTCGTGCCCATCGCCCCGACGAACGCCGTGCGGGCGGCGTCGAGGAGCGTCGACCCGGCGGTTCCAGCCAGCTGACCGGCCACCGTTGCGGCGCCGGCAAGCGATTCGCGTGCGACGTCCGCGGCACCGATCGGAAGTGACGACACCACGGGCGCCATCCGCTGCGCGTACCCGGCGGAGAACACGCTGCCCAGGATCGCCACGCCCAGCGCACCGCCGACCTCGCGGGTGACGTCGTTGACCGCGGATCCGACGCCGAACTTCTCCCTGGGCAGGGCACCCATGATGGCGTCCGTGGCCGGGGTCATCGCGAGACCGAGCCCCACTGAGGCGACGAACAGCACGCCCATGATCTGGAGATCGCCGCTGCCGGTGCCCAGCGTCGAGAACATGGCCATCCCGACGGCGACCACACCCAGCCCGAGCCCGGTGGCGATGCGAGCTCCGTAGCGGATCGTCAGCGGGGCCGCCAGCGAGGACGCGATGGCGACACCCAGGGCGATCGCGATGAACCGGACCCCTGTCTCGAGCGCGGACAGGCCCTTCACCTGCTGCAGGTACAGGGTGAGGAAGAACATCGCGCCGTTGAGGGCGAAGAACGACAGCGTGACCGACAGGCTGGCGGCGCTGAACCGCCGGTTGCGGAACAGTGAGACGTCGAGCATCGGATGCGCCACACGGCGCTCCCAGGCGATGAACGCGATGGCCAGCAGACCGGTCAGCGCGAACGAGCCCGCAATCAGCGGGTCCGTCCAGCCCAGGGTCGGCTCCTCGATGATCCCGTACACCAGAGACACCAGGGCGACCACCGAGATCAGGGCGCCCACGGGATCGAGCGGGATGCGCCCCGGTGCCTTCGACTCGGGGACGACGAGCAGCGTCGCGACGATGCCCACGATCACGATCGGGACGTTGATCACGAACACAACGGGCCACGCCCAGTTGTCGAGCAGCAGGCCACCGAGGATCGGGCCGAGCACCATGCCCAGCGCGCCGACGGTGCTCCAGACCGCGATCGCCTTGGGGCGCTCGTCATCGGCGAACACGTCGGCGACGATCGACAGCGTTGAGGGGGTCGCCAGCGCCGCACCGACGCCCATGAACCCTCGGAGCGCGATCAGCTGGTCCGGGTTGGTCACGAACGGTGCTGCCGCAGAGCCCGCCCCGAACAGCCCGAGGCCGATGACGAGCATCAGCCGCCGTCCGTACCGATCGGACAGGGCACCGGCCACGAGCAGCAGGCCGGCATAGATGAGGATGTAGGCGTCAACCATCCACTGGAGCTGGCTGACCGACGCCCCGAGATCGCGGGCGAGGGTCGGCAGTGCCACCGTCAGAACTGTGTTGTCCAGGCTGACCCCGAACACGGCGAGGATGAGGATTCCCAGGATCTGCCATCGGCGGGGATGTCCCGTCTGGATGCCGGTCATTGAACCGTTGCCTCCGTCTCCCCGGGTCGCCGTCCGTGTGGAACGTCGTCCCCGGTGCGCACAGCGTGCTTGCTGCGCACACTGTACTCATCCCAGCGCGCGTGTCAATACACTGTTCGCAGGAGGTACACTGTGCGCAGCGAGAAAAGGAGCTCCGACGAAGGAGGCGGTCGTGAGCGGCGATCAGGAACAGGACGAGGTGCGGCTGCCCTGGTGGCCGGAGCCGCGCAAGCGCCCGCAGCGAGAACCGCTGGCGCGCGACCAGATCGTTGCGACTGCGATCCGGGTTGCCGACACGGAGGGCCTCGGGGCGCTCTCGATGCGGCGGCTGGCGGATGAGCTGGGCTCGGGCGCGACGTCGATCTACCGTCACGTGGCGAACAAGGACGAGCTGCTGGACCTGGCCGTCGATCAGATCCTGGGCGAGGTACCGAACACGGACGACCCGACGATCGGCTGGGATGAACGAGTCGCCATCCTCGCCCGGGCCGTCCGCGAGACGCTGCAGCAGCACCCGGGGATCGCGCTGCTGCTCGGCTCCCGTGTCACCCGCGGGCCCAACGCCCTGTCCCTGGCGGACCGGCTGCTGGGGATCCTTCGGTCGGCGGGCATCGGCGGAGTGCAGCTCGGGCTCGCCTACCAGATCGTCTTCGATTGGGCGGTCCTGTTCGGGTTCATGGGCGGCCGGCAGATGAGCCCGGCCGGCGGGGACGGCCAGACCCCCGAGCAGCAGCAGGAGATCCTCGCGGCCATGGTCGCGGCCCTGCCGCGCGACCGCTACCCGAACATCGTGAGCATGTTCGACCATGCCGACGAGCTGACGGCCGACGCTCAGTTCGAGTTCGGCCTGCGGGCGTTGATCGCCGGCATCGCGGCGGTCAGGTCGAAGCCCGCCGGCAAGTAGCCCGCGCTCGAGGGTTCCCGGCGCGTGCTACGTTCCGAACCGTGGCCAGGCCGCAGCAGCTCCCCGAAGGCACGGTCCAGGTCGAGCTCAGGCACCAGAACCGGGAACGTCCCTATCTCCTGCGCGTTCCCGGCGCTCGGCCCAGCCCGGCGCCACTGATCGTGCAGCTCCACGGCCGGGGGATCGATCCGCTCATGTTCGATCGCTGGACGGGGTATTCGTCGCTGGCCGACGAGCAGGGCTTCGTGCTGGCCATGCCACGCGCGGTCGGGGAGGTCTGGAACGACGGGCGCTATCGCGGCGCCGCGTGGCCGGAGCTCGACGCGATCGACGACGTCGGCTACCTCCTGGCCGTCATCGCGGACGTCATCGAGCGCCAGCCGATCGATCCAGCGCGCATCTACCTCGTCGGGATGTCGAACGGCGCCTCCATGGCGGGCCGTCTGGCCTGGGAGCACCCTGCGCGGATCAGCGCCGTCGCGCAGGTTGCCGGAACGGCGTCCGCCGAGATCGCCGCAGACCGCCGGACGGCGGCTCCGCTGCCGGTGCTCGAGATTCATGGCACCCGGGACCGGAGCATGCCGTATGCGGGAGGCCGGGCAGCTTGGTGGATGCGCCTGCTCGTGCGACGCTCGGCCGGTCCCGCTCTCGGCGTCGACGCGTGGGCTCATCGATGGGTCGAGCGCAACGGCGCGGCACCGGAGCCGCAGGTCGAGACGCTGGAACCGGACATCTCCGTCCGCCGCTGGCAGGGCCCGTCGCCCGCGTCCGATATCGTCTTCTACCGTGTGGACGGCGGCGGACACACCTGGCCCGGCAGCAGCCTCTGGATGCCGCCGCATCTGGGTCGCGTCAGCCGCTCACTCGACGCAACGCGCGTCAGCTGGGAGTTCCTCTCCGCACATCGCCGCGAGGCTTGAAGACCGTCTCGCCCGGGTAGCCGCTGCGTGCCGGAGCCAGGCGAGCGGGGCCCGGTTGCCCTTGTCACCCTCGAGCCAGGTGACCACACTTGGTGGACGCAACGGACCGTCAAAGGAGATCGGCGATGGCTGCCAATCCGGGACCCCCTGGCTGGCCCCCTGGTCGCGTCAGCCCGACGCTCGGGGGTCCGACCGACAGCTACCGGCCGCACCAGGACCAGATCGCGTCCCAGGCGCAGCACACGGCGGACCTCGAGCGGGAGGCGCGGGAGAGGAAGCGCGGCCTGGCGGGTCTCTTCAGCCGATTCCTGAGGGCGCTCCGCCGTCAGCTCTGATCGGATCGCGCCCCGAGCCCCGTCAGGTCAACGGCGTAGCTGCCGATCGGCCGGCGCCACGCGGCCGCCCGGGCGGCAGGAGCCCCGCGGCCGGGCTGCGCGCGGCGCGCGGTTGGCGGAGCTCCGTGATCGCGTCGATCACGGCCTCGAGCTGGATGTCCTCGGACTCGCTGCCCAGCTCCAGCCAGCAGTAGGTGAAGCGCCCGGGCAGCACCCGCTCCATCAGGGCGCCGAGCCACTTGGTGAGCTCGGCGCGGGAGCCCACGCGCCTGCGCGCATTCGGCGTGATCGCGTGGACCAGGACCAGGCGGCGGCTGCTGCGGTCGAGCCACGGCCAGTACTTGAGCACGTTCTCGACCGGGTGCCCGCGCTTGCGCTCGATCTCGAGCGCGACCCATGCATCGCGGCCGACCTCGACCATCCCTCCCGTGTCGTCGGTCATGCCCACGGCAACGCGGAAGGTGAACGTGACGTCGAGCCGCCTGCCGAGCCGCTTCACCTGCCTGGCCTTCGAAAGGTTGCCCCAGCGCTTCTTCGCCACGTTTGTCCTCGCGCCCGCTGCCCCCGTCGAACCGAGGGTACCGTGCGTGGGGGCCACGATGCGGGCGTGCGGCGCGCGGTGGCAACGGAACGCGCTCGGAGCCAGCCGATGACCACCAGCACGACGACCACCGCGAGCGGGGCAAGGGCGACGCGCCGCACCGTCGGCCTCGGCCCTCCTCACCAGAGCACCGACCCTGCCGACGTCACGGCGCCGATGCTGGCAGCCGGCCGTCGTGCCCCCGGGAAGCTCCACCAGAGGCCAAACATCACCGAAAGACGCGCACCCCCGCCGCTGGCGCGTGACATCGTCGCTCGTCACTGTGACCGCTGAGCTGCTCGGCACGTCCTGGAGCGTCGCCGCCCGGGTCGCGGGCGATCACCGGCTGCGCACGAGCGGGCCGTATGCCGTGACCCGGCACCCCATCTACACCGGCGTGCTCGGCATGCTGCTGGGCAGCGCGCTGCTCGGCGGGGTCGGCGTGTGGATCGTGATCATGGCGATCGCCCTGATCGGGTTCGAGGTCAAGATCCATCTCGAAGAGCAGCTGCTGCTCGCGACCTTCCCGGACGAGTACCCGCGGTATCGGGAGCGGGTCCCGCAGCTCGTCCCAGGCCTCAACGCACTGCGCCACCACCGCGTCGGGAACGCGTAGGAGCCGGATCAGCCCTTCACGACGCCGAGCGGCGTCAGCCGCTTGACCGGGCGCACCAGCCAGGCCGACGCCGCCATCACCGCCTCGATGTCCTTGTACGCGAACGCCGCCTCCTCCGCGATCGCCTTCGGATCGCCCGCGTGCAGCACGACACCGAGCTCCTTCATCTCGGCAACCACCGCTTCGGGCGTCTTCGCCTTGCGCGCGGCCATCCGGCTCAGCGCGCGGCCGGCGCCGTGGGCGCACGTCTCGAACGCGTCTGCGTTGCCCAGCCCCTCGGCGACGTAGCTCGCGGTGCCCATTGAGCCCGGGATCAGGACCGTCTCGCCGGCCCGGGCCCGGACCGCGCCCTTACGATGCACGATCCCGCCGCGGCCCGCGTGGTGCTCCCAGGCCGCGTAGTTGTGGTGGACGTCGATCCCGCGCTCGAACCGCCCGATCCGGCTGTGGCGCTCGAAGGCCGCCTCGACCGCGTCGAGCATGCGGCTTCGGTTCACCTCCGCGAAGCGCATCGCGAAAGTCATCGCCGCCCAGTAGTCGTCGAACTCGCGGCTGCCCTCCGGCAGGAATGCCAGCTCGTCGTGCGGCAGGTTCGAATGCCACGCGTGGTTCAGCACCAGCGCCCGCTCGTGGAACGCGTCGCAGATCGTCTTGCCCAGGTGGCGCGAGCCCGAGTGGAGCATCACGTGGACCGCGCCCGCCTCGTCGCGCTGCAGCTCGAGGAAGTGGTTGCCGGAGCCCAGGGTGCCCAGCTGGTCCACGGCGCGGTCGAACCAGGCGGGGTCGATCGATCTCGGCAGCACGAGCCCGATCTCGTCCAGGGCGGCGGAGCGGTCGACCGGCTTCGGCTGCCGCTTCATCCCGACCGGCACGTCCCGCGCGATCTGCTCCAGCACCGCCTCGAGCTCGAACGGCGTCAGCGTCTCGACCGTCAGGTCCGTCTTCACCAGCGCCACCCCGCAGCCGACGTCCACCCCGATCGCGTACGGCACCACCGCCCGATCGGCGAACAGCACCCCGCCAACCGGCATCCCGTAGCCCGCGTGCGCGTCCGGCATCAGCGCCACGTGGTCGATCGCGAACGGCAGGTCGGACAGCTGTGTCGCCTGCTGCAGCGCCGCGCCCTCGAGCTCCGCCGCCCAGCTCTTGATCGGGACGCGGCCGGGCCGGCTCACGATCGGGAGGCGCGCGACATCAATCGACCCGGGCGTGGGGGCCTCCGTGTCTTCCGTGGAGCTGGGGGTCGGCATGACCGTTCTCGCTTCGGCCAGCCTACGACCGATCGGCCACGACCGGTAGGGCCCGGAGTCACTGCTCAACCAGCCGCGTACGCGGCCCGGAGCTCGCCCAAACGGCCCCGCTCGGAGGGGGCCCCGAGACACGGGATGTCCGTATGTCCGAAGTCGTTACCCTTGAACAGGAGCGGTTCCCCCGACTCCCGCGACAGGAGCGAGCGCCCCGTCCGCCCGAACGGTGACCCGGTGGCCGAGGACGTCGGTCGTCAGGAGATCGATGAGCTCGGCCGGGATCTCGGTGACCATCGCACTACGCCTCGCCGGTCGCCTCGCCCGCGCCCACGCTGACGGTCCGCTCCTCGAGTCCTCGCACGACCTTGACCTCGAACGGCGTCGGAGCGGCCTCGAGGGCCTCGACCAGGGCATCGGCGTCGGCGATCGATCGGCCGGCCACCTCGACGATGAGGTCGCCCTCCTGGATCCCCGCCTTCGCGGCCAGGCTGCCGTCCTCGACGTCGCGGACGAGCAAGCCGTCGCGCTCGGGCAGTCCCACCGACCGGCGAAGCCTTCGAGCCACGTGAGCCGGGGCAACGGCGACGCCCAGCCGGAGCCGGGACGGGGACTCGCCTCGGCCGAGGGCGTCGATGCGCTCGCGGAGCGCGGCATCGGCCGGCAGTGCGAGATAGAAGCCCTCACCGATGCGGTTCGTGTTGAGACCCAGGAACCGGCCATCGGTGTCGAGCAGCGCGCCACCGGACGAGCCCGGCGCGAGCGGCGCCGTGTGCTCGACGCTCCCGGCGATCCGTCGACCGTGCGGGCCACGGAACGCGCGCGAGGTCGCCGAAACAGTCCCAAACGTGACCCGGGTCCCGCCGCCGGGCGTCGCCGCGGCGCCGAACACCAGCGTGCCTACCGATGTGGCGGCCCCCTCCGCCCAGTCGGGGGCGGTGGTCTTGCCCGTGTCGACCGAGATCACGGCAAGGTCGCCGTCGACGTCGATGCCGGTCAGCTGGCCGCGCGTCTTGCGGCCGTCGGCGAACGTGACCGTGACCTCGTCGCCGCGGATGTTGTGGGCGTTGGTGAGGACTTTGCCCTCGCCGATGACGACGCCGGACCCGCGCTGCCGGGATCCGATCCCGACGATGGCGGGGCCGACGCGCTCGGCGACAGCGGAGATGGCGGACTGGAGCTCGTCGATGGCTGACATGCGTGTTGGGTTCCCTCGCGTGTGGGGATAGACTAGTGACTTGCAAGTTACTACCGTCGTGCGACGCTGGCAAGCTCCACGTCGTCGCCTACCATGAACCCGATGCCGACCAAGCCCGACCACCCCCGTTCGCCGCTCGAGCTCGCCCTCGAGCGGGTGGGGGACCGCTGGAGCCTGCTGCTGGTGGAGGCACTGCTCGACGGCCCGCGCCGCTTCAACGAGCTCCAGGAGCTGGTGTCAGGCATCGCCCCCAACATCCTCGCCGACCGGCTCCGCCGTCTGGAACGCGAGGGTGTCGTCCTCTCGCGCCCTTACCAGGACCGGCCGCCGCGCATGGACTACGCGCTCACCGCCGCGGGAAGGGACCTCGCGGGCGCCCTGCGCCTGCTCGCCGACTGGGGCGCCCGCCGCTCCGATCAGTCAGAGCCGCTCCGCCACGCTGCCTGCGGCACGCCCCTCGAGGCCCGCTGGTTCTGCCCCACCTGCACCACCGTCGTCGACGATCCGGAGGCGGCCGAGACGCGGCTGTTCTGAGGCGGGGACGCCCCCTTGCGCACGCGCCTGGGACTGCCGCAAGGCCATCATCTCGGACTATCATACTGAGCTATGAGGACGCTCAGTCCGCTCGACCTCAGGCGATCCCTGGGCGCCATCCTGGATGCGGCGTCGGCAGGGGAGCGTTTCCTCATCGAGCGCGACCATAGGCCGGTCGCGGTCCTGGTCTCGGTCGAGGAGGGCCGGAAGCTCGACGGCGACCCCGAGGAGCGTCGTCGTCGAACGCTGGCCGCGCTGGACCGCCTCGACGCCATCGGCCGGGCGCAGCGGGCTCGACACCCGGGCGGCCCGCCTGCGGTCGACGCCGTGCGGCTGGAACGGGACCGGGACGATGGCTGACGGGCTCGTCCTCGACTCGTCGGCCGCGCTCGCGGTCCTGCTTGGCGAGCCTGCCGCCGCGCCCGTGCGCGAGCACCTCGTCCACGCGGCGGGGCAGCCACTGCTCGTGCTCGACCTGTTCTGGCTCGAGGTCGTCAACGTTCTCGTCCGCCGCCACGCCTGGGATCCCGACGCCGTCGTGGAGGCCGTCCGCGAGCTCGACGAGCTGGGCATCGAGACCGTCGCGCCGGACCGCCCCCTGGTCCTCGCCGCCCTGGACCTGGCCGTGACCCGCGACATCAGCGCCTACGACGCCGCGCACCTGGCCCTCGCGGAGGCGGCCGACGCGATGCTGCTCACCCTCGACGAGCGTCTCGCCCGTGCGGCCGGTGCGCGCGCCGCCATCCGCCCGCGACCGGGTGCGCGCGAGCAGCGCGCGACGTACGGTCGCGAGACGGTCTCACCCGACTGGGTGCGTCACGGTCGCTACCTCGCGGAGCTGCGGCGGCTGGCCGGCGCCTGAGGCATCGCGAGCGCGCTTGCCCTCGACCGGGTGGCTCGCCATGACCCGGCTTCGAGAGTTGGCGCTTTCTACCCCAGGTTCATTCCCCATATGGAGACGACCACCAGTGCGGCAAGGACGAGCAGGGTGATGACGACGACCCACACGACCAGCCGCGGGAGCGTGCCTCCGCGCATTCGGCTCCGAAGCCTCCTCATGCCCGTTGCCGCGAGACATGACCGGTGTCTCGATCCGGCCTGATCCTCCGTCCGCGCTCGCTATCCGGTCAAGATGCCGGGCGGCCTGCTGCGTGACGATTGCCACCGATAGCCAGTTGCATCTGGGCTCAGCCGAGGCGTCGTTCAAACGGAGGCAGCGCGTTGTCGAGCAGCTTCGCGAGCTCCTGCACCTCGCTCTCGGTCAGGACCGTTGTCCCGTCCGTGAGGTGCTCTGCGATCGACGTGTATGGGAAGTTACTTTGCCATCTCCCCGCCCGATCGCTCAGGTCAGCTGCACCCGCTGGTGCTCCCGCAGTTGAGGCACTTGTAGCAGCTGCCGTTGCGGACCATGATCGAGCCGCAGTCGGCGCAGGACGGGGCGTCGGCCTGGGCGGCAAAGGCGACCTTGACGCCGCCACCCAGCGATGACCCGGCGAATGACTCGAGGGTCTGGCCGTTGCCGTTCGTCCTGTGACCGTTCCCGTTGCCACCGCCGTTGCTCGCGATGACCACCAGCTCCTCCTTCGGAGCAGGGGACCGGGCCGGTTCGGCGACAGCCGTCTCGACGGTCGCCGAGGGCGTGTCGTCGGTCTGGGTGGGCGTAGGCGAGGCGGAGGCTGAGCGACTCAGGCCGGAGGCTTCTTCTTCTGCCGCGGCCGGAGGTATGTCGAGCGAGGCCGCCGAGCTCGCCGAGAGCCCACCCACGGAACCGACGGGGATCTCGTCGACCACCTGCGAGCGGTCGATCAGCCCCAGCGACGCCTTCTCATCGGCCGGCAGGAACCGGGACCCCATCCACCGGAAGATGTAGTCCACGAGCGACTTCGCGATCGGGATCTCGCTGTTGCCGGTGAAGCCGCTGGGCTCGAACCGCACGTGGGCGAACTTGTTGACCACGTCGCGCAGCGGCACGCCGTACTGGAGCGCCAGGCTGACCGACGTTGCCAGCGTGTCCATCAGGCCGCTGACCGTCGAGCCCTCCTTGGCCATCTTGAGGAAGATCTCGCCGGGCTGACCGTCGGGGTACAGGCCGACCGTGATGTATCCCTCGTGCCCGCTGATCTCGAACTTGTGGGTGATCGCCGTCCGCTCGGAAGGCAGGCGATGGCGGTGCGGCTTGGTGGCTTCCACCTGGGCGGCGGCCAGCTGCCGGCGGAGGCTTTCGATCGTCTCCCGATCCTGGGCCGAACCCTGGACGGCGTCGTCGTCCTTCTTCTTGCCTGTGGACAGCGGCTGGCTGCGCTTGGACCCGTCGCGGTAGATCGCGATCGCCTTGAGGCCCTGCTTCCAGCCCTCGAGGTAGACCGTCTCGATCTCCTCGGCCGTGGCAGCCTCGGGCATGTTCACGGTCTTGCTGATCGCGCCCGACAGGAACGGCTGGACCGCACCCATCATCCGGACGTGGCCCATGTAGTGGATGGACCGCTCGCCGTTGACCGGCTTGAACGCGCAGTCGAACACGGACAGATGCTCGGGCTTGAGCTCCGGGGCCCCCTCGATCGTCTCGCGGTCGTTGATGTACTCGATGATCCCGGTGACCTGCTCGGGGGTGTAGCCGAGCTTGCGCAGGGCGGCCGGCACGGTCTGGTTGACGATCTTGAGGTAGCCCTCGCCGACCAGCTTCTTGTACTTGATGAGCGCGATGTCGGGCTCGATGCCGGTCGTGTCGCAGTCCATCATGAACGCGATCGTCCCCGTGGGCGCGAGCACGGTCACCTGCGCGTTGCGGTAGCCATGCTCCCGGCCGAGCTGGAGGGTCTCGTCGTACAGCTGGCGAGCCGACTCCAGCATCTCGGTCGGGACACCCTTCTCGGGGATCGAGTACGCGGCATCGCGATGCTTCTCGATGACGCGCAGGAAGGGTTCGCGGTTGATGTCGTACTCGACGAACGGACCGCCGTGGTCGCGGGCGATGAGCGAGCTCTGGCGGTACGCCTCGCCGTGCATCAGCGCGGTGATGGCCGCGGCGTAGTTGCGACCCTCATCGGAGTCGTAGGCGAGCCCGCGGTTCATGAGCAGCGCGCCCAGGTTGGCGTAGCCGAGACCCAGCGGCCGGAAGCGGTGGCTGTTCTCCTCGATCTTCGTCGTGGGGTAGCCCGCGTTGTCGACCAGGATCTCCTGGGCCGTGATCGTGACCTTGGCCGCGAACCGGAACGCGTCGACGTCGAACTCGCCGTCCTCGCGCACGAACTTCATCAGGTTGAGGGAGGCCAGGTTGCACGCGGTGTCGTTGAGGAACATGTACTCCGAGCACGGGTTGGACGCGTAGATCCGGTCCGTGTTCGCGCTCGTGTGCCAGTCGTTGATCGTGCTGTCGTACTGGATCCCCGGGTCGCCGCACAGGTGGGCGGCCTCGGCCATGCGCCGGAAGATGTCGCGCGCCTTGTACGTCCCGGCCGGCTGGCCGTCGGTGACCTCGTAGGTCTGCCAGTCGGCGTCCCGCTCGACGGCCTTCATGAACGCGTCGGTCACCCGCACGCTGTGGTTGGCGTTCTGGAAGAACACGCTCCCGTACGCCTCGCCGGTGAAGCTGGGGTCGTAGCCCTCCTCGATCAGGGCCCAGGCCTTGCGCTCCTCGTTGGCCTTGCTGTTGATGAAGTCGAGGACGTCGGGGTGATCCGCGTTGAGGATCACCATCTTCGCCGCGCGGCGGGTCTTGCCGCCCGACTTGATGACGCCGGCGAACGCGTCGTAGCCCTTCATGAAGCTCACCGGGCCCGATGCGATGCCGCCGCCCGACATCTTGGCCTTGCTGCTCCGGATGGGGGACAGGTTCACGCCCGCGCCCGAGCCGTACTTGAACAGCATGGCCTCGGTCTTGGCCAGGTCCATGATCGAGCTCATGTTGTCCTGGACCGAGTTGATGAAGCACGCGGAGCACTGCGGCTTCGCCTCGATGCCCACGTTGAACCAGACCGGCGAGTTGAACGCCATCTTCTGGTGGACGAGCAGGTGGGTGAGCTCGGCCTGGAACGCGCGCAGATCCTCGTCGGTGGCGAAATAGCGGTTCGTCTCCGCCCAGGCGGCGATCGTGTTGACGACGCGGTCGATGAGCTGGCGGACGCTGTGCTCGCGCTCGGGGGTGCCGACGTGGCCGCGGAAGTACTTGGACACGACGACGTTGGTCGCGAGCTGGCTCCAGAACGCCGGCACCTCGACGTCCTTCTGCTCGAACACGCTCTTGCCGGACTCGTTGCTGATGCCGGCCGTGCGGTACTCCCAGGTGATCTCGTCGTAGGGATGCACGCCCGGGCGGGTCCAGCGGCGCTCGAAGGTCAGGCCGCGGGTGCCCCTGCCGGTGAAGCTGGCGCCGTAGATGCCGCCGAGCCCCCTGCGCGGGGTATTGCCGGCCGCGCCATCGGTCTTGCCGCTGCCGCCGGTCTTGCCGCGTCCCTTTGCCGTCTTGGCCTCCATCACCGGGACAACCTCTCGAGCCTGGGCCATTCGTCCGTCTCCTCCACTCCCGCGTCGAATGCGGGATCCTCCCTTGGGTGCCGGCGAGGGCGATGGGGCGTCCGCCGCCGGTCCTGGTTCTGCGACCCGGGTGCCATTGCGGGACGCTGGTGCGCGAATGTCAGAGCGAGCTCAGAGCGTCGAGCGCCGCGCGCTGTCTTCGCTCCTTCTCGGTCGAGCTGCGTGCGTCTGGCGCTGTCTCGCTCCTCGTTCGTGCTCCGTCCGATGGCCGGTCTCGAGGCGGCGAGATGGGGATGCCGCGTAGCTGCGAGGCTGACCTCCGAGCCGTCCCCCTGGCGCCCATTCCGGGTCCTCGTCCCGGCCGGTTCGGTGGCCGTTCGGAGCGGGTGTCTCCGGGTTCGTCCGTCGCGGGGGCGACCCGGTCATGCTACGTCGCCGGGGAGGACCGGTCAAGCCCAATACCACAAGATGTAGTGGTGTGCGGGTTATTCGCATCGCAACATGTTGTGATGCGGCGTCCGGACGCCCATCCACGCTCGCGCCCGTTCGATCCACGCCCGAGGCCCGTTCGTCCACGTTGTTCGCCGCCGTCGTGCACAGCCCACGGGCAGCTTGTCCACGGGGCCACCCTCGGTTGTCAACAGCACGCACGTTCTATTCCAAGCGCTCGTCGATGTCACCAGACAGCGCCATCTACCCGCCCCGCGGGTGCGCAGTCTCCACCCGATGCCGGGACACCTGGTCAGCCACGCACCTGGTGGGCGCTATCGGCGTTCGAGTGGACTCGTGCCACGCGAGCACATCGATCGCGCCCCGCCCCGGCACCGATCTCACCGATTCGATCCCGATGGCGGCGTACGAGCTGACCCATCACGGTCGGGCCGGCGTCCACAAGGGGATCATCCTGATGCCGGACGGGCAGCCGAACCGCTCGACGACCAGCACGTCGAACTACTGCGCCCAGGCCGCCAGCGCCGCCGCGGCGGCCAAGGCCGCTGGCATCGAGATCTTCACCGTCGGCTTCGGCCTCGACGGGTCGAACGACGTCAAGTGCCCCGACACGGCCGGCGACACCACGCGGGGCGCTGCATGCGAACCGCCCCGCCGTCG
>Ga0307440_1000226_pt1 | contig 26826 bp, 20 predicted proteins | sample SalMarWE160410MG_FD_202150 | JGI IMG/M metagenome (GOLD analysis project Ga0307440, IMG submission 202150) | Salt marsh sediment microbial communities from the Plum Island Ecosystem LTER, Massachusetts, United States - WE1604-10 | ecosystem: Environmental > Aquatic > Marine > Intertidal zone >...
CGAATCGGCGGCCGACAAGATCTTCGACGATTGCGGTCTTGATGTCCAGCTGTAGCTCGTATGCACAGTGTTGGAGATTGCAGCCGCCGCATTGCCCATACCAGGGGCAGGCGGGCTCGATCCGCCGCGGATGGGGCTTGCTTACTTTGACGGGTTCGGCATGGAGGTACTGTTTTTTCTCTCTGCGGATGGTTACCGTTGCCTTTTCACCCGGAAGCACCCGGTCGACAAAAACGACCCGGCCGTCTTCGAGCCGGGCAAGCCCCAAGGCACCGGTAACGACCTTTTCTATGACAACCGATTGGGTCTTCAAAGCTCCTCGAACTTATTTTTCTCCAGATTTTTCCTGACCTTATCGTGAGGGAAAACGGCTCCGTTCATAGCGATATAGACACCCGGGGAAAGGGTTTGGACCGCCCCCACCGCACAACCAATATTGAAGAGGGCGTCGGTGTTTTTGAAAAGGGCGGGGGCAAGGGCACCGGTGAGGACGATGGTTTTGTTCGGAATTCCTGCCAGATAGGTTGCCGTCTGTACCATGGTGTCGGTTCCATGGGTGATGAGAATGCACTGCACCTCAGCGTTCTTCACGGCTTTGAGGATGAGTTCGCGGTCCTGATTGGTAATCTCAAGGCTGTCCTTTTTAAGGAGGGAGCAGACTGTATAGTCGATGGCCAGGTCCAGTTCGCCCAAAACAATCTGAATGTTCGGGGGGCCAACTTCATAGGTGCTTTTGGCGTCGAAATAAACCTTGTCTATGGTACCTCCGGTGGTCAGAATCAATATCTTTTTCATGTTCTTTTGCTTGGCCTGCGAAATTGTGGATTTGCAACCGCAGAAATGGGTTGAGCTTGGGGAATTTACGAAAATATTCCAGATTTGTTCCTATGAAAATTATGAAAAACGCCGTAAAGTATACCCGGCCGTTTTCTCCGCGTCATTATTTTTTCTGATTCCCACTAATGTTCAGTAACTAATCCAGGGTGTGAGCTGTTCGTTTCGCGGGACGCCATAAACCCATCCCTGGGGGCAACGCTTACACCGTCCAGGCTGCAGAGACCCGAGAAACGAAACAGCTCACACCCTTCCTTTCCGATAGGCTGAGTTTCAGTGGTAATCAGATTATTTTTTCAGTTGCTTTTCATTTATTCGAAAACGATTGGTTGGCTTTTGGGAAAACGGCTTGCCCTCTTTGATGGATGCCGTTAATATTTCAAATAAAGTTGTATATACAAAAGCTGGGTATCTTTTCGTCTTGAGTGCGGTGGTTAAAGCCGGTCGTTGATTGAAGTGTTTGTCGTTGTAGGCGCGCGTTTCGCCGGGGGGCCGAAACGAAGTCATGGAAACAGCTGGGTGTATATTTTTATTGTTAACGTGAAGGAGACATTTATGAAAGTCGTGGCGTTTTGCGGGAGTGCCAGGAAAAATGGCAATACGGTCCTCTTGCTTGAGACCGTGCTGGAATCCATTGCCGAAGCTGGCATCGAAACGGAACTTGTCCAATTGGCGGGAAAGGATATTCATGGTTGCCGGGCATGTTTTGCCTGCTTTAAAAACAAGGATGAGCGGTGTGCCTTTGACGATGATGTCGTCAACGACTGCATGGCGAAAATGAAGGAGGCCGATGCCGTACTTCTGGGCTCTCCAACATATTTCGCCGATGTCTCTTCGGAGATGAAGGCCTTGATCGACCGGTGCGGTATGGTCAGCCGGGCCAATGGCGACATGCTCAAACGTAAACTGGGTGCGGCGGTGGTTGCGGTCAGAAGGGCAGGGGCCATGCATGCCTTCCAGAGTATGAACAGTTTCTTCCTGATAAACCAGATGATTGTCGTCGGGTCCAAATACTGGAATATCGGAATCGGCAGGGAAAAGGGAGAGGTCGCCAAGGATGAAGAGGGAATGAGCACCATGCAGGTCCTCGGTGAGAACATGGCGTGGCTGCTGAAAAAGCTCGGCCCGAATTGATGGCAGGAATTTGAAAAAGATTGAGGGTGAAAGAGTGGCCAGATCGGAGAAACCGGTTACGATTCTAGTGGTTGACGATGAGCAGGTGCATCGGTTCATGCTCTGTTCCATGTTCAAGGAATGGGGGTGGCGGTGTGTTGAGGCCGATGATGGCGAGACGGCTGTCGAGGCGGTGAAAAAAAATGTATACAACGCTGTTTTGATGGATGTCCGGATGGCAAGGATGAACGGTCATGAAGCCTTTAGAAAAATCCATGAGATCCAGCCGTCCCTGCCGGTTATTATCATGACAGCCTACTCCTCGGTGGATGATGCGGTTGAGGCCATCAAACATGGAGCCCACGACTACCTGACCAAACCCCTGGATTTTGATCGACTCCGTCTGACGCTCAATCGTGCTCTGGAACATCATCAGGTTGAGGAGAAGAAACGGGAGACGACCGGAACCACCATGGACCTCGTTTCATCCATCATCGGCAGTGCACCTCCGATGATGGAGCTGCTGGATATGATCAGATATGTGGCGCCGACCGAGGCCACGGTCCTGGTGGCCGGTGAATCAGGAACAGGCAAGGAGCTGGTGGCAGAATGTCTCTACCAAAACAGTGAGCGACGAGACGGCCCCTTTATCAAGGTAAATTGTGCGGCACTGGCGGAAAGCCTGCTCGAATCCGAGCTGTTCGGTCATGAGAAGGGGGCCTTTACCGGCGCTGACCGGAGGCGGGAAGGAAAATTCGTCCAGGCCGACGGTGGAACACTGTTTCTCGATGAGATAGGGGAGACCAGTCAGGCCATGCAGGTCAAGCTGCTGCGGGTTCTGCAGGAACAGGAGCTGCAGCGGGTCGGTGGTGAGGAGACGCTCAAGGTGGATGTCCGGATCATTGCCGCCACCAATCGCGATCTGGAAGAAGAGGTAAAAAAGGGGAATTTTCGCGAGGATCTCTATTACAGGTTGAATGTGGTCATGATCACCGTTCCGCCGCTGAGAGACAGGAGTGAAGATATACCGCTTTTGGTTGAGCACTTTGTGAAAAAGTTTGCCGAAAAAAACCGGAGGACGGTTGAATGCATAACCCCGACCTGTATGGAAATGCTCACCCGGTATCCGTGGCCCGGCAATGTCCGGGAACTGGAGAATGCCATTGAGCGCGGAGTTATCCTGATGCGTGGTGACCAGTTGACGGAAAAAAGTCTGCCCCTGACCATCCAGAGACAGGAGGAAGCCGAAGACGATACCTCGGAGAGGCCAGCCTCGCTGTTTGAGGCGGAAAAGAATATGATCCTGCAGACTTTGGAGGAAACGAGCGGAAACAAGAGCGAGGCGGCCAGACGACTCGGGATAACCAGGAAAACCCTGCAGAACAAGTTGCATAAGTATGATGAATCATGACAAAGTCGTGACAGTCCATCCAACCGTATTGACTTGTATTTGATGTCGTGGTAAGTCCATATCCTTCGTGCGGGATTGGATTTTGCCGCAAAGTTGATACCAGGAAGGAGCTTTTTCCATGAGAACGGACATCGTACATATCGGTGCAGGTGAGCTGACATACGAGATACGAAACATCGTCAATGTCGGCATGAAGCTTGAAAAATTGGGGCTTCAGACCCATTGGGAGAATATCGGAGATCCCATAGCCAAGGGCGAGAAGGTCCCTGGGTGGATGAAAGAGATAGTGGCCGAGGCGGTAAAAGATGATCATTCCTACGGTTACTGCCCGACCCGGGGGGTGCTGTCCACCAGGGAATTCCTCGCTGAAATGACTAACCAGCGGGGTGGGGTTACCATTGACGCCGACGATATCCTGTTCTTCAACGGTCTCGGAGATGCGATTTCCAAGGTCTTCGGTTTTTTGCGGCGCACGGCCAGGGTTATTGTTCCAACGCCCAGCTACACGACCCATTCATCAGCTGAGGCTGCCCATGCCGGGGACAGCCCGCTTACCTATATCCTCGATCCGAATAATCATTGGTATCCGGATATCGATGATATAGAAAAACATGTGAAATACAATCCGGCGGTGGCGGGGATCCTGCTTATCAATCCCGACAATCCAACCGGAGCAGTCTATCCAACTGAGATCCTTTTGCAGATTGTCGAGATAGCCCATCGTTACGATCTCTTCCTGATCTGCGACGAGATTTATCAAAATATCGTCTACAACGGTATGGCCACTTCGTCCCTGTCCGATGTGATTGGTTCGGTTCCGGGCATTGCAATGAAAGGTATTTCCAAGGAGATGCCATGGCCAGGCTCACGGTGCGGATGGATTGAGGTCTACAACGGGGATAAAGACTCTATGTTTGCCAAATATATTGCCTCGATCCTCAATTCAAAAATGGTGGAGGTCTGCTCGACCACATTACCCCAGATGGTTCTACCAAAGGTCTTGCAGCATCCGGAGTATCCCGGCTATCTAGAGGGAAGGATCCGTCGGTATGAGCGATTTTCCAATATCGCCTACGAGTGTCTTAAAAATGTGAAAGGGGTCCTGGTTAATCGACCCAACGGTGCCTTTTATATGAGCGTCTGTTTTGAGGACGGCGCGTTGAATTCCCGGCAGACCCTGCCCATTGACAATATCGAGGTCAGAAAGATGATCGAATCTCTTGTCAGTCCTCCGGGTACTGCTTGTGATAAACGATTTGTCTATTATCTTCTCGGAGCGACCGGGATTTGTGTGGTCCCGTTGACGTCGTTTGCAACAGAACTCAAAGGGTTTCGAGTGACCTTACTGGAAAACGACGAAAAGGAATTTGTTCGTATCTTTCAAACAATAGCAGAGTCAATTCGGAAATATCTAAAAAGTTGAGCGGCGCAAGGCAAGGGGATGGGCCGATTGCCGCAAGGGGGGATCCATGGACCGGCGCCTGAATTTTTCTGTTAAGCCTGTTACTGCACGATTTATTGCTCCCGATGGCGAGATAGTGGAGACGACCATCGAGATTCGAACCAACCCGATAACCTTTCGTACCTGCAGGGTGACGCTCAGTCGTAAAGGCGAAAAGGAGCCCGGTACCGAGAGGCTTCCTGCACCTCCTCCGGATGCCGATCATACGGCGAACTGCCCGTTCTGCAAACCCCAGCTGACATCGAAAACCCCGCAGTGTATTGAGAGCCTGGCCCCTTCTGGCAGACTGATTCACGGGAAGTCTGTTCTTTTTCCCAACCTCTTCCCCTATGGTTCCTATTCTGCCGTCAGCCTCTTTGATGACAACCACTTTGTCGAGATCGGTACGGCTTCGGTCGCCTCTTATTGCGACAGCTTTCTGAACTGTGCCCAGTATCTAAAAAACATCCTCGCTACCGATCCAGAGGCTTTGTACATGGCCATAACCCAGAACCACCTGCCCTCGGCCGGCGGTTCTCTTCTTCATCCCCATCTACAGGTCAATGCCGATAGAGTTGTTTCAAACCATCACCGCTTTTTGAGAAGGCGAGCCACTGAGTACTTCAAGGCTTGGGGAACCCGTTTATTTGCCGACTACCTCCGACATGAGTTGGAAGAAGGTAAACGTTATATCGGCAGTACGGGGGAATGGCAGTGGCTAACAGCCTTTGCTCCGGAGGGGTTCTATGAAATCTGGGGTGTCTTCCAGGGATGCACCTCATTTAGGGATCTGAAAGACGAAGATTGGGCTGACCTGGCAAGGGGTGTTGTCAGGACCCAGCAGTTCTACCGCAGTCTCTGCCGTAACGGATATAATCTAGGTATGTTATTCGTGGAAGACGGTAATGCCAGTCTCGAGTTGCGGGTCGTTATCCTGGCCAGGTCAAATTTTGCCCCTTGGGTGCGTAATGATCACACGGGGTTTGAGGTAATGCTTGGTGACATGGCAACCTTTGTGCCCCCTGAAGAGACCGCCCGTCTGGCCCAGGATTTCTGGGTCTGAGAAGACAGGCCTATCCTGACGAAACACGAGAGATCACTATGTATACACGGCAGGGCTGGTCTTGCAAAACCCGGTTCGTAACTCTGTGGATATCCGGCGGTGTGTCGAAGAGGTAACTTTCAGAATATTCTCGTTTTTCCCAGCCTCCACTTGTTGTTCAGTTTGACCTTTAACATTCCTGCCTTCTGTATGTCCTTAAAATCCGTCCGGCCTTTGGTCACTGGTCCGATTTTTCCTCTGTCGTATCTTGACAAGAAAAAAAGGCCTTCTTATTGTTCGCAACAGTTTGAAAAATCAATAAACGATGCATTCATGAGGTGTTGAACCGGAACTTCGGGGAAAGGAAATACCCTGTGGCATATGGAGGAAATGTGAGTAAAGAAAAGAATAAAGAAGAGATCAAAGAAGAGGCGGCTAAAGGGGAAGCCGCAGCCGACGCCTCTGGAAAGGCAGATGATGTCAAACAGGATGGCGGAAAGGAAGACGCGGTCAAGGATGATTCGCGCAATTTGGAAAAAGAGCTTGCCGAGGCCGTGCAGGCCGCTGCGGAAAACCAGGACAAGCTGTTGCGGTTGGCAGCGGATTTTGAGAATTTTAAAAAGCGCATGGAGCGTGAACGTTCCGTTCTCATGAAATATGCCGGTGAAAATATCTTAAGAGAGATGCTGCCGGTCGTCGACAACCTGGAACGGGCCGTCGAGCATGGAATGGGTGAAGGTGCTGAGGCGGAAAAGAGTCTTGCTGCGCTTTTCGAAGGTGTGCAATTGACTTTAAAAAGCCTGCAGAACAACTTGGAAAAGTTTGAAGTTAAATCCATTGAAAGTGTTGGGCAGCCTTTCGATCCGAACCGGATGGATGCCATGACCATGGAAGAAAGTGACAGTATCCCGTCCAACCACGTCATATCGGAGTTTGAAAAGGGGTATTTCTATAAAGATAGATTGCTCCGGGCGGCTAAAGTGATAGTTTCTTCCGGAAAAGCAGAATCTTAATGTTTTATATTGGAAGCAAAATGGTAGCGAGGACTCTTGACAAATCAGGGAAGATGACAACTGTAAACAGTGTTGCATGCCCGAGGAGAGATTAAACGAGAAAACAATGCGGATCTTGAAAAAATCACCATCCGATTACTTGATATAAGGAGAGCAGGAATATGGGCAAAATTATTGGAATAGATTTGGGTACCACCAATTCATGCGTGGCGGTCATGGAGGGTGGCGATCCGAAGGTGATCGCAAATCTTGAGGGCAACAGGACAACCCCATCGGTAGTCGCCTTCACCGACAGTAACGAGCGTCTGGTCGGACAGGTGGCGAAACGTCAGGCGGTGACAAACCCCGAGCGGACCCTGTACGCAATCAAACGTCTGATCGGTCGAAAGTTTACCGATCCGGAGGTGGCAAAATCCGTTAAGGTAAGTCCGTTCAAAATTGTTGAAGGGACAAGCAGCAGTGTCTCCGTCGAGGTTTCCGGAAAGGTGTATCGGCCTGCCGAGATTTCGGCAATGGTGCTTGGCAAGATGAAACAAACGGCGGAAGAATATCTCGGCGAGGAGGTTACCGATGCCGTGGTTACCGTGCCGGCCTATTTCAATGATGCTCAGCGCCAGGCAACCAAGGATGCAGGTAAGATTGCAGGCCTTAATGTCCAGAGAATCATCAACGAACCGACCGCAGCATCCCTTGCGTATGGGCTCGACAAGAAAGGCGAGGAAAAGATTGCAGTCTTCGATCTCGGCGGCGGAACCTTCGATGTCTCCATCCTCGAGATCGGCGATGGTGTTTTCGAGGTCAAATCGACAAACGGAGATACCTTCCTCGGCGGTGAAGACTTTGACATGAGGATTGTCAACTGGCTTGCCGACGAGTTCAATCGTTCCCAGGGGATTGATCTGCGAAACGACAAGATGGCTCTGCAACGTCTTAAAGAGGAAGCGGAAAAGGCCAAAATGGAACTCTCCACCACCATGGAGACGGATATTAATCTGCCCTTTATCACCGCCGATGCATCCGGTCCGAAACATCTGAATATAAAGCTCAGTCGTTCTAAGCTCGAGACTCTCGTTGAGGACCTGGTTGAACGCACTGACGGACCCTGCCGTACGGCCTTGAAGGACGCAGGTCTGAAGGCCGCGGATATCGATGAGGTCATCCTTGTCGGTGGAATGACAAGGATGCCGAAAGTGCAGGAAAAGGTCAAAGAGATCTTCGGTAAAGAGCCGCATAAAGGTGTGAATCCTGACGAGGTCGTGGCCATCGGTGCTGCCATCCAGGGCGGTGTTCTCCAAGGTGATGTCAAAGACGTTCTGCTTCTTGATGTAACTCCGCTGTCACTCGGTATAGAGACTCTTGGTGGTGTTATGACCAAGCTCATAGAAAAGAATACCACGGTTCCGACCAAAAAGAGCCAGATCTTCTCAACCGCAGCAGACAACCAGCCGGCTGTTTCCATCCATGTTCTCCAGGGTGAGAGGGAAATGGCCCAGGACAATAAGACCATCGGGCGATTTGAGCTCAATGATATTCCGCCCGCTCCGCGTGGGGTTCCCCAGATTGAGGTATCTTTCGATCTTGACGCCAACGGTATCCTTCATGTGTCCGCCAAGGACCTGGGAACCAATAAGGAACAGTCCATCAAGATTACCGCCTCTTCAGGCTTGACCGAAGCTGAGATCGAACAGATGACCAGGGATGCTGAGGCGCATGCCGATGAAGATAAAAAGAAAAGGGAACTGGTTGAAACCCGTAACCAGGCCGATGCCCTTGTTCATGCCACTGAGAAGAGTCTCAAAGACCTGAAGGATAAGGTCGATGCCGAGACCAAGGCCAACGTGGAAAAAGAGATTGCCAATGTGAAAGAAGTGGTTAAGACAGATGACGTCGCTGCGATCAAGGCAGCCGTAGAGGCCTTGACCAATGCCTCCCATAAGCTTGCCGAGCTGATGTATGCTCAGGCTGCCAAAGAGAACCCAGGCGGAGGTGACTCCGATGACCCGAGTGGCGGCGCTGGGACTGGAAAGCCCGGGAAAAAAGATGACGACGATGATGTTGTCGATGCCGATTTCGAGGAAGTGAAGTAAACTCTTTCTTGCCTTGTAACGAGGCGATTGGTAAAAAACAGCTGGGAGGGTGGAAAATGTGTTTTCCACCCTCCCTTTTTTTTGTGTTTTACGGTAAGGTGCTCCCCGAACAATGGGAACCTCTTTATAATCCAAAATCTTAACTCAACCTGTACGCGATGAAAATATTATCTGGAATCCAACCTTCAGGCCAGCTCCATATCGGTAATTACTTCGGCATGATGAAAACCATGATCAGCCATATGGAGAACTCGGAACTCTATGTCTTTATCGTCGACCTCCATGCCTTGACTTCGGTGCATGATCGCGAGCGGCTTTCCCGGGGGACATTGGAAGCGGCGGCCGATTTTCTGGCCCTGGGACTTAATCCCGACCGGTGTATCTTCTGGGTCCAGTCCGATGTTCCCGAGGTCTGCGAACTGACCTGGGTCCTGTCGACGATTGCTCCGATGGGCCTCATCGAACGGTGCCATTCCTATAAGGACAAGGTTGCCAAAGGGATAGCGGCCAGTCACGGCCTCTTTTCCTATCCGGTCCTGATGGCTGCCGATATTCTTCTCTATCAGGCGGATCAGGTTCCCGTAGGCAAGGATCAGAAACAGCATCTAGAGGTTGCCCGAGACCTGGCCCAGAAGTTCAATCTTGAGTTCGGTGAGACCTTCGTGGTGCCTGAACCGGCCATCTCTCAGGAGACGGCCACCGTCCCTGGTCTTGACGGCCAGAAGATGTCCAAATCCTACGGCAATACCATCCCCATTTTTCTTGAAGGAAAACTGCTCAAGAAACAGGTCATGGCCATCGAGACCGATGCCACTCCGGTTGAGGCACCCAAAAACCCGGACACCTGCAACCTGTATAATATATTCAAGCTCTTCGCCTCCCCTGAGCGTCTACAGGAGGTCCGAAACCTCTACCTGAACGGCGGAGCCGCCTATGGGTATATCAAACTCGAACTCCTTGAACTGATAACAGAGCAGTTTGCAGATGCCCGCAGGAAAAAGGCGGAATTCCTGGCCGACCCCGGCTCTCTGAGAGACATCCTGCATAAGGGGGCGCTCAAGGCCAGGGAAAAGGCTGTCGTCACCCTGGATCTGGTTCGAGATCGAGTGGGGTTGAAGTATTGATTTTAGGTAAACGTCCACCTGCACTCCAGCCTGGTACAAGCTGGAGTGCCGATATATGTGTTTTCACAACTGGTATTTCGGAGCGGTGAAGGTTCTTTTGTGGATTGGTTGCTCAGCCCTTTTTGGGGGAGGCTTGCCGTTGTTGATTTTACTTGCTATTGGGAAATAGATTTTTGAGCGGTACGTTTTTCTAGACGATGGAGGTTGCAATGTCCTATGGAATAACCCGTGAAAGAGCCCTGGAGTTGGTACATGGCCATATCCAAAACCAAAACCTGATAAAACACTGTCTGGCTGCAGAGGCCGTACTGCGGGCCATGGCCGTACAGTTAAACCAGGACGCGGAAAAGTGGGGACTGGCCGGACTCTTACATGATATTGATGCCGAGAGTCATGCAGATCTCGCCGTCCATACCAAAGAAACGGCGCGGATTTTGTCTGAAGAAGGGGTCGATCCCGACATTATTGAGGCAATCCGTCTGCATAACCAAGAGGCCCATCCCGGCGAGGAGCGAACCACAGATTTTCAGCATGCCCTGGCAGCGGGAGAGACCATCACCGGTTTGGTGATCGCGACCGCCCTGGTCCAGCCAGACAAAAAGCTGGCCTCGGTCAAGGCGAAATCCGTGAAGAAACGAATGAAGGAAAAGGCCTTCGCCCGGGGGGCCAATAGAGAGATTATTCTGGAGTGCGAGCAGGTGGGTATCCCGATTGCCGACTTTTGTGCGTTGGCCGTTTTGGCCATGCAGGAGATAGCCGGAGACCTCGGGCTTTAAATCTTGAGACGAAGGGCGGAGCTTTGTCCGCCCTCGTATGGGTCCATTAGCGACAGGATGTAAACCTGTCACCCAAACGCAATCAGAAGTCTACAAGTTCCACATCGAAGATCATGGTTGCATTGGGAGGAATCGGACCGCGACCGCCAGGACCGTAGCCCAGGTCCGACGGAATGATCAAGGTTCGTTTCTCCCCGCGCTTCATGGACAAGAAGGCCTCGTCCCACCCCTTGATGACCCGTCCGGCCCCGACCGGAAATTCAATGGGCTGGCCTCGGTCATAGGAGGAGTCGAACTTCATTCCGTCCAGGAGCTTTCCGGTGTAATGGGCTTTAACCGTCGTTCCTTTGGTTGGGGTTTCATCACCGGCGCCCTCCTGAACGACAACGTATTTTAGACCGGACGGCGTGGTGACGGCATCCGGCCACTGTTTTTTTATCTGGTTTTCGGCCTCTTCCACTGCTTCTTTCTCTTTGGCCCGTGCCCTCTCGTCAATGGAGGCAAGCAGGGCATCGAAGGCTGCCTGGTCACTCTTAAAGGCCTTGGCCTCGGCTCCGACCCGGATGATCTCTTCGGAAATAATCTTGTCGCCTTGTTTAATGTTGTCGACCACATCCTGACCGCTGACCACATGACCGAAGACCGTATGTTTGCCGTCTAGCCAGGGAGTGGCGACATGGGTTATGAAAAATTGGCTGCCGTTGGTTCCGGGTCCTGCGTTGGCCATGGAGAGAATTCCGGGGCCGGTATGTTTAAGGGTCGGGTCTATCTCATCGGGGAAGGTGTAGCCTGGGCCGCCGGTGCCGGTTCCCAGCGGACAGCCGCCCTGGATCATGAAATCCGGTATAACCCTATGAAAGGTCAGACCGTCATAGAATTTTTGGCCCTGGGTTCCTGCGCCACCGCCGAGATCCTTGGTCCCTTCCGCCAAACCGATGAAGTTTGCGACGGTGAGGGGGGTCTTTTTATACTCGAGTGAGCAGAGGATGTCTCCTTTATCTGTTGTAATCTTTGCATATATGCCATCATGAAGCTTTTGTTCAGCCATGCCTGTTTCTCCAAATATGAGTGATAGTAAGAATGCGACAATCAAAAGGTGTATGAACCGTTGCATAGTACCTCCTCCACCAAAAGGAATAGAGCCGCAAAAAAACAATTGATACCCCAATGACGACCACCTTGTCAACCCACAATGGGACGCAAATATGAGGACGCTGCCATAGAGACCGTGAACGAAGCGGGACTTGCGGAGTTTTCATATTGACGATGGGAAATTAAAGGGGTTTATTAGGGCTTCGCGGCAGGAGGAGGAAACCAAAGAGCCGTGTTAGGGAGTTCGGCGGAAGAGCCACACCTTCAAAACCTCTTATCCCTGGAGTGCAGAGCTTGTACTTTGTCTATCAAATAGTAGTTGGATTGCTTTTTTATCTGAGCTTTCCTATCCTGTTTCTGTATGTGTTGGTTACAGGAAAACACAGAAAAGGACTTGGCGAGCGATTAGGAATTATGAAAAGCTTCCCAAGCAAGGCCCGGGATGAAGTGCGGATATGGGTGCATGCAGCATCGGTCGGCGAGGTCAGGGCGGCAGGAGCGATTATTATCGCCCTGAGGGAGCGATTACCCAAGGCACGGTTTTTCCTGTCGACCATGACCATCCAGGGAAAAAGGGTAGCCGCCAAGAAGTTACCGCCGGAGGTGATCTGTTTTCTGGCACCTCTTGATGTACCGTTGGTGGTAGATCGGGTCCTTGCTGTCGTGAATCCCGACCTCTATGTCTGTATAGAGACCGAGATTTGGCCGCTTTTGATCCATAAGATTGCTGCCCGTGGTGCGAAAGCGGTTTTGGTAAACGGGCGCATGTCTGAAAAATCATTTAGTAATTATCAAAAAATACGGCGACTTATAACGAGTGTCCTTGGACAGTTTCAACACATAGCCGTGATCACCGAGTCCGACTACGACAGGTATTTGGCCATGGGTGCCGCAGAAGAGGCACTCAGTGTTGAGGGAAATGTCAAATACGATCTCCGTGTGCCCGAGGATGCGGACACAGTGAGACAGCATTATCGATCACTCTTGCAGTTGACCGAGGAAACCGAGGTGCTGATCGCCGGTTCCACCCATACCGGTGAAGAAGAACTGTTGCTCCCCCTGTACCGCCGGTTTGCAGCCGAAAAGGATTTTTTGTGGATCCTGGCCCCCAGACACCTGCAACGGGTATGGCAGATTGAAGCAATGTTTGGCCGGGAGCAAATTGCCGTCGACAAATTCAGCAATTTGCTCGAAGGCGCAACAAGACAACACGGGGTGGTTATAATTGACACACTGGGTGATCTTGCCGGATTGTACGCGGTTGCCGATTTCGTGTTCTGCGGCGGAAGTCTGGTCGATAGGGGTGGTCATAACGTGATGGAAGCCGCCATCTGGGGAAAACCTGTCTTTTTCGGGCCGAGCATGGGAGATTTTCGTGATGCCGCCGAACTGCTTGAATCCGCTGGAAGCGGTTTTGGGGTGACCGGAGCCGATGAGCTGGAAGAGAAGATCCGGTTTTTCAGGAACGACCCGGCAGCATATGAGAATGCCTGTCAAAAAGCTGCTGATATTGCAGGAAAACAGACCGGTGCTGCCGGGCGTTTACAAAAAATAATTCTCCAGTGCCTGATACCTGAGAAACATGCTAACTGACAAAAAGCAGTATGCTTAATCACCGAGAAGACCTTATAGGGGGACATATGGGAACTACATTTTATATCGTTTACATTTCACCCAACGGCTCAACGGCCAAAATTGCCAAAGAACTGTCCCAGTGTTTGACCGGGGGCGGGGCATCGGTTCATGTCGCCGATCTGTCGGTCGACGGTGCCGGTGGCCAATTGATAGAGAAGATCGCTGAGGATAAAAATGCCTGTCTGTGTATCGGCTCTCCCGTTTACCGGGATCTGGCCGTACCGCCGGTGATGGCCTTTATCGAGGAGATACCTCAGCACAGCAACCTTTGGGCAGTCCCCTTTGTGACCTATGGCAGGGCCTGCAGTGGCGTGGCCCTCTGGCAGATGGCAAAGGCCTTGGAGGATAAGGGAATCCGGATTGCTGCAGCAGCCAAGGTTGTGGCTCTGCATGCCATGATGTGGCAATCCGATGATCCGGTGGGCAAAGGCCGTCCCGATGCCGATGACCTGAAACAGGTTGATATGCTGGCGATAAAGCTGTTGGAGCGGTTTCGAGAAGCAGCACCTGCACCCTTGTCTTCGGACTCCCTTGATTATCAGCCGGAAAAACTGGCTCAAGATTTCAAGAAAAAAATGGCTGGTCCGTGGATGGTAGTCCCGAAGACCGTGGATGCAGAGGCCTGTACGGAATGTGGTATCTGCGTGGAGAATTGTCCTGTATCTGCCATTACATTGAATCCGCTGCCTGTATTCACAACGAGCTGTTTCGATTGCTTCAACTGTATCCGTCTCTGTCCGGAGGATGCCTTGAGCCCTCCTATGGCCATGGGCAAAATTGAGGCAATGATTCGGGATCGGGTCTCAACCATCAATGAACAGCCTTTGACCCGGATATTCCTCCCCTGATTGGCAGGCTTTTGCCCGGTGTCCTTCCCTCGGTCGGCGCTGGAACGGTCCAAACGAGACCGGCAGGAAAATTTCCAGGAGCAATTTCCAGGAAAATGCCTATTTTCCTTTTTATATAAACGTCTCCCTGGAGCAGTGGCCTTGCCAGGTCGGAGTATGAGCTTTTATCTCTCTTGGAGAAGGCCGGTCTTGACCCGCCCATGCCCGCTTGATACTTAGGCCTGTCCCATGGGGTTTCCACTGGGGCGAAATCGAACCTGCATGGTTGGATGAAGCCAAAATCTCATGCGAGACCTCCGTTTTCCAGGGCCGCAATCTCTTCCACGATGGAGGATCAATATGGATAAATCAATGAGGGTGATGTCGGAAACACCGCTGAATGCAGAGACGCCTGTTGCTCATCTGCAATCCTGGATCACCGGTAATGAAGTATTCTTTAAGCGAAATCAAGGCCGGATCATGTCCTCTCCGGTCAATCTTGAAGACTGGAGGCTTAAAATTGAAGGGCAGGTTGAAAAACCGCTGGAGATCAGTTTCTCAGAAATCCTTCAGTTTTCAAAGGTCGAAGTGGCCTGCACTCTGGAATGTTCCGGCAACGGCCGGTCGCTGCTTGAAAAAAAGGCCTCCGGAAATCCCTGGACCATTGGAGGTGTCGGCAATGCCGTTTGGGGCGGTGTGCGGCTTTCCGAGGTCCTGGAAAAGGCAGGGGTGTCCTCCGAGGTTCGTCATGTCGGTTTTGAGGGATTGGATACGCCCCTTGGTTCGGCCGGGATAAAATTTATTCGCAGCATTCCGATCTCCAAGGCGCTTGATTCGACGATTCTCGCCTACGAGATGAACGGGGAGCCCTTGCCCCTTGAGCACGGATTTCCTTTGCGGGCCCTGGCATTGGGATGGACGGGGGCCAACTGTGTAAAATGGCTGAGCAAGATTACACTTCTTAAAAAACCTGCGGCAGGCTTTTTCATGGACAAGGTCTACCGGGTCTTTCAGAAAGGAGAGGATTCGGCAACGGGTGAGGTGGTCACCGCCATTCCCTTGAAATCCATTATCACCGCACCGGAAGACAATGCGGTTCTGGCGGCGGGTGTTGTTGTCATTCACGGTGCTGCCTATACAGGCGAGGGTCAAATTGCCAAGGTCGAGGTCAGCATGGACGACGGCAGAACCTGGGATGGGGTGGAATTCATCGGACCCCGTGAACGTTATGCCTGGCAACGCTGGGAGTACAGGTCCCGGCCAACGGAGCCCGGGCAGTACAGGATTCTGGCCCGGGCCACGGACAGCGACGGCCGGGTCCAGCCCATGCAGGCACAGTGGAATGTCCATGGGTATGGAAACAATGGCATCCGCGAGCACGGCATCACCGTCATCCTCGGGTAGGATGAGGGGAAGTTATTTGGCAAATATTGCCTTCCAGCCGCCGGAGATGCGACGGGTGATGGTCATCAGGATAAATGGGACCAGAAGGCCTGCCGGAGCAGCCAGATAACGGGGCAGCCATTCGGGGGCAAATTTGGCCTTATAGGCATACAGGCCTTCAAAGTTATAGAACTCTTCACCGAGATCGAATATCACCGTGCCGATCTTGTGCCAGAGCGGGGCCAGCGGGTGGCGTTCCAGTCCTGCCAGGGGGGCCATTCCGAGCGAAAACTTCTTGAAATTCAGGTCTTTGCTCCACAGCATGAGTTCAACAAAGAGATATTCCATTATGCCGTTCGGACTTTCCGGGTCGTACCGCATCAGGTCCACGGATAACTCGTTTAAGCCGGCGGTCTTCCAGATGTTGGCAAAGGCCACAATCTTTCCCGTCTGATCGTAAACCGCGGCGACGTCGGTGTATTTTATATAGTCTTCGCTGAAAAATCCCAGGGAGAAGCTCTTTTCATGGGCCTTTTTCTGGGCCAGCCATCTATCTGATATCGAACGCAGGGTCTCAAGATTATCCAGCAGCTCTTCTTTGGTAAGCATTGCGAACCGATAACCGTTTTTGACGAACTTGTTGCGGGCAGTACGCTGGGAGCCGAACCTTTTACCTTGCAACGAGAAACTCGAAAGGTCGACGCGGGCCTCCTCGCCGATTTTTAGAAGGGAAAGCCCCAAGTCGAGATAGTAGGGGAGATAATTGTCACTCACCTGGTAAAAAACAACCTTGGCATTATAGAGATCGACCTGTTCGCGAAAGCGCCACAACAGGGCCTCGGCGGACTTCGGCTCTCCTACCGGATCGCCCATGACGATCCAGTATCTACGGGTGATGTCAAACATCAGGAAGGCCTTTCTGTCCTCACTCCAACTGAGGTATTTGTCGCCCAGAAGCGCCAGGAATCCCCGGCTGTCCGTCGTCGTGGCTATCAGGGCTGCGGCCTCGTCCAATTCCTCCTGATCGGGTTTTCTCAATGTCCTCGGATGAGCAACGGCCAGAAGATAATACAGGGCATAGCCCGTCGCCAGGACCGCAGTAATCAGTAAAGCCCTTAAAAAACGGGGGGCATCGCCTTTATAGGAAAACTGCCACCAGAGGTCTCCCGCATATTGGACATTGTGGTAGGCGAAGAAGCCGAGCCATGAAACGCCTATCAACACGATTGTGATCATCACGATCCACGGACGGGAAAAGGGCATATCGACCAGCGAAGACTTGCGGCGGAAGTATTTTCGGGTGGGCAGAAGCAACAGGAACATCACCATCAAGGCCAGTGAGTCCTGCCAATCGAGCCCCTTGAGCAGAGACGTCACACTACCGGTGGCTAGAAGAAACAGGCTACCGTACCAGGCGGCGTCGATGCGCAGGCGGATACCCCTGGCCAGAAAGAGGAGAGCCAGCCCACTAATACTGCCGATGAGATGGGAGATTTCAAAGACGGGAAGCGGGATGAAGTCCTGCAGCCATTCCATGGACGAAGTTCCGGTCGGTAAGGCTCCCGATATCAGGAGAATTCCGCCGGAAAAAAGCAGCAGAACAGAATAGATCTGCGGAATAACGATGGAGAGCATTCGCCCGAAGACTCGGCCTCCTTCTTTGAAGGCCTTGCGTCTGGTGAAAACCTCGAATCCAAGCAGGCCGATTCCAGCAAGGGTCAGCGGGATAAAATAGTAGATAATCCGAAACAGAAAGAGGGCGCCGATCAGCCAGAGATGATGGCCAGATTGGTGGATGTCGGACATGAACCAGACGAAGGCACTTTCAAACACCCCGATGCCGCCGGGAACCTGGCTGATGACGCCTGCGGCCTGGGCAATGACGAAGATCAGCAGAAAGGTCATGAAATCGATTTGGACATGGCCGAAGAGGATGACCCAGAGGACCACCGAGGATAAAACCACATCGAATGCTGCGATCAAGGTCTGCCCAAGGGTTATGCCCGCAGAAGGTAGACGGAACTCAAAGCCCTTGACGGTAAGGGGCTTTTTCCAGAAGATGACGGCAAGCCAGTATATGGCAAGCGAAAGGGCGCAGATAACACTCAGCAGTCTGATGATATGGATGTGTTTGATGGGTTCATGGATGTAAACCGGGAGGAGCAAACTGCTGCCCAAGCCCAAGGCTAGGACGCCTAGGAAATAGGTGATGGACAGGAAAAAGGAGATTTTCAATACGTCCCAACCAGGGATTCCCCATGCGGAATAAAAGCGGTAGCGGACTGAACCGCCTGCCGCCCAGGCATGGCCGGTGTTATTACTGATAGGGTAACTGATCAGAGAAGCGATAAGGATTTTTGCAACCGGGACCTGTCTGTGTCCGGTATAACGAAGGGCCAGATAATCATATCCGCCCAGTACGAGATAATTAATGAGCGTAAGCACAATAGCCAGCGCGAGAATACCGATGGGGACTTCTTTGACGGCATAGACGATCTGACTGAAGTTCCGTGTTCCCATCTCTTTGTGGACGACCAAAAGTGCCAGGCCAAACAGCAGAAGCGGCAGAAAATGGGTAAGACGTTGGAGAAAGGATTGAATGGATACAACTTTCATCTGGGTGTGTATTTGGCGTTTCTGTGAGTTAGGAAGATTTAGAAAGATTCATTATGTAAGTTGCCTGAAATCGCAATGTGTATTGAACCTGTTCATTGACAGGCTGTCAGGGCTGAGATCTTCAATTGGCTCTGTCCATTCCGATCCGGTTATAGGCTGTAATCAACCGCATGACCAGTTTCTGGTAATTGTGGTCGAAATGATGACCGCCCGGCAATTGAACAACCTGTGCACCCGGAGCGGAATATTCGGTACAGGCGGTATCGTCTTTTTCTTCCTGTCCGTATATGCAGAGGACCTTTTTGCCGGGAATCCGGTTCAATTCCGGCAGGATTGGAAAACCTGTCGAACTTTTCCCGAGCCAGCCTGAAACATGTATCTCGAAATCCGCTGCCTTGCCGAGCGCCAATAGAACAATCAGGTTGACGTCCTTTCTGTCGGTTTCCGGCAGGTGGTTATACACTGCGGGAAGAATGTCAGCACCGAAGGAATATCCGGCGAGGACAAAACGTTTTGCCTTCCATGAAGAACGGTACTTTTTCATCATTGCGGAAAGATCTTGTGCCACCTCTTCAACGGTCTTGCTGCTCCAGAAATAGCGTAGAGTATCCACGCCAACCACGGGGTAGCCGCGGTCGGCCATAATCCCGCCCACATCCCGATCCAAATCGCGCCAGCCGCCGTCTCCCGAGTAAAAAAAGGTGACCGTCCTGTTCGGGCTCTTGGAGGGGAGTGCCACCGTCGGCACGAGGTCGGCCGTTTTTTTCTGTTGTTCGTCTATTATTGTATGTATTTCGTTGATCATGACCGACTCAAGGGGGGTGTTGTACGGTGCGATATCGGTCCGGATGTTGGTAAGCTTGCGGACAAAGACCGCGGTTGCGTCATCCGGTTGATCCGTCCATGCGGCCAGCCACTTGCCGGTAAAGGGTGAAAACGAAGCCAACTGCCGATGCCCGTTGACCGGCTTTGAAGAAAGCGGGGTGCAGACGTCGGTTCCCTTCGGCAGAACGGCGGAAAAGCCCACTGAAATGTTCATCGATGTGCTATCCGGTCTTGTTGCGGCGTTGATAAAGGGGAGTAAGGAGCCGGTGTCGATCCCGGCCAGGATCGTCAAGGTTTTCTTTGGAGCCTTGGACCATTTTTCCAGGAGGGCAAACGGGATTTTTATTTTTTTAGTGGTAATACAGTGGGTTTTGTTGTCGGTCAATGCCTGTATGGCGCGACCGCTGTCAACCACTGCCACGGCGACTCCTGTTTTGGCAATGCGGTGGGCCAGGGTTTGGGCAGGGAATTTCCCGTTGTCTGCAAAGACGACCGCCAGGGCTTTAAAGGATATCAATGGTCGGGCGAGTGCGATCCTGCCGTAGGCGGTATCCTTGATGATATCGTCCATAATGGGGAAATTCTTATAGGAAGCAAACCGAACAAGGCCTATAACCGCAGCAAATAGAGCAAGAGCCAGAATCAGCTGGGCTGTGAAACTATACCTGAATCTCATTTTAGTCTTTCTTGGGTCTTTATTTATTAAATATCATGCCATAAAGAAGAGGTCAGAGCTGGTCGGCCGTCTCCGTTCCCTGGGCGATGGCCCATTCTGCGTCCAGCTCCGCAGCTCTCTGTGCCCCGCCGATGAGATGATAGGATATTCCCTCGGCATCAAGTTCCTCGGCTAATGTCAACTCGGAGAGCTGGCCTGCACAGATAACCACGTCGTCTACCTCCAGGAGGTGCTCTTCGCCGTTATGTCGAATGAGCAGGCCGTCATGGTTTACAGCTAGGTACTCCACTCCACCAAGCATTTTGACCCCGTTTTTTTTCAGAACCAACCGGTGTATCCATCCAGTAGTCTTGCCGAGTCCTGCTCCCGGTTTTGTCTTTTTTCGCTGCAGCAGATAGATTTGTCTCTTCGGAGGTTCCCTGCGCATTTCACCAAGCCCTCCTTCCTCGGCATAGGTCATGTCGACCCCCCATTCGGCCATGAAGTCCTCAACGCTTTCGGGTGTGGAGCTTTCATGGAGCAGGTAGGTGGCCAGGTCGAAACCTATGCCGCCAGCGCCGATGATTGCCACCCTTTTGCCTATCTGTTTTTTCTTCAACAGGACCTCGTTGTATAAACAGACATTTCCACCATCCGCACCTTCCAGGTCGATTGCTCGCGGCTTGACACCGGTGCTGATCACGATCTCGTCGAAATTTTTCAGGTCCTTTGGTGTCGGGGAACAGTTCAACCTGAGCTCGACTTTGTGGAGTGCCAGTTGGACCCGGAAATACCTGAGAGTCTCTTCGAATTCGTCCTTTCCTGGAATCTGCCTGGCAAGAAGAAACTGACCCCCGATATGTGCATTTTTCTCGAACAGAGTGACCTTGTGGCCTCGGGCGGCCGCAGTGGTGCTGCAGGCAAGTCCTGTCGGGCCGGCACCTATGACCGCGACTTTTTTAACCTTTTGAGCTTTAGTGAAAGGCATGATTGTTTCATGGCAGGCCCGCGGGTTGACGAGGCAGCTAGCTGTCTTGCGGGAGAAGATGTGATCCAGGCATGCCTGGTTGCAGCCGATGCAGGTGTTGATCTCCCGGCTGCGTCCGTCCTCGGCTTTCCTGACCCAGTCTGGGTCGGCTAGAAAAGGCCTGGCCATACAGACCATGTCGGCATAGCCTTCTGCCAGCAGAGATTCGGCCACCTGCGGCATGTTGATCCGGTTGGTGGTGATAAGAGGAATGCTCACCTCTCCCATGAGTCGTTTAGTGACCCAGGAAAATCCGGCCCTCGGCACCATGGTGGCAATTGTCGGAATCCGGGCTTCATGCCAGCCGATTCCGGTATTTATCATCGTAGCCCCCGCTTGCTCGATGCGTTTTCCCAGTAGGACGACTTCATCCCAGGAGCTGCCCCCTTTGACCAGGTCCAGCATGGAGAGACGGTAGACGATGATGAAGTCCTGCCCGACGGCTTTCCGGATGCCCTCTACGATCTCAAGCGGGAAGCGGATGCGGTTTTCAAAGGTACCACCCCATTGGTCGGTTCTGATGTTGGTCTTTTGGGCGACGAATTGGTTGATCAGGTAGCCTTCGGACCCCATGATTTCGATACCGTCGTAGTCCGCTTCCCTGGCCAGAGTTGCACACCGTATGAAATCGTTGATGGTGGATTGTATCCTTCTCTTACTCAGTTCTTTGGGCTTGAATCTGTTGATGGGGGTCTTGATTGAGGATGGCGCCACGCAAAGCGGATGGTAGCCGTAGCGTCCGGCATGCAGGATCTGGAGGCAGATCCTGCCTCCGGCATCGTGGACCGCGTCGGTGATAAGCCTATGGCCTTTGAGCTGGGAGGGATTTGCCAGACGAAGGGAAAAAGGGGCGATCCAGCCGGCCCTGTTCGGAGCCACTCCGCCGGTGATGATCAGGCTCACTCCGCCGCGAGCCCGAGCGGCATAAAAGGCAGCCATTCGTTTGAACCCGTTTTTTTCCTCTTCCAGGCCGGTGTGCATGGAACCCATCAGGACCCGGTTTTTGAGGAGTGTAAATCCCAAATCCAGAGGACGCATCAGGTGGGGGTAGGGGGAATCAACCATTTTCAATAATCTCCAAAACGCTTTTTACCTGAAAACGACTTTGCAGGGGACTTTGTTCCTGCCGGAAGGGTTTTGCTCCTTTTTCTATGAGGGCCTCTATACAACACAGGTCTCTTCATGTCGATTAAAAATATGAGTCAAACCAAATGGTGTATTCCTTTATCTCGGTAATGGAATTTAAAATCTTCTCAACTCGATTTTTAATGATCGATTGTTGTTCCTCCGGAACCTTCAGGGTAATCCTCACCTGACCACTTTTAGTGACGACCCCGGCATGGGGAAAGTCGAAGAGTTTCTTGCTAATCAATGCCGTAAGGGCCGAGTCGACAAGGGTTGCTTTTGATTCTTCCGTTTCCTGAAAAGAGGGGAGTTGTGCGGCACCGGCGATTATATCTACGGCGTCGTCTTCGGAGAGATGGCCGATACGGAGAACCAGATTATAGGTTTCCGGAGCTGTAAGGTTGATACCATACAAAAACATGGCCCATTTACGCCGTTCATCATCGTCTTTTTTCAGGATATAGCGGGCTTTTTCTTCGGAGATCTTTTCCCGTTCCATCTCGGCTGCAACCCTGCTGTCGGTGTCGGCAATAACCCTGACCTTTAAAACATGAGGGATTTCGCGGACAAAATGGTGGGCGACAAGACCGTGGTACACGACGTTTCCTGTGACAAAGCGGTCCAGAATCGCCGATCGGATGGCGGTTATAAATCGCTTCTTGCCGTGGGGGAAGCGATCGAGGACGGAAAAGGCATCATCTAGTCCTCGCATCAACTTTATTTCCGGAAGATGAAATTCTTCAAGGTTTTCGATAATCTCATCCCGTGACAGACACGTGTAATTGAGCTTTTTCGCCAGTTTTTCGGCGATGGCTTTCCCATGGAAATAACTGCCTCTGGAAATAGTGATAATCGGCATCTGAACCTCCTTTCAAATGAATATTCCCCCAAGCTGATACACTCCCGCACGGCTGAGCTTTTTAAGAGCAAATACTTTGAACCCATATCTGATAGATTAGATGTTTTTTCGCCGGATAGCAACCGGAGGGGAAAAAAACATCGAACCAAGGCGACTGCCGCGCATGGGGTCTTTATACCCACTCTGCTACCAAAAATAAATTGAGCCATTTTTTTTGAGGCGGTTTTCAAGCCAGCTGAGACACTGAGAAAAAATTTGATTAATCGAAATATTTAAAATAGGATTTTGTTAGGCATGTTTTTCTGCCGTTTCCATCGTGGTAAATATCATTTAGGTGCGGGCTTGCTGCTCCTACCTGCAGCCGGTCCGATTTTCCCCAACTTCTGCGTTCATTGAATATCATGCCGAAATCAGCAGTATTCCGGATAAACGAAGGAAGAATATTTTTCAAGTGTCCCTTTTGCAAACACCGACGAATGATCGGTGTAGGGGCAGGTCCCAGGAGACGAACTATTCGTTGTCAGAAGTGCGGGGAAAAGACTGTTGGTGTTTTGAACAGAAGGCAGATGGACAGAACGAATCAGGGAGGCCGGGTGGTCCTTTTGATGGGCGGCAACCAATATGAGGTGGATCTTTTTGATATCTCACCCAGAGGGGTTGGATTTGAGGTGGATGGCCGGTTCGGGGTCAAAATCGAAGTTGGGCGGGATATTGAGCTTAGATGCAGCTGGAATCCTCTCCTGTTCAAACAGGGTCGCTATATTGTAAAATCAGTTCGAGGACAGAGGGTTGGAGCGGAGCGTCGGGGATGATCCTATCACGGAAGACCTCTTAACAACCAAAGAGAAGGCGGCCTTTATCCCTTCCGCAGCCGGATTGACAAGGGAGGATTGCCTCCCTGAATTTTCGAAAGGTTCACCACCTTATAGTTGGCAGGTTGACGGAGGCAGCTTTCCTTCTAGGGCTTTTCCCGTCATGGGTATATGAACCGGTTGTAATAACAGGAGGAACACGTATGGCCTACATATGTCAAAGCTGCGGTGTAGAAGCCGAAGATGAATACAGTTTCTGCAATCCGATAGATGGTGAGTTGGAAGGCAAATCATGTTATATCGTTGCCGGACAGGTTTGCTGCGATAAGTATGAGGCGATGAAATTTGCATGTGAATCCTGCGGTAGAATTTCCACAGATGACCAATATCTCTGTCATCCCTCTGAAATTAAGTAGCTGTTGTAATAAAAACCAAGCATCCCCTGCCGGTCCCGGGTTGTACAACAATTCCTAGATCGGCAATCTTTTCCCTTGGACGTATTGTCTTTCCATTCGAGGCCAATTTTGCTTCGATTGTTCAAACATCTTTTGCATCTCGACACAGCGGGGAGCGCAAAGAGTTGGACGTCGAGTTTTGTTCCAAGAGATCTGCGTTGGACTCATCGCTCTTGGTGGTTGAGGTAAGCGGATGTTCATTGCTGAGAATAACGGCTCATCCGGATTAATCGTACTTTTACAAGGCTGATATTAATGAGATGGTGAAATTCATCGCTTCCAGACACTGCTCTCCGGCTTTATCGCCTGTACACCACGGTTGACAGACAGGCCTTTGTGATTCCCAGGCGGGCCTCCGCGATGCGTCCTCCAGCGATAAATTTCGCCTCCCGCGATATAGAAGGGTACGCTCAATTCGGAAGAACCAGAATAACCTTCTTTATGTCGTGACTGCTCTCCCCCGTCTTTAACTGGGCTAAGGTTATTGCACGGTCGGCCTGTGAGGTGCCGGCTCTTTTCTCCGTCAAATTCTCTTCTTCAGTTTCCTCAAAAAAACATTAAAAAAAGATGGATTTTATCCGGAAGTTTGCGTTACCTTGTTATATAAGGATGTCCAAATTGTTTCCGTTGAGTCTGAGGTAGTAATCTCTTGAACTGTGAGGCCTTGAAACTTTACAAAAAAGGAAGGATCGGAATGGAACTACAATCGGAAGACCCTGAGGCAGAAGAAATTGGGGTTCAAGAAACCCCAGCCAGATGCCCATGGTGCGGCAGTGACCCGCTCTATATCGCCTACCATGACGAAGAATGGGGTGTACCACTCCACGATGAGCGAAGGCTTTTCGAGATGCTGGTCCTGGAAGGAGCCCAGGCTGGATTAAGCTGGATCACGATTCTCAGGAAACGGGAAAATTATCGTAAGGCCTTCGATTGCTTTGACATCGAGCGGGTAGCTGCCTATACCGAGGCGGATATCGAACGGCTCATGGCCGATCCCGGTATTGTCCGTAATCGGTTGAAAATCGAGTCGGCTATAAAAAACGCCAAGGTTGTGCTCGACATACAGAAGGAGTTTGGTTCATTTTCAGCATTTATCTGGCATTATGTTGATAATCGTCCGATCATGAACGGTTGGGAGGAGATGTCGCAGATTCCGAGCCGCACTTACCTGTCCGATCAAATGAGTCGGGATTTGAAAAAATGGGGCTGCAGCTTTGTCGGTTCCACTATCTGCTATGCCCTTATGCAGTCTATCGGTATGGTGAACGACCACCTTCAATCCTGTTATCGGTATCAGGAAAGAGGGCAGGAACAGTCGGACAAAGTGTAACACAACTTTCCGGGTTGGTCTGGTTCCTGGGCAAGCGCTCGGGCAATGGCCCGCTGTTGCCCCAGGCAACCGGAAAGGGCTTCACGCCGCTGAAGGGCAACGGCTTCGATACCCACGACCTTCATATACTGATGGGTCCGACTCAACTCCTGATTGGAATAGAGTTTTATCTAGGAACGGTGCAGAGAGATCTTTTTCAACATACCGTCCTTGATAGTGTGCAGGGGGGATTTGCCGAGGAAGGGAAAATCTTCCGGGATTATTCCTTGGGGATATATTTGAAAGCCTGGTCGGCAGGCGTCGGGATCTTCGGGATGAAATTGAGTTGGCGCTCGATACGCTCTTCGATCACAATGTCAAAGGGTTGCGAGGCAATCAGGTTCTCCAGGGTCTTGAAATCCGGTTGGGACCACAGGAACAGGCTTTTCGAGAATTGGCGGGATATATAGGGAACGAGGGCATCAAAGAAAGAATCTCGGAAAATACATGCTCTCGGTGCCCCTTGTGGGCCCTTTGTTACAAAACCTGCCTCTTTATCTGGTTGCGAGGCGATGGTTTTAGGATATTTGACGCCCGAATAGGTTGTCTGTCTAAGATGGGACAGGGGCCTTTGGAGCTCTGGAACGATTTCTGCCTTTCCTGATTTTCCGTAAAGCATTGTCTCCAGATCCCCGATTATTGGCCTGGAAATGAGTTTGAAATCATCAGATTGAAAGCGCCTCGGAACAATTCCGCTAAAATTTTTCTCAAGTCTTTTCAGTATTTCGTATTGAGCAATTGCCGCACCGCGGGCATTCCAATGGGTATCGGTCTTTAAGTAGAGGGTCCCTTCGGATTTTTCTTTGAGGAGTGCAGGTCTCAAATCCAGGATCGGAACCGGAGACCCATGGAGGTAAGCGAGCAATTGGTCGAGACGGGAACGACCCGGATTTTTATCCTGCAGATATTCGCCGTAGATCGATTTTTTATCTGGAGCGATAATGAACAGGTAGGGAATCCCCTTGCTTTTAAGCCAATAATAGCGGGTTTCCAGGGCAATCTTCCATTGGCGAAGGTCTTTTTGGGAAAGCGGGTCGGCACCTCGGTAATCTCTTTCCGATGCCTTCAGATACAGCCAGCCGTCCTTGCCGGTATAGACATATTTTGAAGAGGTCATCTTCAAAAAACGGGAGATTTTTGTATGAATGGTGGTCAGATCCTCTCGAAACCCGAAATGGTCGGAGAAGAACAGATCGAATTTTTTCGGGAACTTGACTATCGAGGATTTATTCCATGCGATCTTGGGAAGAGGTGAAAGTCTCCTTTTTTCCGTAACGGAAATTTGCCTGTTGCTGATACAGAGCA
>Ga0307440_1000227_pt1 | contig 26801 bp, 28 predicted proteins | sample SalMarWE160410MG_FD_202150 | JGI IMG/M metagenome (GOLD analysis project Ga0307440, IMG submission 202150) | Salt marsh sediment microbial communities from the Plum Island Ecosystem LTER, Massachusetts, United States - WE1604-10 | ecosystem: Environmental > Aquatic > Marine > Intertidal zone >...
AGCATGTATTCACTCAGGTAATGGAGGCACCTGCCGGCGCTCCTCCTCGATACAAGCCTTGCTCTGCCGGAGCCGTTGCATTCTGAGCAGGATGCCCTGTCTATACTGTTCTGGCAAAGTGCGCAGGCGGGTTTCCAGAAAGAGCAGTGCCATTTTACAGCCGCTCCTCTTTCTGATCAGTGCCGTCGCAAAGCCAATGGTCAGTTGACTGGCATTGGGCTTTTTGATCGCCTGATAGGCCAACCGGATCGCCAATTTGTCATCGTGCATATACTGGTGGGCGATAAAACTGGCAGCCAGCAGGGGATCGGCACTGTTCAGCCATGGCCCGCTGCTGGCAAGAATATCGACCGCCTCTTTCCATCTCTGCGCCTCATAGGCCAAAAGCCCCTCAGTGAGCCGGTAGACGTCCCTGAAATAGGGATCCATCGCCTGCGCTGAACGCAATTCAAAATAGAGCTGATCCCGCCAGGGCGCATTCGAACCGTGCTGTGAGCGGGCACGGGCATAGATATTGAAAATGTTTAGTACCGCCACATCGGCTGCGATGCCGGGCACGGCACCGGCCCAGGCACGGTCCAAAAGCTGCTGGTTCGGCGACCAGTGCAGCGTTTCCGAAGCCCCCACGAGCGAGGGAAAATGTGAAACCGATCGGCCCCAGGCAACGATGGCCAGCAGCAGGCAGGCAACGGCTATCTGGCCTGCCACCGCTGCCAATCTCATGTCAGATCCCTGCGCTTGAACAGGATGACGGCAAGCATCATGGCCAGCAGCGCATAGGCGAGATGCTGCAGACAATAGCCTGCCACTGCTTCGATACCGAGCTTCTTGCCGTGCGCCAGATACAGCGAGATGCGGCTGCTCGAGAGATCGGGAAGCAACTGGTTCACTGTTTGTAGCAAGGTACCGATCCATGTCGGCGTCTTCGCCGCCACCTCTGCCTGCAGCAGCGCCCCGAGCACCGGTGGCAGGCTCCAGCACAACAACCACACCGAAAACAGGAATACCATGGTTTCCGGCAACCCGGTGGCCGCGGCGGCTATCAGGAAGAGCACGGCGGTCAGGGCCAGATAGGGCATCAGTATCAACGCCGCGCCGTAGTCGAACAGTGGAACTGAATGTGGCGCCACATAAAACGCTGCCCAGTGGCTTTCTGCGAATGTAAGGGTCAATGATGCCGATAGCGCATATGCCGCGAACAGCGGCATCAGTGCCACAATCAGACCGACAAATCGTGCCGACAGATAGCGACCGCGCCGCATCGGCAGGGTGAGGAAGATATGACAGCTCCCCTGCTCGATATCACGGGCGATCAACGGCGCCGCCATAAAAAATAGGAAAATCAGCAATGAGGCGTGCAAGGCGGTAAACAACAGGTCGATCAATACCTTGCCGATGTCGAACATGAACAGCGAGGCAGGGATCAGCATCAGCCATGGGACCAGCAGCAAGACACCCAGCAAGATGCGGTAGACGCGCTGGCTGGCAATTTCACGGAAGGTAAGTGTAACCAGTGGCAACGTCCTGCTCACGGCTGCTGCTCCGTCCAATCGGCCAGCCTTGATTCCAGCGCTTTCGCCTCCGCCAGAGAATGATCCACAATCGTCACCGACTCACAGATCCGGCCATGGGCCATGATCAACACACGATCGCAGAGCTGCACCATGTCCGATACGATATGGCTGCTCATCAGGATCGCGGTTCCACGCTCCTTGCGCCGCTTGAAGACATCAAGCATCTGCGCCCGCCCCAAGGCATCCAGACCGGACATCGGCTCATCGAGCAGCATCAACCCGGGATCACCGCAAAGCGTGAATGCCAGCGAGGCGCGCTGGCGCATGCCCTTCGAATATTGCCTGAGCGGCCGCACGATATCCGCATCGGACAATCGCACCTCGGCCAGAGCCGCCGATGCCTGATCCGGTGGAATATGGTTGGCTCTGCACTTGAATCTGAGCAGGGACAATGCACTGAGTGAGGGTGGCAATTGCGGCTGTTCCGGCAGATAGGCGTATGGACCGTTCAGTTCGGCACTGCCGGTCGTGGCGTGAACCAGCCCCAGCATGGACTTGATCAGCGTGCTCTTGCCGGCACCGTTGGCGCCGAGCAATCCCACGGCCTCGCCCGCGGCGATTTCGAGATGGACATCCCGCACGGCCCAGTGTTCCGCATAGCGCTTGCCCAACTCGACAACCTTCAGCATGGCGGGATTATGTGCATGTGCAGGACAAAATCAAAGAGGGCCACCCGCAGGTGGCCCTCTCCATTGTTGCCGTTTGCCCGTAGTTTATTACGGAGCTGCCGGAATCTCGCTGCTCGTAAGTCCGAAGCCCTTGATGGCCGAGTTTTGGGTATGCGTCATGCTCGGCTGGGCACTGGTGACCTGATAGTACGTATCACCGGACAGGTGCTTCGTGGCCGCGCCGTAGGTCTGGTTTTGGGTACCTGCAGTGGAACCGAAGTAGTCGTTCGAAGACAGGTGCAGCGACGCACCGATAGCCGAAGTAGCCGTCAGATTAACCACTCCGTTGGTGCCGGCGGTAGCAGCAACCGCATTCGGATACTTGCTGTTATCATTGAAGAACACCTCGAACTCGGTCTGCGCCGTATGCAGATCCGACTCCGCGGCTGCGTTGAAGGCACGCACGCGATAGGCAGCGAACTGCGGGATCGCGATGGCGGCCAGGATGCCGATGATCGCCACAACGATCATCAACTCGATCAGCGTGAAGCCTTTCTGCCGCTTCACCTCATTCATCTTCTTGAACATGGATGTCCTCCGTAAATTGTTATCGCCTTCACCTTTGCGGTGTGCGACAGAACATACGCAAGTCCTGTGCCATGACATGTGCGCCCCCTCACACTTGGTAATTCAACATATTCTGGCCATTCAGCAACAAAATACGGCATCGGCACCTGCCGTATTTTGTCAGCTTTGCCCTTCGTCGCCTCGATACTGCAACGCCTCCGCCACCTGTCTGCTGCCGACAGCCTGCACGCCTTCGAGATCGGCGATGGTCCGTGCGACCTTCAGGATGCGGTGGTAGCTGCGCGCCGACAGCGAGAAGCGCCGCATCGCCTCATCCAGAAGCTTCAGCCCGTCCGCATCCGGACGCGCATATAGCTCCACATCGCGACTACCCATATGGGCATTGACATGGCCTTCTCCCAGGCGCGCATACTGGCGCTGCCTGGCCAGAAGCACGCGCCGGGCCACAGAGGCGCTCGCCTCGCCCGGGCGCATGCGTGCCAGCTCCTCGTACTCCACCGGCGGCACATGCACGCGCAGATCGAAGCGATCCAGCAACGGTCCGGAAATCCTCCGCGTGTACTGGCGGATCTGGGAAGCGGAACAGCGGCAGGATCGGGTCGGATGGCCGAGATAGCCGCAGACGCACGGGTTCATGGCCGCCACCAGTTGGAAGCGGGCCGGGAAGGTCACGGTATCGGCGGCACGGGCGATGCACACGTATCCCTCCTCCAAAGGCTGGCGCAGCATGTCCAGTACCTGCCGCTTGTGTTCGGCCAACTCATCGAGGAAAAGCACACCGTGCGTGGCCTTGGAAATCTCGCCCGGCCTCGGGATGCTGCCGCCGCCGATGATCGCCACGTCAGAAGCAGAATGATGCGGCGCCCGGAACGGAGGTGCCGACGACAGGGGGGAGCGCCCACCTTCCCCGGCCACGCTGTAGATTCGCGCCACCTCGAGCCGCTGGGCGGGCGTCAGCGGCGGCAGGATGCCGGGCAGCCGGCTGGCCAGCATGCTCTTGCCGACGCCCGGCGAGCCGATGAGCAGCAGATGATGGCCGCCGGCGGCAGCGATCTCCAGCGCCCGCCGCGCCTGATGCTGGCCGCGGATATCCGCCAGATCGGGCATAGCATCGCCCGGATCATCGTCCGCCTTCGCGGATGCGAAAGGCGCCAGCCTGTTCGTCCCGGACAAATGCCGCACCACCTCCAACAGGTGGGCTGCGGCATATACGGTCAACCCCTGCACGGCCGAGGCTTCGGCGGCATTGCCCTGTGGCACGATGATGGCATGCAACCCGCGCTGGCGAGCGAACAGTGCCAGCGGCAGCACCCCGGCCACCGTGTTGATGCGGCCATCCAGCGCCAGCTCTCCGACCAGCAGGGGGAAGCCGGCACCCTCCTCCGGCAGGGTAAGCTGACCGGAGGCCAGCAACAAACCAATGGCCACCGGCAGGTCGAAGTGCGAGCCGTCCTTGCGACGGTCCGCCGGCGCCAGATTGACCGTGATATGGCGAAGCGGAAATTCGAACCCGCCGTTCAACAGGGCGGCGCGCACCCGGTCCCGCGCCTCCCTCACCGCCGCCTCCGGCAGACCGACCATGTTCCAGCTGGGCAAACCGCGGGACAGGTCGACCTCGACATCCACCGCCTCGGCATCCAATCCGCGCAACGAGGCAGAAAGGAGGCGGGACAGCATCTTCAGCCCCCGGACTCGAGTTCCTTGATTCTTCCCTCCAGTGCCTTGATCCTGGACTCAAGCATCGCCATTTCCTCCCGAGCCCTGCTCAGCATGGCCTCCTGCACCTGCATCCGCTCATGCGTCACCACGTCGAAATGCGCAAAGGCGCTATCCACCACCGCCCGTACCTGGGACTCCGCTTCATGCCTGAAGCCACCGAGCAACCTCAGGCCGCCGGCGATCTTACCGGCGATATCGTCAAGAATTGTCTGATCCACAGCCATTACCCGCCTCCGATGTATTAATGTTTGCTGGCACGTGCTGGCAGTTCGCCTTCCACGAAACCGTTGGCGCCGGAAGGCATCTCAATGCTGATCCACCCCGGCCGATGCGACTTGCTCACATCCAGTTTCGCCTTGCGCCGGAACCAGCCGAGCCGTTTGGCATCCCTTTCCGGTTTGGCGAAGATCTCACCATAGCCTCTAAAATCAAATGACTGTCGCCTCGACACATGGGTGGAGGCCCCCTGAATCTCATCCAGCAGGGTCTTCTCCACCGATTTCTCGCGGCTGACGCCATGGCGCACCTTGATGTCCATAGTTGTCAGCATCGACGTCTGCGGCGTCAACTGCAACTCTCCATCAAGCCTGTCATTGCCGAATGCGATGTCATAACCATTCTTCACCGGCTCAAGCACATCCACATCCAGACGGGTGGCTCGCAACCCCCGCTGTGTTGCCACCAGCGCCGTGCGCATGCCCACCGGCATGCTGCGTTCCTGCCCCTCGAACATGCCCACCACGCCTTCGACCAGGGCACCGGGAATGGCTGCTACGGTGGTCAACGCTGCGCACCCAGTCAGCCCGGCCGCGAGCATCAGTGGAATTAGCCGCCCCATCGACGAATGCTTCGATCCGAGAATCCGAGATGGTCGACGACGCGGTCCACGACGAAATCCACCATTTCATCCACGCTCTCGGGCCGATGATAGAAGCCGGGCATGGCCGGGATGATTTGCACGCCCAGACGCGACAGTGCCAGCATGTGCTCAAGGTGGATGCTGGACAACGGGGTCTCCCGCGGCACCAGGATCAGCTGCCCCCGCTCCTTCAGCACCACATCGGCGGCACGTTCGATCAGGTTGTCGGAGGTGCCGGTGGCGATGCGCGCCAGCGTGCCCATCGAGCAAGGAATCACCACCATGCTCCGGATTCCGGCCGAGCCGGAGGCGCAGGGAGAGAACCAGTCATCCAGCGCATAGCAGCTAAGGCCTTCCTCGGCGATCCCAAGATGTCCTGCCAAGGCCGTGCCCATGCGCTCCGCATCTTCCGGTAGCAGCAGGTCCTGCTCCTGATCGAGCACCACCCGTGCCGCATCCGAGACCAGCACATGCAAGTGCACATCGGACACCATGGCCAGCCTCTGCATCAATCGCAGGCCGTATGTGGCGCCGGAGGCGCCCGTCAGGGCAAGTGTCAGCTGATTTTCGGACAACGCCATGGATGCATTGGAACCTTTTTCGGACCTGACGTCAAAGTCCGTTGGTTACATGTTGAATCGTTCACCGAAATACAATCGCCGGGCATCCGGATGCTTCGTGATTTCCTCTGGCGTGCCGTGTACCAGGATCTCACCTGCATTCATCAGATAGGCGCGATCACAGATCGACAGGGTATCGCGCACATTGTGATCGGTGATCAGGATACCGATGTCTTTGGAACGAAGCTCGGCGATGATCGCCTGGATGTCCTCGACAGCAATGGGATCGACGCCGGCAAAGGGCTCATCCAGCAGCAAGAAGCGCGGCTTGGTGACCAGGGCCCGCGCGATTTCGGTACGCCGCCGCTGCCCTCCCGATAGGGTGTAGGCCTTCTGATGCTGCACGCCCTCGATACCCAGTTCCACCAGCAACTCTTCCAGTTCCTCCTCGACCTGGATATCCGGAATATCCAGGGTCTCGAAGATGGCAAGCAGGTTTTCGCGCACCGTCAGCTTGCGGAAGATGCTGGCCTCCTGCGGTAAGTAGCCGATGCCGCGCCGGGCGCGCAGATGCATGGGCAGGGCGGTGATAACCTCGCCATCCAGGCTTACCTCGCCGCCATCGGCAGGCACCAGTCCACAGACCATGTAGAAGCTCGTCGTCTTGCCGGCGCCATTGGGCCCAAGCAGACCGACGCACTCCCCGGAATACACGTCCAGATCCACGCCATGGACGACCTGCTTGCCACGATAGCGCTTGCTGAGCCCCCGCGAGGACAGGTGATGCTTCGTGGCACTCACGGCTGCCCCTCTGTTGAAGGGGAGGGTGCCTGTTTGGGAGGCGAAGTGACGGTCTTGGTGGAATCGATATGCAGATGCACCCTGCCCGAGCCTCCCTGCTGTACCTGCGTGGACCGCGTTCTGAGGTCATGCACGATTTTCTCGCCATGCACTGTTCGACCGGGCTGCATCAGTTCCGCATCCCCGATCAGCGTCACGATCCCCTGCCGCTGATCATACCGGGCCTCTTTCGCCGTACCGGTGGTCTGATCGTGGCGGATGCGTACGTGCCCATAGGCCTCGGCTTGGCGCAGCTGACCGCTGTTCTTCGGATCATAGTGCACCACCAGACGATCGCATTTCAATTCGAACCGCTCCCGGCGCAGCACCACCTGGCCTTCAAACACCGCTGTCTGTTTCGGTTGCTGTACCACCATCCTGTCGGCAGTGATGGTGGTCGCTGGCGCCTCGACTGCCCAAGCCGGAGCAGTGCCGACAAACCAAAGGCAGAACGCAAGCATCAGCCGTAGCATCACTGATGAACCTCCGTCCAGGCAGATCCCCGATCCTCGATATGGATACCATGGTCTACCCAAAGCTGCTGGGTATCCCGGTTCACCCGCAGGCCCCTTCCCCTCGCCACGACCTTGTTGCCGGTGGCCACGAACGCTCCCGGCACGGTAAGCTCATCTTTGCCGCTCACGTAAATCAGGGAATCGCTGGTCAGCTGCCACTGCTTATAAGTAACCTTGACCTGCGAATCAAAGGCGATATTGCGATGCAGGGGATCGAACCTCGCCCGCGCTCCGGACACGGTGACCACATCCCCGTTGTCGGTGAACATCTCAAGCACGGGCTTGGTCAACAACAGTTTTCCCTGTAACTGCTGTTCGGCCTTGTTCGCCTTCAGGCGCCATATCAGACGATCCCCCTTGCGCTCGACGATCAACGGTTTCTCCACCCGAGTCTGCCCGCCATTTGCCGGCCCGGAGACCCGCATCAGATGCATGCCGTGATCCCTGAATGCCATCAATACAATCGCCAATCCGATGCTGCCAATGGAAATTACGAGGCTTGCCCATTTGATCCATGTCCAGAAACGACGATGCATTACAGCGATGGCAGCAAGTCAGGCGGTCCAGCCGCAATCCGCCGGGGAAACACCATAAGGCTTCTCCACGATCTCTTGCCATGCCCCTGCTGCCAGGATCAGGCCTTCACAAGCCTGGCGCACGGCACCGCCCCCACCGATGAACGAGGAATGCCAATGCGCCACGCCTTGTACGCAAGGGTGTGCATCCTGCGGAGCCAGGGCCAGGCGGCAGCGCCGCATGGCCGGCAGATCGACCACGTCATCGCCCATGTAGGCGCATTGATCGGGCGGGGTGCCGGCCATGGTGCATAAGCGATCCAGCCCCTCGGACTTGCGCAGGCTGCCCTGGACCACGTGCTCGATACCGAGATCTTGTGCCCGGTGCACCACGACACCCGAGGTGCGGCCGGTCAGGATGGCCACGTCAATGCCCGCACGCTGCAGCATCTTGATGCCATGCCCGTCCCGGACATGAAACCCTTTCGTTTCAACGCCATGGTCATCGATGAAAATCGTGCCCCCGGTCAATACCCCGTCGACATCCAGCACCAGCAGACGGATACCCTGGGCCAGGGCGAACGGAAACCCGCTGTAGGATGATGTCATGCCACCCCCGCATGCAGCAGATCGTGCATATGCACGGCACCGGCCACCCTGCCGGCCTGATCGACGACGAACAGCACGGTGATCTTGTGCTCTTCCATCATGCGCACGGCCTCGCTGGCCAGCCTATCCTCACCAATCACGCGTGGCTCGGCGTGCATCACCGCCGACACCGGGGCATCCAGATCCACTTGCCCGGAAGACTCCAGGATACGGCGCAGATCCCCGTCGGTGAGGCATCCCGTCAGCCGACCGTCTCGCGCCACGCCGGTGATGCCCAGCCTGTGGCTGCTCATGGTCATGATTGCCTCCCTGAGGCTCGCCTGCCTGTCGACCATCGGTAATTCGTCACCCCCGTGCATCACGTCGGCCACCCGCATCAGGCGCCTGCCCAGGTTGCCGGCCGGGTGCACGCGGGCGAAATCCCGCTCATCAATACCGCGCTGCTTCAGCGTCACCACGGCCAACGCATCGCCCAGCGCCAGCGCGGCCGTGGTCGAGGCCGTAGGCGCCAGGTTCATCGGACAGGCTTCCTGGCGCACCGGCACCGGCAACACGATATCGGCATACCGCCCGAGCGTGGAGGCGGGATTGCCGGTGATGGCAATCAGCGTTGCCCCCAGGCGTTTGATCGTCGGCAACAGGCTCGACACCTCTTCGGTTTCCCCACTATGGGACAGGGCCAGCACCACGTCATGATCGGTGATCATGCCCAGGTCCCCATGCCTGGCCTCTGCGGCATGAACGAAAAAGGCCGGGGTGCCGGTGCTGGCAAAGGTGGCGGCGATCTTCTTGGCAATCAGGCCGGATTTGCCCATGCCCAGCACCACCAGCCGACCGCTGTGTTCGAGAATGCAATCCACCGCCTGCACGAACGCCATGTCCAACGAATCACGCACAAGCTGCAACGCATCGGTTTCGATCTCCAGAACCGTGCGTGCCTGGTCAAGCCAGTCCCGTGCCTGTTTATCGTCGATGCCGTCGCCCGTCATGTTATATCCCACTCATTGGTTTGTGCGCGGCCCGAGGGCCACATTCGACACCGCCGTTAATTCCAGGCCAGCAGGGGCTGCGGCACCTCGATCCGGGCCAGCCATGGAGCCGTAGCCTGGCGGAACGCGGTCATCTGAGCCTGTGGCACCGGCTTGGCCGGCGTACGTTTCACTGTCAGGGGATTCACCTTCACGCCATGGACGCGGAACTCGAAATGCAGATGGGGTCCGGTGGCCAACCCGCTCATGCCCACATAGCCAATCGTCTGCCCCTGATGCACGTGCACGCCGCTGTGGATGCCTCTGGCGTAGCGGGACAGATGGGCATAGGCGGTCGCATGTATGCCATCGGTATGGCGAATCACGATGAAGCGCCCGTAGCCGCCCCGCCAGCCACAATACCTGATCACACCGTCGCCCACGGCATGCACCGGTGTGCCCATCGGCGCCGCGTAATCCACGCCGCGGTGTGCGCGCGTATAACCGAGGATCGGATGCATGCGATGCAGTGAATAACGCGAAGAGATACGCGTGTACTTCAAAGGGGCCTTCAGAAAGGATTTGCGCATGCTCTGGCCATCGGGTGTAAAATAATCGTAGCGCCCAGAGGCAGTCCGGTAGCGGACGGCCCGGTAGGTTCGACCCTGGTTCGTGAACTCCGCGGCCAGGATGGTGGCTCCGATCATCCTGCCCTTGGTGTCGTAATGTTCCCGATACAGGACACGAAAGCTGTCGCCAGCGCGGATATCCCGCGCGAAATCGATATCCCACGAGAAGATGTCGACCAGATTCATCGTGATGGTGTCATCCAGGCCCGCTTTTTCGGCCGCACCAAACAGGCTGTCTTCGATGCTCCCCTCGGCCTCCGCCAACCGGTCTCTGACGGGGAGTTCGTTGATCGCGGCCTGCCATTGTCCATCGCCATCGCGCTGCAGCCGCAGGCGCTGCTGGGGATCGATCTCATAAAAGATCCGCATGCCGTCATTTCCATCCATGCGGGTCATGACATGGCCGGTATGGACATCCTTGAGCGGATACACGGCGCGCGCCGCATGCACGGCGCGCATGATCTGCGGCATCGACAACCCCAATTGCGTCAGCGCCGAGATGGCGGTGTCCCCTTTATGCAGGGACACCCGGCTCTCCTGGTCCTGGGCATGGCTCGCCGCCGCCGGCATTTCGGGTGGCAGCCATTCTTCCTTGAACGAGGATGCACTGGCGCTGACCTGCTGGCCGCCGCTCAACAGCATCAGTACGGCGACCACCGCGAAACCGAGCACCGTCAGCGAAAGCATGGGCAACAGGCGCCTTACGGCCGATGGACGACGGTTTGGCTCCCTCGCCGGCCGGCCATGATCGCTGCGATGGGCAAAATCCTGCTGCAAACGCATCCCCTTTTACTGGCATGATTGCCGCCAACCCATTGAATGTCAAAGCATCCTGCTGCACGATATCCTGGAAACCCTGCGGGAGGTCACGCCATGCCGAGCTTCGATGTGATATCGGAAACCGATCTGCAAGAAGTGGACAATGCCGTCAATCAGGTCCGCAAGGAGATCTCGACGAGGTATGATTTCAAGGGCAGCAAAGCGAGCATTGAACGCAATGGCGCCGTCATCACCGTGCTCGCCGATGATCAGTACAAGCTGGGCGCCATCCATGAGTTGCTGAAAGCGCGTATCGTGCGGCGCGGCGTTGATCCCCGATGCCTGGACTTCGCTGAGCCCGAGCGCGCCAGCGGTGATACGCTGCGTCAGTCCATCGCCGTCAAGCAGGGCATCGACAAGGAACTGGCCAAGCAAATCGGACGGGAGATCAAGGACAGCAAGCTGAAGGTTCAGAGCGCCATCCAGGGCGAGCAGGTACGGATCACCGGCAAAAGCAGGGATGATTTGCAGTCGGCCATGGCCCTGATTCGGGGCCTGAAGGCGGACCGCCCGCTTTCCTTCTCCAACTTCAGGGACTGAATTCTTACTGGTAAAGCGCCTCGATCTCGCCCTGGTACTGCTCGAGCACCAAGCGGCGCTTGATCTTCAGCGTCGGCGTCAGCAGTCCACCCTCAATGGTAAACGGCTCGGCGCGCACATGGATGCGCCGCACCTGCTCATAGGGATTGAGTGGTTTCAGGATGCCGGCAATGCGATTCTGCAACTCCTCGCGCAGCACCGGTGAGACCACCAGGGACGACCAGTCGGTTGCCGGCAGGCCCTTACCATCGGCCCAGGTACGACAGGCTTCCTCGTTCGGTACCACGATGGCCACCAGATACGGCCGCTGATCTCCGAAAACCACCACTTGGTCAATCATCGGATCGGCAACCAGCAGCATCTCGATGCGCTGTGGCGCGATGTTCTCGCCGCCGGAATTAACGATAATATCCTTCTTGCGGTCGGTGATGCGCAGGTAGCCATCCGCGTCGATCTCCCCGATATCGCCGGTATGCAGCCAGCCGTCAACGACCGTCTCCGCTGTCGCCTCGGGCTGATGCCAGTATCCGAGCATGATGTTCGCGCCACGGGCCAGGATCTCGCCATCTTCGGCCAAGCGCACCTCGATATCGGCCACCGGCCTGCCGACCGTGCCCAGCCTTCGATCCTGCTCGGGATTGACGGTGATCAGCGGCGCCGATTCCGTCAGGCCATAACCCTGCAGGATTGGCATGCCGATACCTTCAAAGAATTCATTGATCTCAGCACTCAACGGTGCGCCCCCGGACACCATCAGACGCAGACGGCCCCCGAATCGCTGACGGACCTTACGACCCACCAAACGATCGAGCAGGGCATAGGCCAGGCGCCCGAACAGCGTCATTTTCCCCCGGTACAAGGCCGTGCCGAGCGACACATAGGATGTAAACAGCCGCTGTTTCCAGGGCGACTGCTTGGCCAGCTGCCCGAGCATGCGCCCACGCACCACCTCAAACATGCGTGGAACCGATATCAGCAGCGTCGGCTTCGCCTCCATCAGATTCTTGGCCACCGTATCCGGACGTTCGGCGAAGGCCACCGAAATGCCGGTGGAATAGGCAAGGAAATGGCCAGCAAGGCGCTCCAGACTGTGCGCCAGCGGCAGAAATGATAGCATCATGTCATCGGCACGAAGATCGATGACTTCACTGGCCGCACTGACAACTGTCAGCAGATTGCCATGCGACAGCATCACGCCCTTGGGTGTCGCCGTCGTTCCGGAGGTATAGACGATGGTCGCCAGGCTGGCACGGCTGATTTCGGCCAAGCGGGCATCCAGGGACACGACATCGACACCCTGCGCCTCCAGTTCCGCGAACGGACGCAGCAGGGTATGCTTGTCTTGCGGCTCCAGGGCATAAATCACCTCAACCTGCGGACAACTCTCGATGGCCTTCAGCAGGTGCTGCAGCAGAACGCCGCCCGAACAGATGAGCACCCGCGCCTGCGCGTCGTTGATGACATAAGCCATATCCCGGGGACGGTAGGAGCAGTACAGGGGCACCGTCACCGCCCCGATCGCCATCACCGCATAATCGGCAACCGCCCATTCCGGACGATTTTCCATCAGCAACGCCACTCGATCGCCTTGCCCCACCTCCGCCGCCAGCAATCCGGTGGCCACAAGCCGCGTCCTGGAGGCGAGCTGGGCATAAGTCAGGGGATGGTAGGCATCGGCCACCCGATACCATTGGGCAGGGTGCGAAGGATTTGCCGCTGCCGCCGCAAACATGGCATCGGGCAGGTGTTGTGCCGTGGAAATGCGTTGGGAATCGATCCGCATGAAAACCCGTTACTGATTATTCGCTTTTCGGAGACGAGCCCTTCGATGCGGGGGGCTTTTTCGTCCGCGCCTTCCGTGGTTTACGGGACGCCTGCGACTTGGCGGCAGACTTCTTCGGTTTGGATGTGCGGGGGGGTGCACCCTGCGCCGCACGCCGTGGCGTAGCTTTTTTCCCGGTCACGGCCGCTTCGGCGGCGGCCACAGATCCGGCATCCAACTCCTTATGCACCATCAGGGTCAGATGGGTGATCACGATACAGGGTACGCTGGCCACCGCCGCCACCAGCAGCCCGACCATCACCAGTCCCACCACATGCGCAATGCTGCCCCAAAAGCCGGTAGCAGCAAGGACGGTGTGCATGGTGCCGCCAGCCACATAGCCGACGATGCCATGGGTGATCCGCCAGCCCAACCACAACGGCGACAGCACGACAGCGGCGACCAAGCAGGCCGCCAGCACCCCGCCGAGGTTATAGATCAGCAATTCCGGCAGGCGGGTGCGCAGCAGGTGCCACAGCGTATTTTTCAGAGATTCCATGTCCGGCGACGAGATCGCCACGCGCACGGCAATATTAAACAGCGCCAACAACAGGACGAGTGCGACCAGCGTATTGAGCAACAGCATCGGCATCGCCACCACGGCCAGCCACAAGTCTCCAAGGCCAGGAATGCGGGCGATCAACACCACCAGCATTTCCACAAGCAGCAGGACCAGCAGCAGGCCTGCTCCCCATGCCGGCACCACCACCAGGGACAGGATGCGCTCCCATGCGAAACCAACTGCGTCGAGCAATCCGGGGATCTCACCCCCATCATGCGCCATCGCGATCTGGTGGGCCAGGGCAGTCAAGCCGAAAAGCGCCCACAACAATCCACCCACCCCACCGACAAAACGCAGCAAAATCGAGCCAAAGCCATGGACAGTTCCGTCGATGCTGAACACCCCGTAGATGACCACGGCACCCACCAGCGTGACTGCCATGGTGACCAGCAGGCGAAGGCGCAAGGCGCTGCGTGCCGCCGCCATCACCTCATCCGGATTGAAATAACGCAAAGCCATCCACCCCTCCGCATCGCCCCAGCCGCTAGCTTAGACTTTGCCTTCCGCATCGCAAGAATCACATCCATGATATGGGACACCACATTGACCATGTTGGCTGCTGCTTGGTAATTTATTCCCGATCCAGGTCCGTCAGGAGGAGCAATGGGCACGCGCATCTGCATAATCGGTGGCAGCGGTTTCGTCGGCCGTACCCTGGTGCACCTGGCCGCCGACCAAGGATACTCAGTGACGGTCGCCTGCCGCCATCCCGAGCGCGCCCGGAACCTGCTGGTGGAGGGAACCCGCCTTATACGTGCCGATGTCACGGATGGACGCGGCCTGGATGAGGCGGTCATGGATGCCGGTGTGGTCATCAACCTTGTCGGCCTGCTGTTTGAACGCGGACGCCAGAACTTCGAGGCAGCCCACGTCCACGGCACCGAGCATATCCTGGCTGCCTGCAAGCGGGCCAAAATCAGGCAGTACCTGCACATGAGCGCCCTGGGTGCCGGCCAAATTCCCGCCAGCGCCTATGCACGGACCAAGGGCGAAGCCGAAGGCCATGTGCGCCAATCCGGCCTGAACTGGGCAATCTACCGGCCGTCGGTCATCTACGGCAGCGAAGACTCGTTCTTCAACCGCTTCCGGGCCATGAGCAGAATATCGCCCATCCTGCCCGTCGTCGGCGGCGGCACGAGGTTCCAGCCGGTGTGGGTCGATGACGTGGCCAGGGCATTCATCATGGCCATCAACAATCGCCATGTTTCGGAAAAGACCTTTGAACTTGGTGGTCCCAAAACCTATACGCTGATGCAGCTTCTCACTATGTTGATGGACGCTCTCGGACGCCGGCGCATGCTGACGCCGCTTCCCTTCCCGCTTGCCGCAGTCATCGCCACCCTGTGTCGGCCACTACCCAATCCACCGCTGACCCATGACCAGCTCGTGCTGCTCCGGCACGACAATATCATCGATGGCGAACCCTTTCCGTCCATGTTCGGCAGGCCCGTTGCCCTGGAGGATATTCTACCCACCCTGGTCGCCTCCGATCAGCCCACCCGCCTGCAACATCAGCTGGATGCAAGCCGCACCCGGCATCTGAACCGGCATTAACCCATTGTACGCCTATGCATCCGTCACCATTGCAGGCGCCTACCTGATCGGTGCCATTCCGTTCGGCTTACTGTTCAGTCGCTTGCTCACGGGCAGGGATCCCCGCCGGCATGGCAGCGGCAATATCGGCGCTACCAATGCCATGCGCACAGGCGGCAAGACGGTGGGTGTGCTCACACTCACCGCAGATCTGCTGAAGGGAACGATCCCCGTCGGTCTGTCGATTTACTGGCAGGTGCCGGAATGGCAAACCGCCGGCATCGCCCTGGCCGCCTTCATCGGCCACTGCTTTCCCATCTACCTGGCATTCAAGGGTGGCAAGGGGGTCGCAACCATGTTCGGCGTCGTGCTCCCCTGGCAACCGTGGATCGCGGTGCTGGCCTTTGCCGTATGGCTGATCAGCCTGAAGCTGTGGCGTTATGTATCGGTATCATCGATACTGGCCGCCGGCTGTCTGCCCCTGTTTGCCTGGGGCCTCGGCCGCCCTCCCGCCTTTCTGGCCAGCGCCGGGGCACTGGGCTTGCTGACACTCGTCCGTCATCGCGCCAACATCTCCCGACTACTCCGGCACGAGGAACCCAAGGTCGGGCACGGTGGCAATCACCGCTTGCGGGCTCCATAAGCTTATGCCATCCTTTGATTTATTCACGGCTTACGCTGGGAGGTTAACATGAAACTTCAAGGCTTCGCTGCCCTTCTGTTGGCATGCGTTCTGGTAGCCGCGCCGTTGCCGGTTCATGCCGATTCCCTCCGCCTGCCTGCCGGCGTCACGAAGAATAATTTGAAACCCGACTTCCCTCAGCCGTATATCGTCAAGAAGGGCGATACCCTGTGGGACATCTCCGCCCATTTCTTCAAGGATCCGCTAAAATGGATGAAGATCTGGGAGCGCAACCTGTATATTACCAACCCGGACCTGATCTATCCGGGCAACAAGATATGGTTCAACCCCGAGCAGAGGGCAACCGGCGGCCTGAGCACTGTTCGGCCGCGGCCGGAGGTCATGGCCCGCCTGCGACCAGAGATCATCATCAAACCGGCGGAACACCTTGAACCGAAGATCAACCCCAGCCTCCTACTGACCGCATTGGCCAGACAGGACTTTATCCAGCCGGAAGCGATCAAGGGGGTCGGTTACATCGTCAACTCCTCCGACCAGCGCATCAATTACGGGGCCAACGACCATCTCTACCTGAAATTCACCGAGGCAACGCCGTCCGAAGGCCAAGTCTTCGATGTATTCCGTACCGGCGATCCGGTCAAGGATCCGCACACCGGCAAGCTTGTTGGCTACCTAATCCACGATCTCGGGCAGATTGAAGTTTCCACGCACAAAGGGGACATTTACCGTGGCGTTGTGCTGAACTCCTTTGAGGAAATGTCGAAGGGTGACCGCCTGAAACCGGCCCATATCGTCAACACACACATCATCCCCGCATATCCGACGAACCCGCTGGTCGGCGAAGTCATGTACCTGCGCAACGATGCTGCAGAGGCCGGTCAGCATCAGATTATCGGCATCAACCTGGGCCTGCGCCAGCATCTGCGCCCGGGTTCGGTGCTGTCGATCCATCGCGTCGGCCGGCTGGTCAAAGACCCGGTGACCGGCAAACCGGTCAGGCTGCCGGAGGAGCAGATCGGCGAGCTCATCGTGTTGGTGCCGCAACCGGATGCCTCCATCGCCCTGGTCACGGAATCGACCAATCCGATCAACGTCGGCGACATCGTCCGCAACCAGGCACGCCCATAGAGCATTGGATCCGGACGCTTCCGGAACGGAAACATCACCGGGGATACCGGCACAGGTACGGGCTGTCCTACGCCTGAGCCTGATTCCGGGCATCGGCCCTGTCACCGGCAGGCAACTTATCGGCGCCTTCGGATCTGCTTATACCCTATGGCAGACCTCAGCCAGTGATCTGGCGGCGCAGGAAGGCATCGGTCCGAAACTGATGCAAGCCCTGCTCTCCAGCGATTACCAGCAGACCGACCGCATCATCGAAACCTGTATGGGCCACAGCATCCGACTGCTCGGCATCGACGATGCAGAATACCCCGAACATCTGGCTGCCGCCGAGGATGCGCCGCTGGTGCTGTATGCCCTGGGCCATACGGAAGCACTATGCCGTCCGCGCATGCTGTCCGTCGTCGGTTCGCGCAAGGCCAGCCGCGAAGGCCGTTTGATGACCCGACGCTGGTGCCGGCAATGGGCCGCCCAGGATACGGTCATCGTCAGTGGCATGGCCCAGGGCATCGATGCCGCCGCCCATGCAGGGGCGCTGGAAGCGGACGGTGTCACCGTCGCTGTGCTCGGATGCGGCCTGCAGGCCATCGGCCGCGATGAGCAGCGGCGGCAGATCGATGCCATCATCCGGAACGGTTGTGTCATCAGCGAATTGGCGCCCGATGTGACCGCCCGGCCCGAGCATTTCCCTCGGCGCAACCGCATCATCGCTGCCCTGAGTCCGGCCACCGTCGTCATGGAAGCCGACCAGCGTTCGGGAAGCCTGATCACCGCCCATCAGGCCCTGGCCTATGGGCGCGAGGTATTTGCCGTTCCGGGATCAGTGCTCGGCGGCAACCATGCCGGTTGCCATCGCCTGATCCGCGACGGGGCCGGGCTCGCCGACAGCACCGCCTCGGTTACGGAAGCACTGGGCTGGGACTCCTCCGCAACCTCCGTCAACACGCCCCGGTACGAGCCGGCATCAGAGACCGAAGCCATGCTGCTGCAAGTGCTGAAACAGGGAGTTGCGCATGTGGACATGCTGTCCGAGCAGTGCCATCTGAGCCTGCCTGAACTGTCTCCGATATTACTCGCCCTTGAACTTCAGGGCGTGATCGACAGACTGCCCGGCGATCGGTATACGCTTACTCAGGAGATTTGATGCGCGCAATTGTTGTCGTGGAATCACCGGCCAAGGCAAAAACCATCGAGAAATATCTGGGCAAGGACTTCAAGGTCCTGGCTTCCTACGGCCATGTGCGCGCCTTCCCGAAGAAGGATGGCTCGGTGGATCCTGACCACGATTTCGCCTTGACCTACGAGGTCATCGCCGACAAGGAAAAGCGCTTGGCGGCCATCGAGAAGGCTCTGAAACAGGCCGATGAGCTGATCCTGGCCAGCGACCTCGACCGGGAAGGGGAGGCCATCGCCTGGCATGTCGCCGACGAACTGGCACAGCGCGGGGCGCTGAAGGGCAAGGATATCCGGCGCATCACCTTCAACGAGATCACCAAGAAGGCCATTGACGAAGCCATCCATCATCCGCACCAGATCAACATGCAACTGGTTGACGCCCAGCAGGCGCGCAGTGCCCTGGATTATTTGGTCGGCTTCACGCTGTCGCCATTGCTATGGCGCAAGATCCGTAGCGGCCTGTCGGCCGGACGCGTGCAGTCGGTCGCCCTGCGCCTGATCTGCGAACGTGAGCAACATATCCGCGATTTTCGTCCGAAGGAATACTGGACGGTGGAAGCCAGCTGTGAGGCCGGTGGCCAGAACTTTGCGGCCAGGCTGCATGCGCTTGATGGCACAAACCTCGGCAAGTTCGACCTGACCGACGGCGTCTCCGCCCGCACCGCGGCCAACCGCGTGCAGGCCGGCAGCTATACCGTCGCATCGGTCGAGAAGAGCCAGAAACGGCAACAGCCATCCCCACCGTTCATCACCTCCTCCCTGCAGATGGAAGCGGCGCGCAAGCTCGGATTCACCGCCCGCAAGACCATGCAGTTGGCCCAGGGCCTGTACGAGGGCTCGGATGTCGGCGGCGAACGCGTAGGCCTGATCACCTACATGCGAACCGACTCCGTATCGCTGGCCGAAGATGCTGTGTCCGAGATCCGTGACTATATCCATGGCCATTTCGACTCGGGCTTCCTGCCCCCCAAGCCCCGCCGCTTCAAGACCAGCAGCCGTAACGCGCAGGAGGCCCACGAAGCGATCCGCCCCACCTCGGTGCTGCGTACGCCCGAACAGATGCGTGCGATGCTCGATGCCGACGCCTGGAAGCTGTATGCGTTGATCTGGCAACGGGCGGTGGCCTGCCAGATGGCGCCGGCGCTGATCGATCAGGTGCGAGCGGACATCACCTCGGCCGACGGGAGCATCGCCCTGCGCGCCACCGGCTCCACCCTTGCCTTTCCGGGCTTTCGCAAGCTGTACGAGGAGGGCCGCGACGAACCTGCGGAAAACGACCAGGATTCGATGTTGCCGCCGCTCACCCAGGGCCAGGGCATCGGCATCCGCCAGGCGGATGCCAGCCAGCATTTCACGGAGCCGAAACCGCGCTATTCCGAAGCGACACTGGTCAAGGAGATGGAGGAGCACGGTATCGGCCGACCCTCAACCTATGCCTCGATCCTGAACGTACTCAGGGAAAGAAAGTACGTAGAAATGGAGCGCAAACGCTTCGTGCCGACCGATACCGGTGAGGTGGTCAATCGTTTTCTGACGCAGTATTTCCCGGACATCGTCGATACGGGCTTTACCGCCGACGTCGAGGCTAAGCTCGATGCCGTCGCACGCGGGGAGCAGGCCTGGAAGCCCTTGCTCCGCACGTTCTGGACACCGTTCAAGTCGAAGGTCGACGATACCCAGGAGAACGTCAAACGCTCAGACGTCACGCATGAGGAAACCAGCGAGACCTGTCCCGAATGCGGCAAGCCGTTGGCCATCAAGCTCGGGCGTTTCGGCCGCTTTTTGGCCTGCACCGGCTATCCTGAATGCAAGTACAGCCGGCCGCTGGCCAAGAATGGGGAACAGACGGAGGCCCAGCCACGCCAGCTGACCGACCAGATGTGCGAGAAATGTGGTGCCCCGATGGAGATCAAGCAGGGACGCTTCGGCCCGTTCCTCGGCTGCTCGAACTACCCGAAATGTAAGAACATCCAGCCTCTGGAAAAACCGAAGGATACCGGCATCACCTGTCCGGCCTGCGGCAAGGGGACGTTCCTCGAGAAAAAATCCAGGCGTGGCAAGATATTCTATTCCTGCTCGATGTATCCCAAATGCAAGAATGCCCTTTGGGACAAGCCAGTGGACCGACCCTGCCCCCAATGCGGCGCACCCTTCATCACCGAGAAGGTGACCAAGCGCCGCGGCACCGAACATATCTGTGTCCATGAGGGATGCGGCTGGAAGGAGCAGGCCACACCTCCCGAAGAGGCATGATCGACATCCGGCCAGGCACCGAGGCTGACCTGCCAGCCGTCTATCAACTGAACCGACGGCTGCTGCCGGAGGCATGGTCCGAGAAAAGCATCCTGCACACCCTGCAATCCGGACACGAGCTGATCGTAGCCACACAGGACCGGCACATCATCGCCTACCTGCTCAGCCATGATGTGCTCGATGAGGTGCACCTGCTGCAGATTGCCGTTCATCCCGATTTCCAGCGCCGGGGTCTGGCCACGCGTCTGAGCTACTTTCTGTTTACACACAAGAACGGGCTGTCAGCGGTTTATCTGGAGGTGCGGGCCTCGAATACCCCGGCCCAACAGCTGTATGCCAGCCTTGGTTTCCACACCGTCGGCCGGAGGCGCGCCTATTATCCCCCATCGCCGGGACACCCCCGGCGCGAGGACGCCATCCTGATGATGCGTCCCCTGAATCCAGTGCGGGAAGCGCACGAAAGCGTTTAGTTTCAAGCCTTCGCGCTTGACACACTTTCGCACCCTGCCTATGTTCGCCGGTCTGCAATTCGTGGGCAGCAAAGGCACATATCCAATGAAACTGACCGGCGCGGAAATCTTTGTCGAATGCCTCAAGCGTGAGGGCGTGGATACCATCTTCGGCTATCCCGGCGGCGCCGTGCTGCCCATTTACGATGCCATCTTCCAGAAGCCGTTGTTCAAGCATGTGCTGGTGCGTCACGAGCAGGGGGCTTTGCATGCCGCCAACGGCTATGCCCGCTCCACCGGCAAGTGTGGCGTGGCGCTTGTCACCTCCGGGCCGGGAGCCACCAATGCCGTCACCGGCCTGGTGGATTCCTATATGGATTCGATCCCGACCGTCTGCTTCTCCGGCCAGGTCGCTACCAACATGATCGGCAATGATGCCTTCCAGGAGGCCGATACCGTCGGCCTGACACGCTCGGCCACCAAGCACAATTTCCTGGTCAAATCGGTGGAGGATCTGGCACTGACCATCCGCAAGGCCTTCCACATCGCCACCACCGGCCGACCGGGCCCGGTGCTGGTCGATATCCCGAAGGATGTCAGCACCGCCATTTGTGAGTTCGTCTACCCGGAGACGGTGGAGATGCGCTCGTACAAACCGGTCACCAAGGGGCATCACGGCCAGATCAAAAAGGTCGTCACCGCCCTGCTGAATGCCAAACGCCCCGTGCTCTATACGGGCGGCGGCGTTATCAGTTCGCACGGTTCCGCCGAAAAGCTGGCCAAGCTGGCCCGCCAGCTGAATTTCCCGGTTACCAACACCCTGATGGGCTTGGGCGGCTTTCCACATGACGACGAGCGCTTTCTCGGCATGCTCGGCATGCACGGCACCTATGAAGCGAATATGGCGGTCACGCACAGTGACCTGCTGGTCTCCATCGGCGCCCGCTTCGACGACCGTGTTACCGGCCGCCTCGATGCCTTCGCACCGGATGCCGAGATCATCCATATCGACATTGACCCCTCGTCGATCTCGAAAAACGTGTTTGCCCACCTGCCGGTGGTCGGTGATGTCGCTACCGTGCTCGGGCAGATCCTGAAAGAGATCGAGCGCCGCGAATCCGGGCCGGACGAGGCGGCGTTGGCCGTCTGGTGGCACCAGATCAATGAATGGCGCGCCAAGAACTGCCTGCATTTCGACCAGGATATGCATGGTCCGATCCAACCGCAGTACGTCATCAGGAAGCTGCACGAGCTGACGAAAGGCGATGCCATCATCACCACCGAGGTTGGGCAGCATCAGATGTGGGCGGCTCAGCATTACGGCTTCAAAAAGCCCGGTCGCTGGATCACCTCCGGCGGTCTGGGCACCATGGGTTTCGGCCTGCCCGCCGCCATTGGTGCCCAGATCGGCAACCCGGACGCCATCGTCATCGACGTGGCCGGCGATGCCTCCATCCAGATGACCATCCAGGAACTGGCCACCGCCAAGCAGTTCATGCTGCCGGTCATCGTGGCCATCCTGAACAACTCCTACATGGGCATGGTCCGCCAGTGGCAGGAGATGTTCTACGAATCGCGCTATTCGCATTCGTATTCCGACTCGCTGCCGGATTTCGTCAAGCTGGCCGAGGCCTACGGCGGAACGGGCTACCGCGTGACCAAACCGGCCGAGGTCGAGAAGGTCATCGCCAAGGCGCTGAAGAACCGTGACAGCTTCACGGTCATCGACTTTGTCGTAGCCAAGGAAGAGAACGTCTATCCGATGGTGCCGGCCGGAGCGGCCCTGAACGAGATGGTGCTGGCATGAGACACGTGATCACCGTTCTGGTCGAAAACGAGTTTGGCGTGCTCACGCGCGTGGCCGGGCTGTTCTCGGCACGCGGCTACAATATCGAGAGCCTGAACGTCGCGGCCACGATGGACCCGACGGTCAGCCGCATGACCCTGGTCACGCGTGGTGACGAATCTGTCATCGAGCAGATCAAGAAGCAGCTGAACAAGCTGATCCCGGTGATCAAGGCCGAGGATATCTCGCAGACCGAGCACATGGAGCGGGAGATGCTGCTGGTCAAGGTACGCGCCTCGGAAAGCTCCCGCGCCGAGGTGCTGCGCATGGCCGACGTGTTCCGCGCCAAGGTCGTCGACGTCTCGGAGGCCAGCTACACCGTCGAGCTGACCGGCAAGGCCAACAAGCTCGAGGCCTTCCTGCGCATGCTCGAGCCACTCGGTATCATCGAGGTGACGCGTACCGGTCCGGTCGGCATGCGCAGAGGGGCCAGCGGCTTCACGGTGGACAGCTAGCCGGCGATCTCCCGCATACCGTCCAGCCATTCGCTGGTCAGGCCGATCGTGATGAATGAGCCCAGCACCAGGAAATCCCCTTCATCCCTGGCGGCGATATACTCCGCCAGAGCCCGGAATAGGGTGGCGCGGTCGTTACCGCGGCCGATGAGCAGGTGCCGGGTCAACGGTCGCAGCAGCGGGGCGGCAGCTGACAGGTCGCGATCCTCGCGCGTCAACACGATGATGGCCTCGAAACGCTCGCACAAGGACCTCAGACTCGGCAACAGGGTCTCGACGGCATGCAGATTATGCCCCGCATCCAGCCAGATACGCCGCTTTCCCCAGGCGAGGTTTTGCAACCGCCCCGGTATCATGCTCGCCGCGATGGCAGCCAAGGCAGTCTCCTTCCGGATTTTCAACAGACCCTTCCCTTCGAGCAGGCCTGCCATTCTCCAGGCAAGGGCCGCATTCAGACGCTGATGGGCTCCCAAGGCACTCAGCGGGGGCATCGCGTCCGCCTCGGCCGCTTCGATCTCATGCAAATCCGGGCGCCGTTCCCGCAGCACCCGTATCACCGGCGAAGGCTGCGGCGCACTCAATGCCAGGGAGCAACCATCCATGGCCCAGGCCTTCTCGCCAGCGATCTCCTCCAGCGTATTCCCAAGCCAGGCCTGGTGATCCAGCCCGATCGGGGTCAGCACCGCCGCCTCAGCCGGCACGGCAGTGGTGGCGTCCAAACGCGCACCCACCCCCGCCTCCAGGATCTCGATATCCACCTCGGCCCCGGAAAAAATGGCCAGGGCCATGGTGGTGGCCACCTCGAAATAGGAAGCACCTGCCCGCAGTGCCTTCGGCATCAGCCCTTGCAGGCTGTCCGCCAGCACGTCATCGCTGGCTTCGACGCCATCGATACGGATGCGTTCGTTGAAGCGGCGCAGGTGCGGCGAGGTATACAGCCCCACCCGGTAACCGCTGGCCTGCAACGCGGCGGCCAGCATGGTGGCGGTCGAGCCCTTGCCGTTGGTTCCAGCCACACGGATGCGCAGCCGCGGACGCCGCAGCGCAAGACCATCCAGCAAGGCGTGCATGCGCGCATGCCCCGGGCGGTAATCGCGGTCGGCGTCAGGCTGGCCCAACCGGGCCAGCCATGCCTCGATGGAATCGGAATGCGCGATCATGGATGCCCCCCGACGGGGTAGCGGTTCAGGATTGGCGGTAGGGACGCCGGCAAAGCTTATCGAACAGGGCGGACAGATATTCGCGCTGCTGCCTGCGGTCCACCACGGCATCGATCAGGCCGTGCTCGATCAGGAAGTCCGGCCGCTGGAAACCCTTCGGCAACTCCTGGCCGACGGTTTCCTGGATCACCCGCGGCCCGGCAAATCCGATCAGCGCCCCGGGCTCAGCGAGGATCACATCCCCAAGCCAGCCGACCGACGCCGACACGCCACCCATCGTCGGGTCGGTCAACAGACAGACGAACGGCAGCTGCTCGGCATGCAGGCGATTGACAACCGCCGAGGTCTTGGCCATCTGCATCAGGGACAGAATGCCCTCCTGCATGCGTGCCCCACCGGAGGCGGTCACCAGCAGATAGGGGCACTGACGTTCCAGCGCCCGTTCCATGCCAAGCACGATTTTCTCGCCAGCGACGGAACCCATGCTGCCGCCCATAAAGCCGAATTCGAACAGGGAAGCCGAGACGGTACGACCCAGGATGTCCCCGACATAATTGCGCACGGCCTCCTCGGCACCGGCACTCTTCGTAGCCTCACGCACACGATCCCGGTAACGCTTCTTGTCCTTGAAGGACAGCGGATCCTCGGAGCGCAACTGGCCATCGAATGCCTCGAAGGTATCCTTGTCGAATAACAACTCGGCGCGCTGGGCGGCGTCGATGCGATGGTGATAGGCGCACTTCGGGCATACCATCTGGCTGCGCATCAGCTCCTTGTGGTAGATGGCGTCGTTGCAGCTGGGGCATTTCACCCACAGCCCCTCCGGGGCCTCCTTGGGTTTCACCTGCTTGGGTAGTTCAATAAGTCGGGTAAGCCAGTTCATATGCTTGGTGCTTCCTGCCCCTAGAGAAGGAGTTCGTCAACCTGCGTCAGCATACGCAGGTGCGGGATGTTCAATTTCTCGATCTCTGCCGTCATGACATTCAGCGTCTCCGGCTTCATGTGATAAAGGTAGACTGGAACCTCACCCAACCGGTCCAGTTTTTTCAGTTCCTTGGCCACGCCATGCGCCGTCAGGTGGCCGCTGATATCCGCCAGTCGCTGATAGGCGTTCGGAAAGGAGCAATCCAGAATGATGCCCCTTAGGTTCGGTTGCTGATTGGCTACATGCCAGATGCGGTCGGTATAACTGGTATCCGCCGTATAAATGAACTGCGTACCATTTTCCTGCAGCAGGAATCCGGTGCAGGGAACCGGATGATGCACCGGAATCGGGGTGATGGATACGCCATCGACAGTGATCGTCTTCTCGGCCTCGATCGCCTGCAGTTTCAGGATCGGATCCTTGGCCGTCGGCAGGCGTGTAAAATCCGGCCATACCTTATTGTTCAGGTAATGTTTCTTCAGCACCTCGATATTTTCCTGCAGGCTGTAGACAGTCACAAAGCGATTGTCGGCGTTGCCACCCAGGCGCTTCAATGAACGGTTGTCGGCCAGAAATCCGATATCCTTGATGTGGTCCAGATGTGTATGGGAGATGAACAGGTGACGAATCCCGTGCTGTTCCTCCAGGCTCAGCGCCTCCGTCGGGCAGCCGGCATCGAGCAGGATGGACTCATTGACCAGAAACGAGGTCAGATGAAATCCGAGCAACTGCCCCCCGTAGCATCCAAGCACCTTGATCTTCAAATCATCTCTCCTGCCACGGATACGGTGCCAGCCATGGCCTTGCGCATGGCAGCGGCAGCCGCCCGAATGGCCATGCCGGCAACACCGACATCGCCCGGATGGGCCGTCACCTGCGAGACAAAGTGACTGCCCACGACCACGCCATCGGCAAACGCAGCAACCGCCTCCGCCTGGGACGGGGATTTGATCCCGAAGCCGACACACACCGGAAGATCCGTACGTGCCTGGATACGCGCAACGCTGTCGCGCACCTGACCGACATCCCCCATCTCGGCCCCGGTAATTCCCGTCAGCGAAACATAATAGATGAAGCCACTGCCGTTTTCAGCCACAAGATCGATGCGCCGATCCGTCGAGGTCGGCGACAGCAGGAATATCTGGTGCAAGCTGTGGGATTTCAATGCATCGCGGCATAGCGATACTTCCTCGGGCGGGATGTCCACCAGCAGCACGCCGTCCACACCGCTGGCCCGGGCCCGCTCGGCAAACCGCTCGAAACCCATGGCATATGGCGTGTTGGCATAGCCCATCAGCACGATGCCGATCTCCGGCTGCGCCTTGCGCACGGCCTCGGCCAGGCGGAACACGTCGTCCATGTGCGTGCCGGCGGCAAGTGCCCGCTCGCTGGCCGCCTGGATCACCGGGCCGTCGGCCATCGGATCGGAGAACGGCATGCCGATTTCCAGAATATCCACCTCCGCAGCCAGCGCCTGCAATAGGGATTCGGAATCGGCCGGATCGGGATCGC
>Ga0307440_1000228_pt1 | contig 26708 bp, 21 predicted proteins | sample SalMarWE160410MG_FD_202150 | JGI IMG/M metagenome (GOLD analysis project Ga0307440, IMG submission 202150) | Salt marsh sediment microbial communities from the Plum Island Ecosystem LTER, Massachusetts, United States - WE1604-10 | ecosystem: Environmental > Aquatic > Marine > Intertidal zone >...
GCCGCGGCGGGCAAGCTGACCGAGCAGCTCAGGGCCGGTGGGAAGATGACGCAAGTCGCCTCCGGTTACGAGCTCAAACAGCCGGGGCTCGTCACCCGGACAAAGGCGGATATCCCCTCCGCCGTGCTCGAGCGCGCCTTCCGGCTGCCGCGCCCGCAAGAGGATCGTCCAACATATGGAAGCGCCTTGTTGGCCCACGGGGATGTCGCGGTGGTCGGCGTAACGGGTGTCGTGGACGGTTCGCCGAGCGCCTTGGGTCAGGCTGCACGCGACCAGGAAGGCAGGGAGCTGGCGCAGGCGATCGGCAGCCATTACTACGACGACGTCGTGGAGGACTTGGTGAGCCGCGCGAAGATCACCCGCAAGGCGGTCGTGGAGTCGGGCGATTGAGCTGCCGCGGAGTGCCTGGTCTCAGCCCAGGCCGCGACCACTGGTCTTCGCTCTCTGGGGGCGCATCTCTCGTGGGTGCCGGGCTCGGTGTCGGTCGGGCGGATGTCAGCGATCCTGGCCTCTTCCCGACCACCATCTGCAAGCCGACCTGTACCGGCTCCGTCTGTATCTCTCCCCGGGGCGCAGGCTCAGCTGAGGCCCAGGATATTGAAGCCGGTATCCACGTACATGATGTCGCCGGTGATGCCGCTTGCGAGGTCGGAGCATAGGAACGCGGCGGCGTTGCCGACCTCGTCGATGGTGACCGTTCGCCGCAGGGGGGTGTCCCTCTCTACCTGCTTCAGCATCGAGCGGAAGTGCGAGATGCCTGATGCCGCGAGGGTGTGGATCGGCCCGGACGAGACGGCGTTGACCCTGGTGCCCTGCGGGCCGAGGGATGCCGCCAGGTAGCGGACGTTGGCCTCCAGGCTCGCCTTGGCGAGCCCCATGACGTTGTAATAGGGGACGGCGCGCACGGATCCGAGGAAGGTCATGGTGAGCAACGCGCCGTTGCGGCCCTCCATCAGGCGCCGGCTGGCTTTGGCAAGGGCGCAAAAGCTGTAGGAGGAGATCTCGTGGGCAGTAATGAAGCCTTCTCGGGTCAATCCGTCCACATAGTCGCCTTGTAGCTCGTGTGCCGGGGCGAATGCGATAGAGTGGACGATCGCGTCCAGTCCGTCCCAGCGCTCCCCCAGCTCCGCAAACAGGTGGGCAATCTCCGCGTCGCTGCTGACGTCCATGGGCAGAGCGATCTCCGATCCTAGCTTGGCGGCGAATCCCTCTACCCGTGTCTTGAGCTTGTCGTTCTGGTACGTGAGGGCGATCTCAGCGCCCTCGCGACGCATCGCCTGGGCGCAGCCCCAGGCAATGGAGCGATTGCTCGCCAGGCCCGTGATCAGAATACGCTTGCCTTGTAGAAACCCCATGGGTATCAGCTCTCCGTTTCATCAAGTGTCGCGCAATGTGTCGGCATCTGTCCGACTCGCCGCCGCAGGAAGATCGAGGCCCAGGCGAGCTAGGAACAATACAGAAACTTGGCGGCGCGCAAAAGAAGAATCGACGTCGCTAATGGCGGTCGAGGTGGACACCGCTTGTACTCCGAGGGACGCGCAAGGGCAGCGGGTGTCGCCGCTGACAAGGCCCCGCGCGAGGTGCGAACATTAACGGCCCAATGCCGGAGCAACATTATCCAAAGTGGCAGCGAGGTGAAAGGTCGCTCAACGCCATGGATCCGGGGGCTGCGGCTGCCCGCTCTGTTGGCCGCTGCAGCCTTCGTCATCCTGACCGCCGGCTGCGGCGACAGGCCCTGGAACGATCCCTATCCATCGAGCCGGGCGGCTGCCAACATCCTTTACAGCTCCTTCGAGGAGCGGCCGAAGCATCTGGACCCGGTGCGCTCCTACAGCGCCAACGAGTACGTGTTCCTGGCCCAGGTCTACGAGCCGCCGCTGCAATATCACTTTCTGTTGCGACCCTACCGCCTCGTGCCCCTCACGGCGACCAAGGTGCCGGTACCCCGGTATTTCGACGCCGCCGGGAAGGCGTTACCGCAGGATGCCCCCCCGGACCGGATCGTGGTCAGTGAGTACCTGATCCGCATCAAGCCCGGGATTCGGTTTCAGCCGCACCCCGCCTTTGCGAAAGATCAGGCCGGACGATATCGCTATCAGGTGCTCACCCCCAGCGACCTCGACGGCATCAACGTGCTGTCCGACTTTGCAGAGCGCGGAACCCGGGAGCTGACGGCTGAGGATTACGTCTATCAGATCAAGCGACTCGCGGTGCCCTGGCTGCAGTGCCCGATCGCCGGTGTGATGCAGGACCACATGCAGGATTTCAAGGAGTTGACGGCGCGCATCAAGGCGGCGGCTCCGCGAGTGCCCGCCGGTGAGGCGCGTCCGTTTCTGGATCTGCGGGCGATCCCCTTTTCCGGCGCCGAGGTGGTGGACCGCTACAGCTATCGGATCCGCATCAAGGGCAAGTATCCCCAATTCATCTACTGGCTCGCGATGCCGTTCTTCGCGCCCATGCCCTGGGAGGCGGATCGCTTTTACAGCCAACCCGGGATGAGCCAGCGCAATGTCGTTCTCGACTGGTACCCCGTTGGAACAGGCCCGTTCATGCTGAGCGAGAACAATCCGAATCTGCGCATGGTCCTGGAGCGCAACCCGAGCTTCCACGGCGAGCGCTATCCCTCGCAGGGGATGCCGGAGGACCGGGCCGCGGGTCTCCTGGCCGATGCCGCGCGGCCTTTGCCCTTCGTGGACCGTGCCGTTTACAGTCTGGAGAAGGAGAGCATTCCTTATTGGAACAAATTCCTGCAGGGCTACTACGACAGCTCCGGTATCTCCTCGGACGCCTTTGATCAGGCTATTCGGTTCAGCGCCCAGGGGGAAGCGACCCTGACCCCGGCTATCGAGGCGAAAGGGATCAAGCTGTCGACGGCCGTGCAGACCTCCGTCCTTTACCTGGGGTTCAACATGCGGGATCCGGTGGTTGGGGGTGACTCGGAGCGCGCCCGGTTGCTCCGCCGGGCCGTCTCGATCGCAGTGGACTTCGACGAGTACATCTCCATCTTCGCCAACGGGCGCGGGGTGGCTGCGCAGGGACCGCTACCAGCGGGCATCTTCGGATACCGCCGGGGCGAGAAGGGAATCGATCCCTACGTGTACGAATGGCGTGACGGCCGTCCTGTGCGGCGCAGCGTGAGAGAGGCGCGTGCCCTGCTTGCGCGGGCCGGCTACCCCGGAGGCCGAGATCCGGCGACCGGTCAGGCCCTGACCCTTTACTTCGACACCACTGCCACCGGACCGGACGATGCAGCACGTCTCAACTGGTTCCGCAAGCAGTTTGCGAAGCTCGACATCCAGCTCGTGGTGCGGGCCACGGACTACAACCGCTTCCAGGAGAAGATGCGGGAGGGGACGGGCCAGCTCTTCATGTGGGGCTGGAACGCGGACTACCCTGATCCGGAGAACTTCTTTTTCCTGCTGTACGGTCCCAACAGCAAGGTGGATGGAGGAGGGGAGAACGCCGCCAACTACTCGAACCCCAAGTTCGACGCCCTGTTCGACCATATGAAGAACATGGACGACGGGCCGGCGCGCCAGGCGGTCATCGATCAGATGCTGGAGATCGTCCGCCGGGATGCTCCCTGGATCTGGGGCTTCTACCCCAAAGCCTTCGTGCTTCATCACGCCTGGCTCTTCAACGCCAAGCCGAACCTCATGGCGAACAATACCCTCAAGTACCTGCGGCTCGACCCGCGGGAGCGCGAGCGCCTTCGGGATCGGTGGAACCAGCCGATACTCTGGCCCCTATGGCTTCTGGGTGTCGTCCTCCTGCTCGCCGCAGCGCCCGCGGTCTACATCGTCCGCCGGCGTGAGCTGAGCGATGCGCGCGGGGAGCTGCGGCGGAGAACAAGGGGGCCCGGACCGTGACCGCCTACATCATTCGCCGCCTGCTCTACGCGATCCCCATCCTCATCGGGGTGAATCTGATTACCTTCTTGCTCTTCTTCGTCGTGAGCTCGCCTGACGACATGGCACGCATGCAGCTTGGGCTGAAACGGGTCACGCCGCAGGCCATCCGGACCTGGAAGGAGGATCACGGCTACGACAAGCCGCTGCTCTACAACGCGCGGGCGTCGAGCCTCAGCAAGGTGACTGACACCATCTTTTTCCAGAAATCCGTCAAGCTCTTTGCCTTCGACTTCGGCTCTTCCGACAGCGGGCGCGACATCGGCTATGACATCTCCCGGCGCATGTGGCCGAGCTTAGCCATTGCAGTGCCGGTGCTCCTGGTGGGCCTGCTGGTGAATATCAGCTTCGCGCTCTTCGTCGTCTTCTTCCGGGCAACCTACATCGACTTCGGAAGCGTGGTCCTGTTGGTGGCCATGATGTCCATCTCGACCCTCTTCTACATCATTGGCGGGCAGTATCTGCTGAGCAAGGTCCTCCACCTGGTGCCCATCTCCGGCTACGACACGGGGCTGGCCGCCTGGAAGTTCCTCATCCTGCCCGTCATCGTGAGCGTCACGGGGGGCATCGGCACAGGGACCCGCTGGTACCGCACCCTCTTTCTGGAGGAGATCGTCAAGGATTATGTCCGCAGCGCCCGGGCAAAGGGCCTGAGCGAGCGCCTGGTCCTGTTTCGCCATGTGCTGAAGAACGCCATGATCCCGATCCTGACCGGCGTGGTCGTGGTGCTGCCCTTGCTCTTCATGGGGAGCCTCATCACCGAGTCCTTCTTCGGCATCCCGGGTCTGGGCAGCTATACCATCGATGCGATCAACAACCAGGACTTCGCCATCGTGCGCGCGATGGTGTTTCTCGGATCGGTGCTCTACATCTTTGGCCTGCTGCTGACGGATCTGTCTTACACCCTGGTGGATCCCCGCGTTCGATTGAGCTGAGGGAAGAGCATCTTGCCCGTCATCCTCTGGACCGACGCCCTCATCTACCTGCTGCTGGTGCTGGCGGCTGGGTTCGGCGTCTACGCGTCGCGCCACGCGCATCTGCGCGCCCCCTGGGGGCGGGTGGCCCGGAGCCGGGTGGCGGCCGCCGCGGCCGTGGTGCTCGGCTCTTACGTTGTCATCGGCCTGTTTGACACCGTGCACTTCCACCCGGCGGAGGGCCGGAATGGATCCTCCGGTCAGACCGTCTATGGCCCGGAGATCCGCAGCCTCCTGGACGTTTGGCTTGCGCCGCTGCGCGAGCACCAGGAGAAGACCTATTCCGCGCCCTTTGCTACCCACCTCTATTCCAAGGAGAGCGTCGAGCTGCCCACGGGGCGCGTGATCCGTGACTATCCGCGGCTGCGCTACGGCGGCAGGCACCTCGACGACCCGGAGGCACAGGAGTTGCCGGACGTTTTGGGCACGGCCCTGCTTGGGCTTCTGGAAGGCCTGGTGTGCTGGGCGCTGCTGTCTGCGCTCCTCGTCTGGGCCCTGGCCCGGCGTGCTCGCCAGGATCTTCAGCAGGCCCTGCGCGCGACCGCCCGCGGCGAAACGGCGATCCCGTGGCGGGCGGGCCTGATCACCTTGGCCCTTCTGCTTGTGCTGGCCTTCGTGGCGGGCGACCTGGCCGTGAAGTACCACATCCTGGGCACCGACAAGGTGGGGAATGACGTGTTCTACCAGACCCTGAAGAGCATCCGCACCGGCCTGGTGATCGGCACCCTGACCACCCTGGTGATGCTGCCCGCGGCCATCCTTCTCGGCATTATGGCCGGCTACTTCCGGGGCTGGGCGGACGATGCCATCCAGTACCTCTATACCACCCTGAACTCTATTCCCGCCGTTCTCCTGATCGCTGCCGCTATCCTCATGCTCCAGGTCTACATGAGCAACCACGAAGGGGACTTCAACAGTCTGGTGCAGCGGGCGGACCTGCGGTTGCTCTTCCTCTGCATTATCCTGGGCGTGACCAGCTGGACCAGCCTGTGCCGGCTCCTCCGCGGAGAGTCTCTGAAGCTCCGGGAGGTGGACTACGTGCAGGCGGCCATCGCCCTAGGGGTGAGTCACCGGCGAGTCATCGCCCGGCATATCCTGCCGAACGTCCTGCACATCGTGCTCATCACCGTGGTGCTCGACTTCAGCGGACTGGTGCTCGCCGAGGCCGTGCTTTCCTACATCAACATCGGGGTCGATCCCACCATGAACAGCTGGGGCAACATGATCAACAGCGCGCGGCTCGAGCTGGCACGGGAGCCCCCGGTCTGGTGGTCCCTGGCGGCTGCCTTTCTCTTCATGTTCGCCCTGGTTCTGTTCGCGAACCTTTTCGCCGACGTAGTGCGGGATGCCTTTGATCCCCATTTGAAGGGGAGCCAGTAACGGGGGCCATGTCAGACGCCCTGCTTCGCGTCTCACATCTCACCACCGAGCTCGGCAGCAAGAGCAGCCCGGCGCGGGTCGTGGATGGGGTGGACATGGAGATCCGCCGCGGTGAGACCTTTGCGTTGCTCGGGGAGTCCGGCTGCGGTAAGTCCATCACCGCCCTTTCGTTGATGCGGCTCCTGCCGCCCTCCGGGCGCATCCGCTCCGGGCAGGTGGAGCTGGGTGGCACCGATTTGCTTCAGCTCCCGGAGAGCACCATGCGCCGCGTGCGCGGGGGGCGCATGGGCATGATCTTTCAGGAGCCCCAGAGCTCCCTCAACCCGGTTCTCTCGGTGGGCGACCAGATCGCCGAGGCGGTGCGGGTGCACGAGCACCGCTCCCGTCGTCGCATCCCCGTGCGCGTGGTGGAGCTGCTCGACGCGGTTGGCATACCGGATCCCGGCCGCCGGGTTCACGAGTACCCGCACCAGCTCTCGGGGGGGATGAAGCAGAGGGTCATGATCGCCATGGCCCTGGCCGGGGATCCGGAGCTGCTGATCGCGGATGAGCCGACGACCGCCCTCGATGTCACCATCCAGGCCCAGGTGCTCAGGCTGCTCAAGGGGCTCCAACAGCAGACCGGCATGGCGGTCCTGCTTATCACCCACGATTTGGGGGTGGTGGCGGAGACTGCAGACCGCCTCGCCGTCATGTATGCGGGACAGATCGTGGAGACCGCCACCAGCGCAGACTTCTTTGCCGGACCCGCCCATCCGTACAGCCGCAAGCTGATGGACAGCCTGCCCACCCCGGAGAAGCGGGCCGGCACTCTCGCGATCATCCCGGGCCGGGTGCCGCCTCTCGACGGGTGCTTTCAGGCGTGTCGTTTCGCCGAGCGCTGCCATCGGGTGATGGACCGCTGCCGGCAGGCGGAGCCCGGCTGGTACCCCGCGTCCCCCCGGCACAGGGTGCGTTGCTACCTCTGGGCGGAGGGCCGCCCGGAGCGAGACGATCCAGTGCAGGCACCCAAGACACGCGGTGCTTCCCACTCCACGGAAACCGAGCTGGTGCTCGCGGTGGATGGGCTCAAGCTCCACTTCCCCATCCACAGGGGAGTCTTTCGCCGGGTCGTCGGATATGTGAAGGCGGTGGACGGGGTAAGCATGGGCTTGCGGGCGGGGCGCACCCTCGCCCTCGTGGGGGAGTCTGGCTGCGGCAAGACCACGGTTGGCAAGGGTATTCTGCAGCTTGTCCCACCCACCGGCGGATCAGTGCGGTATGGGGGAGTCAACCTCACGGCCCTCAGGAGCCGCGCCATGCGGGCCTACCGCAAAGACCTCCAGATCATCTTCCAGGACCCAGTCGCCTCCATGAATCCCCGCATGCTTGTCGGCGACGTCGTGGGCGAGGGTCTCCAGGCCCTCGGTCTGGAGCGGGACCGCGGCCGACGGCAGGAGCGGGTCGGCCACCTGCTGGAGCAGGTGGGGATGCCTGCGGATGCCGCGAGCCGCTACCCCCACGAGTTTTCCGGCGGCCAGCGCCAGCGGATCTGCATCGCGCGGGCGCTGGCCGTGGAGCCGCGGGTCATCGTCTGCGACGAGCCGACCAGCGCCCTCGATGTCTCCGTGCAGGCCCAGATCCTCAATCTGCTCAAGCGCCTGCAGGACGAGATGGGTCTCGCCTATCTCTTCATCACCCACAACATCTCGGTGGTGTCGTACCTGGCCCATGAGGTGGCCGTCATGTACCTGGGGCGGATCGTGGAGCAGGGTACCGTCGGCGAGGTTCTGGACGATCCGAAGCACCCCTATACCAAGGCCCTGCTCTCTGCGGTCCCCGTGGTGGACCCGGCCAGGCCCCGGGAGGTCATTCGCCTCGAAGGGAACATGCCTTCCCCCGCCGAGCCGCCCGCGGGCTGCCATTTCCACCCGCGCTGCCCCGAGGCGATCCCGGCGTGCGCCAACGCCTATCCGGAGGAGATCCGCCCGAGCGACACACGCACCGTACACTGTATCCGGGTTGGGGACGTGCCTTCATAGGCTGCACGAAGGGCGGCAACCCCACGGCACCGCCAACCTGCGGACCTACGCGGTGTCTAATCGCCCCGAAGTCAGTGTCAGGCCAAGTGCGGTTCGCCCGGGATCTTGAATGGAGGGAGAAGCCCATGCAATTGACGGATCGGGAATTGTGGCGGGAGCAGAGTTATATCGCCGGCAGCTGGACCGACGCGGATACGGGACAGTGGCTCGAGGTGACGGACCCGGCGACCGGCAGACGCATCGCTCGGGTCCCGAACATGGGCGCGGCGGAGACCCGCCGGGCCATCGATGCCGCCGAGCGGGCGTGGAAACCCTGGCGGGACCTGACGGCCGGTGCGCGTGGCTCGTTTCTGCGGCGCTGGCACGACCTCGTGCGGGCGCACCAGGAGGATCTCGCCTGCATCATGACCGCTGAGCAGGGCAAGCCGCTCGCCGAGTCCCGGGGCGAGATCGCCTATGCAGCCTCCTTCATCGAGTGGTTTGCGGAGGAGGGGCGGCGGGTCTACGGCGACCTGATCCCACCCCATCAGGCAGACAAGCGCATCCTAGTGCTCAAGCAGCCGGTCGGCGTGTGTGCGGCAATCACGCCGTGGAATTTCCCCGCGGCCATGATCACCCGCAAGGCGGGGGCCGCGCTGGCGGCGGGCTGTACCCTGGTGGTGAAGCCTGCGGCGGAAGCCCCGCTGTCGGCACTCGCCCTCGCGGTGCTGGCGGAGCGCGCGGGTATCCCGCCCGGCGTGTTCAGCGTGGTCACCGGTGAGGCCGTCTCCATCGGCGGGGAGCTGACCCGCAATCCCGTGGTACGCAAGCTGAGCTTCACCGGCTCCACCGCCGTGGGGCGGCTCCTGATGCGCCAGTGCGCCGATACGCTCAAGAAGCTCTCCCTCGAGCTCGGGGGCAATGCGCCCTTCATCGTCTTCGACGACGCGGACTCGGACGCAGCAGTGGAAGGGGCCATGCAGTCCAAGTATCGGAACACGGGCCAGACCTGCGTGTGCGCGAACCGCATATTGGTGCAGGACGGAATCTACGACGCCTTTGCCGAGCGCCTGGCGGCGCGGGTCGCGGAGCTCCGCGTCGGTCCCGGCAACGATGAGGGGGTGAGCCAGGGACCTCTCATCAGCGGCGAGGCCCTGAAGAAGGTGGAGGCCCACATCGCCGACGCCCTGGCCAAAGGGGCACGGGTAATCACGGGCGGTGGCCGGCATGAGCTTGGGGGCACCTTCTTTCAGCCGACGGTCCTCCGGGACGTGACGCCGGCGATGCGGATTGCCAGCGAGGAGACCTTCGGGCCGGTGGCGCCGCTCTTTCGCTTCCGTACGGAAGCCGACGCCGTGGACATGGCCAACGACACGGAGTACGGACTCGCGGCCTACTTCTACAGCCGCGACCTCAGCCGCGTGTGGCGGGTCTCGGAGGCCCTCGAATATGGCATGGTCGGTGTCAACACCGGTTTGATCTCGACCCCGATCGCCCCCTTCGGGGGTGTGAAGCAGTCCGGGCTTGGCCGCGAGGGCTCCCGCCACGGCATAGATGAGTACCTCGAGATGAAGTACGTCTGTATCGGTCTCGGCTCGTGAGACGGCCGCCCTCTGCACCCATTGACCCAAGGAGGCTGGTAAAGGGGTGCAGAAGTTCCGTCAAAGTTTCATGTGGATTGGGTGTCCCTTTTGCTATCCTTCAAGGTCCTGCCGTTTGCGCAGGACGATTCCGATCATTCTTCACCTCTGACGGAGGAGACGCGCCGGTATGAAATCTGTGATCGTGGCCATCGTGGGGACTGGTCTTTGCGCCGCCGCCTGGGCTGGGAGCGAGCAGCCTCTGGAGCTGAAAACGGACAGCCAGAAGATCAATTACAGCCTGGGTTATCAGATCGGGAGCGACTTCAAGCGCCAGGGCATCGAGCTGGACAGCCCAGCCGTCGTGAGGGGCATCCAGGATGCCATCTCGGGCAAGGAGCCGCTGATGAAGCCCGAGGAGGTGCGCGCCACCCTGATGGGGCTCAGGCGCAAGATGCTTGCGGCGCAGCAGGAGAAGCGGAGGGAAGAAGAGCAGAAGAAGCTGGCCGACGGGAAGAAGTTCATGCAAGAGAACGGCAAAAAGCCCGGCGTCGTGACCACGAAGAGCGGGCTTCAGTACAAGGTGCTGAAGGAGGGTACAGGGAAGAGTCCGAGCGCGACGGACCGGGTGACGGTGAACTATCGCGGCACCACGGTCGACGGAAAGGAGTTCGATAGCTCCTACAAGCGGGGCAAGCCGGCGACCTTCCGTCTGAACGGCGTGATCAAGGGCTGGGCCGAGGGTCTGCAGCTTATGAAGGAGGGCGGCAAGGCGCAGCTGGTCATCCCGCCCAAGCTGGCTTACGGGTCGCGGGGGCCCCTCGGCGACCAGACCCTGATTTTTGACGTCGAGCTGCTCTCGGTTGGCCCCAAGCCGCGGCCGACCGAGACTCCGGCTGAAAAGCAACAGTCGGCGAAGCCGGTGGCCGGAAAGGACCAACCGACCAAAGCCAAAGAGAGTGGGACAAAGTAAGCCGGTTTCGCAGACCTTACGCCCGAGGGCGCGCTTGCTGGGCCGGGCGGGGTGATCCGCTCGTGCTTTCACGCGCCCGCCCATCCGGCAGGACACTTGAATCGCTCATGAAACGTCTTCTCCTGGCGTCCCTGGTGGTGATCGCCGCGCTGCCCGTGGCGCAAGCAGCGGCCCCGCTCGGTGTGTTCGTCAGCGTCCTGCCGCTAAGGACAATCGTGGAAGAGGTCGGTGACGGCCATGTGCGGGTGCAGGCCATGGTGCAGCCGGGTCAAAGCCCCCATAGCTTCGAGCCGACACCGCGGCAGGTGACGGAGCTGGCGGGGGCGGCGCTTTACGTGCGCACGGGTATGCCCTTTGAGGACATCTGGATGGCGCGTTTTCGCGCTGCCAATCCCAGGATGCGGGTGCTGGATGCACGGGCCGGCATCCAGCTGCGCCGGCAGGTGGACGAGGACGGACGGAGCCGGACGGATCCCCACATCTGGACCAGTCCGTTGCTGGTCAAGGCGATCGCGCGCAATGTCCGCGACGCGCTGGACTCCCTCGATCCGACCCATCGGCGGGACTACGAGAGGAGCTACGAGGCGTTCGTTGCCCGGCTGTCTTCCCTCGACCGACAGATCCGTGTCATCCTGCGGGGTATTCGCAGCCGGAGCTTCATGGTCTTCCATCCCGCCTGGAGCTACTTCGCGGAGACCTACGGTCTTACCCAAGTGGCCGTCCAGCAAGAAGGTAAGGAGCCTGGGGCAAAGGCCTTGGCGGCACTGATTGACCAGGCACGGCGCGAGGAGATAAAGGTGATCTTTGTCCAGCCCGAGCTCAGCGCAAGGGCAGCCAAGCAGCTGGCGCGCGCCATCGGCGGGCGAGTGGAGACCGCGGATCCGCTGGCCCCGGACTACGTCGACAACCTTCGTCGCTTTGCTCGGCTGATCGCGGAGGCCGCGCGCTCGTGAGCGAGGCCCGAAGCCCGGCGATCGAGATCGACGGGGTGACCTTTTCTTATGGCGCTGCGCCGGTTCTGGAACGCGTGAGCCTCACGGTCCAGCGGGGTGAGTTCCTGGGTCTGGTTGGACCCAATGCCGGGGGCAAGAGCACCCTCCTCAAGCTTATCCTGGGTCTGCTGAAGCCTCAGGCGGGCAAGATCAAGGTGTTGGGACGCTCGCCCCGGCAGGCCCGTAAGACGCTCGGCTATGTCCCTCAATATCCAGCCTTTGCCCGAGACTTTCCTATCACTGTGGAGCAGGCAGTCATCATGGGGCGCTTGGGTACCGGTTCCTGGCTGGGGGGTTACGGCCTTGCGGATCGCAAGGCGGTCGGGCGGGCATTGGTAGAGGTCGGGGCCGAGAACCTCGCGCGGACTCAGATCGGCAAGATCTCCGGGGGACAGCTGCAGCGGGTGCTGTTGGCTCGTGCCCTTGCGGGTGAGCCGGAGGTCCTCATTCTGGACGAGCCCACGGCCAACATCGACCAGCGCGTGGAAGGCGAGATCTTCGATCTCCTCGAGGAGCTCAATCAGCGAATGACCATCCTGGTGGTCTCCCACGACATCGCCTTCGTCTCAAGCTATGTCGGTCGCGTCGCCTGCCTCAACCGCACCCTGGTGTGCCATCGCACAGATGCCATCGACGGCCAGGTCATCCGTGAGCTTTACGGGGAGTCGGTGCGCATGGTGGCGCACCGACATTAGCGTGAAAGTCCCGCGTCGCGCGCTCCGAATCCCCTTCGCCCCCCGGGGGAGAGCCGGGGGAAACGGTCATGGTGGCAGCGACTTACATTCTCTGGGGTGAGGCTGACGCCATGGCCGTTAGCCTGAAAGGGTCCACGAGCTGCTGGCCTCCACCTTGCAGCTGCTCTGGATACGAACGAGCGCAGTGGATTTCCTGACCGCGCTTACTCAGCAGCAGTTCCTGCAGGCGGCCCTGGTGGCCGGCCTGCTCGCCAGCGTTGGCTGCGGGATGGTAGGGCCTTTCGTGGTGGCGAAGCGCATCACCTTTCTGGCCGGCGGCATCGCCCACTCTGTCCTCAGCGGGATGGGGGCTGCCCTGTTCTTTGGGTTCGATCCGCTTACGGGCGCCGTCGTTGCGGCTGTCCTCGCCGCCTTGTTGACCGGATCGGTACGGCTCAGGTGGAAGGCCCAGGAGGACACGCTGATCGGCGCCCTGTGGGCCGTCGGGATGGCGATCGGGATACTGTTCGTCTCCAAGACACCAGGGTATGCGACCGACCTCATGAGCTACCTTTTCGGGAACATCCTCCTGGTGCCGCCGCGGGAGCTCTGGTTCATGGGCGCGCTGGACGGACTCCTGCTGCTCGTGATCGGGCTCTTCTACCGACAGTTCCTTGCGATCTCTTTCGATGAGGAGTTTACCCGCGTGCGCGGCGTGCCCGTCGCCTTTTTCTACCTCTTGCTGCTGGTGATGGTAGCGGTGACGGTCGTGCTGCTCATCCAAGTCGTGGGCCTGATCCTGGTGATTGCCCTGTTGACCTTGCCGGCGGCCGTCGCCGGCCATTATGTCCATTCCCTCCGGCCCATGATGGTGCTGGCTACATTCCTCGGCAGCCTGTTCACCACTGCCGGGCTTGCGATCTCCTATGATCCGGACCTCCCGGCGGGCCCTACGATCGTTCTGGTAGCCGGGGGCGTCTACATTGTGTCGGCCGTGATCAGCCGGATGGTCGCGGAGCGGCGGGCGCGGCAGTATGCCATGCTGGCTGCGATGCGCCCGCGCAGCTGAGCCGCCTCGAAGCGAAGGGGAGAGATGTGTAATCCACGCGGCTGCCTGGCGGGTGCGACGGTGCAGAGATTCTGAGACCGTTTCCGGCAGGGTCCGGCGTGCGGGCCATGCCTTAAGATGGCAGGAGGCGCTGTGAAAGGTGCCCACGGCGGCACCTACGAAGGTGGCTCGGCGACTTTTGCCGGCGTGCACTAGCCTCCAGCATGGGCCATTGCGATGGTCTTGACCCGCTTGATGAAGGCGTACATGCCCATGCGGCGGCTACCGCTCAGATGGGTTTCGAGTCCCAGCCGGTTGAGGAAGTCGGTTGGATCCGTCTCCACCACCTCATGGGGGGGCTTGCCCTGAAACGGCATGAGGAGGAGCGCTACCAGCCCGCGCACGAGTGTGCCTTCGGCGTCCGCTGAGTAATCCATCACTGCCGGATAGCCAGCCCGCAAGTCGCCGATAAGCCATGCCCGCGTGTTGCAGCCAGGCACGAGATTCTCCTCCTTCCGCTCCGTCTCCGGGAATGGCGGCAGCTCCCGGCCCAATTCGTTGATGAATTCGTAACGGGCGTCCCAGCTCTCGAGGAGCTCGAAGGCTTCGATGACGTCTTGCGTGTGCATCTGTGGCGGGACCGCAGGTCCGGGTTCGGGCATGGTATCGCACGGGTTGTCACTATATGACGATCCGCGACCCAAAAGGCAATCAGCGGGGGGACGCCGGCGGGGCCGTGCGGGATGACAGGATCGATGCGTGGGAAGTCGGGCGACAGGCCGCCGCTTAAGCTGTCCTCTCACAGCTGGAAGAACGCTCCCCTCACATTCGGAGTACGCTCGCCAACAGAAGGGGACGGGTCAGGCCGTTGGCGGCCGACGATAGATAACCGGCTCCCAGAGGCTAAAGCGTTCTGTGTCGGGGTTCGACACATACGCCCGGGCGCTCCGCTGCGCCCGCCGACAGGGTCTTGGCTGCCGTCCGACGGAGGCGCGCCGCGCAATCGGCAACCGTCGGTTCCCGGGACCTGATGCTCACGACGGGAGCGCTTGCCCCCGCACTTCCCAGTTGCAAGTGTCGATCAGTCGCTCGACGTCCCGTGGTACTCTCAGCTGCTGTTCCGGCAGATAGGGCTCCCCCTTCTCCCAGTGCTCGGCAGCATCCTCCGCGTCCAGCGGGAATCCCTGTCGGCACAGCTCCCAGATAGCTTGCGCTTGGATGATGGTCATGGTTTCACTCCTGCTCGCTTTCCGTGTTCCCTGCCTGCTGGAGCCTCCTTCCTCTCGTAACCAGATATACAAGGATCGGACCATGCGGGTGATACCCCCCCGCTGGATGCAGAATGTTGCCCTTCTGCATCGTGGACCTGAATTCCTCGTACCATGAAAGCATGTTAAAAAACATAGCGCAAGCGCACAAAGCTACAAGCTAGATTTGTTGCTGTAAGTCAAAAGGGCAACAGGTTGCGCCAAGAGCAGCAGGCATCGCGCTGTAAAGAACGCTTGACAGTCCTTGCCGGTTTGGCCCGTCGGTCGGGCAACTGTGGACCAGGGGATGCCGACCGCATCGTGCATGCCGCGGGCCGCTTTTCTCCGGCTCCGGGGGCGCCAGGCCGAGCTGGTCGAGCTCTTGAGGGAGGGACCCCGTCCTCGCTCGGAAGGTCAGGCGCCAACCAGGGCGCGGTGGGGGGCCGTCGGGACGAGGCGGCCGACTGTGTTGGGGAGATGGGCCAGGATCACCTCGACGAGGGCCTCCAACGCCGGCAGTCGCGGGAAGCTGCGCCGGTAGACCAGAGAGATGCGCCGATAGGCGTCGGGCAGGTTTAGGGGACGGGCGATGATCCCGCTGTCTGTCATCCAGCTGCCGCGTATGGCCAGCGCCGGGACCAGGGTACAGCCGAATCCGGCCCCGACCAGCTGCAGCAGGGTCTCGAGACTCGCGGCGCGGAGATCGGCCATCTCCCCCTGCTGAGGCCGCTCCGCGAGGTTGCAGACGTCCATCACCTGTTGGCTAAGGCAATGTCCTTCCGACAGCAGGAGCAAGTCCACCGCTTCGAGGTCCTCCCGGCTGATATCGTCCTTGGTGTAAAGGGGATGGCTGCGTGGGGTGGCGAGCCAGAAGGGCTCATCGAACAGCGGTATGTCAGCAAGGTCGCCGTCTTCCGTGGACGTGGCGAGCAGGATGGCATCCAGCTCATGGTGGTGCAGTCGTGCAAGCAAGGCGTGTGTGAGCTCCTCGGAGAGCACGAGCTTGAGCTGCGGGTACTGGCGCTTGAGCGGCAGCAGGATGACGGGCATGAGGTAAGGGCTCAGGGTCGGGATGGCCCCGATGCGCAAGGGCCCCGCCAGGGGATCCTGGTGGGCCTTTGCCACTTCCTGAATGGCCGCCGCCTGCTCGAGCAACTGGCGTGCGTGACCGATGATCTGCTGGCCGATGGGGCTCACCTCGACCGAGCGGTTGGTCCGCTCGAAGATGGTGACGCCGAGCTCTTCCTCCAGCTTCTTGATCTGACCGCTCAGGGTGGGCTGGCTCACGAAGCACCGCTCGGCGGCACGGCCGAAATGGCGGGTCTCGGCGACCGCGACGACATACTTCAGGTCACGCAGATTCATGGCAGACAATCATAGCGTGGCTCGATGACCACCGCATTGGTTGAGTGCTCTGGTTGATAGATGTGCCCGCCCACCGTCCTGTTCGGATCCTGCTTGGGTTCCGGTATCATGAAGCTCTCAGAACCGCCCGAAAACCCAGGGCGCATAGCCAGCGCGCGGACGACCCATGCAGAAGCTCAGGCTCGGCATCCCAAAGGGCAGCCTCGAGGAGGCCACAATCTCGCTCTTCGACCAAGCCGGGTGGCACATCGTGCCGCACTCGCGCCATTACTATCCGGACGTGGACGACCGGCAGCTGTCCTGTGCCCTGGTACGTGCCCAGGAGATGGCCCCCTATGTCGCCAACGGCACCCTGGATCTGGGGCTGACCGGCCTGGACTGGATCCTGGAGACCGAGGCGGCGGTGGAGCAGATCTGCACCCTTACTTACTCCAAGAGCTCTGATCGCCCGAGCCGCTGGGTGCTGATCGTCCCGCAGGATTCACCCGTCCGGTCGTCGGCGGACCTTGAGGGCAAGAAGGTTGCGACCGAGCTGGTCGGCTTCACCTGCCGCTTCCTGGCCGAGCGCGGCATCCGTGCCCAGGTGGAATTCTCCTGGGGCGCAACCGAGGCGAAGGTCGTGGAGGGGCTGGTGGACGCCGCCGTGGAGATCACGGAGACCGGCAGCACCATCCGTGCCCACGGCCTGCGCATCGTGGAGGACCTGCTCTATACGGAGACCCGGTTGATTGCCAACCCCGCGTCGCTTCAGGATCCCTGGAAGAAGACCAAGATCGAACAGGTGGCGCTGATGCTGCAGGCGGCCCTCACCGCCCGCCGCAAGGTGGCCCTCAAGATGAACGTGGCCGCAGAGAACCTGGATGCCCTGGTTGCACTGCTGCCGAGCCTTCACGCCCCCACGGTCAGCCATCTCTACGACCCCCGCTGGCTGGCGGTCGAGACCATCGTGGATGCGAGCCAGGTCAGGGAGCTGATCCCGCGCCTGCGGGCCAGCGGCGCCGAGGGTATCCTCGAGTACGAGCTGCGCAAGATGGTGTAGCCGCGCGACTGCCTTGGGCTGGGGTGACGCTTCGGTTCGATTACCAGGCCCGCTCGTGCTGCACGGGCGGCTTCAGGGCAGCCGCCTGACGGAGGGTTGGGGCGGCCCGTAACGGCCACGCCGCGCTCCGCAATAGCTCGCGGGCGAGCAGCACCACATCGGCCCGGCCGTTGCGGGCGATCTCGTCTGATAGACAGCAATTTCATGAGTAGAGAACACATACAGACGGAGGCGGGCTGTGCCGATCCCTTTGCCGCGGATGCCCCGAGCATCGAGGCGGCAACGCGGCGCATCGAGGCCGACATCGTGCCGATCCGAGACCGTGAGGAGGTCCCCTTGCGGGACGCGCTGGGCCGCATACTAGCGGAAGACGTCCTGAGTCCCATCAACGTGCCTTCGTATGTGAACTCGGCCGTCGACGGCTATGCCATCCGTTCCGCGGATCTCCCCACCCGCGGCTTGGCGACCCTCACCTTGATCGGCACGGCATGGGCGGGTCGGCCCTGTGGAGAGACCGTTCAGCCCGGGCAGTGTATCCGCATCATGACCGGAGCCAAGATGCCCGACGGCGCGGACACGGTGGTAATGCAAGAGCATGCGGAGGACGCGGAGACCGGGATTTGCGTCGGGGAAGGGCACCACCCTGGCCAGAACGTGCGCATGGCGGGGGAGGATCTCGTCGCTGGCCAGCCCGCTGCCGCGGCGGGCAAGAAGATTACGCCGGCGGTCCTGGGGCTCCTGGCGTCCCTGGGAATCCCGTGGGTGGCTGTCACGCGCCGCCTGCGGGTCGCCTTCTTCGCCACGGGCGATGAGCTGCGCTCCATCGGTGAACCCCTGGGGGAAGGGGAGCTCTACGACAGTAACCGTTACACCCTATACGGCATGCTCGCCCGGCTCGGCGTGGAGCAGCTCGATCTGGGCGTTGTGCCCGACACGCCGGAGGCGATCCGTAGAGCCTTTGAGCGGGCGGCGGAGCGCGCGGATGTGATCATCACCACCGGCGGCGTCTCGGTGGGCGAGGCGGACTACGTAAAGGAGGTCATCACCGACCTGGGCGAGGTGACCTTCGGCAACATCGCCATCAAGCCCGGACGGCCCCTGGCCTTCGGCCGCGTCGGACGCAGCGTCTTCTTTGGTCTACCCGGCAATCCGGTGGCGGTCATGGTGACCTTCTACCAGCTTGTTCAGCCAGGCCTGCGGCGCATGATGGGGGAGACCGGGACGCGTCCGGTCCGGTTCGAGGCGCGCTGCCTGTCGCAGCTGAAGAAGAGGCCGGGTCGAACCGAGTTCCAGCGGGGACGGTTGACGATCGATGCCGATGGGAGGGTGGCAGTGTCGAAGACGGGTGCCCAGGGCTCCGGCATCCTGAGCTCGATGAGCGCGGCCGACTGCTTCATCGTGCTGCCGCGGGGGTCCGGCGCCGTGGGGCCCGGCGACACCGTCTGGGTGGAGCCCTTCGAGGGGACCACCTGATGCCCCTTGGGCGCTGGCCTTCCGAGCTGAACCGCAGAGGCGCGGAGCTACAGAGAGCGAAGCGGAGAATGGAAGGGTAGCGGCAACACCGGCAGATCCTTTCGCTCGCGCGCCATCGTCCGCCAGGTGCTCGGAGAGACTTTCCGCAACCGGCTGATGAGCGACGGCTGTTGGGGCTATCGCGAGGTCGACCAGCGGCCGCGCTGTCTGGCCCACCTCATCCGCAAGGCCCACGGCCTGGAAGAGAGCTTCGATGCCGAAACCGAGCGCTTCGGCACCCACACCCTGCAGGTCATCGAAACTTGCCGAAAGCGTGCCGCCTTGCCCTGGACCTGTCTTGCAGAGGTGATCCGCCAACAACGCAAAAGCCTTCCGGCACCACCGCTTCCATTGGCTGCAACCTGATCGCTCCCCAATGACTCCACCCAAAAGCCAAGGGGGCTAAACGATCCGATCCTTTGGTACCGCTTGCCGGCGGCATCGAGACGGCGCAGGCAATACCCGATGCCAAGCTCCAGGTCATCCAGGGCATGGGCCACGAGCTTCCCGCGCCAGCATGGCCGGAGATTGTCGAGGCAATCGGTGTGCACACTGAGAAACCATCTGAATAGCGTGAGCACCGACGAAATCGGCCACCGGAGAAGTGACTGATAATGCAGGGTCATGTTCCGAAGAGCGGAGGTTAACGGGTTTCTCCACGAACGCCGGTCCCTGGCCGACTCTGGCCGCTGACCAGACAATCGGCAGCGCAACGGTGGCTGACGCTGATGCTCCGCGCTCGACCCAAAGCAGACGTTGCAGCTCGGCCGTGAGAACGTCCGCTCCGCCGCGATTGCGGAATCCTGGCCCGAGGTCTTGCGCGGGCGCGCTGCAAGGACTGCGGTGAGGACTTCCTGATCGCCTTCTCGTGCAAGACACGCGGGGCCTGCCCGTCTTGTAACACCCGGCGCATGGTGGAGATCGCCGCCCACCTGAGCGAGGCGGCTCTCTTGCAGGTGCAAGAGCGGGTGCGCCGCCGGGTGCTCAAAGCCTTCGTGCGTTGGGGGTTGCTGGAGGCGGGCGCGCGCGACGAGATGCTCGCCTGGCAGCATGGCGGGGGCTTCTCGCTGGATGCCGCGGTGCGCAGCGCCGCCGATCTCTCCTTGCCGCGGACCGCCAGAGTGGGAGCTGTTCGGCCAAACGGTCGAGATCGATCCGATCCATCCGGAACCGGAGTACGACTTCGATCAGCGTGTGAGCTCGTAAACCATTCCTCGCCTCGGTAGGGCTCGACCCCCTCCTCCGTACGTGGAAAACACCCGTTGGATCGCCTATCCTTCAGCGGCCCGAATGCGGGAACACGGAGCAAGCTCCCCGTGACCACGAGTCGGACATCCAGATCGATTGCCGCACGGAGACCGCCGATGTCCCTGCAACCTCGATCGACTTACAGCTTCGACGACTATCTGACCACCGAGCGGACGCTGATCGACGAGCGTCACGAGTATATCGACGGCCAGGTCTTCGCGATGACCGGCGCGAGCTGGGAGCACAATGTGATCAGCGCCAACCTAACCGCCAAGCTGCACACCCAGCTCGCGCAGGGACCCTGCACGGTCCTGTCCAACGACCTGCGGGTGCGTATCGAGACCGCCAACGCCGGGACCTATCCGGATGTCGCCGTGCTCTGCGATGCGCCCGCCTACGGAGAGAGCGTGGGACTTACGGCGGCCTCGGCTTCGGCTCAGGCCCGGCTCTTTCTGCTGCGGGGGTTCGAGCACATCGACATGGCTCCCCGGTTCGCGGACCGGTGGCGGATGTGGCGCGCAATCTGCGCGCTCCTTGACAACCAGACAAGGACCAACCAAAGCTGTTAAAGAAACGCTGATTGCGTTTCCGCAAGCCCAATCGGTGCCGCAGAGACCGGCGCCAGGGTCATCGCAGCAAGGGAGGCTTGCTGGCATGTCGGACAGATTCGACTTTCTCGTCTGCATTGGGCGCTTCCAGCCGCCCCATAGCGGACACCTGGCCCTGGTGCGTCACGCTTTGACGCTCAGCCGGCGCCTGATCCTGCTGTGCGGCTCGGCCCGCCAGCCCCGCTCCACGCGCAATCCCTGGACGACCGCGGAGGTCGCCAATCTCTTTCGTCTCTGCCTGTCGGACGCAGAGCTCGATCGGGTCGATATCGAGCCCATGCTCGACACGCTCTACAACGACCGACTCTGGGTCGGCGGTGTCCAGCAAGGGGTCGCCGCGGTGGTTGCCCGTCGTAGCAGCGATGCTCCGCCGGCGCGAATCGGTCTTATCGGGCTCAGCGAGGGGGAGGCCAACTACTACCCGAGCCGCTTTCCCCAATGGGGAGCGGTTCCCTTCGCCCAGGACAATGGGGTGCGCGCCACGGCGATCCGCGCCGCCCTGTTCGCGCCCGACGAGCCACAAGGGCAGGGCGGGGCGGCCTACCTCAGCTCGCCGGCGGCGGGGGCGCAGCTCCCGGAGCCGGTACGTCGGGAGCTGATGGTCTTCTGCACGACGGACGTCTTCAACGACCTGCGGGCAGAGGCCATTTTTCTCGCGAAATACCGCAGGGCCTGGGATGGCGCCCCCTATCCGCCGACCTTCGTCACAGTGGACGCAGTGGTCGTTCAGTCCGGTCACATCCTCTTGGTGGAGCGCAAGGCGCGCCCCGGGCGCGGGCTCCTGGCGCTGCCCGGGGGCTTCGTGGGCGCCGACGAATGGCTCGAAGACGCCTGTATCCGGGAGCTGCGCGAAGAGACCCGGCTCAAGGTTCCGGTTCCGGTGTTGAAGGGCTCGATTCGGAGCGGCCGGGTGTTCGATGCCCCCTACCGGTCCCAACGGGGGCGCACCATCACGCATGCTTTTCTGATCGAGCTCACGCCGGCCGCAGCGCTGCCCAGGGTCAAGGGCGGCGACGACGCACGCCATGCGTTCTGGCTGCCCCTTGGAGAGGTGGCGCCTGAGCGGCTGTTTGAGGATCACTTTTCCATCATCCAGGCCATGTTGTGTTGACAGCTGGATGAGCCAGAGGGTCCGGCGGGATGCGTCGGACCCAACGCGGACAGGAGACAGATCCCGGTCCTTATCGTTGTCATCAGAACCTCCGATGGCCGGCGAAGGCAGGCCGCGGCAAAATTCTCCTGAGACCCTCGACAAGGAGTAGCCCATGGCCTTGGTCAACATGCGCGACATGCTGATTCACGCCTACCGCGGCGGTTACGCGGTGGCAGCATTCGATCTGGTGAGCCTCGACTTCCTCGAAGCCATCATAAAGGCGGCGGAGGCCTCCCGCGCGCCCGTGATCCTGAGCCTCGCGGAGTCCCATTTCGAGTATTTCGACTTCGATCTCGCCATGGCGGCGACCGAGACGGCGGCCAAGCGAACCTGGGTTCCGGTGGCGATCCACCTGGACCACGGCGCCTCCCTGGAGTCCGCGGTGAAGGCGATTCGGCTGGGCTGCAACGGCGTGATGGTGGACGTCTCCACCCGGCCATTCGAGGAGAATCTCCAGTGCACCCGGGGCGTGGTGGACATGGCCCATGCCTGCGGGGTTCCCGTCGAAGGGGAGCTCGGCTACGTGGCAGGGGTCGAGGGGGATGACGCGGAGCGGCACCCGGGCGAGGTCATCTATACCTCGCCGGAGGAGGCGACCCGTTATGTGCGCGGCACGGGGGTGGACTTCCTTGCGGTGTCCGTCGGGACCGTGCATGGGCGCATGCGCGGGGAGCCGCAGCTCGACTTCGACCGCCTGGAGCAGATCAATGGGGCGCTTGGAATCCCCCTGGTGATCCACGGGGGCACGGGTCTCTCCGACGCACAGTTTCGCAGGCTGATCGAACGGGGGGCTACGAAGATCAACTATTACACGGCGCTGTCCGACGCGGCGGCGGAGCGCATCCGCGAGAACGTGGCAAGTGCCGAGCCCGGCGGCTATACGACACTGGTGCGAGGGATCCAGGAGCCGATGCGGGCCGAGATGCAGCGGTGCATCCGCCTGTGGGGCTCAGAGAACCGGGCGGAGGAACTCCTGGCCGCGTGCGAGCCATGGCTCCCTGTGGAGCATCTGATCACCTACAACCTGGCGGAGGGCGCGGATATTACCGCCATGATGGCGGAGGGTCGGCGAGTGCTGGGGGCAATCCCGGGCGTCCGGGAGGTGGTTACGGGGGAAGCCGTTGCAGAAGGCGCCGCGTACCGTTACTGCTGGAACGTCCGCTTCTGCCACCCGGCGGTGATCGATTCCTATCGCGATCACCCCCACCATCTCCGCTTCGCGGACACCGTATTCCGACCAGCGGCAGCCGATCGCTTGAGCATCGACTTCCGCGTGCTGAAGGATTGAGCCCCACCTTTCCCGGGCGCGGCCCCCAGATGGAGGCTGTCGCAAAGTGCGACTGCGACGCCCTCCGGGGGGGCGCCCCGTTCCCGGGGGCGCCCCGGCTCAGAAGCGGCGTTTACCGAAGGATCCGCCGCCGGTCTTTGGCTGCGCTTGGTTGACCTTGATGCTGCGACCCTTGAAATCTGTCCCGTTCAGGGCCTTCATCGCGGCGTCGGCCTCCGAGTTGTTCGGCATCTCGACGAAGCCGAATCCCTTCGACTGACCGGAGAACTTGTCGGTGATCACGCTTGCGCTCTCTACCGAGCCGTAAGCGGCAAAGGCATCGCGGAGATCATTGTCGGTGACGCTGTAGGGAAGATTGCCGACGTAGATTTTCATTCACATCTCGCTGTAAAAAGGTCTGAAAGCCGGACGGGGGGTTCGTTCGGGGTGGGGGGAGGATAACCGGATTCCTTGCCGCGGGAAAGCGGTCTCGGGGCTGGTCGACGGGGAGATGGTGCCCACGGGTCGGCAAACAAGGCCGTCCGGGCCGGGCGGCAGGGATTGCGCTGGAGCGATCTCCCGGATTCGGCTATGCTTTGCTCGGTCTTTCCCCCCATCTGTTCAGGCGTCTCCCGTCCGCGACGCCTGTCACGTCGAGGCCCCCATGGATTCCCCTAACTTGCAGGTCGGTTTTGACCGGCTCGGGCTCTTGTCTCCTGTTCTCCAGGCGGTCCAGGAGCTGGGTTATGAGCTTCCCACCGCGATTCAGCAGGAGTGCATCCCGCATCTCCTGGCAGGCAGGGATCTGCTGGGGCAGGCCCAGACCGGCACGGGTAAGACCGCTGCCTTCGCTTTGCCCCTTTTGAGCCGAATCGACCTCGAGCGTGCGGAGCCGCAGATTCTGGTGCTGACCCCCACCCGCGAGCTGGCGTTGCAGGTGGCGGAGGCCTTCCAGCGGTACGCGCACCATCTGCCGGGGTTCCACGTCCTGCCCCTCTACGGGGGACAGAGCTATTCGCTTCAGATTCGCCAGCTCCGACGGGGTGCCCATGTCATCGTCGGCACGCCGGGGCGGGTCATGGACCACCTCCGGCGGACCAGCTTGACCTTGACCGGCATTCGCACGCTGGTCCTGGACGAAGCTGACGAAATGCTGAAGATGGGGTTTGCGGAAGACATCGAGTGGATATTTGATCAGGCGCCCGCCGAGCGCCAGGTGGCCCTGTTCTCCGCCACCATGCCGGCCCACATTCGCCGGGTGGCGGAGCAGCATCTCGAGGACCCCGTGGAGGTCAAGATCGCGGTCACCGCCGAGACGGTGGAGACCATCGAGCAGCGCCACTGCGTCGTCACCCGCCACCACAAGCTGGACCTCCTGACGCGCATTCTGGAGATCGAGCCTTTCGATGCGATGCTGGTGTTCGTTCGGACCAAGACTGCCACGGTGGAGTTGAAGGAGATGCTGGTCGCCCATGGATTCGCGGCGGAGGCACTCAACGGCGACATGACCCAGCAGGAGCGGGAGGCCACGGTCGACCGGCTGCGAAGCGGAGGGCTCGACATCCTCGTGGCCACGGACGTGGCCGCACGCGGTCTGGACGTGGATCGCATCACCCACGTGGTCAATTTCGATGTCCCGACGGACCCCTCCGGATATGTCCATCGGATCGGACGCACGGGCCGCGCCGGACGGTCGGGCACGGCGATCCTGTTCGTCGAGCCGCGGGAGCGGCACCTGCTGCGGTCCATCGAGAACAACATCCGGCAGCGGATCCCCTTCATGGAGCCCCCTTCCGCCCAGGAGGTGAGCGAGTCCCGCATCGGTCGTTTCGTCGGGCAGGTGCGCAGTACCCTGGCGGAAGCGGACCTGGACTTCTTCTACCGCCTGGTCACGCGCGTTGCGCACGAGCAGGAGATAGACGTGATGGACATCGCCGCGGCGCTGACCTTTCTCAGTCAGCGGGAGCGCCCGCTGGAGGTCCCGGAGCTTGGGCCCGGACGCGGCCGTGAGCGACAGGGTGAGCGGGGCGCGGATCAGCCCGCCCGACCGCGTAGGGATCGCCGGGAAGGTCGCCCATCCGGCTGGGAGCCGACACAGGCGCGGAGGCAGGGCCCCGAGCGACCGTTTCGCGAGAGTCGTCCCGACCGGACTCCGCCTGGAGAGGGAGGCCGTCCCTCGGGACGGGGGAGCGCCGCTGCCGATGCCTTCCCGCAGCGTTCGAGACCCGGGCGGGAGCGTTTTGGACCGGAAGCCCGCCGCGAAGGCGACGACCCCTCGCGGCGGGATCGCTTCCGGGATGACCGATCGCGCGCGGAACGTCCCCCTCGGCGCGAGCGGTCTGGCGAGGAGCGCCCGCCGCGCTCGGAGGGGCTGCCGGGAGCCGGGGTGAAGATGGCTCACTACCGCATCGAGGTGGGGCGAAACGATGGCGTTACTCCGCGGGATATCGTCGGCGCCATTGCCAACGAGGCGGGCCTCGAGGGCCGTTTCATCGGACGTATCGACATCCGCGAGGATCACGCGCTCCTCGACCTGCCGGAAGGCATGCCCCGGGAGATCTATCGGCACCTGAAGAAGGTGTATTTGCGCGGGAAGGCGATGCGCCTGCACCTGTTCGCGGAGGGGGGAAGGGACGGCAAGCCGGAATGGCAAGGAGGCGAGCGGCTGACCCTCGGATCGGACAAGTCGGTCGACGATCGGCGGGCACGGCCGCCCCGCGCAAGGAAGCCGGGCCACTAACCGAATCGCATCAGGTCTCGGCCGGGGCTGAGCGGCCTGGGTCCGCGCCAAGGGAGCAGAGCGCGGCCAATTGGTCGAGGGACACCGGTTTGACCAGATGCATATCGAACCCGGCGGCGCGGCTTCGCCGTCGCGCCTCCTCGTCGCCGTAGCCTGTAACAGCCACCAGCCGCAGATCACGCCCCTCCGGCAGCTGGCGAAGGGCGCGTGCGGTATCCCAACCGTTCATGCCCGGCAGCCCCAAGTCCAGGAGTACCAGCTGTGGTCGAAAATCAAGGACCTCGGCGACCGCGTCTTCCCCCCGGTCTACGACGCGCACCTCGTGGCCCATTCCCCTGAAGAGCAATGCCACGGACTGGGCGACGGACGGATTGTCCTCCACCACCAGGACGCGCGTTTGCGCAGCAGGAGGGGTCCACCGCAGGGAGCGGGGGGCCACGGGGACATCGGCAACCGGACCCAGGGGCAACCGGATGGTGAGAATCGTCCCCTTACCAATGCCCGGGCTGTCGATGGCGACCGATCCACCATGGAGCTCGACCAGGCGTCGCACGAGGGTCAGCCCGATCCCCAGCCCGCTGTCGGGCCGGTCGGGACGTCGCTCCCCCTGCTGAAAGAGGTCGAAGACCCGTTGCAGGAGCGCGGGCGGGATGCCACAGCCCTGGTCGCGTACCTGGATCACGGCCTCCTTCCCTTGAACGGCCACCGTCAGATCCACGGCCGCTCCGTTGGGCGCGTACTTGACCGCATTGTCTAAGGCGTTGACCAAGACCTGAACCAGGCGTACCGGATCGCCGCGCAGGTGAACAGGCGCCTCTGGCAGCCGCAGCTCCAGACGCTGGCCCTTCGCCTCCAGGGCGGCCCGCACCCCTTCCGCGGACTGTCGGACCATGGTCCCCAGCTCGGCGGGCTCCGTCTTGAGCGTGATCTTGCCCCGGGCGATACGTGAGACATCCAGCAGGTCGTCCACGAGGCGCGTGAGGTGGGCGGCCTGCCGCTC
>Ga0307440_1000232_pt1 | contig 26666 bp, 20 predicted proteins | sample SalMarWE160410MG_FD_202150 | JGI IMG/M metagenome (GOLD analysis project Ga0307440, IMG submission 202150) | Salt marsh sediment microbial communities from the Plum Island Ecosystem LTER, Massachusetts, United States - WE1604-10 | ecosystem: Environmental > Aquatic > Marine > Intertidal zone >...
GGGGAAAGAAGGAGAAACCTACAATATTGGAGGTAACAATGAATGGAAAAACATCGACCTTGTGATGCTTCTCTGTACTATTATGGATAAAAAACTTGGCCGTGAGCCGGGTACTTCCGAAAAGCTTATAACCTACGTAACAGACAGACCGGGCCATGACCTGCGCTATGCAATCGATTCATCGAAGCTGCAGGAAGAGCTGGGATGGTCGCCTATACCGGAGTTTGCCTCAGGACTGGAAAAAACAGTGGAATGGTATCTCACAAATAACGAATGGCTCGACAGGGTTATATCGGGTGATTACAGTAAATATTATGATATGATGTATTCCGGAAGGTAACCGGCCGGTTACTTAACCTCTTTCATCCTTTCTATCAGCTCATTACCGAGAGCTGTCTTAACCTCTATATGTTCCTTTATGGCTGTAACTACAGGATTGGATTCAAATTCACCCCTGACCTGACCGAAGTCCTGTCTCTTAATATCATCCCCCCCGTCAATACCAAAGCCTGTCATAGAAGACAGCGTAAATTCTTTCCTGGCATCCGAATAAAGCATATTATCGAGATCGATAACGCTCTTTTTCCATTTTTCCACTATTGTGATAACATCTTCTGAAGTAAGCCTTTCAACAGCTTTGCCCGACTCTTCTTCTATCCTTTCGCAGGCCCAGGTCCATTCCCAGTCATAATACTTCTTCTGCATACCGGCAAATGAATCTCCCAATGCATCTATGGTCTTAATCCTGCCACCTTCAACATCATCAAGCAGTCTGTCTGTTTCGGATTTGGGTGTAATGAGCCCGGCCAGGTCAATCCACTCACCTTTACCCGTAACATGATCAGGCTGAAGCCTTTTCCTCAATTCATCATTATTTCTGAATTTTATTCCTTCCAGTCTTTTAATGATCGAGTTCCCCAGGAACTTATTGATCCCCATCTGGTAAAGTTCAATCCCTCTTTCCAGTGAATGTCCGGCGATCTTCATGCTGCTGTAATAATAGTAGGAAGATCCGCCGGGGGAAGCACCCTTGATCTTCTTCAATAACTCCCTGCCTTCCAGCATTTTGCGTATTGTATATGGGCTTAAAAGATTAAAGTTCACCTGGTCTATCCTGAACGGATCCTTTCGCTTGTCACGCACCGGCCATTTCTGTGCATCTCTTATTGTGCCCACACTGCGCAGGTTTATTCCGGGAACCAGGATGCTTTCATCGTTGCTTTCAATCAGGTATGAAAAGGGCAATGATGAAGTGTCCATATTTTTATAATGACGACCCATAACAAGAGTATAAGGCCCGATACGTGCAGGCCACAACAGGTATGAATCACTTGTGGTCTTGGATCCGCGCTCCATGATACCCTGGTGGATCGGCCCGAGCTTGTACATATGATTGCTCTGGTTCGACCCGCTTCCGGCATTCATGAAGGAAAAGATACCGGCAATGAGAAGAGTCGATTTATGATGGGTAACAGTATACGGTCCGGCAAATATTGAACATGCTTCACCATGATAACCACCACAATTCGCAAAGAAGAGTGAATTCTCTGCCGAATAATGTTTGGAGAGCACGCATCCCTGTCCAATAAAACACTTATCTATCAGGGTTGACTCACTGACTGTTGAACCGGAACACATGATAAAATGCTCCATGATCACTCCCGGCCCTATGAAAACAGGATCTTCCGTACAGCTGTTCACAGAACCTTCATTGAGGGTCATTGCGCCTTCGGCACGGCTGAAGGAACTGAACCTGACATTCCTTATGGTATTACAGCTGACCAGGCTGCTGTGGTGTCCAATTGTTCCCCTGTCGGAAGTTACAGATTCCGAATAATCGTCCACCATCCCCTCAATGATATCCACTGCTTTACTCCTGTGCCTGTAAAGAGCTATGATGTAGGCCTCATGAGCTGAAAGCCTGTCCCACATCTTTACAGCCCGGCCCCCGGTTTCATTTAGCACTGCTACCTGCTGACCGTTACCAAATGATGTCTTTCCTTCGGTACTTATCCTTCCGCAATTCTTAATGACCACATGATGCCCAATATTATAATTGGCTATATAATCTCCTGTATTACTTATCATTGCGTTAGCTCCTACCTTGCAGTTATGAAGCCTGGTGTTGAATATACCACAGGGAAGACTTACCCCTGCCTCATCAATATAATCTTCTGTAAAACCGTCAAGAAAAATGTCACCTGAAAATATCACATTAATGCAACGACCTGTTTTAAAATCATCACTAACCTTAACCTTACTCCAGTCATCACACCTGCAGTTATCAAGCTGAAGGCTTTCTGTCTCCTGGCTGGTAAGACTCCTGTATCTGATTCCGTCCGGCATTATCGTTATTCCACTGTGACCGACTTGGCCAGGTTCCTTGGCTGATCGATATTACATCCTCTCAGTACTGCTATATGATAGGAAAGAAGCTGGAGAGGAATGACCGAAAGCAAACCTGAAAATACCGGAAGTGTCTCAGGTACTTCAAGTACAAAATCGGCCATCTTGCTTATAATTTCATCTCCCTCTGTAATAATAGCTATCACCTTTCCTTTCCTGGCCTTTATCTCCTGTATATTACTAATGATCTTTTCGTATGTATCATCCTTTGTGGCCACAACGACAACCGGCATATTCTCATCGATAAGGGCTATCGGACCATGCTTCATTTCAGCTGCCGGGTATCCTTCGGCATGAATATATGATATCTCCTTCAGCTTAAGAGCTCCTTCGAGTGCCACGGGGAAAAGATAACCCCTTCCAAGGTAAAGGGCATTTTGTGTGTTCTCAAATTCTTTCGATAGTTGCAGAGCCTGGTCATTTACTTCCAGGGCCTTTTCAATTTTCCCGGGTATCATTGACAGTTCCTTTATCAGGTTCAGGTACATTTCATCCGTAACAATCCCTTTCCTGTGTCCTATTACAAAAGCCATCATTGCCAGCACTGTGACCTGGGTTGTAAAGGCCTTGGTGGAAGCCACACCTATCTCCGGTCCTGCGTGAGTATAAACCCCGGCATCTGTTTCACGCGGTATACTGCTACCCACAACATTACAAATACCGAGTACTCTCGCTCCCTTCTCCCTGGCCAGCCTGACTGCAGCCAGGGTGTCTGCCGTCTCACCGCTCTGGCTGATGGCAATGACCATATCTCCCTTCCTTATAATGGGGTTCCTGTATCTGAATTCCGATGCATATTCCACCTCAACCTGGATGCGGGTATACTCTTCAAACATATATTCGCCAAGCAAACCGGCATGCCATGATGTTCCGCATGCTATTATAATTATTCTTTCCGCATCTGCTATCGTATCAATCATATCATGAAGGCCACCAAGAATTATATCGGAGTTATCAGGTAAAACCCTTCCCCTGAAAGTATCATGAATGGCCCGGGGCTGTTCAAATATCTCCTTAAGCATGAAATGAGGATATCCTTCCTTATCTATCTCTCCGATCTTAAGATCCAGCTCCTTCACCTCCGGCTTTATATTTTCAGGTCTGATGGTCTTAAGTACCAGTTCATCTTTCTTGATAATGGCAATATCATCATCATTAAGATATATCACCCTCTGGGTGTATTCCACGATAGGAGTGGCGTCGGATGCTATGAAATTCTCACCATCTCCCACACCAATTACAAGGGGGCTGCCCTTCCTTGCAGCAAACAGCTTATCCGGCTCTTTGGTACATATTATCACCAGCCCGAAAGTTCCTTCCACCCTGTTAAGCGCCAGGGTAATAGCCTGTTCTGCAGTAAGGTCACCTTCCAGATACATATGCTCCATCAGGTTTGCCAGTACTTCAGTATCAGTCTGGCTCTTACAGAGTATTTTACGGCTCTCCAGGTGTTTCCTGAGTGCTGTATAATTTTCTATGATACCATTGTGTACAACCACAAAATTACCTTTGGCCGAAGCCTGTGGATGAGCATTTAACTCGTTGGGTTCACCATGTGTAGCCCAACGTGTATGCCCCATACCTGTTGTACCATTAAAATTTGATTTATTGACAATAGCTTCCAGGTCCTTTACCCTGCCCGCACATTTAAAAATGCGCGTCTCTCCATTTATCAGGGCCATACCGGCAGAATCATAACCACGGTATTCAAGTCTTTTAAGACCGTTAATTATTATTTCACGGGCTGAATTTGAACCTATATATCCAACAATTCCACACATAATGATACATTTTTAGAATGTAAAAAGCGAAAATAATACTTTTGGTTCACAAAAACTAGAACTTGGTATATGTAAATTCCAGCTTAACAGGGTCAGCTTCATTATTAGCCTTCAGTATAACATTTTTTGTGCCGCCTCCCAGGAAGAGCTCAAGCTCGGGCTTAATTGTATCGGCACCATCGCTGAAATATTTTTGGAAAAAAGCAGCCAGGTTGAATTTGTATGTATTATCAAGGGTATCAAGAGTACCATCGTAATAGGTATGATATTTATCCAGGTTATAATCCGGTACCAGGTACTTATTGCCCTGTACAGTACGGTATCGTATGTATAAGGGCGAAGGAGCATTATCTGCAGTATAATCAATCCCGTCAAAATAAGCCGGAACCAGTAGCCTGGCTTTATTCACAGCTATGTTGCTGAAATCGGGATCATTTTTCAGAGCTTCCAGGCCCGGGAAATATATACGGGTAAATACACCATTCATAGACTGCACGTATGAAAGTGTATCTGTTTGACCATCATTAATATGTTGTATCTTAAGGCTACCTGTGGCAGTTGAAAAATCATATGAGAATTTGTTGAATGCAGCATTCTGGTTATTTGCATCGAGTATCAGGTAAAACTCCTTTGTATAACCATTCTCATCGTGCATAAATATTACAAAATAGTTGGCATAATAACCGGATGAATTCGGTGTTACACTTAAGCTTATAAGCAGGGGATCTCCGCCGGATTCCATCTGGAAATAAAATCCCTTGAAGTAGGACCTGAAGTCAGGTACGCTTGTTGCATAAAAGAACTGTGAAGTGTCGCGTGTGATATATTTTCCGAAATCAATTCCGTTTCCCGGTAACGTTAACTCAACATCATTTAGAGTATCGGCCTTTAAATCAGGCAGTATGATGTCACTTATTGTGTAACCGGTAAGGTTGACGGGAGTATTTGAATAATATGCCTGATCGGTGTATATCTCATCTGATATCTCTGAGAGCCTGAGCCTGTGTGTTGTTGTCACGTCGCCATGCGCGGTAAGAAGATGAAGGAATAATTTCACTGAATCGATCACAAAGGGAAGATCATCCCAGGCACTTCCAAGACGAACCTGCGAGACAAAACCGGCCGTTGTGGTTCCGAAATTAGGATCATACAACGATCCGATATACGATGTGCCGGGACTTTCTGTGCGAACAGAATCAGAAAACATATTATAAGACCTTGTACTCAGAGTATCCGTTGAACTAATAGAAACAAAATCGCTTCCCGGGAGAAGGGAGTTTCCGATATCCGTCGGATTCTCAAGGCATGATGTCATAAAAAAAGCCACCAAAACAAAGATTGTCAGGTGGTAGAATTTATTTATATGAAAAGATACAGCTTTAAAAGTGCCGCCTTGATTTAATTTACGATAATATCTTGTCATAAAAGTCGTTATAGGCATCAATATATTCTGATTCATCCTTATATGGAAGAACCGGTTTGTTAATCGTACTGATATAGTCGGCCAACTCTTCATTTATCTTTTCACTACCGATAATGATCCCGTCAGAATATTTAACTGCCAGTTTTGACACATTTACAAAATCCGGTGTCTTTATCATCTTGAGATTTTCACCATCAATACCGTCAAAACGCAACTTATCAGCGAATGTTGATCTAAACGGAGTTTTAAAATCATTATTGTAGATGGAATAGATAATTTTGTAATTGTGAAACAAAGGATCATCGCTGTAGATGCTCCTGAGATACACCGGAACCAGCGCCGACATCCAGCCATGACAATGTACTATATCCGGTGCCCATCTAAGTTTCTTTACTGTCTCAATCACTCCCCGCGCAAAAAACAATGCCCTCTCATCATTGTCCTCAAATTCATGACCCGATGCATCACTTACAATGTTCTTCCTCTGAAAATAATCATCATTATCAATAAAATAGACCTGCATGCGAGCAGACTGAATTGACGCAACCTTAATGATAAGAGGATGATCTGTATCGTCGATTATAAGGTTCATCCCCGAAAGACGTATTACTTCGTGAAGCTGATTGCGTCTTTCGTTGATACAGCCATACCTTGGCATGAAAGTACGTATCTCCTTGCCCCTTTCCTGTATTCCCTGGGGCAGGTACCTTCCTATCTTCGATAACTTAGTTTCGGTTAAGTATGGAGTAATTTCTTGTGAAATGAATAATACCTTCCTGCTTTCCATTTACCTTCCTGGATATGCCATTTCGATTTAAGGTGCAAAGATAGTAAAAATTTATGAGATTTTAAAAATGAACAAATGCGATATAATGTACATTCAAGATACCTTAATTGGCAGAAATTCATATTAATTTTGCAAAAAATATAAAATGAAGGTAATAAGTACCGTTAAGGAGATACAAAAAATTCTGGGTGAACACAACAAGAGACCATTAGGTCTTGTGCCAACAATGGGTGCTCTTCACAAGGGGCATCTTTCTCTCGTAAAAAGTGCCGTTGCAGAATGCCCGCTGGTAGTTGTGAGTATTTTTGTAAATCCGACACAGTTCAATGACAAGAATGACCTGAAAAGTTATCCAAGGGATATCCCGTCAGATCTGAAATTACTTTCAGGGATCCTCAGGAACAACGATATAATATTCACCCCTGCTGCTGAAGAAATTTATCCCGAGGAGGATAAAAGACAATTTCATTTCGGCAACCTTGATAATGTTATGGAGGCTCTTCACAGACCGGGCCATTTTAACGGTGTGGCACAGGTGGTCAGCAGGCTATTCTCGATATTAAAACCCGATATGGCATGGTTCGGACTTAAAGATTTCCAGCAGGTAGCAGTAATAAAGGATCTTGTCAGACAAACGGGTGACATCGTAAAGATAATAAGCAAACCCATCATACGCGAAGATGACGGACTGGCCATGAGCAGCAGAAATACCCTGCTCAGTCCTGAAATAAGAAAAAAAGCCCCGGTCATTTACAATACTTTATCTGCCGCTGCCGGTATGACAGGGGAAAAGGATATTCCCTGGATAAAGTCTTTTGTTGAAAACACAATCAATAAGGAAGAAGGTTTCCGGGTTGAATATTTCGAAATTGTTGATGATGCAGAACTGATACCCGTGAAAAACAGGGCTGAGATGAGCAGCCAAAAAAGATATTATGGCTGTATCGCAGTACTGGCAGGTAATATCCGTCTAATAGATAATATTGAATTTAAATTGGTATGACAAAAAAGGTTATTTACCTTTGTAGTGTTTTTATTATCAATCAGTAATTCTGAAATGTTTATAGAAGTCATAAAATCAAAGATCCACAGGGTTACCATAACCGGTGCAAACCTGAATTATGTCGGGAGTATCACGATAGATGAGGATCTTATGGATGCTGCTAATATCATTGAAAACGAGAAAGTACAGGTTCTTAATATAAATAACGGAGAACGCCTCGATACATATGTTATTAAAGGTAAAAGAGGATCAGGGGAGATTTGTCTTAATGGTGCAGCTGCCAGAAAAGTGATTGTGGGCGATATTGTTCTTATAGTATCATATGCAACAATTGACTTCGATGAAGCAAGATCATTCAAACCGGCAATAATTTTTCCCGATACAAAAACAAATAAACTGATCTGAGGTTGAGAAAAGGTGTTCTACAGGCTCTCAAATTCATAGCATTTTTTGCAGTAGGAACCGGCCTGCTGTATATCGCATTTCGCGATGTTAATTTCAGGAAACTTGTGACCGATCTGAAACAGGCCGATTATTCATGGCTCCTGCTTTCACTCCTCTTCGGCCTCTTTGCATATGTAAGCAGGGCCAGGAGATGGATATTACTGATACATCCGCTGGGACACAGGCCGTCACTTAGAAATTCCTTTTATGCCCTGATGACAGGTTACCTTGCCAATATAGCTTTACCCAGGGTGGGTGAGATAACAAGGTGTGTTGCACTCGGCAAAAAAGAAAAGATCCCGGTTGACCAGCTTATTGGAACTGTTGTTGTTGAACGTACAATAGACTTTTTTTCCCTGCTGCTTATAACTATATACCTTGTCTTCACAAGCAGCGCAGAAATAAATAAATTTTTGAAGGATAGTATCCTGATACCCTTGCAGAATAAGATGTCAGCTCTTTTCGGAGTAATATGGATCCTGTGGGTAATCCTTTTCGTATTGTTCATAACCGCCCTTGTGCTGATGATAAAGTATAAGCAAAGCCTGAGGAAGATACGCTTCTTTTCAAAGATGTTCGACATAGCCAGAGGGATCATTAACGGGCTGAAGACCATAATCAGCCTTGACAGGAAATGGGAGTTCGTATTCCATACTATCTTCATCTGGATCAACTATACACTAATGACATGGGTAGTGGTATTCTGCCTGAAAAGTACTTCAGGAATTACGCTGTCCGACAGTATATTCCTTCTTGTGATAGGAGGGCTGGCAATGTCGGCACCTGTACAGAGCGGTCTGGGAGCTTTTCATTATATTATCTCCCGTGGATTACTGGTAGTAAAAGGAATACCGCTGGAAGACGGCCTGGTATATGCTATTCTTACACATGAATCGCAGCTTATTTTTGTCGCTATTGTAGGTACAATCTCGTTCTTCATAATATTCAGGAAAGGTAGGAATACAGAATCCCGGGAAAAGTGACCTGTCATCCTTACCCGGACAGAGCAAAAAAAAAGAATATGGCCAAGAGTAAAACAATCTGGGTTTGCCAGAACTGTGGTGCAGAATCATCAAAGTGGATTGGACGATGCCCGTCATGTAAGGAATGGAACACCTACCATGAAGAGATAGTTACCCCTGCAACCAGCCGGGAATCAGGATTTTTTGCCACAAGAGAAAAACGAAAACCGGAACTGCTCGACAATATTAAGGCCAGCGAGAATGGTCGCCTGCAGACTGGAATAGCAGAAGTTGACAGAATTCTCGGCTCCGGCATTGTAGCAGGATCTTTGATACTTCTCGGTGGAGAACCCGGTGTCGGTAAATCGACCCTCGCCCTTCAGCTGGCACTGTCATTAAAAGGCAAAAAGATCCTTTATGTCTCAGGGGAAGAGAGCGAGGAACAGATAAGCATGAGAGCGGTCAGGATGAAAGACTCAAATCCTCAATGTTATATTCTGAGCGAAACAGATCTTGATACTATACTTACTCATTCCGAAAATATAGAACCCGGTCTCATTATTATCGACTCAATACAGACAATTAACAATTCCCTTCTTGAATCCTCAGCAGGATCAGTTTCGCAGGTAAGGGAATGTGCCGCCCAGCTTCTCAAGTATTCCAAGATGACAGGCATACCCGTCATCCTGATCGGTCATATTACAAAGGACGGATCCCTGGCAGGTCCGAAAGTACTGGAGCATATTGTCGATGTAGTACTCTATTTCGAAGGTGACAACAATTATGTTTACCGTATACTCAGACCTGTCAAGAACAGGTTCGGTTCAACTACTGAGATAGGCATCTTCGAAATGGTGGAATCAGGATTGAGGGAGGTTAACAATCCTTCGGAGATGTTCATAAACCAGCACGAAGAACCACTGAGTGGTATTTCCGTGGCAGCAACAGTTGATGGTATCAGGCCCTTCCTGATAGAGACACAGGCCCTTGTTAGCAGTGCTGTTTACGGTACGCCGCAGAGAAGTTCCACAGGCTTCGATATACGCAGGCTTAACATGCTGCTGGCAGTGCTTGAAAAGAGAGCAGGATTCAGACTTGGCATAAAAGATGTTTTCCTTAATATAGCCGGGGGAATTAAGGTAAACGATCCTGCTATTGATATGGCTATCGTAAGCGCCGTTCTTTCATCCAACCTGGATATCCCGATAGACAGGAATACCTGTTTTGCCGGTGAAACAGGATTGTCCGGAGAAATCAGGCCTGTCCCGCGTATCGAACAGAGAATACGCGAAGCCTCCAATATGGGATTCACAAAAATTTACATTTCAAAATACCACAGGAACCTGCAGGTCAAAGGTCCCAACATAGAAGTAGTCCCCGTTGCCAGGATTGAGGATCTTGTACGCTCTTTATTTGGAAAACAATAAATGTCCTGAAAGTCAGTAAATCTTACACCTAAATCCCTTAAAGGAGACTAATAAGACGATTTTCTTATCAATATTTCACTCTCCTGTAGTTATCGTTTCTCTGCAAAGTCTTCTTGACCTTGTCACAGTCGAGTTCAATATCGAAGTTTGACGGACGTTCAAACTGATCCGCTTCCATGATACCGTAAACAGGATCATTATACAGCTTCTTAAGGAAGATAGCCATAATAGGTAGTGCCATGTTTGCACCCTGTCCCTCGGAAAGAGTTTCAAAATGTATTGCCTGATCCTCCCAGCCTGTCCACACTCCTCCCACAAGGTTAGGCGTTACGCCCATGAACCAGCCATTGGAGTGATTCTGTGTTGTCCCTGTCTTTCCCCCTATCTCATTATTCAGGTTATAGGGATTAAGCCTCATACGTATTGCCGTACCGTGTCTCACAACTTCCTGTAACAGACTAAGCATCAGGTATGCAGTGTTTTCGGTAAGTACTTCTTCTATTTTCGGAGTGAAACGCGATATGACATTCCCGTTCTTATCCTCGATCCGGGTTACATACATCGGCCTGGTATATACACCTTTATTAGCAAATGTCCCGTAGGCCCCAACCATCTCCTCAAGCTTTATATCGCTGGTCCCCAGAAATATCGAAGGTACCGGATCGATATAACTCCTGATACCCATCCTGTGCATCAGGTCAACCACTGCAGACGGTTTGAACTGCTGCATCAGCCATGCAGAAATATAGTTTTCAGATTGTGCGAGCCCCCAGGCAAGGGTCACCATCTTTCCATGGTATTCCCTGGGCCCCGAGCTTCGTGGTTGATATGGTACCGAATCACCGGGGATATAAAACTGACGCGGGATATTTTCCACTTCATAACAGGGAGAATAGCCGTTTTGCATGGCTATAGTGTAGAGGAACGGTTTGATGGTACTTCCGATCTGCCTTTTCTGCTGGGTCACACCGTCCCACTTGAAATATTTGAAATTCGGCCCTCCCACATATGCTTTTACATATCCATTGTGCGGATCCTCCACCATGAATGCGGAACGGATAAAATATTTATAATACCTTATTGAATCGAGTGGGGTCATCAGGGTATCTATCTCCCCTTTCCAGGAAAAGACCCTCATCTTTACTTTTGTGTTGAAAGCAAGCATGATGGAATCCATAGGTACACCACGTGCCCTCATCACATAGTACCTGTCACTTTGTTTCAGCGATGCCATAAGCAGATCATCCACCTGCTGCTTTGTAATATCATTTGAGTAAGGAGGATTCCTGAAGCTCTTTGCCCTCTTGTAAAAATCAGGCTGAAGTTCCTTCGACAGGTGTTCTGTCATTGCCTCCTCAGCATACATCTGCATGCGGGAATTAATTGTTGTGTAAATCTTAAGCCCGTCCCTGTACAGGTCATATTTGGAACCGTCAGGTTTTTTGTTCTTGTTACACCAGCCGTATAACGGATCGTTCTGCCACTCCCATAAAGCATCATCATACGAAGACTGCTGAACATATTTCTCCCTGTCGGGTTCAGGCCTGCCCATAATATTCCTTATATATTCCCTGAAATATGTAGCCAGCCCGGAGTTATGATCCTCAATATGGAAATCGGTCCCGATAGGCAATTCCTTAACTGAATCTGCGACTGATCTTTCAAGGTAACCATATTTTTCCATCTGCGAAAGGACAACATTACGTCGCTTCAGCATCAGGACAGAGTCTCTTTCAGGATTATACCTTGCTGAATTTTTAAGCATTCCTACCATTACTGCCGCCTGCTGAATATTGAGTGAATCGGGAGTGGTATTAAAATATACCCTTGCTGCAGTCCTTATGCCAATTGCATTATACAGAAAATCAAATTTATTCAGATACATGGCAATGATCTCATTCTTTGTATAGCTTCTCTCAAGCTTCAGGGCTGTCTCCCATTCCTTGAACTTTGAGAGTCCGAGCTTGACCATTCTCATGAAAGCCGAATTTCTGGTTGTGTCCCTCGGATACAACTGTTTGGCAAGCTGCTGTGTGATGGTACTTCCACCACCGGTGCTCTGTCCTAAAAGTATTGTGCGTATGACAGTACGTGCAAGTCCTCTCAGATCAATACCCGAATGCCTGTAAAACCTGACATCCTCGGTGGCGATCAGGGCTTCTATAAGGTATGGCGAAATATCCTTGTAATCTGTCCATGTCCTGTTTTCTATGCTTATCTGACCCAGCAGGACCCCATCTTCGGAATAGACCTCGGATGCAAGGTAATACTGCGGATTCTCAAGCTGCTTGAAAGATGGCATCGGACCAAGTTTCTCCTTTGATATCAGTATGAACAGGATAATAAAGAAAATGAATGGCAAACTGAACAAAGACCAGAACCAAATAAGATATTTTTTGTTGTCTTTATTGTCTTTCATTTAATTCAGAAATTTCGTCCAAAAATAGTAATAATTAAAGAATCTTAACGGTTTATTTTGAAGTTTGGTACCTAATTGATTTACTTTGTCGCGATAAAAGAACAAACATCTGCTCTAATGAACGAAAATCTTGTTATTGTTGAGTCTCCGGCAAAAGCTAAGACTATTGAGAAGTTCCTGGGAAAAGGTTTCCGTGTTGTCTCGAGCTTTGGTCATATAAGAGATCTCTCGAAAAAAAATCTCGGAATAGATATCGAAAATGATTTTGCTCCCAAATATGAAATACCGAAAGAAAAATCAAAGGTAGTATCCGAACTGCGCAAAGCAGCATCTGTATCAAAAACCATATGGATAGCATCTGATGAGGACCGTGAAGGAGAAGCTATTGCCTGGCACCTGCTAAGTGTTCTCGGTCTGGATCTTATTGCCACCAAAAGAATAGTATTTCATGAGATAACCAGTGAAGCCATTTCATCAGCCATCAATAATCCCAGACAGGTCGATATGAATCTGGTTAATTCCCAGCAGGCCCGTCGTATTCTCGACAGGATTGTGGGATTCGAGATCTCACCTGTTCTCTGGAAAAAGGTACAGCCTTCGCTGTCTGCAGGAAGAGTTCAGTCAGTTGCCGTTCGTCTCCTGGTTGAAAGGGAAAGGGAGATAATAGCCTTCAGTCCTGAATCCTCTTTCAGGGTAAGCGCTGTATTCAATATAAATAGAGATAACGGAGATAATACCATCCTCCGGGCAGAAGCATCAAAGAGGTTTCCAGATGAGAAAGAAGCTGTTAAATTTCTTGAGCTGTGCAGTTCATCAGTCTTTGCTATAGGGAATATTACGGTAAGACCCGGTACCCGGTCACCGGCTCCTCCCTTTACAACATCCACCCTTCAGCAGGAGGCTTACCGTAAGCTGGGCTTTTCGGTTGCCCAGACCATGGCAGTGGCTCAGAAACTGTATGAAGCCGGTAAGATTACTTATATGAGAACCGACTCAACTAACCTGTCGAAACTGGCACTGGCCAAATCGAGGGAAATTATAGTATCTGAATTCGGTGAAAAATATTCCAGGACCAGGCAGTTCAGGACCAGATCAAAAGGAGCGCAGGAGGCTCATGAAGCAATCAGGCCTGCATATCCCGATCAGCCTGCAACATCAGGAACCCAGAATGAGAAGAAGTTGTACGAACTAATCTGGAAACGTACCATTGCTTCCCAGATGGCTGATGCCGAGATTGAAAGAACAACCATATCAATAGATATGGATAATTCTCCAGTGACTTTCCAGGCTACCGGTGAAGTGATTAAGTTTGATGGCTTTTTAAAGGTCTATACCGAATCGACCGACCAGGAAAACGGCGACGAGGAAAGATATGTTATACCGCCAGTGAAAAAAGGAATGCCTCTTATCTACAATAATATCACCGCAACACAAAAATATACCACACCTCCCCCAAGATATACAGAGGCCAGCCTTGTGAAGAAACTGGAGGAACTGGGCATTGGACGTCCTTCAACCTATGCGCCCACTATTTCCACAATACAGAACAGGGGATATGTCTCCCGCGAAGACAGAGCCGGCGAAGAAAGGCAGATAATGATCCTTGCCCTTGATAATGGTAAGATATCCTCAGCATCAAAAACCGAAGTGACAGGGAAAGAGAAATCAAAACTGTTCCCTCAGGATATAGGAATGATAGTAAATGATTTTCTTATCGAGAACTTTGCAGACATAATAGATTATCATTTCACAGCTGAAATTGAGGAGCAGTTTGACGAGATAGCTCTCGGCAAACTTAAATGGACTAACATGATCCGTAAATTCTATTCGCCTTTTCACAAGACTGTTACAAATACCCTGGAGAAAAGGGAAAGGAAGACAGGTACAAGGCTGCTTGGATATCATCCCGATACAGGGGAACCCGTTACTGTGAGAATGGGCAGATTTGGTCCTGTCGCCCAGATAGGAGAATCAGGAAACGGGGAGAAACCACGTTTTGCCAGCCTCAATAAAAATCAGTTAATCGAGACAATTACCCTGGAAGAAGCTCTTAATCTTTTCCGCCTTCCAAGGTCGCTGGGTGATCATGAAGGTGAGGAGATCGTTGCCGGAATGGGGAAATATGGTCCTTATATCAGGTATAAAAATTCTTTCTACTCTCTTAAGAAAGATGTTGATGATCCTTATTCAATAGATATTGAAAGGGCAGTTGAGATCATTCACGAAAAGAATGAAAATGACAGGAAAAAGGTAATAAAGGATTTCGGCGATATAAAGGTCCTTAATGGAAGATATGGCCCCTACATGGTGAAGGATAAACAGAATTACAGGCTTCCCAGGGGAACTGATGCTGAGAAACTTACAAAAGATGATTGTTCAGGTATTATCGAAAAAAGTGATAAAAATAAAAAGCGTTCCTGATTTCAGCCATGGTAGATCTTAATGATTATTTCAGCCCTGTGAGCATAGAGGAACCTGGCTTTGAGCTTTTAACCGCCCAGGCCGGGTTTCCCCATAATATTGCTATCCATACAGAAAACATGCCCCTTAAGGATACAGGCAGGTATAGAATAGCTATTCTGGGTGTCCCGGAAGGCCGGAATTCACCAAATACAGGTTCCGTAAAAGGGCCCGACATGATAAGGAGCCAGCTTTACAGGCTGGCCAGGGTACCGGGTAAGCTTAAGATCATCGACTTTGGTAACATGAAGCAGGGGATTTCCTTCAATGATACAATCGTTGGCCTGACTGATGTATTGTCTCAACTTCTGGAAGAGAACATATTTCCCCTGATAATAGGAGGCAGCAGTGCACTGATCCCGGCTATCGATAAAGCAATGTCTGAAAACAGCGACAGCTATTGCCTAACTGCAATTGACCCCAGAATTGACTTTAACAATGACAGAAAGGAACCCGATTCATTTAACTGGCTTAATACAATAAAGCATAACCATAAAAGCACATTTGATCATTATATTAATATTGGGTACCAGACATATCTGAATGATCAGCAGGTAATTAACCGATTTACCAGGCAAAAATCTGAGCTGGTAAGGATCGGAGATGTCAGACAGTCCATTCACCTGATGGAACCTCTGCTGCGTGATTCTGATGCAGCTGTTTTCGATATCTCATCAGTACGACAATCCGATGCTCCGGGAACCATAAGTTCCTCTCCCAACGGATTTTATGGCGAAGAGATATGCCTTTTATCAAGATATGCCGGGATATCCGACAGACTGAAGGTATTTGGTCTTTTCGACTTTAATCCTGAATTCGATATAAGAAACCAGACCGCAGGACTGGGAGCCCAGATACTCTGGTTCTTCCTTGAAGGTTTTGCTCAGAAACAATATGAAACACCTGTTTTAAGTCTGAGCAATTCAGGACGTTTCATCAGGTATCATGTTAGAATAACGGATCTTGACGAAGATCTCATCTTTGTTAAAAGCAATCTTACTGACCGGTGGTGGATTGAACTGCCTTCAGACAAAGACAACTCATGCTATGTAGCCTGTTCCCACGAAGATTACCTTATGGCAAACCGTAATGAGGTCCCTGAAAGGTGGGTAAGAGCCATGGAGAAATTAAAATCTTAACTAGCCCCTTGATATGCCTGTCTTTTTTACTCAAAATCGTCCCGGTCCGGAAACCGGTTATTACATTAGTGGAAAATAACGGTACCTTAGTGTAAATAGCCATCTATAAGTTTTAAATAAATTCGGGTATATTTGCTTGCGATTTATAATTTTATTTATTTTACTTGTTCAATAAATGAGCTAATATCCGTGATTTAAAGAAATGAAAAAGTTCAATGTTGCATTTCTTTTACTAATTATTTGTATCCAACCGGGATTTTCCCAGCAGGATCCTGTTACCAGTCATTATATGTTCAATACACTGACATATAATCCGGGTATTGCAGGAACCTCCGGGATGATATGCGCTACCGCGCTGACACGCCAGCAGTGGGTTGGATTCAAGGGGGCTCCCGCTACAACTTTATTTAATATCAGTGCTCCGGTTTCACCTTTTAAGATAAACAGCGGAGTAGGGTTACTTGTTGAGAGCGACAACATTGGTTTTGATAAAGACATAAATCTCTCTGCATCATATTCCTATTTGCTTGACCTGGGATCCGGGACCCTGGGAATAGGGTTAAGCCTGGGAATGTTGAACAAGACACTGAATCCCACCTGGGAAATACCATCCGGCGACATACATACACCGGCATCAGGAGATCCTCTTATACCGGAAACCAAAGAGAGTGTTGTGGCTTTTGATGCAGGACTGGGATTTTATTACCGTACTGAAAAATATTATGCCGGTTTGTCTGTAACACATATTAACCAGCCTAAAATAAAATATTCAAAGGGCACACCATATATCAGCAGAAATTACTATCTGACAGCAGGATACAATCTGCAATTACCTAACCCGTCATTGGAACTTTTACCGTCAGTTTTCGTATACAGTGATGGGAAAGTGGTTCAGTTTTCTGTATCTTCCCTGATCAGATACAATAAAAAAGTATGGGGTGGCGTTTCATACAGAGCCGGAGATGCCCTGGTCGGAATGATCGGTCTGGAATTGTATAATGGATTGCGTTTAGGTTATGCCTATGATTTTACTTTATCGGACATGAAAAAGAACAGTAGCGGGTCACATGAGTTCATGATAAATTATTGCTTCGACCTCAGTCTGGGCCGCAGTTCCATGAAATATAAAAGTATCAGATTTTTATGAATATTTAAAAAATTTAACTTACTTGCGTTATAAAATTCTAAAGTATTATGAAAAAGATAACCCTATCTGCTCTAATATTAATTTTTATCCTAACTGGCTGTGGGTCTTCTAATAACGGAGAATTGACGGGGGTCCAGGGCCGGAAAAAATTTTTTGAGCCGGAGCCTCTTGAAATGGCCTTTATCCCGGCCGGGAATTTTATGATGGGACCCAGTGATCAGGATGCCGTCTTTGCTCTCAACAGCATTACCAAATCCGTTACTGTTGAGGCTTTCTGGATGGATCAGACCGAAATCACTAATAATAAGTATCGTCAGTTCGTATACTACGTGCGCGACTCTATCCTGAGGACAAAACTGGGTGATGCAGGAATAGCAGACAGGGACTATTTTGTGGTGGATGATGACGGTAATATAGTTGAACCTCATGTGATTAACTGGGATGAGAAAATTGACATGAGGGATGAAGATACAAAGGCTGTTGTTGAAGAGATGTATTATCCACCTGAGGAGAGATTTAATGGCAAGAAACAGGTAGACGTAAGAAAGCTGAATTATTCATATTTCTGGGTTGACTATCAGCAGGCAGCCAAATCAAGGTATGTCTATAACGACCCTGAGATGACTTCAGGCAAATATGAAGGACAGGTTACAAACCTTGACGGTTCCAGGACCGATGTCAAGGACCGTTCCTCATTCATTAAACACAACATTATAAATTGTTATCCCGATACACTTTGCTGGATAAGGGATTTTACCTATTCATTCAATGATCCCATGGCCGATCTTTATTTCTGGCATCCTTCATTCGACAACTACCCGGTTGTCGGGGTATCATGGGTACAGGCAACAGCATTCAGTATCTGGAGGACCGACTACATGAACACTGCCCTCAGGAAAAATGGTGTGGCAGATGTGCAGGAGTACAGGTTACCTCTTGAAACAGAATGGGAATATGCTGCCAGAGGAGGTCTCGAACTGTCCATGTATCCCTGGGGAGGCCCTTATACCAGGAATTATAAAGGATGTTTCCTTGCGAACTTCAAGCCTTTGAGGGGTAACTATATAGATGACGGTAATGTATATGCAGGAAAAGTTGGTTCTTATGAACCCAATGAATTTGGCCTTTATGATATGTCCGGAAACGTAGCTGAATGGACACGCAGTGCATATCATCCTTCAGCCTATATCTTCGAACATGATCTTCAGCCAAACTATGAGTACAATGCGACACCACAGGATCCTCCTGTTATGAAAAGGAAAGTTATTCGTGGCGGTTCATGGAAAGATATAGCCTACTTCCTCCAGACCAGTTCAAGAGACTACGAATACCAGGATTCCACAAAACCATATATTGGCTTCCGTAATGTAAGATCTTATATTGGTGTAAATTAATAAATTTTAATAACCTTATAAATTAACAGGTATATGAGCCTAGCAGAATTAGTACAAAGCAGCGGGTGGAAAAATTTCATCGCTAAACTTTACGGTTTAGGTGCTTCAGTCGTAATTGTCGGTGCACTCTTTAAGATTCAACACTGGCCACTTGCAGGGACAATGCTTACTATTGGCCTCCTTACCGAATCAATAATCTTCTTCTTCTCGGCTTTTGAACCTTTGCATGAAGAAGTTGATTGGACCCTTGTATATCCCGAACTTGCCGGTATTCCTGATGATGACCCGGCATCTATTGCCCAGGGAATGGCACAGGGTTCCGCAGCCGTCGGAGGTGGATATGGCGGGGGAGCAGGTTCCGTTGCCCTGGCAAAATTTGACGAGATGCTTGAAAATGCCGAAATAACACCTGACCTGTTTCAGAAACTGGGTGTCGGCATGAAAAAACTTGGCGACTCAACAGCTAACATGAATGCCATGGGAGACATCTCAGCTGCCTCTGGTAAATATATGAACTCTATCAATTCCGCAACGGAATCATTGAACGGACTGACTGATTCTTACCAGACCACTGCAAAACTGATAAATGAAACAAGTTCTACATATCGCAACATGGCTGATTCCTTTTCAGTGATTGAGGTCGGAGGTAAATCTTATCAACAGCAGCTTGAATCGCTTAATAAGAACCTTTCAGCACTCAATACTGTTTATGAACTTCAGAAAAAAGGAGCTGACGAACATATCAGGGAATCCGAAACCCTGTACAAAGGAGTTCAGAACCTGCTTAAGGACCTCTCAGATTCAGCAGATGATGCAAAAAAATATCGCGAACAGATAACCCGTCTGAACGAAAATCTGTCAGCTTTAAATAATGTATACGGTAATATGCTAGCGGCAATGAATGTTAAATAACGTGGCAATTCTATAAAACTAAATAACATCTAAAATGGCTCACGAAAGGCTCTCTCCACGGCAAAAAATGATCGGTATGATGTACCTGGTGCTTACCGCCATGTTAGCACTTAACGTATCAAAGGAAGCCATCGAAGCATTTAAAAATGTGGATAAAGGACTAACCCAGACAATCGCTCTTTATTCAAATAAAAACGATAATATTTATAAGGATTTCGACAGGGCAGCGGCTGAAAACCCGACAAAGGCAGGTAAACTAAGGTCTCTGGCCTACCAGGTAAAGCAAAGGGCCGATGAAGCCTATAACTTTATGCAGGATCTTAAAATAGAAATTATTAACAAAGCTGAGGGTACAGGTCCGAGTAACCTGGTTGTGCAGGGAAGAGAAATACATGTTGATGAAATAGACAAAAAAATTGATGATGTAAATATACCTTCTGAAGTTCTTATCGGAGCCAACGAAAACGGTAAGGCAAACGACCTGAAAGCAATTATTCAGGATTACCGCGAGTTCCTTTTAAGTATACTTGACGGGAAGGATCCTACCGTGGAAGATGCTTTGAAAAAAAGCCTTAACACCGACGATGGGATCAATAAAGACGGAGAAAAGGAAAGATGGGAAAATCTTCATTTCCAAACACTTCCTCTTATTGCAGTTATTTGTATCCTCTCTGAAATGCAGGTCAACGTAAGGAACGGTGAAACAGAAGTTCTCAATTACCTGTATTCCCAGATAGATGCCTCTGCCTTCAAATTCAATAAGCTTAATGCCATGGTCATTCCTACCGTGTCCAACTACGTCACACTTGGAAGCGAGTATGAGGCCGAGGTATTTATCTCTGCCACCGATTCAACTCAAAAACCTACTATAACTGTAAACGGCGGCCAGACACTTCCTATTGACGACACAGGTAAAGGTCATTACAAAATAAAAGCCTCATCTGTCGGGACCAAGAAATGGGGTGGGATCATCGCTATGAAAGCTCCTGACGGAACAACAAGAAACTTTCCTTTCGATGCAACATATATTGTAGGAGAACCCAATGTTGTAGTATCACCTACGGCAATGAACGTACTCTATTATGGTATTGATAACCCTATCGACGTATCCGTACCAAATGTAAGTCCCGATAAGATCAAGCTAAGAGTAATAAACGGGGAATATAAGATAGGTAAGGTAAAGAACTCCAAGGGTGAGAACTTCAGGGGGAACTGGATCGTCAGACCAACCGACCAGACCCATAATGTACAGGTAATTGTTACAGCTGATATCGGAGGTAAACCTATGCAGTTTGCTCCTCTCGATTTCAGGGTAAAACCTGTCCCTCCTCCTATAGCCGTATTCGGGGGTAAAAGTACAGGAAACATCGCCAGAGCTACCGCCGCTGCACAGCAGGGTGTATTCGCCATTCTTCCCGATTTTGACTTTGACCTGACTTACAAGGTAACAGGATTCACATTCTTCTATACCGATAAAGGAATGGACCAGGAAGAAGTGAGTACAAGCAGCATGCTCACATCCAAACAAAAGGAGATGCTCGGTAGACTTACACGCGGAAAGAACCTGATAATAAAAGATATTAAGGCCCTGGGTCCTGATGGAAAAACAAGGGAACTGAACCCTATTATTCTGAAAATAGACTAGTATTTAATAAATAACCCATTATGAACAAGAAATTAATTTTTGGCATTATCGCTCTTATCCTTGCCGGCACGGCAGGAGCACAGACTATTGGCGATATTTACCAGAAAACGATGCCGGATGCAAGGAAGATCAACTATCCTTACCTGAGAGAAGCTGATGTCATATGGTCGAAAAGATACTACCGGTTGATTGACCTGAGAGAGAAAATGAACCAGTCTCTATATTATCCCACCATTCCAACACTCGACGGAAGGGAGAGCTTTATCAATGTGGTCCTTGACGAGATAAAGGCAGGGCGTGTCGAGGCCTATGATCCTAATAACATCAACGTTAGTACTACCTATTCTGATATCGAGGTAAAAATGGGTGCGGTGACAAAAATGGTTCAGGTCCAGATAAACGCTGCCGGAGCCACCCGCGATTCCTCTGTCAAACAGGATGCAAAGCCTGAAGAAGTGAAAGAACTTCTGCTATATGAAGAATGGTATTTCGATAAGAAACTCTCAAAACTTGATGTAAGAATTATTGCTATTGAGCCTATTTACATGGGTTTCGATGAACAGATAGGCAGGGCAAAAAAAATCGGACTCTTCTGGGTCAAATTTGATGAACTTAGGGATGCTCTCGCCAAAAAAGAAGTCTTTATGAATAATAATGACGCACAAAGACTTTCATTTGACGACCTGTTCATGCAAAGGAGGTTCCAGGGTGTTATTGTGGGAGAATCAAACGTATATAACGACAGGAAGGTTGCAGAATATGAAGTGGGTAAAGCAGCCCTCTTTGAATCCGAACGAATAAAAAATGAACTGTTCAACTTTGAAAGCGACCTCTGGGAATATTAATACTTCAGTATAAAAATTAGACCGACTTTATTAAAAGTTGTTTTTAAACGCAAAGCCCGCTAAGGAAAATATAAAGATCCATTCCCTGACGGGCTTTGTGTTTTAACCGTTGATCTCTTCGACTAATAGGTTTTTGTTAAAGAAATTTATCACCAGTTGATTTTCTGACATCATCAAGATACTGTTTTATGTTCTGCTCATCATCTTTTTTAACTATCAGCAGTACATCTTCCGAATCAACTATTATATAATCCTTCATACCCTGTATGACTGCTACCTTCCCCGGAGCTATATTGAATATAGTACCTTTGTTATCGTAGGAGTAAATATCTCCCCTTATAATAATATTTTCCTTCTTATCTGCTACAGAATGCCCGTACAGGGAAGTCCATGTACCCAGGTCGGACCATCCTATATCAGTACACATAACATAGACATTATCAGCCTTTTCCATTATGCCATAATCGACCGATATACTTTTACATGAGCTATATGTCTTGCCTATAAAGGCCCTTTCCTGTTCTGTTCCGTAAATATCTTTCCCTTCATCGAAGGCAGTAAAGAGATCCGGCATATGCTTTTCAAAAGCATTCAGTATGGTATTCAGCCCCCAGATAAAAATTCCTGAATTCCAGTAAAAATCACCACTTTCAATAAAGACCCGTGCCAGGTCAATATCAGGTTTTTCAGTAAATGTCTTGACCTTCAGAAGGTTATCATAACCATCCACTGGCTTTTTTCGATCGGCCTGGATATAACCGTAGCCGGTCTCCGGTCTGTCAGGCTTTATGCCAAGTGTAACGAGACTGTCATCGGTTCCCGCAAAATCATAGCATTTCTCAATTACATCACAAAACCTGTCTTCCTTTACAATAAGATGATCTGCAGGTGTTACAGCAATTACAGCATCCGGATTCTCCTTGAGAATTCTGAAGGTGCCATAAGCAAGACATGGTGCAGTATTCCTCCTGAAAGGCTCACCAAGTACGTGTGAAGGATTAATGCCCAGTTGTTCAACGACAAGATCAGAATGATCCGCATTTGTGACAACAAAAATATTTCCTTCAGGACATACCTTCTTAAAACGCCGGTATGTCTGCTGAATTAATGTTTCACCGCTACCTGTAATATCAAGGAACTGTTTTGGCCTTTCACGACGGCTTAATGGCCAGAAACGGCTGCCAATCCCTCCTGCCATTATTATAACATACCTGTTATCCATTGTAAATGTCATTTTTAATACAACATATGCAAATATATAATTTATTAACTCAACTTCCCTTTATGAATTTCTTTAAATGCCTGCTTTAATATTTTTACCCGATAAGACCTTCAGGATATATAAAGTCATTAGAATAATATGATACTCAAGAAAAAAAATCAGCTTATTGTATTTTAGCATTCTTAGTTAGCCACTTATATTCATTTGTTTCTTACCCCCTTCCTGATTCCGGTGTTGAACCTGTAAATGCATAATTTAAAATTAATTAGTGTATTCTCAGTGTGACTCTGTTCATTCCTCTGTGGATCTCAGTGTAATTCTTTTAATTATGAGTTACACCGAGAACTCAAAGAAGGCACAGAGAGCCACAAATAAATCCAAAATATCCCCTATAGGCCCTGGCCAGGCAGTTTTAATGGAAAGGATCAAATTCGCAATCATCACCAACACTCATTTAAAGTTATAACAAATAGAACTTGTTTTGAATTCTCCTGGTTAGTTTAACAGCCTTTTCGGATATTTGGTAAATATTAGTAATTTTAAAGTCCATAAATAAAAGCGATATGTTCAAATTCCTTCACCAACTGGGAAAATACTTCCTGCTGCTCAGGAAGGTCTTCGCAAAGCCTGAAAAACCTTCACTGTACTATAAACAGACAATGCGGGAATTAGTTTCTCTAGGGTTTAATTCTGTTGCAATAATAGCTATAATATCTTTCTTTATGGGAGCTGTTATTACCCTTCAGACTGCATATAATACTGAAAATCCGATCTACCCCAAATACCTGATCGGGCTGGGATGCCGCGATTCAATTATTCTCGAGTTCTCATCCACCGTAACAGCCCTTATCCTTGCTGGCAAGGTAGGATCCAATATAGCTTCTGAAATAGGCACAATGAGAGTTACAGAACAGATCGATGCTCTCGAGATAATGGGAGTCAATTCAGCTTCCTACCTGATACTCCCCAAGGTGATAGCTGCTGTAGTTTTCAATCCTTTTCTAACCCTGATGAGCATAATCATTGGTATCCTTGGCGGATGGGTAGCCGGTACTGCAGCAGGAGTCGTCACTTCCCAGGATTTCATTTATGGAATTCAATATGCTTTTATCCCTTTCTATATTACCTATTCATTGATCAAGACAGTGGTCTTTGCTTTCATAATTGCCAGCGTATCAGCCTTCCAGGGATATTATGTCGACGGAGGATCACTTGAAGTAGGGCGTGCAAGTACCAAAGCGGTGGTTTACAGCAGCGTCCTGATCTTAATGTTCAATGTAATCCTTACTCAATTAATCCTGTCATGATCAGCGTTAAAAACCTGAATAAATCCTTTAACGATAAGAATGTCCTAAGTGATATCTCTGTCACTTTTGAGACAGGAAAGACAAATCTTATCATTGGAAAAAGCGGTTCAGGAAAAACTGTGCTTCTTAAATCAATAGTAGGCTTGCATGATATAGACAGCGGTGAGATATGGTATGAGAATACCCTTTTTAATAAGCTGGATTTTGCTGAAATGAAGCAGATCAGAAGTGAGATGGGCATGCTGTTCCAGGGAAGTGCTCTCTTTGATTCATTGACGGTAGAACAGAATGTTCGCTTTCCTCTTGATATGTTTACTGATCAGAGTTATGAGGAAAAGGAAGAAAGGGTCAATTTCTGCCTGAACAGGGTGAACATAACAAATTCAAATAACCTGTTCCCGGCAGAATTATCAGGAGGTATGAAAAAAAGAGTGGCTATTGCACGAGCCATTGCACTCAATCCTAAATACCTGTTCTGTGATGAACCTAATTCAGGCCTCGATCCCCTTACTGCTATACTGATTGATGCGCTAATAAAAGAGCTCACTGAAGAGTATTCGATGACAACCATAGTTAATACTCACGACATGAACTCCGTGATGGAGATAGGTGAAAAGATAGTATTTATCAGCGACGGGGTTAAATGCTGGGAAGGTAACAAGCATGAGATTCTCAACTCAGACAACGATATACTAAATGACTTTGTATTTGCAAATTCTCTTGCCAAACAGCTAAAATCGGTCAACAGGTGAAGACTCCTAATCGTCTTCTACTTCTTCATAATCAACATATTCTCCCAGCTCTTTTGGTATTTTCCTTTTTGGTTTATGGGTAGTACCCTTTTCTTTTTTGTGATCCTCATGCCGGGTTTCCTCGTTGTATCTTACGAATGATCTAACCAAAAGATATATTATGAGTCCTATTAAGAAATAACGAAATAAAAGCATAACAATTAAAAAATTACTGTACCGTTACCATCGGTTTATCTTTCTTCGTTTTAACACCGTTACCAAACACAAGGTTCATACCTAGACGCAGATTCATGGTATTCCAGTTGCCCGGAAGAACAAGATCCGTATTATCAGATTTAATTCTGTTCCATAATACAGGTATCCTGTCGGTCATGATATAAAACTGAGCCCAGCCGGCCCTGACGGCAAAACCGGCACCCAGGTTATCAAACCTGTGGTTTGTCATAGTGTAGCTCAGGCTGGCTGACAAAACATTACTCAGACTGGCATTGGCCGACATGGTCAGTGCTTCGCGAACCTGTTTGCCTATAAACCTGGTGTACGATAACAGACCAAATGTCATGTATTTGTTAAGCGTATAACTGCCACCAACAGATATCGCCGAAGGAAGATATGTGGTAAACGGGCTGTTCGTGTTTTTTATATTTACCGAATTCCTAAGTGAATCGACCATCTCTGTACCTAATTCGTCCATTGTCCTGGTCCCGTTTATTACATCGAGCATATCAAGACCGCTGAAAGTAAACCTGCTGCTAAGTGAAACATTGGTTACATAACTTTTCCACCTGATGAAACCAAGGTCAGTTACAGCCGCCGAAAGGGTTATCCTGTCAGTAAGATCATAAGTGGCACCGATATCCACTCCCAGACCCTTGTTCTTTGTTCCTGAAAAGAATCCGGCATCAGTACTGTTATCATCAAAGACAATACTGTCGACAATATTTTCATTGCTTGTGTAAATACTTAACGGACCGCTTACATTAAATGTCATATCCCCGTCAAGGGTGTGTGAATAATCATCATTTACGGTTATTCCAAGAGACCTGTTGTCTGTTCTGAATGTTCCCACTCCAAAGAACAGTTTTCCCCTAACCCCTATCCTGAGCTTATTAGTAAAGTTCCTGGAAAAACCGATTCCAATTTCGTGGTAATAAACCATGTTCGCCTTAAGGGTGGACAGGTCGATAGTGC
>Ga0307440_1000233_pt1 | contig 26662 bp, 32 predicted proteins | sample SalMarWE160410MG_FD_202150 | JGI IMG/M metagenome (GOLD analysis project Ga0307440, IMG submission 202150) | Salt marsh sediment microbial communities from the Plum Island Ecosystem LTER, Massachusetts, United States - WE1604-10 | ecosystem: Environmental > Aquatic > Marine > Intertidal zone >...
CGCTACCGCTGCACATCGAGAAAATAACGGATATTTACCTGGAGATGCTGAGAAACCCGCCGGTGGGGTACGGCAAGTACATGAATCCCTGCATGGATTGCCACGCCCTCATGTTCCGTCTGGCGGGGGACAGGATGAAGGAAGAGGGATATGATTTTCTTTTCAGTGGGGAGGTGTTGGGGCAGCGGCCCATGTCCCAGACCCGTTCCTCGCTCCGGTATGTGGAAAAGCACTCCGGCTATGACGGCTACATCGTAAGACCGCTCAGCGCCGTCCGGCTTCCGGAAACCACTCCGGAAGCGCAGGGGCTTGTTGACCGCTCACGGCTATTGGGCATCACGGGCCGGGGAAGAAAGCAGCAGATGGCTTTGGCCGAGCACTTCGGCATAACGGAGTATCCTGCGCCTGCGGGCGGATGCCTGTTGACGGACAAGGGCTATTCCCGGCGGCTCAAGGACCTTTTCGATCACAGGGACATCATAGAGGAGTGCGAGCTTCAACTTCTCAAGTACGGGCGGCACTTTCGCTTCGAATCCGGAGTGAAGGTCATCGTCGGGCGGACAAAGGATGATAATCGTTTCATCGAAAAGTACCATTTGGCCTCTAAAAGCACCCTGATTCGGCTGTACCAGCAACCCGGGCCTGTCGTATTGGTGAGTGCCGGGGCCGATGCCGCCTCGATTCGGTTGGCGGCCTCCATCTGCGCGGGATACGGTAAGGTTCCCCTGGACAGCCCCGCCCAGGTGATGGCGGTGTCCGCCGACGGCCGCCAGGAGCGCTTCTCCGTTCTCGGCATCGAGCCGGCGGTATTCAAGCGGTTCTTGATTTAAGGAGGGCCTTGGCGCGCAGTTGCCCGCAGGCGGCCGAAATGTCAGCGCCCTTGCTCAGGCGAATGCTTGTGGTATAGCGCATATCCAGCAGGACCTTTTGGAATTCCCGAACCGTTTCATCCGATGGCCGCTGGAAGTCGCACCCCCCGTGGGGATTGAAGGGGATGAGATTGATCTTGGCCTTCACGGGCCGAAGCAGGGCGCCGATTTTTTTTGCCTGTGCCGGAGAATCGTTGAGATCTTTGATCAGGATGTATTCGAATGTGATCAATCGGCGTTTTTCCAAAGGGTAGACGCGGCACGCCGCAAGGAGCGCCTCCAGTGGGTACCGGCGGTTGATGGGCATCAGCCAGCTTCTGAGCTCGTTGTCCGGGGCGTTAAGGGAAATGGCAATATTGATCCGGGTTTGCCGGCCCATGCCGGCGAGTTTCGGCGCGAGCCCCACGGTGGAGAGGGTGACCTTTTTGGCGGAGATGCCGAGACCGGCTTCGGGGCAGGTGAGGGTGTCCAGGGCGGCCATGACGCTGTCGTAGTTTGCCAGCGGCTCTCCCATTCCCATGAGGACCACGTTGGTGAGCTGCTGGGGGGTGGCAAGGGTCGCGCTGACGTCCCGCACCTGGGCCAGTATCTCGCCCGCGGTGAGGTTCCGGGTGAATCCCGCCCGGGCCGTGAGACAGAAGCGGCAGCCCTGGGCACAGCCGACCTGGCTGGAAATGCACAGGGTGGCGTGGGTCCGCTCCTGGATCAGCACCGTTTCGATCAGCTGGCCATCGGCCAGTTCGAAGAGAAACTTACGCGTACCGTCCTCGGCAGTTTCCACGGCACGGCGGTTCAATCGATCCACGGTGAAATGGTCGGCCAGAAGGGCGCGGATATCCTTTTTCAGGTTGGTCATGACCGAGAAATCATCGGTCTGACGGTTGAAGACCCAATGAAAGATCTGGGTGGCGCGAAAGGTTGCGATGCCCCTTTCCGCCAGCCATCCGGCGAGCTGGCTCCGGGTGAGGGTTTTGATATCGATCTTTTCCATGTAGAACACCTGCCTTTATTTTCCTTGACATAGCATCTTTACAATTATACTTTCAAGAATTTAATCGGTCTGGAATCGCCATGGGGATTAAGTATGTTTGACAGCTTAAGCGACCGGCTCACGCAGGTTTTCAAAAAGCTCAAGGGGCATGGCAAACTTTCTGAAAGCAATATCCAGGAGGGGCTGCGCGAGGTGCGCATGGCGCTTCTGGAGGCCGATGTGCACTATAAAGTTGCAAAGCAGCTGGTTTCCGATATCAAGGAGCGGGCCCTTGGCCAGGAGGTGATGGCGAGCCTCACGCCGGGGCAACAGGTGGTCAAGATCGTCAACGAGACCTTGACTGCGTTGATGGGCGGCCAGCTCGTGGAGATCGACCTTTCCGGTCCTGGCCCCGCGGCGGTAATGCTGGTGGGACTCCAGGGCTCGGGCAAGACCACCACTGCGGGAAAGCTTGCGGTTTTATTGCGAAAGCGGGGACGGACGCCTTTTCTGGTGCCCGCGGACGTATACCGCCCGGCAGCCATCGATCAGCTCAAGACCCTGGGCGCCCAGTTGGACGTGCCGGTGATGGCCGTGACGCCGGAGATGGACCCGGTGGATATCTGTCGGGCGGCCGGGGCCGAGGCCCAGAAGGCCGGATGCGACACCCTGCTTCTGGATACGGCGGGCCGCCTCCACATCGACGAGGCGCTCATGGGGGAGCTGGGCCGCATTCGCGAGGCGGTCCATCCCTCGGACATCCTGCTTGTGGCCGATGCCATGACCGGTCAGGATGCGGTGAATATCGCCGGCTCCTTCGACCAGGCGCTGGACATCGGTGGGGTGGTCTTGACCAAGATGGATGGGGATGCCCGCGGCGGGGCGGCCCTTTCCATCAAGTCGATTACCGGGAAACCCATCAAGTTCATCGGGGTCGGGGAAAAATTGAGTGAGTTGGAGGCCTTTCATCCGGACCGGATGGCCTCCCGGATTCTCGGCATGGGCGATGTGCTGACCATGATCGAGAAGGCCCAGGCGGCCGTGGATGAAAAAGAGGCCTTCGAACTTCAGAAGAAGCTGAGGAAGAGCCAGTTTACCTTGGAGGATTTCAGGGATCAGATGGTGAAAATCCGGAAGATGGGCTCCCTGACGGATTTGATCGGCATGATTCCCGGGTTTTCAAAGAACAAGCAACTCAAGAACCTGGATGTGGACGAGCGGGAATTCGTTCGGATCGAGGCGATCATCAACTCCATGACGCCCCTGGAACGGCGGCAGCATACCCTTATCAACGGCAGCCGGCGCCAGCGGATTGCCCGGGGCAGTGGCACGACGATCCAGGATGTCAACAAATTGCTGAAAAATTATTCCCAGATGATGAAGATGATGAAAAAAATTACCAAAGGCGGCATGCGGGGATTGGCCCGGGGCATGCTGCCGTTTTGAAGGAGACAGACGAATTATGCAGGTGAAAATCAGACTCGCCCGACACGGCGCGAAAAAACGACCCTTTTATCGAATCGTAGTGGCCAATATCAGCAGCAAGCGGGACGGAAGCTTTCTGGAAGTCGTCGGCACCTACAATCCGCTCAAGGACCCTGCCGAGGTCACATTGAAGGACGAACGCGTCGATTATTGGCTCGAGCAGGGTGCTATTCCCACCGATACGGTGAAGAATCTGCTGAAGAAACGGCCGGAAACGACGCCGGCCGGTTGAGCGGAGCGGGGTCGTGGGTGCTCCGGAACCTCAACCCGAAGCTAGGGAGACGGCGTCATGAAGGAGCTTGTGGAGTTTATTGCCCAGTCCTTGGTCGATCATCCGGATCAGGTATCGGTTGAGGAGATTGAGGGGGATCAGACCTCGGTGTTGGAGCTCAAGGTCGCAAAAGATGATCTGGGGAAAATTATCGGGAAACAGGGCAGGACCGCCCGTGCCTTGCGCACCTTGCTGAGTGCCGCTTCGGCCAAATCGAACAAACGATCGGTGCTGGAGATTATCGAATAGCGGCGTGAAACGGGAAGATGCGATCGTTATCGGTGAAATCGTGGGGGTCCATGGCATAAAGGGCCAGGTGAAGGTGCGCTCCTATGCCGAGAGTCCGGCGATATTTACCCCGGATTCAGACCTATGGCTGGGGGAGGCAGATGGGGAATTGATGCCCCACCGGGTTCTGCAAGTCCTGCCCCATAAGCGGGTTCTTCTGATGCGTTTCGAAGGCGTGGCCGATCGCGACGGCGCCGAGGCGCTTGTGGGCCGGACGCTCCATATGCCCAAGGAGGCTTTGCCTGCCCTCGATGAGGATACCTATTACCGCTTCGAGCTGATGGGGCTGGACGTTTTCAACGAAACGGACCTTTACCTCGGTCGCATCGAGGCCATCATGGAGACCGGAAGCAACGACGTTCTGGTGGTCAAGGATCCGGCAGACCCGACCTCCGGTGAACGGCTGATTCCCGCGCTGGCATCCGTGGTTGTGGCGGTGGATTTGGAGGCAAGACGGGTGCGGGTGAAGCTGCCGGATGGATTGTAACCGGCTCCTGGTTGAACGCCCATGAATTTTACGGTCCTGACCATTTTCCCGGAAATGTTTCCCCCCTTTTTCGATCACGGCATGGTTCGGCGTGCCATACAGGGGGGCAGCGTGACGGCCCGGGCGGTGGATCTCCGCCATTTCACAAGGGATCGGCATCGTACCACCGATGACCGCCCCTATGGGGGCGGATGCGGCATGGTGATGAAGCCGGAACCCCTGGCAGAGGCAATCCGGGATGCCAGGGGACAGATGCCGGCCGCGCCGGTGGTGTATCTGAGTCCTCAGGGCCGGATCTTCGATCAGTCCATGGCAAGGACCTTTGCCGCCCTGCCCGGCCTGATTTTCGTCTGCGGCCGGTATGAAGGGGTGGATGAGCGCGTCTGTCGGAATTTTGTCCACCACGAGGTATCCATCGGCAATTACGTGATGACCGGGGGAGAGCTGGCCGCCATGGTGGTGATGGATGCGGTGATCCGGCTCATCCCGGGCGTTCTCGGCGGTGAGGAGTCGGCGGAAAAGGAGTCCTTTTCCGATTATTTGCTGGAACACGGGCATTACACCCGGCCGCCGGTCTTTGAAGGGGATCCGGTGCCCGAGGTGCTTCTTTCGGGCCACCACGACCGGATCGAGAAGTGGCGCAGGGAGATGGCCCTCATGCACACCGTTCTCAAGCGGCCGGCGCTGCTGCAGGGTCGGTGCCTGAGCCGGGAGGATGTTGCGGTCCTCGAGAGATGGCGCCTGGAGATTGAAAAACTGATTCATGGGCAATCTGTATGTGGCGCTGATCCACTATCCGGTGACCAATAGGCAGGGGGATATCATCGCATCGGCGGTGACCAACCTGGATCTGCACGATATTGCCAGGACCGCCTGCACTTACGGGGCGAAGGCGTTCCACGTGGTTACGCCCCTTACCGATCAGACCCGGCTCGTGGAGACCATCGTGGCCCATTGGACGAAGGGGGGCGGCGGCCGCCGCAACCCCAAGCGTCGGGAGGCCCTGTCCCTGATCCGGATCGAAACGTCCCTTGCAGAGGTGCTGGCGCACATCGGCGCCCGTGAGGGGGAAAGACCGGCCGTTATCGCCACCAGCGCCCGGCACCGGCCCAACAGCATGGGATTTGGCCCCTTGCGCGAGATGATTCATCGCGGCTCAAGACCTTGCCTGTTGTTGTTCGGCACGGCCTGGGGGCTTTCGGAAGCATTGGTGGCAACTGCAGATTATGTACTTGAACCGGTCAACGGACCGGCTGACTATAACCATTTATCCGTTCGATCCGCCGCGGCCATCGTCCTTGACCGGTTGATGGGCCGCCGATGAATCGGAGGGATGGGAAGCCGCCCCGCGGCTCCCGTTACCCTAGAGCAGTGTTTGGAGAAGACCATGGAAACGATCAACCAGTTGGAAAGAGAACTCATTCGTCTTGACCTGCCGGATTTCAGGCCCGGCGACACGGTGAAGGTCCATGTCAAGATCAAGGAGGGGGAAAAGGAGAGGGTCCAGGTATTCCAGGGCGTTGTCATCAGCAAACGCGGTGGCATGGCCGGGGCCACCTTCACGGTGCGCAAGGTTTCCTACGGCGTGGGCGTGGAGCGGATTTTTCCTCTGCATTCACCGGCCATCAGCCAGATCGAGGTGGTCACCAGAGGACGGGTGCGCCGTGCCAAAATCTACTACCTGAGAAATCTCAGAGGGAAGGCCGCCCGGATCAAGGAAAAACGTGTCTATTAAGATCCATCGCATCGGTACCGGCCAACGGTTGGTTCCCTGATGCAGGGGGATCCGCTGAAACATGAGAGGGAGGCCTGGCATCTCGGATACCGCCGCGTTGCGGGGATAGACGAGGCGGGCCGTGGCCCTCTGGCCGGTCCGGTGGTGGCCGCCGCGGTGATCCTGCCGGCTTCCTTTCCGGTGACCGGCATAGATGATTCCAAGAGGCTGACCGCCAGGCGGCGGGCCCATCTCTTTGAGGAGATACGCTTCCATGCCGTGGCGGTGGGGGTGGGCCGTGTGGATCCGCCCCTCATCGACAGGCTTAACATCCTTCAGGCCTCCCTTCTGGCCATGGAGAAGGCGGTTGCGGAGATGCCGGTTCATCCCGACTACCTGCTGATAGACGGCACCTTCCCCGTAGGCACCCCGTTGCCCCAGGTGTCCCTTCCCAAGGGGGACGCCCGGAGCCTGTCCATTGCCGCCGCCTCCATCGTTGCCAAGGTGACCCGGGACCGGATCATGGAGGCCTATCACGAGGAATATCCCCAGTTCGGGTTTTCCCGGCACAAGGGGTATCCCACGCGGGCCCACCGGGAGGCCATTCGGGCATTCGGTTGCTGCCCGATCCACCGCAGGAGTTTCAAGGGCGTAAAGGAGGGGGGCTAGAGGGAAGGACCCATGACGGATCGGGGCGACCACCGCCGGCAATTGGGCGGCAGCGGTGAGACGCTGGCCGCTGCCCACCTGGAGAAGAACGGGTACCGGATCCTGGCGCGTAACTATCGCACCCCCATCGGAGAGATCGATATCATCGCCCAGGAGGGGGAAACCCTGGTGTTCGTGGAGGTGAAAACGAGGGGAACCCACCGGTTCGGCCATCCCAAGGAGGCCGTCACGGCCAGGAAGCAGCGGAAACTATCCATGGCGGCGCTTTACTACCTGAAAGGCACCCGGAATCTGCACCGGAAGGCCCGGTTCGATGTGGTATCGATTCTGCCCGGGCCCCGGGAGGGGTGGAAGATAGAGGTCATCAAGAATGCCTTCGACCTTGCCTACCCCGGATAGGGGATCGAACGGAACCGCCGCGGCCGGGACGCTCTACGTCGTTGCAACCCCCATCGGTAACCTGGAGGATGTGACCCTCCGGGCCCTCCGTATTCTGGGAGGGGTTGGGGCCATTGCCGCCGAAGATACCCGTCATACGAAAAAATTGCTTTCCCACCACGGCATCAATACCCGTCTCATCTCTCTGCATGAGCATAACGAGCGCACCCGCGTGCCGGAACTCATCCGGCAGCTCGAGGTGGGGGATTGCCTGGCTCTCGTGACCGATGCGGGGACACCGGCGGTGTCCGATCCCGGCTACCGGCTGGTGAGCCAGGCAGTGACCCGCGGCATATCGGTGGTGCCGGTGCCCGGCGTCTCGGCCGTCATCACCGCCCTCAGCGTGGGGGGGCTTCCGACGGATTCCTTCGTATTTGTCGGGTTTCCGGCCAAAAAACAGGGGCAGCGCATCCGTCAGCTCCAGGGCCTTGCCCGGGAGCCCCGAACCCTCGTCTTCTACGAGTCCCCCAGGCGTCTTATCCGGCTTCTGACCGAGATCCACCATGCAATGGGCGAGCGGCGGGTCGTTCTCGGCCGAGAGATGACCAAGCTGCATGAGGAATTTCTGAGAGGCCGGATTTCGAGCATCCTGACGGCTCTTGGGGATCGTCCCATGATCAAGGGGGAGTGTACCTTGTTGGTGGAAGGATCCGCCGATGCCGCCGCAGCGAGCGGTCCTGTGGATTCGGCATCCATCGAAACGGCCATCGGTGCCGCCCTGGCAAAGGGTGCCAGTTTGGCGGATGCCTCCAGGGAGGTGGCCGGCGCACTGGGGGTTTCCAGGCGGCGGGTATATGAATTGGGGTTGAAGCTGTCTTCCGGGAAGAACGCACTGCCATGAAGGGGCATCCACCACATCGTGATCAGAAATCAGGCCGGGGTTCCCGTGGAAAATCGTTTTCCCGTAAAGCCCTGATCGCCCTGGTGGCCGATTCCAGGGGACGTATCATCGAGCTCGAGGGGTATGGGGCCGTCGGGATGGCCGGGGAGGCCCGGGTGCCGCTAACCGCCTCGGACACCCTGCCCATGCCGGAGGGAGGAGAGTTGATGCTCCTTCCCCAGCGGGTTCCCGTTCTGCAGGATCTGGCCACGGGTAAGCTGGTGAGCCTGCCGGAAAATCCATACCAGCCAGGGGAACGGATCTGCCCGGTGGCGGCCTTCAACTCCCCCGGATATGTCCACACCTACGCCCCTGCCTACGAGGAACTGCCGGGGGCTGCCGCCTTGCCCCTTTTTGCCTATGGTGCCGTGGGATGGCACCGGGGAGGGTTCAGGAGTGCTGTTTTCAGGATCGACCGGGAGCGACGCCAGGATTTGCGTCTGATGCCCCTTGAAAAGGTCCGGCGAGGGGTAGCGGCGATGAGGAAAAGGATGCCCGGAAACCGCTTGCGGCAACATCTTGAAAAGTGCGCCCTGACCTATGGATGCCCGGCGGCGAAAAATTTTTTCATCGGCCGCTGCGAGGCCCCGCTGCCAGCCTCCCCCCAATGCAATGCGCGGTGCCTCGGATGCCTTTCCCTCCAACCGGTCGAGGCGGTCTCCCATTGCCAGGACCGCATCGGTTTCATGCCCTCGGCAGAGGAGATCGCCCAGGTGGCCCTGGCCCATCTGGAGCGGGTGAAAGCGGGGGTGGTGAGCTTCGGCCAGGGGTGCGAGGGGGATCCGCTCCTTGCCGCGGAAGTGATCGAACCGGCCGTCCGAATCATCCGGCGAAAGACCGACCGGGGTACCATCAACATGAATACCAACGGCAGTCTGCCGGATGTCCTGGATACGCTTTTCGATGCAGGGCTCGATAGCGTCCGGATCAGCATCAACAGCCTCCGGGAGTCCTGCTACGATGCCTACTTCAGGCCCAGGAGGTATGGGTTTTCCCACGTGATGCAAAGCGTTGCCCTGGCAATCCGGAGAGGCAGGCATGTGGCCATCAACTATCTGAACCTGGCAGGGGTCACCGACTCGCCGGAGGAAAGGGCGGCTCTCCTGGCATTTCTCGAATCTCATCCCATCGACCAGATCCAGTGGCGGAACCTCAACTTCGATCCCCTTCGGTATTGGCGGGTCATGGCCCAGGTGGCATCCCACGGCCCGCCCGGGGGCATGAGGTCTCTGGTGTCGGAGGTGCAGACGGTTTTCCCCCGCATCCGTCACGGGTATTTCAATCCGGCCGTCCCGAAGGATCGGCGTTAGGGTTGCGCCGGCGATTCAAGGAAATCCGGGTTGCGGCCGATACGGGGGATAGCAAATATGTGATCAACGGAGGTAGTCCATGGAAATCGTTATCGGTGCCACCCATCGGGTGGAGATGTCAACCCGGAAAGTGGAGTCCAAGGCCGGTGTGGTCGAGGCCCGGGTGCTCAACGTCCGACCGCCCAGAAGACGCCCCCAGGGTCCCGGCCCCCAGCAAGCGGAGAGGCGCCAGGGGCAAACGAATTTCGACCCGGCCGCGGGCCGGGTCCTGGTGCTGCTGGTACCTGAGGGGTACCATATCCCGCAGGATATCGACTCCGGAAACTACAGGGTGTTTCTCAGGTTCGCCTCACGAAAAAAATAGGGGAGGCCTTTCGGTTTGACAGACTCCTCAGCCATGTCCTATGGTGGAAAAATCTGGCGATTGGTGCATGAGATCAACTATCATAAAGAGGACATCCATCTATGGCTTCGACCGAAAAGGGGCCACCGGAATATAAAGAAAAACGCTTGACCGCAAGGACGCCCCTGTACAAGGCGGTTACCTACGAGGCCAAAGGTGAGGCATACGAGGACTTTGTGCAGGATATCAGCGCCGGGGGGATCTTTATCGAAACGCGGTTGCACTTTGTGCTCGGTCAATCCCTTGCCATTACCCTGCCGATGCCGGGACATCAACACTATATCCAGGTTTCAGGGCAGGTGGTCCGGATCTCCTCCAGCGGCATCGGCGTGAAGTTCGCCCATCCCATTCAGGAATTATTGGGGGCGCCGGCGCTTCCGGATTTTGACTGATGATGATGCCTGCCAGGTTCCCCTCCCCATGAAGTGGATAGAAGCAAAGGTGCTGTTCTGGTTTCATGACCGCTCGCTGGCAACCGAGCTCATTGCCGATGCCTTCTCGGAGATCGGAATCCAGGGCGTTGCCATCGAAGGACCGGATGGGCCGCCGCCTGAGGGCTGGGCGCCGGAGGTCCAGGTTCCCACCTCGCAGGATGCGGTTATCGGCTATCTACCTGAAAATGCCGCCGTGGGTCGGGTGTGCCAGGACCTTGAGATCCGACTGTCAGCCCTGGGGGCCTCAAACGGAATCACGACCCGGGTGGAATACCGTGATTTGGATGAAGAGGACTGGGCGGAGTCCTGGAAGGCCTTCTTCTGGCCCGTCAAAATCAGCCGTCGGATCGTCGTCAAACCCACCTGGCGTTCCTATTCCGCACAACCCGGCGAGCTGGTCCTGGAGATCGATCCGGGCATGGCCTTCGGCACCGGCACTCATCCCACCACCTCTCTATGCGTGCGCCTCATCGAAGCCAACCTGAAACCGGGAGACAGCCTTCTCGATATTGGTACGGGGTCCGGGATACTTGTCATCGCTGCGGGAAAACTGGGGGCCGAGCGGGCCCTGGGAATTGACAATGATACGGTGGCGGTGACGGTGGCCAACGAAAACATCGCGCGAAACCACCTGGACGCCGCCCGTTTCCGTGCGGTTGCAGGCGATCTGGCCGACGGTCTGTCCCAACGGTTCCGCATGGTGGTGGCGAACATCCTCTCGGAGGTGATCCTCATCCTTCTGGACCATGTGGCCCGGGTGATGATGCCGGGGGGGCTTTTTATCTGCTCGGGGATTATCGAAAAGAACCGGCGGCTCGTGGCGGACAAGATGCACCACCTGGGCTTCGAAATCGTCGAGGAAGCAGCCGAGGAGGGATGGGTCGCCATAGCCGGACGGCTGAAGGCCTGAAGGGTCTCATTTGACCAGATGCACCACCTGGGAGGCCGGGACCAGTGCCACCTTTCCCTTGATTTCCGGGAGCATGGCCCGAATTTCCCGGTAGGTCGCCGGATGGGGGTGGCCGATGCCCACGGCTTGTCCCCTTTCCTGCGCAATCCGCAACAGTTCCTCTATCTGGCGCCGAATGGCGTCAGGTTTCAGCACATTATCCAAAAAGACGTTTCGTTCCGCAAAGGGAATTCGCAGCAGCCGAGCCGATGGCCGGCACAGGGAGGCCGGCGTGGTGCGGCTGTCGATGAAGAAGAGCCCCTTCTCCTTCAGAACGGAAAAAATCTGGTACAGCTGACTGGACACCTGTGTCATGCGCGATCCCATATGATTGTTCACGCCCTTGATGCCGGGGACCCATCGCAGGTCCGCCCGAAGCTGCGAGATCAATTCATCCGGACTCATGGAGGTCAGAAGCGCCCCGGGTCCGGGATTGATGCTTGGATATTCGATCGGCTCCATGGGCAGATGGAGCATGACCTCAAGCCCCTTTTTTTCTGCCGCCAGGGCCAGTTCCTTTCCGTGGGGGCTGAAGGGGAGAACCGCATAGGTGATGGTCGCGTCCAAGGCGATAAACTCCCTGCCGACCTTTTGGTCGTATCCCATATCGTCAATGATAAGGGCGACCTTTGGCCGCTTATGAGGGGGCGGCGGCGGCGGCAGAGGGATGGTGGACGGCGTCCGGCTCGCTTTTTCCTTGGGGAAGATTTCGTACCTGAGCGTCGGGGCCACCGGTACCGGCCGTTTTACCACCTCGGATATGGGGATCCGGCGGGGAATCCACAGACGCAGGAGAACGCCAACAAGAAAAACGATCAGAACGAGAAGTACCAGCGCCAGGATCATGCGCGGGAGGGGAGAAGGAGAGGCACCCCTCCGTGTCGAACGGGGGGGTGCCTTTTTTGCCGGTCTCTTTGTGCCTTTTTTTTTTGCCATCAAGTACAGCTTCTGTTGTCTCTAAACCGCTCTACCCAATCCAATAATGCTGCAACCCTGCCTACTCAACCGACTCCCTTGAAAATATCGTAACTCACGAGAATCTCGAGCGCCCGCATGACCTGCTGGTCGTCCTGGGGGGAATCGAGCCGCAGGGGACCGAACTTTTTAGCGGGCTTCTCCGGGGAGGCCTCGGTTTTCTTCTTTTCCGGTTTCTGCGGGGCGTTATGTTCCGGAACCACCTTTTTTCCCTGTGTCATGGATTCGGGTGCCAGATGGTTTTTAAGATCCTTCTCCTTGATGGTCATCCCTTGCGAGGATGAGGAGGTATCCTTTGGATTCAGAATCTTCTGCCGTACCACGATATCCGGCGTGATCCCTTTCGCCTGGATGCACCGGCCATTGGGGGTGTAGTAGCGGGCGATGGTTAACTTCAGTCCATAGCCGTTGGGCAGTCTTTCAACGGTCTGAACCGAGCCCTTTCCAAAGGAGGTGGTCCCCAGAATCAACGCCCGTTTCTGGTCCTGAAGGGCGCCGGCGACAATTTCCGAGGCGCTGGCACTGCCGCCGTTGACGAGCACCACCATGGGGAAATCCCTCTTCACCTTGTTGGGGTGGGCCATGAATTCCTTGACGGTGCGGGCCCTGCCCTTGATGGAAACGATGATCCCCTTGTTCAGAAAAACATCGGCCACCTTCACCGCCTGATCCAGAAGCCCACCGGGGTTGTAACGCAGATCCAGCACCAGACCCCTGAGGGGGACTTTACCCGATTGAAGGTGATTGAGCGCCGTCTTGAGCTCCTGGGCGGTCTTTTGCCTGAAACTGGTGATCCAGATGTATCCATACCCTGGCTTGAGCACCCTGTAGTGCACGCTGTCGATGGGGATGATGGCACGGATAAGATTGAACTCCAGAGGTTTCGATACACCTTCCCGAACGATGGTCAGGTGCACGTGGGTCCCCTTTTCGCCCCGCATTTTTTTCACGGCCTGCCACAGCATCATGCCCTGGGTCGATTCGCCATTCACCTTGATGATGTGATCGCCGGCGTGGATTCCGGCCTCATAGGCGGGGGTTCCCTCAATGGGGGAAATGACGGTGAGGACGCCCTTTTGCATGGTGATTTCAATGCCGATGCCGCCGAATTCCCCCTCGGTGTCCACTTGGAGTTCTTCGAACGCCTCGGGCGGCAAAAAGGCGGAATGGGGGTCGAGGCTCTGCACCATGCCTTGAATTGCCTTGTCGATCAGCTTCGAGTTGTCGACCTTATCCACGTATTCCTTGTCGATAAAGTCCAAGACATTGGTGAAGGTTTTCAGTTTTTTGTAAGTGGCTTCGTTATCCGCCGCGACATTCGCGTGGAATCCGGTCCCAATGGTCCAGAGGATGACGGCCACCACCATCACCCCCCACAGTTTAGTGCGTCGCTCTTTTATCATAATTGTTTCGACTCCTTTTTCCCAGCCATGTCAGCGGATCAACAGGTCTCCCATGATGCCTGATTTCGAAATGCAGCTCCGGGCCCTGGAAAGAGCCGGTGTCTCCCACCGTGCCGATGACTTCGCCGGACGCCACCGACTCCCCCTTTTTCTTGAAAAGCTCCTGAGCGTGAGCATACACGGTGCAGTAATGATCCCCATGGTCGATGATGATCATATTCCCATAGCCTTTGAACCAACCGGCGAATATCGTTTTCCCCCTGTCCACGGCTCTGATGGGCTCTCCCCTGTCCGCAGCGATATCGATGCCGCTTCTGAAACCGGTCACATGGAGTCGGGCGGAGGTGTAAGGCCCATAAAAAGAAATAATTGTACCCCTGACGGGCAGGTTTAGCAACCCCTTTAATGCCTTAAAGTCAGAGGGGGGTGCTTCGGTGTTGGGCGTCGAGGTGTCGGTGGCAATCTCTCTGTTCAGGGCCTCGGCCGCCCTTTTCAGGGCCGCGATGGCGGCCAGGGCAAGGGATTTCTTTGTTTTGATGTCAAATAACAATTGGTTACGTTCATCACGCTGACGGGTCAAGGCCGCTTTTTGCTTCGCAAGCGCCAGGCTCTGGGGGCGGAGCGCCTCCCGCTGCGCGGTGAGATGGGCCTTGAGCGCGGCCAGGTCCGCCTGCTTGACCGTAAGGGTATGCCACACCCTCGCATCATAGGCCGATAATCGTTCAAGACGCTCTTTCCTGATCAGAAAATCGAAAAAGGAACCGGCCGAGGCGATCAGAGGCAGGGTCCCCAGGCGATTGAGCTTGTAAACGGCCACCAGACGGCTGGCGGCGTATGTTCGCAGATCCGCCACCTGCCTTTCCAACGCCGTTTCCGCAGCTTCCTTCTTTACAATCTGGGCGGTCAGGCCATCCACCTTCTGGGTGAGAACGGCGGCCTTCTGTTCGATGACATTCAGGCTGGCGTCGATTTTGTTCAGGGAGTCCATGAGGTTGCTTTCCTGCTGCGTATAGGCGCCTGCCTCCCCCTGCCGCTCTTTCAGGCGTTCCTTTACTTGACGCAGTTGGGCGACGGGGGAGCCGAATGTCAGGGGTGCCGCGGCCGCCTCCTCGGTTACCAACTTAACGTAACGCCTGTCGACAAAGCCTGTTTCGCCCTCATACGAGACTTTCCACCACTGCCCGGAGGCGTCGATGACCCGAAGTCGGTCCTTCCGATGCAGCAGGACGACGGAGCGGGTGGATAAATCGGGCCCTGCGCGCAGATGCAGTCGCGCAGCGGTCACCTGCGCCAGGCAATCGGTGCACGTCCCGGCCGCTAGGGCCGGTCTGGCCCATAGGTGCAGGACGATGGTTCCGATCGCTAGGATTTCAAGAACTGTCTTATTGAGAGATAGCATCCGATCCAGCCCACGAGCATGCTACAGGCGACAATTTCCAGGAGCGTGATCAAGGGAAAAAACCGAAGATGGAAAAAAATCCCCGAGAGGCCCTGGTGAATGTTTCCGACCGCCATGGAAAAGAGGATGGCCAGGAGGCACAGGCCCGCGGCGGCGCCCACCAGTCCCTGGATCATGGCCTCGATGAAAAAGGGCGTTTTGATGAACCGGTCGGTTGCGCCCACCAGACGCATGATCTCTATTTCCTCGCCCCTGGAATAGAGCAGCAGCCGAATTGTATTGGCCACAATGAACACGGTCGCCAGGAGAAAGAGCAGCCCCAGAGCGATGCCGGCCAGGCGAAACAATTGTAAAAAATAAAGGGCTTTGCCAAGCCATTGCTGACCGTATTCCACCGAATCGACGTTCGGTAGCGCCTGGATTTTGGCCGCAAGGCGCGCCATATCCTGGTCGCTTTGGGTAACCGCCACGAGGCGGATCTCAAACGCCTCCGGAAGGGGATTTTCCTTAAGCCCCGCTATCAGGGAGGCCTGGTGCTTCAGCTCCTGTTTCAGCTCCTCCAGCGCCTCCTGTTTGGAGATGAAGCGTACCTGGGAGACCCCATAGAGGCCAAGCAGCCGCTGTTCCGTATTCTTTCGATCGGCCGCACCGGTCTCGGGCTTGAGATAAACCATCATCCGGACGCCCTTTTCCCAGGAATGGACAACGTCCTGGGCGTTGATCAAAAATAGACCGAAGGCACTGACGATCAGCACCGCCAGGGCGATGGTGACCATGGTGAGGGCATTTAACAGCCGGTTTCTTGAGAGGTCCTGCAGGGCGCGTTTGATTAGCAGCATCATGGGTAACCGTCCGTTTCCGCCTATTGCTGGAGGCGGACGCCTGCTTTGAGTTGAACGATGCGCTGTCCTGGCATGTTCAGCAGCGTCGGGTCGTGGGTGGCCACCATCACGGTGCCGCCCCGGAGATGGAATTTTTTCAGGAGATTAAAGATGATTTCCGCGGAGGCCGCATCCAGGTTGCCCGTGGGCTCGTCTGCCAGGAGGATTTTCGGGTTGCCCACAACGGCCCTGGCCACGGCCACCCGCTGCTGCTCCCCGCCCGAGAGGCTGGGAGGGAAACTGCCACGCCGATCCTCCATGCCCACCGAGCGAAGCGCATAGTTGACCCTTTTGGTAATGGTCCTGCGTTCGGTACCCAAAGCCTCCAGCACGAGAGCGACGTTTTCGAACACGGTCCTGGTGGCGATGAGCTTATAATCCTGAAAAATAATGCCGAACTTGCGACGCAGGTGGGCAATTCGCCCTCTGGAGATCCGGGCCAGGTTCATCCCGTCCACCAGCACCTGGCCTTCGGACACCGGTTCTCCCAGATAAAGGAGCTTGAGCAGTGTTGTTTTACCCGCGCCGCTGGGGCCGTTGACGAAGATGAAATCGTTTTTGTAGATATCCAGGTTGATATCCACCAGGGCTTTTTTTGCCCCGTAAGTCTTATGCACGTGAAACATCTGGATGATCAGATCTTGTTGCTTGCCCGTCATGGTTCGCCCGTCCCATTGCGGTGGCCGGCTTGCGGCGTTTCCGTTGCGATGGATGTCAAGCTGTTGTAACGGTTTGGGGTCGTTTTGGCAAGAAGGGTTTTATTGACCTTCCCGGGCTTTGTTGATACACATCCCCTCTGAGCACAGGGAGTGCCCTTATCGGTTTTCCCTGCTCCGAGCCTCCACTGAAACCCAAAGAGTGGCTTCTTCCATTTCGGTGGAGGCTTTTTATTGACGCCGCCGCGAGAAGGGAGACACAACCGCATGCCTACTGAAGGGGAAACGGCCGAAATGAAACGGGAGCTGATTGCGTTGCTTTGCAGAAAATCGTTCAAATACAGCGAGGAGCCGACATTCAAGCTGGTTTCCGGCGCCATGAGCCGGTTTTATGTAAACTGCAAGCCAACGGCCATGGATCCACGGGGGATGTATCTGATCGGCAACCTCGTGTTTGACGCCATCCGGGATCTGTCTGTGGCGGGAGTCGGGGGGCTCACCTTCGGGGCTGATCCCGTGGCCATGTCCACGGCCTTCGTATCGGGTCTCAAAGGCAAACCGGTAAAGGCCTTTTCAATCCGAAAGGCCATCAAAGACCATGGCATTGCCCGATGGATCGAGGGGGATCTTACGACCGGTGAGGCCGTGGTGGTGATCGATGATGTCGCCACCACCGGCGGGTCCACCATTCAGGCCGTCGAGAGGGCCCGTTCAGAGGGGCTTGAGGTGCTACGCGTGGTGGTGCTTGTGGACCGCCAGGAGGGCGGACTGGCCAACATCCGTGACCATGTGCCGGATGTCAGGGCCGTTGTCACCCGGGATGAGCTCATCGCGCAATGGAAGCGCCTGCCTTGATCATCGTTTTCAATACGGCTGTTGGTGCCTCATCATCGTTGTCGTAATCGAAGGGCAAATCAAATTCATACGGTATGGCGAAGAATCTCTGATGGGAGCTGCGACTACGATTACGACAACGAAAAGGGCAAGGGCAAGGGCAGAGGCGAAAGCATGGATCAACCGGGAATGTAGGTAGCCGCCGCCGTGTCGGACTCCCACGCCGTTACCCGGGAGACACGGATACCGGGTGACTCGATTTTTTTCTGGAGCCTTTGGGCGATGATGCGGGCGATATTCTCGGAGGATGGGTTTTTGTCCTTGAATGCGCCCAAATCGTTTAGAAACTTATGGTCCAGGTCGTCCATGATCTCCTGCACATTGTCCTTGATGATGCAAAAATCCATCAGGACACCGGCATCGTTCAGGGCTTGGCCGGAGAGATATACCTCCACCTTCCAGTTGTGGCCATGAAGGGCCTCACACTTTTTCGCCACCATCCGCAACTGATGGGCCGCCGCAAAATGGGTCACCACTTTCAGCTCGTACATAATCGCAATCTTCCCTAAAGGGCGGCTCTCGACGCATTGCCCTTGAGCATGGTTTTAAGCTTGTTGGTGAATTTGTTCTCTTCCAGGGAGGCAAACTGCCTGAGCAGTTCCTCCTGCTTTTTCGACAGATGGGTGGGGGTTTTGATCTCGACTTGAATCAACTGGTCTCCGCGGCCCCTGTGACGAAGGGAGGGGATGCCCCGTCCCATGAGGCGGAATATTTCCCCGGGCTGGGTACCCTTGGGAATTTCGAAGTCGATTTCCCCTTCCAGGGTGGGGACCTTGATGTGAGCGCCGAGGGTTGCCTGGATAAAGGAGATTGGAACCGAGCAGAGAACATCCGTATTGTTTCGTTTGAAAAACTCATGGGGCTCAACGTGAATGAAGACGTACAGATCCCCAGGCGGGCCGTTGAAGCTGCCGCCTTCCCCCTCGCCGGTGAGTCGGAGCCTGGAGCCGTTGTCCACCCCACCGGGGATTTTGACCTGTACCTTTTTCCTGGCTATCACCTGGCCCTGGCCCCTGCACTGATGGCAGGGATGCTTGATGGATTGCCCCGCCCCATGGCAGACGGGGCAGGAGGTTCTCACCGTAAAGAAGCCCTGGCTTCGGGATACCTGCCCGGAGCCGCCGCAGGTAAGGCAGGTTTCAGGCTGTGTGCCGGGCTCGCATCCGTTTCCCTGACAGGTGGGGCACGTTTGGCGCTTCTCTACATCGATTTCCGTTTCCGTGCCAAAGGCGGCCTTCATGAAATCCAGGGTGAGGTCATAGCGAAGGTCCGCCCCCCGCCTCGCCCGGCTTTGGGATCGCCGGCCGGATCCAAAGCCGAAAAAATCTTCAAAAATGTCACCGAAGCTCGAAAAGATATCTTCGAATCCACCGAAACCCGAAAAGCCGGAACCCTCCAGACCCTGATGACCATACTGGTCATAGATGCGTCGCTTTTGGTTATCCCGAAGCACATCGTACGCCTCGGCCGCCTCTTTGAATTTTTCTTCGGCCGATTTGTCCCCGGGGTTTCTGTCCGGGTGAAACTCCATGGCCTTTTTCCGATAGGCGGCCTTGATGGCGCTGTCGGCAGCGTTTCGGTCCAACCCAAGAATTTCGTAATAATCCCTCTTGCTAGTCATTGAATACCTTGATCATATGCTTTCTCGCGGATCCAGTCTATGGCGCCGTTTCAACCGGCCAGGGCTGAGACAGGGCCTTCCCCACGCGCTATTTCCTTAACGGCAACGGAGCTAAGGCGTGGGCCAATTATCTTCATTCCTCATTAAAAACTATATTAATACTGGTATGGGAGTTGTCAACGCAGTCCGATGAGAGGACGGCTGCAGTTGCACCGTCCGTCCGTTAAAAGGCAAAGGGCCGCTTGAGGACCGTGTCTTTCTGCCATCGCAGATCATCCCGCTCCGGGTAATCGATACTGTAATGCAACCCCCGGCTCTCCTCCCGATACCGGGCGCACTTGATGATCAACTCCGCCACCGTGGCAATGTTTCTCAGTTCGATAAGCTCGGCATCAACCTTGAAGCCCCAGTAATAGGCTCGAATTTCCTTTTGTATGATTTCAATGCGGTGCATTGCCCGCTCGAGGCGCCGGTTGGACCTCACAATCCCCACGTAATTCCACATAAACCGCCTGATTTCATCCCAGTTGTGGGATACCATGATAAGCTCGTCGCTGTCCGTGGTGCCCACCGGATCCCATTCCGGCGCTGACGGCAGCGCCTTCGACCTGGCGCTGGCCAGTTCCTGTTCCGCCTGTTCGGCAGCCTCATGGGCATACACCAGCGCTTCGACCAGCGAGTTGCTGGCCAGGCGGTTGGCGCCGTGTAAACCGGTGCAGGCGTTCTCCCCCACCGCATAGAGCCCCTGAATATCTGTTTTTCCGGTCAGATCCGTCACCACCCCGCCGCACATGTAGTGGGCGGCGGGCACCACGGGGATCGGCTCCTGGCACATGTCCACGCCGAATTTAAGGCAGTTTTCAAGCAGGTTGGGAAAGCGGCTGCGGATAAACTCGGGCTTCTTGTGGGAGATGTCGAGGAACACCGAGTCATCTCCGCTCTTCTTGAGTTCCGCGTCGATGGCCCGGGCGACCACATCCCGGCAGGCCAGATCCTTTTTCGGATCGTATTTCTCCATGAAGGCATGGCCGGCGGCGTCAATGAGAACCCCCCCCTCTCCCCGGACAGCTTCGGAGATGAGGAAATTCTTGGCATCCGGATGGTACAGGCAGGTGGGGTGAAATTGCACGAATTCCAGGTTGGCCACCGTTGCCCCGGCCCGATATCCCATGGCGATCCCATCCCCTGTGGCCACGTCCGGGTTACTGGTGTACAGATAGACTTTTCCGGCCCCGCCGGCTGCCAGGAGCGTGATAGCGGCGTTGAAGGTGAGGACCTCCCTTGAATCCCGATTCAACACATAGGCACCGCAGCAGACATCCTCATGGGAGGTGGTGATGGAGCCCCTCCGGATGCGGGTGGAACAGGTGATCAAATCGATGGCGACGTGGTTTTCGAACAGGGTGATGTTGGGGTGTTTCCGAGCCTCGTCAATCAGGACCCGCTGAATTTCCCTTCCGGTCATATCCTGCGCATGAACGATTCGATGCATGGAGTGGCCCCCCTCCATGCCGAGGTCCAGCGCATCGGGGCTGTTGGCGTCCTTGGCGCGGTTGAACCGAGCCCCCATGCCGATCAGTTCCCGGATCCGGTCCGGTCCGTGTGTCACCACCAGTTCGGCCGTTTGGGGATGGGTGAGACCATCACCGGCCGCAAGGGTGTCCTGAATATGAAGCTCAAAGGAGTCCAGGGCATCGAACACCGAGGCCACGCCTCCCTGGGCTTGGTTGGTATTGCTGTCCGTCATCCCTCTCTTGGTGACAACTGAAACGGTGCCGAGTTTGGCGACCTTCAAGGCGAAACTCAGGCCCGCTACACCGCTGCCGATAACAAGAAAATCGGTATTATAAATCATACGCCCGTATTCTGACTCCACCTTCTCAAAATTTTGAATTGCCGTCTGCCCATGCCCCTTTTCCCCCCCCTCCTTCAGGGCTGGCGTTTAGATTCTTGCCGATTGGAGTATTGAAAGCCTCACCGCAGCGATGGTTTCCGTCGTTGCGGTTTGGTGCTGTACCCGAAGATATATCCCAGGAGCAGCATGCCCCCGCCTGCCAGGAACCACCAGATTCGCTTGTCATTGTAAAGCATGTTCAATTCGCTTTCAATCTTCTCGGCTTTCGCCTTGGTTTGATCGAGCGCTTCGGCGGTGGACTTATACTTGGTCTTCAAGGCGATAAAGTGAGTGGAATCCTTCCTCAGGGTGTCGTAGTCGCTTTTCAGCTTTTCCGCGGTGTTGCGGGTGGTTGCCAGTTCGGTCTCAAGGGCTCCCGCCTTTTCCTGAAGGCTCTTGTTGTCGTTGGCGAGACGGGTGTTTCGCGCCGCTATGCGTTGAAATTTCTGCTGGAGCTGAGCCAGCTTGAGCGCGGCTGGCAGATCCTTTTGGAGGTATCGGGTGAGCACCCAGCCCTGCTTGCCGCTGCTGGTTTGAATCTGGGTCCAATCATCGCTTGTCGTCAATGTTGCCAATTGGGTCCCGGTCCGGAGCAGGGCGATGATTTTGTATTGGGCCCCAGGACCGGATCTGAGAGTTATTTCGTTCATATCGGACACATAAACAGTATCTGCCAGCGCGGAAAAGGTAAACACAAGTAAAAATGCGGTGGCTCCCACAAGGTATTTGAACCGTTTCATTTGTAAACACTCCATGAGCATGCCCCGATGGGTTGGTTTGCGTCTCTTGACTAATGGCTCGAATGGCATGATAATACCGCCTGTCGAGCGACGACTCCCTATTTGTGTTGAAAATTACTGATCTGTCAACTATTTCTTGTCCTGATGTTTGGGATAAAATCTTGGTTCAAGGATTTTTCATGATCGTTTTCGACCTGCAATGCCCCGAAGGGCATACCTTCGAGGGCTGGTTTGATGACAGCCTGGATTTTGAAAAGCAACTGAAAAGCGACCTGCTGACTTGCCCGGTCTGTGAAAGCACCGGTATCTCCAAATTACCCTCCGCCTTCGCCATCGGAACCGCTGCCTCCCCGCACCAAGCCTCCCAGGCGTTGCCCGCGGAGGCGCTGGCCGCCATCGGTAAAAAAATGTGCGAATTTGTGGAAAATAATTTTGACAACGTAGGCGCCGATTTTGCCACGGAAGCATTGAAGATGCGGTACGGCGTCAGCAAACAACGGAATATCCGTGGTTACAGCACCGAAAAGGAAGAGAAAATGTTGAAGGACGAGGGGATTGACTTTTTGAAGATCCCCATCATCGAGCCCGATCCTTCCGAATAGACCGGACCGGCTACTGATAATCAATCCATCGGCACCGGCTGCTCGACATTCAGAACACGATCGATGTCCAAGAGGATCTTGACGCCCTCGCCCGTCTTAGCCATGCCCAAAATGGCATCGGTATTGAGCCTGTTGCCAAAAGTCGGCGGCTCTTCCACATTTTCCTCCTTGATATTCAGCACTTCCGAAACGGAATCGACAAGGCTTCCCATCAAGTACCTTCAGGATGCTGATGCCATACTCCTCATCAGCCAGTGAAAAGGTCAAATATTTTCCACCGTGACCGTCGGTGCCCTTTGTATCGGCAGATGGGACCTGCCCCTGTTCCATGGGTTTCCCTGCCCCCTCGTTGCTTTCAATAAAGTGGATCCTCGTCTGCGCGGAACACCCTGCGGTCTGTTCGAAACCCCTGGATCAGCTCTGTAATTTTACAACAGGCTCTTAACAACAAGCCGCATGGATGTCAACAGAAAGAGTCCTCTGCGGCAGAGCTTCCGCATAGGTCCATACCGCCGCGCAGCGCGGTGTGCGTGCACGTACACGAGCACGTGTACATTCACGTGCTCGGCAGGGCTTCTGTCCCCCATAACAATGAAAAGGGGGATGAGAACCTCTCATCCCCCTCTTATATTGGTAGGCGGTACTGGGATTGAACCAGTGACTTCTACCGTGTGAAGGTAGCACTCTCCCGCTGAGTTAACCGCCCGTCGTGTCCATTATCCACCAGTGATTTTAGCGCTTTTCCGACCCTGAAAAACGGCAGCTTTTTCGATGCCACCGCTATTTTTTCCCCGGATTTGGGGTTTCGTCCCTCGTAGGAGGCATATTGCTTGACCGAGAAACTTCCAAATCCCCTTATTTCTACTCGGTCCTCCTCCCTGAGTGCCTGCGAAATCGTGTCGAAAAGATGCTGAACCATCATTTCTGCATCTTTTCGATTCAAAGAACTCTCTTCTTTCAGCGCTTCAACCAGTTCCGACCTGTTCATCCAAGTTCCTCTATTCGCTGAAGTCTTCCAGGTGCGTGATTTGCTGTTTTTCCTCAGTCCGAAAGTGAGCCATCCGATTCCATTTTCCCCAAGCGGTTCCTATATAGGGGGCCGCAGGATGGGAAGTCAAGATTTTTTTTCCCGAACTGCCCGTCATTCGGCTGCCTCCGGATTGGAACGTGGCTCGCCCTGCCCGCTCTCCGGTTCTCCTGTTCCCGTGGATTCGATCTCCCGGACAGTGGGCAGTTCCCCCAGATCCCTCAGATCGAAGACCTCCAGAAAGTGTTTGGTGGTGGCGTATATCAGCGGCCTGCCGGGAATCTCCTTTCGGCCGAGAACGCGGATCAACCGTTTTTCCATCAGCATCCGCAGGACGCCTCCGGAATCGACCCCGCGCAGATGTTCGATATCCGACCGGATGATCGGCTGTTTATAGGCGATGATGGCCAGGGTTTCGAGGGCCGGCTGGCTGAGGCGCACCGGCGACGGCTTCAGCAGACGCTTGATCCACTCGTGGTAGGCCGGGCGCGTGCGGAGCTGAAATCCTCCGGCCACCTCGTCCAGGTAAAAGGCACCTTTTCGTGTATCGTATTCCTCTGAAAGGGTCCGAAGCACCTCCCGGATGGGCTTTCCCTCCGCAAGGTCCAATACCTGCCGCAGCTGATCTATGGTCAGGGGGGAATCGGCAACGAAGAGGAGGCTTTCAACTATGTTTTTAAGATCTTCCATCCTCTCTGGTTCCCATCGGCGCAATCACCCAATCGATCCGATTAACTCCGCCACCCAATCATTGATAAAACAGACGGATAATTCCGCTCTGGACATGCTGGGCGATGCTGATCAGGGACAGCTTCGCCATTTCGAGTATCGCCAGGAAGGTAATGATCACCTCCTGTTTCCCTGACGGGTCCGGGAGCAGCTCATCGAGGCTGATGGTGCTTTTCCTCTCCAGGATGTCCACTAGCTGGGAGATCCTGTCCTTGATGGAGAGCGTATCCTCCGTGAGATCGACCCGGTGGCTCTTCGGGGTTCGTTCCAGAATTTTTTGAAATGCATCAATCAGTTCAATGAGACCCACCTTTATCATTTCCCCGCCGGGATCGGGCTTCGGCCGTTCGGGGGTCTGCGGCCGGGTAAAGATGTGCTGGCCCAGAAGGCTGCGATCGGCCAGGGATTCGGCGGCGGTTTTCATCTGGAGAAATGCCACCAGCGGTCTTGCGATTTCCATCCGGGGATCCTCCTCCTCCGTCTCCCCGTCATGGACGGGCAGGAGCATCCTGGATTTGATCTGGGCGAGGGTCGCCGCCATGACGATGAAATCCCCCGCCAGATCGATGTTGAGGGACTTCATCAGATCGATATAGGCCAGGAACTGGTCCGTGATCAGGGCGATGGGAATGTCATAGATATCCACCTCATTTTTCTTTATGAGGTGGATCAGCAGATCCATGGGGCCTTCGAAGACCTGTTCGAGTCGGACCTCGTAGGCCGCATGTGCCGAAGCATCCGGGTCTTTCTGGCTGTTGAAATCGATGGCCATCGGATATTTCCACGTGCGTGGATGGATTCCCCTTGACTTTCCCGCTTCTGATCTCGAGAACCCTATAGGTTCAGCGCGGCACGGACCGCCTCCATGGTATGTCGTGCCTCTGTACGGGCCCTTTCGTCACCCGCCGCTATGATCTGTTCGACCCGACCCGGGTGCGATTCATAGTATGCGCGCTTGTCCCGAATCGGCTCAAGGGCCCGGATCAGGTTTTCCGCCATGATCTTCTTGCAGTCCACGCACCCGATTTCAGCGCTACGGCATTCGGTGCCGATTCTCCTGACGGTTTCCAGGTCACTGAACTGTTTGTGGAATTCGTAGACATTGCAGATGTCCGGATTCCCCGGATCCTTTCGGCGCATGCGCTGGGGATCCGTGATCATCTCCGAGACCCGGTGGCGGATCTGGTCCGGACTGTCGGCCAGATAGATGGCGTTGTCATAGCTCTTGCTCATTTTCCGGCGGTCGATTCCCAGGATCTTGGGGGTTTCCGTAAGCAGGGCGTCGGGCTCCGGAAAGGTATCCCCATAGAGATAGTTGAACCGCCGGGCGATTTCCCGGGTGATCTCCACATGGGGGACCTGATCGATGCCTACGGGTACGGCATTGGCCTTGTACATGATGATATCGGCTGCCTGGAGCACTGGATATCCCAAAAAGCCGAAAGTGGACAGGTCCTTGTTGTTCAACTGCTGGATCTGGTCCTTGTAGGTGGGGTTTCTTTCGAGCCAGGGCACCGGAGTCAACATCGTCAGGATCAGGAACAGCTCCGCATGCTCCTTGATGTGGGATTGAACGAAAAAAATGCTCTTCTCGGGATCCAGCCCCGCGCTCAACCAATCGAGAATCATGTTGCCCACGTTGTCCTTGATCCCCCGGGGGGTTTCGTAGTCGCTCGTCAGGGCGTGCCAGTCCGCCACAAAAAAGAAACACTCATTCTGTTCTTGAAGGGCGATCCAATTGTTCAACGCACCGAGCAAATTTCCAAGATGAAGGGGGCCCGTGGGCCGCATCCCGCTCAAGATTCTCCTTTTTGGGGGCATGGTCGATCTCCTGATTCCCGGGTCGCGGGAAAATTGATGTTGAAACGGAATAAGCACGGCCCTAAATAAACCATAACGTCCCGGGGATCAAGCCGAAGTTCTTCGTTTCCCCTCCGTCCGGCGGGTGGACCCGGAAAGGCGCGCCTTGGCGAATGCCAACTCATCCTTTCTGGATTTGAGGCGACCGTCCAGCTTGGCGTCGAGCACCAGTTGAAGAACCTCCTTGAAGATAGGGCCGGGCTTGTATCCCATCGCCAGAAGATCCTTACCGCCGATGGCGGGTCGAATATTTCTCAGGCGGGTGAAATAGTTTGAGATGGCCCGCTTGATGCGTTCCTGGCGCGTAGCGGCCATCATGAACAGGATCAGCTCGTTGCTGAAGTTGGTCAACCGGCGGTGCAGGGTGCTGTTTTTGACCGGCAGCTTGCGTTCCAGGGAGAGCAGGGCCTTATCCGCCTCGAAGCGGCCCTCGGTGATGAGCGTCTGATGCTTTTGAGACAGTTCGAAGCGGCAGACGATATCCTGGGCCGTTTGGCGGTCGCAGCGACGGATCAGCGCGAAAAAATACACGAGCCACTTCATCAGTGGCTCTTCGATGTACAGCAGGTCATACCAGGCCACCACCTTCTTGACCGAGTCGAGAAGGGCGATGAGATCCTTGTTCAGTTGGATCGACGGATGGATGACACCGAGCAGGTTGTAATCATGGAGGCGCACCATAGCCCGAGTCGGGTTTTCCTCCTCGAGGATCAGGCGCAGCTCGGAGAAAACCCGACGGCCACTGAGCCGTTTGAAGAAATCCATCTTGACGGCGTTTTCAATCAGGCCGGCGGTGAGCTTGCCGATACTGAAA
>Ga0307440_1000236_pt1 | contig 26618 bp, 30 predicted proteins | sample SalMarWE160410MG_FD_202150 | JGI IMG/M metagenome (GOLD analysis project Ga0307440, IMG submission 202150) | Salt marsh sediment microbial communities from the Plum Island Ecosystem LTER, Massachusetts, United States - WE1604-10 | ecosystem: Environmental > Aquatic > Marine > Intertidal zone >...
ATGTACCTATTGTGATCGTTTTGAGTTGTAATGTTCATACCTCATACAGGTTTTTTGGTCCTGATTAGTTTAAGAGATAAACTTTATTAATATTTTATGTTTATAAAATAAACAGAGAAAAGCCATGGATGACATAGACAAAAAAATGGTGGCTATGCTTCAAGCAAACGGACGAGTAACCTTGCAGGATATGGCTGCAAATATTGGTTTAACAAGCATGGGTACCAAGAAAAGACTTGAAAAGCTCTTAAAAAAGGGAGTAATAAAAGTCTCTGCGTTAATTAACCCCAGTGCACTCGGACTCCATCCAGCAATTGTGATGCTAGAAATGGACAGCGCTGAAGCAATGCAGAATCTCTTGGAACGATTTGAAGAGTGCCCCAGGGTAATACAGATTTTCAAAACCATGGGAGGTTATAACTTGATAGCTTTGGTAATTGCTGAGACGCGAGAGACTCTTGAAAGCATATCTATGGAGAAATGTTCCCTCAGATGCAGTAAAGGAATAAGACGTTCGGAATTCTACCCCATAAGCGAAACTTATTTTTCACCTTTTCTGCAAGTACGGGAAAGCCTTGCCCAGCAAGAAAAGAGGTCAGCTCCATGCAAGATTGATTGTGACCCATGTGATCGATATGAAAACAAAAAATGCGTTGGTTGCCCAACTACCACGCGTTATCGGGGAAGTTTGTAGCTGAGTTAGATTTGGCGATTAAAAAAGGCATCTTAGTAGAAAATGCATCTTTGTTAAATAATGCATAAATGTCTTTTCGATTAGTTTGTCTGCTATCACTAAACATTATTTATTGAGTCTTCTAACTTTAGTGACTGTGTCGTTACAGTCACACACTTATTTATGCTCAAATAAAGATAACCAAATAGAAACTTTTCTAAAGAGAATTTTATGAAATTCTTTTAAAAAGTAAAAATAGAGTTGAAAAAGGAGCCGAAATGGTTCCTGAAGAATAAAATGTTAAGGTGAAAATGAATGGCAAAAATAATTGATATTGCTGTTGCGGCTGGAGGCTTTAAAACATTTGTCGCGGCAGTACAAAAAGCAGGATTAGTTGAAACATTAGAAGGCAAAGGACCGTTCACAATTTTTGCGCCAGATGATCGCGCTTTTTCTTTGCTACCCGAAGGCTCAGTTGATGAACTGATGAATAATATTCCAAAACTCAAGGCAGTTCTGATGTTCCACATTGTTGCTGGAAAGTATACAGTTGCTGAAATAGGTCAAATGAAGAGCTACAAAACATTGCAAGGTCAAGATCTCAAGATTGATGGAAGCAAATGGCATCTTCATATGAACCCGGTAATCAACAATGATGCCCATATCGTAAACACAGATGTCATGACAGATAACGGAATAATTCAAGTTGTTGATAGAGTGCTGATGCCAAATATGGAGCTCACATGCCCTGTTTGTGGTATGGGCTTCATGAACATGGAAGCTTTGAATGCTCATACAAAGATGGGACATGAACCTATGAAAAGTCAGGAAGCGATGCCGATGACTGATATGGCACCTGAAGCGACACCTCCAACTGAAGCGATAACACAGCCGATGCCTGAGGGCAGTAATGAGGTGGGAAACTTTGAGATCATATGCGATGTTGCTGGTAGGTTCCGTTTCCATCTGAAAGCTGCTAACGGGCAAATAATTGGTGTAAGTCAATCGTATGGTACAAAGGAAGCGGCTCTAAAAGGCATTGCTTCAATTAAAAAGAACGCGCCAGCTGCCAAAATCATCGATCAAACCACCGCGGTTACTTAGTCAAATATCTCTTCTCTTCTTTTTTTGTCTAGATTTATCTTCTTACTTATGTTTTTGATTTAAGGAATCTGCCAAAGCAATTCTTCTATGTATTTGTGTTGTATACATGTACTCCTTGAATTTGATTTTCACATCACTGAGTATTATTCTTTGCGGAAATTTAATACACCGCAGAAAAAGGAGCAGCAAGTATTAAAACCGAGAATCCACAATTATTTAGACTGGCGAAAATACATGAAAGCGCTTGTTTTAAGTGGCGGAAAAGGCACACGACTAAGACCCTTAACCTTCACCTGTGCAAAGCAACTAATTCCTGTAGCAAACAAACCAATCTTAGGATATGTCCTAGACCAGGTTGCACAAACAAAAATAAAAAAAGTCGGCATCATAACCGCCCCAGAAACAGGCCAAAATGTAGAAGATTACGTAGCTGACGGAAGCCACTGGAAACTCAACGTCTGCTACATTCCCCAAGAACCACTAGGTTTAGCCCACGCCGTAAAAACCGCAAAACGCTTCCTAGGATCTGACCCGTTTGTAATGTGTCTAGGAGATAACCTTACAGGTCAAGGTCTAGAGGCATTTGTTAAGAAATTCAAAAAAGAAAAACTCGACGCCCTAATTATCCTAAAAGAAGTTGAGAACCCATCAGCTTTCGGAATCGCCCAGCTAGACAAAGAAGGCAAGATCGTAAAACTAGTAGAAAAACCAAAAACACCCATAGGAAACCTCGCCATAATCGGAACCTACCTGTTCTCAAACAAAATCCACCAAGCCATAGAACACATAAAACCTTCCTTGAGAGGAGAGCTGGAAATAACTGATGCCATCCAACAAATGATCGACATGGGTTTTTCAGTAAAAGCAGAAATCCTCAACTCCTGGTGGCTGGACACAGGAAAAAAAGACGACATCCTTTCAGCAAACGCCAAGATCCTTGATGAATACATACATTACGAAAATAAAGGCGCAGTCAAAGACAGCCAAATAGAAGGAAGAGTAAAAATCGAGCCAGAAGCTGAGATCACTAACAGTACCATAAGAGGTCCTTGCATAATTGGAAACAACGCAAAAATCGAGGGCTCCTTTATCGGACCCTACACAAGCGTTGGCAACTGCTCAAAAATCATCAACTCCAACGTTCAACACTGCGTAATACAAGAAAACGTAACCGTAAAAGACATTGAACACCTAGAAGATAGCCTGATTGGCAAGAACGCCAAAGTCTCCGGTAGTAAACGTAACCGCGCGATAAGACTTCACATTGGCGATTTCTCGGAAGTTGAGGTCTAAGCAAAAAAGATACTGTTATAAACATTCTTAGACGATAACACTCACGAAAGCAGGTATAATTCATGCTGCAAGGAATAAGAATAAAGCCTTTGAAACGTTTCTGCGACGAGCGAGGTTTCTTTTTAGAAGTTATGAGAAAGGACTGGAAAGATCTTTTCGAAGAAGATACAATAGCCCAAGCAAACCATTCATTCACTTACCCTGGAATAGTGCGCGCTTGGCACCGCCACACGAAGGGGCAAAACGACTATTTTCTCACGTTGAAAGGCACGATTAAGATTTGTGCCTATGACGATAAGACTCAGGAACTTGATGAAGTAGTGTCCAGTGGTTTAGATTTGCAGTTGGTACGAGTACCTGGGGTTTATTGGCATGGTTTTAAGGCATTGGGTAATGAGCCTTCGATGTTGCTGTATTTCACAACTAATCTATATAACGCTAAAGATCCAGATGAGCAGCGCCGCCCATGGGATGACCCTGCGATTATTCCAAAGATAATTAACGGAAACAAAGACAACGCCCGCGTGGGCAAAAGCTGGGACTGGAACTATCTACCACACAAGTGACAGAATTTGAAAATGCTATTTTTGGGCATCTTAGGCTTTATTGGAAGCATCTTTGTTAGACATATTATCATGAAAAATGGTGGATATCAGTGAAGCTTTTAATTACGGGTGGTAGCGGGCTTTATGGTTCTAAACTTGCCAAAGCAGCTCTTGCTAAAAACATTGAGGTCTACTCTGGGGACATTCAAAACCTCTCTCAATACGGAAATTTTGTGAAATTAGATATCACAAGCAAAGAGGCAGTTGACGAAGCGTTTGAAGCCATAGCGCCTGATGTTGTAGTTCATGCGGCAAGCTTAACCGACGTTGACAAATGTGAATTAAACAAAGAACTCGCCTGGAAAATCAATGTAGACGGAACAAAGAACATCCTTGAGTCCGCCCGTAAGACAAATTCTTTTCTTGTTTATATCTCAACGGACTATGTTTTTAGTGGCGAAAAAGGATGCTACGTTGAATCGGACGCTGCAAACCCAATAAACTACTATGGAATAACAAAACTAGCAGCTGAAAAAATTGTCCAAACACGAGAAGAATACTTGATTGCTCGCCCCAGCGTGATTTATGGGTCAACTCCTGCAGCTGGCAAGGTCAATTTTGCTCTGTGGTTAATCGAGACTTTGCGCAAAGGCGAAAAAGTAAAGATCATTACAGATCAATGGAATACGCCAACGCTTAACACCAATTTGGCTGAAATGACTCTAGAGGCAATCGAACGAAAAATAACTGGAGTGTATCATCTATGTGGTGCTTCAAGAGTAAGTAGGTTTGAATTTGCGCAGAAAATAGCTGAAACCTTTGGTTTAGATAGGGCTTTGATTGAAGCAGCTTGTTCTTCACAGTTTTCTTGGCCAGCTAAGCGTCCCCAAGATTCTTCTCTGGATACCTCAAAAGCCCAAAGAACGCTCAACTGCAAGCCGCTTAAAATTACAGAGGCGCTTGAACAGCTAAAACATGAACTGCTTTAAGAAGAATAAGTCAATCTTTTGCGATTTGGTTACATGGCAAAAATTAGTGTCTGCTTAAAGATATTCTTCTTCGAATTTGTCTTTCTTTGCGTATCTAATAAATAAGGCGAAATTGCTTTTTAATTGTAACAGATGAAACCTTTTAGTCAGAACAAAAACACTATAGTTGGCGTACTTCTCGTTAGTATCCTAGCTGTAAGTCTTTTTGGCGCTTACTGGTTATCCACGCTGCCTAAAGCTTTGCTTCCAAGTGAAATTGAGGAGTATCAGGGAGAGGATCTTTCGAAAATTAATGATTTTAGGGAAAACTCGATTAGGGGTCCCCAATTCATCGATATTGCGACCTACACTTTAAACGTAACGGGGTTGGTTGATGATCCCCTTGTGTATACTTATGATGAGGTTTTGGATCATCAGAAATATGAGAAGGTTGTTACTTTGCATTGTGTGGAGGGTTGGAGTGTAAAGATTCTTTGGGAAGGCATCTTGCTGGAAGATTTGTTTAATGAAGTTGGTGTGCAGCCAAACGCGTCGGTTGTTATTTTGTATGCGGTTGATGGTTATTCTACTTCTTTTCCGATTGAGTACATAACTGATAACAATATTTTGTTGGCTTATAAGATGAATGGGTTGGAGATTCCTGCTGAGCGTGGTTTTCCTTTTATGTTGGTTTCTGAGAGCCAATATGGGTATAAGTGGATTAAGTGGATAACGGGAATTGAACTTTCAAACGATGTGGATTATAGGGGTTACTGGGAGAGCCGAGGTTACCCCAATGATGCGAGCCTGCGATAGGTAGCAATTATTCGACGTTCTTTTGGTGCTTCATCTGGATTAGTCTTTGTCGCAGTTGTATCGATTAATTCATTTGTGGTTCGTTAGTGATTGTTAATTTAAGATGTAATTTGAATTAAGAGACAGATACTATGAAATAGTTGTTTTAACAAAATTCTAAGGCGAAATAAGGATCAAAAATGCTAGAACAGTTCGGATTAATTGGAAACATAGCTATTCTTGCCGCATCACTAGCTGTCTTAATGAAAGCAAGCAGTTTGGCGATTAATAATTCAGTCAAGTTGGCAGCTGTTACAGGTTTGGGAAAATCAAAGGTGGGTTTCATACTTGTTGCTTTCGCGACTTCTCTTCCAGAACTCTTTGTTGCTGCGTTTGCTGCCTTAGATCCCCAGACGATTGGGCTTTCAGTAGGAAACGTGTTGGGATCAAATATTGTAAACATCTGTCTTGTGCTCGGGGTAGGTTTTCTGATTCTGGCGTTTAAATATCCTGAGAGCGCAGGGTTTTTTACCAAAATGGCTAAAGATGAAGTGGGGAATCTTAATTTTGGACTCTTTGTTGCGTCAATTGTTCCTTTGGTACTGCTTTATTTTAGGTTGGCAAATCAAATTGTGGGGGCTATTCTTATCGTTCTTTTTGCTTATAACATGTATTTGATCGTTAGGCAGAAAAGAATTGTGGAAGAAATTTCGGAGGATGTACAAAAAAGTGATTTTGGAAGATATTTGCTTAAATCTGTTGTTGGAATAGCAGGGGTTGTTGTTTCTGCTTATTTAATTGTTGAATCGGGGTCATTTTTGGCGTTAAGTGTAGGGATTCCTTCTGTTATTGTTGGAGCTACTGTGGTAGCTTTTGGAACTAGTGTTCCTGAACTTGCAACAGGCATTGAATCATTTAGGAAGGGCTTTGTGGATCTTGCGATTGGGAATGTGGTTGGGAGTTGTTTTATTAATATCACTTTAATTTTGGGTTTGACTTTGCTTCTATCCCCTCTCGATCTAGCCATTTCAGCTTTTTCAAATTTGATAATGTTCTCTTTGATATCTAACCTCATACTGTGGTATTTCTTGCAGAATACAAAAATTAGCAAAAGAGAAGGAGCAATATTGCTCGTGTGTTACTTTTTGTTCTTGGCGATTACATTTGGTAACGTTAGTCCGTAATTTTAGAGTTTAAACCCTGATGCGGCGTATTGTTTTTGACTTCTCATTTTCAGAAATTTTTATTTCTCTAAATGGATGAGTACATCTGGGTTATTTTGTTGGAATTGTTATTATGAATTTGGCGCCTTTGCCGGGTTTTCCTTCTTCAGTTATGGTCCAGCCATAGAATTCCACCATTTTCTTAGATAGAAAAAGGCCAAACCCTGTGCTTCCGCCAGTGCTAAAACCTTGCTTGAAGATTAGGTCTTTGTTTTCTAAAGGAATTCCGACTCCGTCATCTTCGTAGATTAGTATAACCTTGTTGGTTTTTTTGTGGTAGTGTAATCTTGCAGTTGTGGTTTTCTTTCCGTATTTTTTTGTGTTGTCAATAAGGTTGTAGATGAGTTGTCTTAGCAGCGAATCAGCTTGAAGGGTTAGGCCTTGGCAGTTATTGACTAATTTGAAGGGTAGCTCGGAAAACATCAGTTTAGCTTCATTAATGGTTTGCCCGACATCCACATCGGTAAGTTGCTCAACACCTATTTGCTCGTAGGCTTTGGCGAAATCAAAAATCTTCATAGAATCCTTAACTGACTGTTCCATTTTGCTTAAACTATCGATTACATCAGCTTTGTCAGAGTATCTCTTCTTTAAAAGATAAGAATAACCTGTAACTGTGGAGAGTTTGTTTCGAACATCATGCCTTGTTAAACTGCCCACAACCTGCAGCTTCTCATTGAGCAGTTGAGCCTTGTGCAGTGCCTGGCTTAGTTCTTCTTGCACAGTAATTATGTCGCCGATATCTTTGAAAACAACCATAGAACCTATTACTTTGCCGCCTGTACAAACTGGGCTTCCGGACAATAGTAGCGGAATTTCTACGCCATCTTTTCTTTTTCGTGTTGTTATAATTTCTACTAAGCCGGATTGAATTCTCTGCCGAATAGTGCTTGTTTCTTCCTTTATTTCGTCGGGAACGATGAGGTTTACAATGTCCTTTCCTTTTATTTCATCAAGTGTATACCGGAATAATTCCGTGAACCGTTGATTTGCTTCAATTACGCGGAAATCAGAGCCATAGAAAACTGCTGCGTCTGGGTTTGCGTCAAACAGTGCGCGGAACTTTTGTTGATTTTCGAGTAATTTTGTTTCGGTGTTTTTGCGCTCAGTTATGTTTTCGAACACGGCTGCAAAATAGCCTTTCTGTGGACTATAGGCAAGTATGGAAAACCAAATTTTTAGGGGGTCTAGGTAGACTTCGAACCTTTCTTCTTTGCCTGTATTGGCGACTTTGCTATAGATTTTGAATATTTCTGGATTGGTTTGTTTGATTCCTGGAATTGCTTCGGTGGCTTTTTTTCCGATGACTGTATGTTTTTTTAGTCCGGTTAGCTTTTCGAAAGCATCGTTTACTTCTAGATAAACAAAGTCAACAGGTTTGCCGCTGTCGTTAAATATCATTTTGCAATATGCAAAGCCGTCTAGCATGTTCTCGAATAGTGTGCGATACTTCTCTTCGCTTGTTGTTGAATTTTGCTGAGTTGTGTTGCATTCAGCTACGTTAATTGTTATATCGTGGGAATTGAGCATATTTGCTTTCCTTATTCCGAGAATATTTGATCAAGAAGTGAATATTAAAGAATGTGAATTCACGATTCAGCTAAGATTTTCAGATTTAGGTTTATTTATTGTTGAATAGTAGAAGAAAGTAATTGGGTAAATGGTTTTTGAAGTTAAGAAAAAAATTAAGGTTGAATCCCTGAGCCCGATTGTTGTATTTGTAGAAATGGATGGGGGTTATTGGTAGATGTCGATTCCGAGTGCTTCTCCGAGTTTTTGGGTTTTGTTCTGTAGACTTGGAATTTCTGATATTAGGTTGGCGATTGCCGTTTTCTTCTTTTCGATTTCTTTGGCGAGTTCACTTTGGAGGTCTTTTTGTTTTGTTAGTATTTCTTGTTTTATGTCTAGGAGTCTTTGTTCTTCTGCTTTCATTTTTTGGTAAGACTCTAATAGTTCTGAAGCTGGAGCGTTTTGTAAATCTTGATTTTCTGGGTAATCTATTTGTTTAATTTCTTTTGGTAGTTTGGATCCTTGAGGAATTTCTTGTGTGGATTGGATTGATATTGTGTTATCGGTTTCTGTTTCTGGATTTTTTTTAAGTAATTCCCGCATGTTATTCGACCAACCAATATATTGAGATTTAATATATAATAGTCGTATTCTTATTATAAAGTATATCCAAAATCGATACATCCACCGGAAAGTTGTATTGTTCTACAGTTAGAAGTTTATAGTAATTCTATTCTCATTTAGATGCGTTGAGTGATTATTTTTTGTGGGGTGGTTAGGGGCTGGCTCTTAGACAACGGAGAAAGGAGAAGGGAAAATGGAGAAACCCCGCTATTATCATTCAGCCCCTAACCAGCAAAACATAGATGAAAATTATTAAAGAGGTTGTGTGCGTCTTAATTGTTACTCATTTGATACAGTTTTTGGTTTTTATGTTGGATGAGTAACTTTTGTCATGGTCATGGTTTAATTGTCTGTGTTTGTGGAGTGTGTTTTGTTTGGTGTTTGTTTTGGGTTTTTGGCTGTGTTGTGGTTTGTTTTAGTTAAAAGATAATATTGTTTCGTCATACACAATATTTTTATTGGTTAGTCATCAACCTCGTATTGTAAGCACGAAGCTACAATAAGCCATTGAATGTCCAGGATGATGCAATTGAGAGAGATGTCTAAAAAGCAAAAACTGCTCATAATTGTTGTAGCAGCCGTAATTGGGCTCCTGTTTTATTCAAACCTTGTCGCGCTCAATTTGATTGCTGTCTCCCAATTGTCAATGTATGGCGCCGCCGCAGCTGCAGGTGCCCTAACCGTAGTAGCGGTAATCTTGTCTTTTGTTGGAAAGCAGAAGTCTGTTGTGCCAAAAACCGTTGTTAAGCCAGTAGTAGCTCAAGCTGTCAAAGTGGAAAAGTCGGCGCCAAGAGTAGTTGAGCGTCCAGTTCCTGTGGAAAAACCGTCAAGGACCGTTAAAGTTGAAACTAAAAATAGTTATTTGCAGGCTAATCAGGCAACGGTTCAACCCGTTAAGCAGCAGTCAGTTCAGCCTAAAGAGCAGCCTGCCTTCCAATTTAAGAGAAAACCAGCAGCGTCACCTTTCCTGAAAAACTCGCATTTTGAAAAAGTTGTTTCAACTACTCAGCAGCCAAGAGAGTATAAAACTGATAGTTATCTGCAAGCCAGGCATCAAACTGTTGAGTCCGTTAAGCCGCAACCAACTCAAAACAAAGAGGAGCCAACAGTGAAGCATTCCTACATCGATAAACCTGTTATAGCTCCCAAGGAAATCAGAGAACCCAAAAACGGTAAGCTCAAATGCCATAGTTGCGGAAAGGAATTTAGTCAGCCAATTTTGATGGCGGATTACAGCAACCCAGATCAACCTGACTTGGTTCCTCACTGTCCTTACTGCTTTAAACCGTTGAATTCGCAGTTGGAAGTAACCACAGAGGAGATAGCTTACAAAAAATATGTGTAACTCTGAGATTACCTCTTTTTTGTTTGGTTTGATGTGTTGCTTTTGGTGTTGTTTTGTTCTATAACTTCTTGTTGATTAGCTCTAGGGCTTAAGTTTAATAATTTGATTAACTAAGTATTTTTGGCTTAGTTGGAGTTGTAGATATTGGCCGTTTTAGACGAAATATTTCGATTCATCACCTCTGGCAACATAGGCGGATTGCCCACAATTGTCGTCATGATTCTTCCCTTCATCATAGGATTAATCGTGGGTTGGTTAGCTCATAAATTTCTAAAAATAGCCATAATAGGCGGAATAATATTGGTTGTGGTTGCGTATTTTGGCTTTTTCGGGTTAAGTTTGGGCGCTTTAAAAACCGTAGCAGACACCTATGGTCCCATCGCCATACAGTATGGAACAATCCTCGTAGGCATGCTGCCTCTTGGGCTCGGGTTCTTTGTTGGCGCGATAATCGGCTTTGTGTTCTCAAGATAATTTTCTGAGAGCAATCTTTCTCTTTTTTGGCTGAGAAAGTTTGGTTCTTCGTTTTAACATATTTAATCTTTGTTCGCATTAATAGGTGAAAAAAATGGGAAGGCGTTCTGGAAAACGGAGTCTTGTTGATGCAGTTATTGTGGCGACCATTTGTGGTTTGCTGTTTTTTTCTGATGGCATCGCTTTAGGTTTGTTTACAATACCCAGGTTTGCTCTTGATTTTGTTGCTTTTGGGGTTTTGGCAGTTGCTGTTGTTTTAACTGTAACTTTTGTTGTGTTGGGCTTGAAAGAGAAGCCAAGGGTTTCCTTGTATAGAATACAAGAGTCGCCGGTTGTCAAGGTAGTCGAAGATGGGTCTGAAACTTTGAGTTCAGCTGCTCAGCCGGTTGATGATGGCGGTGGGGTTGGTCGGGAAGATCTGGAAATCAAGCAATCGGTAGTTTATTCTAAACCTAAGTACATGTTCCGATCAGTTTTGGAGGCTGAGGATGTTAAGAAGCCAGTTGTTTTTCCTGTGAAACGGATTTGTCCTGCTTGCAGAAACGATTTTGTCATACCGAGTTCTATGGCAAGTTATATAGTTGATTTTGGGTCGCCAAAAGAATCTAACTTTAGGTTGGATTGCCCTCACTGTAGCGCGACTATCAGTTTGAAAGAAAGGACGCAAGAGGAAGATCGTGTGGAAAGTTCGTCTATCTATTTTTGATTGTTTGAGGTTTGCAATAAAGTTGCAATTTTAGGGGGTTGTTTGGTTTGGTTGGGGTTGGTTTGGGTTTGTTTTTGGTAGATATCGGTGTTTTGGGGTTTTTTGGTTTTTGATTTTTGAAGGTTTTGAGGGATTTGCAGGTTCAGATGTTTTTGACTTGAATAAGTGCGTTATTGGCTTTGATAATTATTGTTTTGTTATTACAATTATTTTGTTGTTTTCAAAATTCAAAAAATCTTTGTCCTTGGTTATTAGAGTCTGGTTGTTTGCTGCTGCAATACCTGCGATTATTATGTCAAGTTCGTTAATCATCTTGCCTTTTTCACTCAGTTTCTGGTAGGCTTTCACTGCTTCGTTCGAAGCGTCTTCTCCAAAATCAAAGGTAACGAACTTTTTGAGAAGTTCCGAGACGAAGTTTTCGTCTTTCTTTGTAGCTCCGCGTAGCATTTCGTATTTTGTGATTATTGTTGTGGCAATTTGTTCCTTGTCTGAATATGATTCTATCAAATCCAAAGCTTTTTTTTCCTTTCTTGCTGCATCAACGATCAAGGATGTATCGAAAATGACCATGCCATCACTCAATTAGGAGGTTTCTTGCATTGGAGGTCTTTCTTCCCTTTTCTAGCGCTCTGGTTATGTTTTTGACGCTTTCGTCGCTTAGGGTTTGGCTTTTCTTCAGGAAGGCGATTATGCTTTTCGCATCGCCTTTGTTGGAGCATTCTGAAATCAGGGTTTTGAGGAGTTCGGTAAATGATTTTCCGTTCTTCATTAGTGCTAGGTCAGCGTAGACTTCGTCAGATATTGAAATCACTCTTACCATAAGTTACTCATCATTAAATATGCATACATGTATGCATATAAATTCTTTGTGTAAAACAGAATTTAAGCGAATTTGCATGGGTTTGAAAATTGCACTTATTGGTGGTTGTTTGTTATGTTTCTGTCGGTTTTTTTCTTAGACGTTTTATGGCTATTACAGTGTAAATTAAGATTATTTGGGGAACCACAATGAGCAGTGCAAGTGCGGGTGGGAAGGATAGTATTTGCGAGGTTGAAGGCAGTGCAAATTTTATGGTCATGTCATGGGTGCTGAATTCTGTTGTGAACCATACGTAGTAGTTTTCTTGATCCTCTGTAAAGCCAGAGTTTTCTGCTGGCTCATTATCTATGTATATTGTTGGGTCAGTTCCGTAGGGTACGGCGGATTTAGGGACAGTAAATATACCTAAGCCTGAGGTGCCGCTTTCTCCTGTTACTGTGAAATCTATGGCTGTGGATGCTTCAGTTTGGTTTGTTGTGATTATGAGGTTGGATATTTGCTGGCTTGTTATGTTTCCTTCGATTCCTAAGTCAATTGTTGTGCCGTTGTCTGTGGTTGCTGGAACTGTTGCTACGGGGGTTGGGTTTGGTGTTGGGGTAGGGGTTGGTGTGGGGTTTTGGGTTGGGGGTGTTGTTGGGATTGGTGGTCGAGCTTGAATTGGCGTTGGTGTTGGTGCTGCGGTTGAGATAGGTGTTGGAGTTGGTGTTGTTGTGGGGGTTGGGGATGCAGTTGGTTTAGGGGTTGGAGTTAGGGTTGGTATTGGAGTTGCCGTTGGTTTAGGGGTTGGAGTTATGGTTGAAGTTGGATGTGGGGTTGGTGTGGCTGTTGGTTTTGGAGTGGCTGTAGGTTTTGGGGTTGGAGTTGCGGTTGGGGTTGGTGTGGCTGTTGGTTTTGGAGTGGCTGTAGGTTTTGGGGTTGGAGTTGCGGTTGGGGTTGGTGTGGGTGTTGGAGAGGGTGTTGGAGTAGTCGTGGGTCTTGGAGTCGCAGTTGGTTTGGGAGTTGGTTTTGCTTTTGCTATGAGATCCAGTCCAGGGGTGGAATCTGAATCAGCAACCGTGAAGGAATAATCCACATCTCCATTCGAACTCTTAAGTGAATTAGCTTGTGGCTTAAGATCTGAGGTTGGGGTTTGCTGGGTCGAAACTGCCAAGCACATAGAGGAAATAAGCAAGAGTAGCAAAACGACCGATAACCTAACCTGACTATGCGTGACCATTGCCCTTCCCCTTGAATGATAGAACAAATATCAAGCTAGAAGGTGTGTGTTGTTTGTATTATAGCTTGTTTTTAATGGTTTATCAAGACAAGTGTTATGCGAAAATATGCATTAGTATGCACAGATATTGTTTTGTCAGTATTTTGAGGTCCATTGCCGAGCGTTGAGTTGAGGCTTATTTGTGGCACTATCCTCTTTTTTAGGGTGGTTTGCGCAATCAGTAATCAGATTTAGTCAATTTTATCTTAAAATTTGATCAAATTCTGGTATATTTTTATAAGCACGTTATAGCACAAATGCGTTATCTGGCGATAGAATTTGGCAACAGAAAAAGAAATCGTAGTATCAGGCGACAAAGCCCTAAAAGTAGCGGATGCGCTCAATGCAACAACCCTTAAAATTCTCAAACTAATAAGAAAAGAGCCCCTTTCAGTAACAGCCATCGCTAAAAAGTTAGGATTAAGCGAAGCCTACCTAAGCCATGAAATTCAGAATCTTGAAAACCTAAAGATAATAAGCACAAGATATGCAAAAGGAACAAGAGGCGTCAGCAAAATCAGCGAGTCTGCCCTGGAGAAAATAACAATAACCTTCAATGATGAAGAGTCTTCAGCCTCTGAATAGCTGTTGAAAGCAGATACTTTTTTTCTTTGACCTAATAATAGCCTTCTAGTTAGTTTTCTAGATAAGTATTGGATGTGAAGGGGGTCGGGTGCTTGGTTGTGGTTATATCGTTTCTGAGAGGGCGTTAGTTTACGCATTTTGACTCTTTATTTGGTGTACTTCGTAAACATTGTTAACTGGTTTATGCTGTCTCGGAAAAGTAGAAAAAGCGGAGATTTTTAAGGGGATAATCAAGATGAAGAGGCTCGAACCCCAGTCAAGAGGCGGTATCGCCAATTTTTCTATTCTACGCTGCTTGCTTTTCTTTTTCTCTATATTTTTATCCAAAAACTTAAGGCAACAATTGTGGTTATAGAAAAACAAGAAAAAAAAATAAATTAGAAACACTCAAGCCAATACTTAGAGAACGATACCAAGTGAAAAACATAGGATTTTTTGGTTCCTATGCCAGAGGAGAGCAAAAACCAAAGAGCGATATCGATATCCTAGTTGAATTCGTTGAAGGCAACTCGGTCGATCTATTCGATTTTATTGAGCTTGAAAATTTTCGTTGCAGAAAACTCGGTATTAAAGTGGACCTAGCGACTGAGAAAGCTCTCAAGCCACTAATCAAGGATCAAATATTGAAAGAGACGATTTATGCTTGAAAAGAACCTACAAGCTTTATCTCAGAGATATCCTTGAAGCTATCGAAAGGATTGAAAGCTATGTGAAGGGAAAAACCTTCGAGCAGTTTGCGAAAGACACTTTAGTAATAGATGCGGTCGTTAGAAATTTTGAGATTATCGGATAAGCGACCAAACATATTCCAACAGAGTTAAAGCAGGATCATCCTTCTATTAAGTTGAGAGAAATGGCGGGAATGCGTGATAAGCTAGCGCATGAATACTTTGGAGTGGACACAGAAATATTATGGAGAACATCTACGACCCGTTTAATCAAATTGAAACCTCTCATTGGAGAACTATTAAGAGCACTTGAGAAAGAGTAGGAATCCTTAGCAGAGAGAAAAATTTGTGGCACAGGGGTGGGATTCGAACCCCTTCTGGCCTGAGGTGGTACACGCAAGCGCTTCTTTTTTTTGTGCAGATGACTAAAAAGTGAAACACAGTGGAATAAAAAAGCAGCCGCTAAATATTTTATTATTGTCGCATTCTTAATCACCGATTGTCCGTATAGTTAAGTTCATCAGATAGAGGGAGCTTAAATGTCATTAATGGCTGGTGTTATAATGAAGTCACCCTTTCCTGAGGAGGTTTGAATCACGGAATTCTTTGACCTTATGAGCATCTCACACCGCTATATGGAGATATTCAACCCTTCTACGTCTGAAAAAATCATCCAACTCGGCAAACGGCTTAAGCTGAAAAAAGGTAGTCGAGTAATCGACTTTGGTTGTGGCTGTGCCGAACCTCTCACTCTCTGGGCTGAGGAATTCGGTATCACTGGTATTGGCATCGATATATCTAGGGATTTCTGCGACCGGGCCAGAGATAAGCTGGTCAAGAGAGGGTTGTCGGGCCAAATCGAAATCGTATGCTCCCCCGGGGCTGACTACGTGTTCGAAGAGGGGGCTTTCGATGCCGCGACATGTATTGGGTCAACTTTTGTTTTTGGTGGCTTCCAGCAGACAATCCAGACGATGAAGCGGGCCGTGCATCAGAATGGACGCCTCGGCATCGGTGAAACTCACTGGCTTAGCAATCAAGTACATCCGCAATATGCCCAAAAACAGACAACTACACACACGGAATCAGAACTGGCTCAATTTGCCCGAAATGAAGGCTTTGAACTCGAATATATCATCCGTTCCAGCCGCGATGACTGGGACAGGTACATTTCGGATAGTTGGTATGGACTTATACGTTGGCTTGAAGAAAATCCCAATCACCCTGATTATGACCAGGTATTCAAACACTTCCGTACTGACCAGGATGATTATTTGCAGTTTCAAAGTCAATATATGGGGTGGGCCATGTATTGTCTCACCCCTCTGAAATCTCATCTGTCAGGCAGTCAATTATAATATGAATTTTGATCCTCATGAGCCAACTTTTTATGTGGAGGTTGCCTCTTCTAATGATGATACGCCTGCAAAGGATGCATTGCGAAATTTATGTCAAGACAATCCTTGCGTTGGGCTCTCTGATGATTGGATAAAAATTGCGTTTTTCCGTCCTAGAGTCGGGGGTTATGCCGAACAATTTGATGGGCAATCATTAACGCTAAAGATAAAGTTGTGCCAGCCTTGATAAAATTACTGGAAGCACCGGATATTAGCGTTCAGATTGCTGCACCCGAGATGCTTCTTCGGATTAAAAGAGGCGACAGAAATGATGACAATGATGATTACTAACGGAGGTGAAATAATTGGGAAAAGGTAAAGGTGGATGACCAACCAAACGGCCAGGAGGCGGACTTTCTGGGGGCGGGCGAGACAGTAACCCACCGAAGTAGTCTCCAATAATACTGTTTTCTCTTGATTTCTTTATTTTTACAGAAAATGAGTTTTTGGCTTAAGCAGATTATCAAAGACTAAAGTCTTATACACTAATAAGACCACTACACCCGCTCGCGAAGCCTATTCTATGTCTGCAAGCTCTCTATCTAGTTTTTGTGAGCAAAAGAGATTCATTATGTCAGAGGAGCTATAATTAATGCAGGTCAACGCTGTCAGCGTTATGGTTTTAACTTAGCTTTTGCTTAATTCAAATTTATGTTGTTTACTGGATTTATTGACTTTAATTACTCCTTTGGCTGCTAATTTGTTGAGCTCTACTCTAACAAAATTCGGAGATTCACCGATTGCTTTGGCGATGCCGCCAACCGTATTGTTTCCCTTTTCTATTTGTCCAAGTAGGGTTGTCTCGATAATTTTTCCCTCTGCTATTTTTCTCAGGGTTTTTTGGATTGGGGCTTCAATGCCGTACTTTGCTTTGAGGTCTTGAAGGTTTTGAGCGAGTGCGACTTCCCAGCATACGCCTGTTTGTTGGGATTGGTTTTTGCATTCTTGAGTTATGGTTTCCCAGTTGAGTCCTGATTGGGCAAGTATTCGGGTATCATCCAAGTCTGTTTCTCTTGTGGTGATTCCTTTGAATAGGAAAAGGTCTTCTTTTGAGGCGATAAGCATCTTTAGTTTGTTGCCTTGATAGAGTGAGGTTGCTCTTTTCTGCATTTCAGCGGAAAGGGTTAGTTTGCCGCAGATTTTGGTTAGAAATAGATCCCATCGAAAGCCATCTTGGTTTTCGAGAATTGCGCTGGTTTGCATCTCATTATATGGCCTCGTGATGACCATCGGATTTGGTTCCGTGTAACCTATGGTGCTTAATGCTGCCGTTAGGTTGTTGAGGTCTTCTTGGTTTGTGAGTATGATGTCTATGTCTTTGGTTGCAGCTTTTAGACCATAGAACGCCATGGCGCCGCCGCCGATCAAGTAAAGCGCAAGAGGGCGTTCTGCTATTGCGTTTAGTTTATCGAATTCTTGCTTAAGATAGGCCCTATCAAAGGAACGCCTTTGAGACATTAAGCCATCACTCCATAATCGCGGGCTTTCTCGGCAAAGTCGTCCCAAGTAGGTAGCGGTTGCCCTTCATGGCGTATGTGGGTTTGCAGGAATTCAAGTATATCTCCTACCTGGTTTTCAAGCCCAAGACGTTCAGCTTCCCTTATGAGGTATGTTTTGTCTATTTGTTTTTCCGTTTTTTTAAGTAGCAAAAGAGCGTACGTTGAATATCGCACATTGCCCGGCTCAATCAACAGCATATGCAAAACAGCGTCCTCAGGCTTGATTGTCTCTTTTGTGGTTGAGTAGGAGTAGACGTCAAATTCTGAGAAAAGCATTAGGTCATACATAGGGAAAATTGAGGTTGCAGTTTTTTGGAAGTCTCCAGATGGCGCTTCTGTAGATTTAGGCACTCGAACTAGAAACTTCATGTTCTTTTGCCAGAGGATGACTGAGTTTTCAGAGAGCGTCTTGGCGATTTTGTTAGCAAAATATCGTTCGTATTCTTTTAGGAAATCTACGAGGATCGAGAAGCGAGCATTGATTTGGTATCCGTTATGTGTCTCTGTGATTATACCTCTTGCTTTTAGTTCTTTGAGGTAGCGCCAAAGTGTAGCGGCTGAAAAACTTGATAGATCACCATCATCGAGGGTTTGGAAAAGAATTTCTATTGATTTCCCACAAAGTATGTTTTCCCAATCCATAAAATCGTAGGATAACACCAAGTCTCTAAGAAGAGAAGCATGCTTGGTCTCGCTAAAATATGCGTTTTTTCTGTTTCCTTCAGCAATGGTTTGGATTATCCCCTTCTGCTGGAGTTTTTTCAAACTGCGCGAAAGATATGCTGATTTTATTTGAAGAAGCCTTTTTATCTGCAGGAAAGATTGCTTGCCCTTAGTGAGCTCTTTAAGCAACTGTAATTCTGTTTTGTTGAAGGCGTATTGTGGAGTGGAATTTTTCATAACATTTCATAAAAGTAAAAGACTATATAAGCATTTTACTAATATGAAATTCACTGTCCAGATTAAGCCGATTAGACCTCATTAGTTGGCGTTCAAGAGGCTAAAATCTTTAGAAAAGGAAGCTTTAGCGTGACAAAAAGCCGTTTAACATCTCCAGAAAAACCCTTAGTTTATTCATAATTGGTGCAGGGGGTGGGATTCGAACCCCCAGTACGCTGGCGACATCGCCAATTCCTCATGTTTTACGCGGCCTTCTTCCTTTTTTTCGAAGAATAGGCTACCAATCTTTATTCTACGAAAAAGAAGGTATGTTAGAGGCAAGGGGAGAAGTGTTGCATTTATAGCAGCAAAACAAAAAGGAAGGACTATTTGGGCGTTTTATTCTAAACTGCAGTGACCAATTTTTCCGTTTCCAGTATTTTAGTTACGAGTTCTTTCCCTATGTTCTTGGACGCATCAAGAACTTCAATGCCTATTATGCGGCCTCTCTTGTCAAGGTCCATAATCACATTTTCCGCTAGCTCCTCGCTTATATCGTAGTTGGCTCTCCTAAGCCAAATGTACATAGCATCAATCTTCTCGCTGTACTCAACTCGCACCATAATCGTCAAGGTCTCCTAGTCCAATAAACTGTCACGAGGTTATTTTTATCGTTGCTCTTATCATAAATGACTTTCAGTTACTTGTCTTCTTTCTTCTTGACTGCGATTGTTCTACCCAACGAGAAAGGGCAGTAAAGTAGGGTTGCGAAATGGCTTCTTCAATCTCTGTCTTTGATATCTTCCTGAAATCCATTCTTGCCTCTGCATGCTCGGTGTAGGTTATCCTCATCGTTTACCTGCTCAGTCAATTAAACGCTATTCGAATAAAACATTTTGCTCTGGGCTTTATGCAAATAATTACTCAAAGGGATCTTTGTACCGGGTTTGCATGATTTGGTAGAAAGTGAAGTTAGAGCGATTAGGTAGGGGTATTAGTATGCTGCTCCACCTTGCTTATGAGTTTCTCAGCCGCTTCAGTACATACGCCGCCTTCTTCAAGTAAGTCAAAGATTAACTGCGGGATACTCTCAACCGTTAAGTCTTGCCGTTCAAATGATCCATAAAAAACATGCTCGTTTGCCATGAGGAGTCTATGTTGCCTTTGTCGACTAACCCCTAAGCAGTCAATTGTTAATGCCATTTTATCTAGGTCTTCCTTTTTTATGTATAAGTCAATGCGAGAAGGCACGCTTAGTTAGCTAAACGCCCATATAGTGGTTGTTACTGCTTGAGAACATGTGTTTTGTTTATGTCGAAGAATTTGTCTAATAAAAAGAAGCATCAAGCAGTTGCAAGAATTTTGAGAACGGTACCATACGAGGAGGGTTTCATTTTCTATATTGATATTGGTCAACCGACCGAAAATACTGCAACAAGCCTGGAACAATTCGCTAAGGAACTTGAAGTTGTAGACGTAGCGTCAGTTGATTTTCATTTTAAGAGAGCAGACTTTCAAAAATGGATTGGTAAAACATTGGAAGATATTGAATTATCCCGCAGATTAGACAAAATTCCAAAAGAAGCTTTTAGCGAGTCACTGAGAAAAGAGATTGTTGAAATTGTCATGGCGCGAAAAGATGAACTTGTCAAGTTTCAACTTTCGTAGCTCTACGAGTCTATTTTCAAATTCTTCATTTTTAATTGTTGACTAAGAAAGTCTAGTAGCGCAGCTTTTTTGTGAAAATAGAGGCGTCAGCAAAATCAGCGAGTCTACCCTAGAGAAAATAAACAATAACCTTCAATGAAGAAGATTCTTGTGTCTTCTAAATAGCAGATTAAGACGTTTGATACGTTATTTTTCGTTGTTGACGATTTTTCTTTGACGGTTTTTGGTGCAATCGCGGGATAGCATGGGACAAATGGATAATAATTGTTGGCATTTAGCTATTTTTGATTGCGGATCATCTGAATTTATTACTGAAAAAGGAAGTATGTAGCGTTTTTCTGCGAACTATTGCTGCATACATTGAGAATGCAAGGATCGCCGCCAACAGCGCAGTTTTATACAATGTTATTTCTTGAAAAAGGGATACAACTAAAACAGCTATAGGTAGAGCGCTAAGCAGTAAGAATGTATATGGAAAGAGCTTCAAAGCCCTTTGGTTAACGTTTGCCGTGCCTTTTTGTCTAAAGAAAAGTTCAGGAAGTTTTCCCATTCCGATTGTGCAAGTCTTGCAGTAGTAACATGTTAGGCAGCCATGTTTGCCCAACTCAAAGAAAACTAAGAATGCTGCTAGCCCAAAAAATAAGACAGCGGCTATCGGATTGAAAAGACCGCAGGAGAGCGCGCCAAAACTGATCCAAATAATAATTACGAAATTGCCTAAAATCAATTCAGCCATTGAATAATTCTTTGTGTATCTAGTTTTTTCTGTCATTATGTTTTTATCTCCTGCTTTTTCGTTCAGCAATTTTTCTTGCAACTCGCAAGGATAGTGCTGATGTGGTTAACATTGTGGGTAAACCTTGGGAACGTGGCATGAGTGAGAGGTCAGCGACCCAAAGGTTTGGAGGTAGACTTGAGGGGTGCATTGTTTCAATGTCCTCTTTAGTTAATGGTACGGTGCCTCCAAGATGGCCGCCATGAATCAATCCGTCAATGAAGGGACCGGTTGCTCCTGATGTTTCCATTATTTGTTTAGCTTCACCTCTGGCTTTCTCAAGGCTCTCGTAATCTGCTGGAGTTAAAGATTTTGTAACTGTTCCGTTCGCGGCAACAGTGCCTTGTTCAGTGTCTGCGAGTTTAATCATCATTCCAACCCTGTCTTGCTGGGATACGTCCTTCCAGGGTTTATGGAGCCAGAACGATAGCAAATCAAAGTAAGGCGAGAGAATGTAATTTTCTTTTTTTATGAACCAAGCCATAGGTGGCTCATTTAGCATCCGAGAATCTTTTGACACTCCGCCTATAGTGAGAACTACATCAACCCACAATTTTTCTTTCGTAGGTAAATTGGAGGCTTGTAAAATTTGGGCTGTGCCGATGCCTCCAGCTGATAAGACATAGACATCGGCTTTGATTTTTAGGGTTGATGCTCCATGAGAAACCTGCACTCCATCCACATGGTTTCCGTCCAAAATTACTTTCTGGACATTTGTGTTTGTCAGCAATGAGATGCCTTTTTCTAAGTAATCTTTGTAGAGACGTCTGCTATCCCATTTGGCTCCTGTTATGCAGCCTAATTCGCAGTAGCCACATCCAATACATTTGCTTAAGTCAGTAACTTTCGGTGTTGGTTTGGGTGAATATCCTAAACGTTGGGCTTCGTCAAACATTTGCTGAGTAAGAGGGCGTCATCTGTCTCGTGGTATAGGTTTAATTGTTAGGGCTTTCTCTATTTCTTCATATTCTTCAGATAGGTCTAAGCCAATTTCTTTAAGACCCCTCTCTGCCCTAACCATGTTGCCACACGCGATAGATGTGCAACCGCCTTCTGTGATACCTCGAAAAATAGCTAAATCTTGGCTTGCACGTGTGACTCCGTAGTGTGGAAATACACGTTTAATAGTTTTCATCTTTAAGAAGCCATGAACCTCTAAAAGAACTGAGCCAAGAGACTTTGTGTGTTAGAGGACTAAAAATTTTGCCAGCTTCCAAGATTGTAACTTCAAAGCCGTTCTTTGCGAGTTCGCGGGCTGCTACAGCCCCCCCAGCGCCTGATCCGACAACAATTGCTTTCATTGAACAGTCTCCTTTTCATTTAAGTGGATATCTGCCCTGCAATTTCTGGAGATAACTTATCAAGGATTAGAAACAAAAAGAGAAAATAGTTGTCTACCATAAAATCTAGGTACTCCTATGATATTGCTAGATTCTAAAGTTCTCTTCAATTCGTTTTCCAATTTTTGGCAGAGCAACTTTCAATACTCTGTTCTTATAATTGATTTTAGCTTCTTTAACGTCAACTTTTGCTGGTAATTCTGCGATCCTAAAAATTCTTCTCTCTGGTTGATTAACCCAAATCGTCAGCAGATTGCCTTTTATTCCCAACTCTATGTTTTGCGTCTTAACATTTGAAACCTCAGTTAATACAACAACTTTGTCTCTATCTTCAAAGACATCTATTAGTGTTTCTTGTTCCTCTCGAATTCGATTATGGTTTTTTCTTCGGAAACCTCGTTCAGTTTCTGACATCTCTAACTTAGGATCTCCGCTAATCAATACGATGTAAACATGAGGGCTAACTCCATTTTGCTCTGTTAAAGCTTCTTGAATGATTTCAGTAATATATTTCTGCATTTCCTTAAATTCCTCAAAGGGATAGAAGGGAAATTTTCTTCGCCGGTTTTTCCATTCATCACTGGTCAGATGTCTCACCTCCAATTTTTTAGAGTTTAGGCAACGAACCTAAATTATACCCGAAGAAGAGCACCGTTTGAAATGATTGGAAAATCATCTAAAAACAGAAATACTTCTGCTGCTTCTTTCTGGGCAATCTTTTTTATGGTCATAATATTATATAAAAAGTCTGGTAACAAAATGAATATTTTAACGTTATAGCATTTTTACCTCTATTTTTTGTTTTGTAGGTTTACACTGTTATTTTTTAGAAAGCACTAAAAGGCTGGTAATTCTGTAATTCAACTATCTATTCGGATTAAGTTCGGGTATAGTTAATTGTGGCATAATTATTTAGAACACTTTAGCAAGGACGCGCGATAATGTCAAAGAAAACAAAAATAATAACAGCCGTCATTGCATTTTAAGAAGTTTGAGCTCTTGAATTTCTGAAAATCGTAGTTTTTGTGAATCAGTAAGCTTAATAGTAATTAGTATAACCTATGTGAGGAAGGAACTTGATTTTATGGAATTCTGTTCAAAATGCGGGTCTCTTCTGGTCCCAAAGAAAATAAAAACAGGAAATCAACGTCTGCTCGTGTTCGCTTGTAGCAAATGCGGAAGCAAAACAGAAAGCGCACCTAACAGAATAAACGGAAAAACAATAAATCACAATCCAAAACAGGTAGTGGTTGTAATAGATAAGGAAAAAGAGTTTAACACTTTGCCTACTGTAAAGTTCACTTGCGTGAAGTGTGGAAACCAAGATTCTTATGCTTGGCAGGTTCAAACCCGCGGAAGCGACAAATCATCAACACAATTCTTGAGATGCACATTATGTGGCTACACTTTCAGAGAAACATCCTGATCTATTTTCAATACAAAATTATTTCAAAACACTCTAGACAGCGAATTTATCCATCTCTTTTTTAATAATATTGATTGGGTCTGTTTTGCGCGCGCTTTCTCTTAGGTGTATATATTCTCCGTAGTGTGTGCTCGCAAACAAATTGACCTTTTGATCATTGAAGGGTTTAGGAATCGAGTTAAGAGTAAAGCCACTTTGCAATTGCTCTGTGTGAGGCTATCATAGCTTTCAGAGATATAAAAAAAAACAAAAATCACAACCACTATAAGCATGATTCCACTAAACGCAGGATGCAGATTAACCAGAAACGGAAAATATAGCAAATACATAATCACAATTGATAGAATATAGAGTAACTGTTTTGAAACAATTATAGCGCGCACGGTTATTTGTGTAGCAGATTTAACTACAAAGCTTTATATTTTAAAAGTTACTGACTTAATATTGTTATCTTAGTTGATAACAATATTAAATAGAAGGAGAAATAGGTTTTTGAATAAGTTATTAAAGAACAGCAGTTTTTTCAGGATAAGAACGATACTTGCTTTGTTTCTGGTGTTTACTTTTGTTTTCTCGCTTGCTGCTTTGCCAATGGCTAATTCGCATACACCTGCGTGGGAGATTCCAACGTTTGCTTACGTTAACGCAGCGCCTAACCCAGTGGGCGTTGGTCAACAAGTGCTGATTGTGTTTTGGCTTGACAAAACCTTTGCTAGCACAACTATACTAAACGACTACAGGTTCCATAACTATAACCTGACAATCGTAAACGACGATACTGGCACCATTGCCTACAGTAATATCTTTGAGGTGATAAGCGACACGACTTCTTCACAGTATACGACTTGGACACCTACAGAAGTTGGAACTTACACGGTGTATTTCAACTATCCAGGACAAGACTACAATGAATATCCGCACGATCCCAATTCGGCATACGTTGGCGACACATATCTTCCCAGTAATGCACAGACAACCTTAGTTGTTCAGCAAGAACAATTGCCAGGTCCACCTGCCTATCCTCTGCCAACAGAATACTGGTCACGGCCTATAGAGGGACAAAACACGCCTTGGGCTGCAATTTCTTCAAATTACCTCAATCCGGAGGCTGAAGCCTACCGCTTTGGATCGGTCCGACTGCAGCCAGATGGAACGGCGCCAAACAGCGCTCACATAATGTGGACAAAGCCGATTCAATTCGGAGGCGTTGTAGGAGGAAGCAGTGCAACAAAAGATCCGAATTCACCAACATCAGCAACTGGAGTTGAAGATGCAACTTTCTACACTGGTCTCTCATACGAGTGGAGATTTGCTAGGCCAATCATAATTTATGGGCGTCTTTACTATCCTCTTCCACGAAGCGATTCGGTGCTAGGTGGTCTTGCAACGAGCACGGGCAATGGATATGTTTGCGTTGACTTACGCTCTGGGGAGCAAATATGGTGGCAGAACTACGCGGTCGATCCGTCTTTTGGAGCTTTGGTATTTTTTGATTCGCCAAACCAGCATGGAGTTATTCCTAACGGATACCTATTCGCAGTTTCAGGCTCCACTTGGATTGCATATGACCCCTGGGATGGAAACTGGTTATTCAACATAACTAACGTTCCGTCTGGAACAAGAGATTACGGTCCTAGTGGAGAGCCAATAATCTATCAGCAGAGCGCAGCCAACAAATGGATTGCTTTATGGAATTTCACACAGATGCTAACTAACGGGCCCGAAGGCGCTATAGAGTTCACTGGATATCGACCTGTAGGTAAGGTTATTGACTCATCTACTCGCGATGCATACTCGTGGAATGTGTCTGTTCCAGATTTGCCCTCAGATGCAGCCATAAGATGGACAATATACGGAGACCTGATCTTTGGCAGCTCACACACTGCAGGCAACTTCCCATCATTCGGAGGAGCCGGAGAACGCTTCACGTACCTTGACTACGCAACCTTCTGGACTATAAGCCTAAAACCAGAATCACTTGGTCACTTGATTTGGAAGAAAGATTTCCAAGCATTGCCTGGCAACGTTACTCTGCAGCTTGGCCCAGTTGATCCCTCAAGTCGAACGTTCTTCTTGAGTACAAGAGAGACTATGCAGTGGTACGGCTATGACCTTGATACGGGAAACGCGTTGTGGGGTCCAGCTGGAAACGCTAAACCATTCAACTACTACGCTACTGTCGGCAGTGGAGGCGTTGCTCAGATTGGATACGTAGGTTACGGCAAACTGTATTCTGCTGGTTACGGTGGAGAGGTCTTCTGCTTTGATTCTAAGACTGGCGATATATTATGGTCGTACGGTGGAGATGGAGAAGGAAACAGCACGAGCAGTGGCTCAAACACTCCTTGGGGTCTTTACCCAGTGTTTATAGGTGGAATTGCTGACGGCAAAGTCTATGTCTACAGCGGTGAGCACTCCCCCAATGTGCCGCCATACAAAGGTGAAAAGTTACGATGCCTCAATGCCACTACGGGTGAAGAGATTTGGACCATTGACAGTTGGGCTACTGTAGGACCTTTTAGTGACCAAGGCTTCCCCATAGCAGACGGAGAATTAGCCTACCTTAACGCCTACGACATGCAAGTATACGCTATCGGCAAAGGACCTACTACGGCTTCAGTGACGACGTCGCCTAAGGTTTCAACGTTTGGCAATGCAGTTCTTGTGGAAGGGTCAGTTATTGATATCTCTGCTGGCACAAAACAAAGCGAGCAAGCAGCACGCTTCCCCAATGGCGTTCCCGCAGTATCAGATGCGAGCATGGCAGACTGGATGGCATATGTCTATATGCAGAAACCAAAACCAACACAAGCCGAGGGTGTTTTAGTCACTCTAAGTGTCATCGACTCAAATCAAAACTATCGTGACATCGGCACAACTACGAGCGACTCTGATGGGTTCTTCTACTTTACGTGGGTTCCTGACATTCCAGGTGATTTCACAGTCTATGCGTCTTTTGCTGGTTCTGAATCTTATTGGCCATCGCATGCTGTATCAGCTTTCACAGTTATGAATGCTCCTGAATCGACTACTCCGCCGGAGACAAC
>Ga0307440_1000237_pt1 | contig 26607 bp, 25 predicted proteins | sample SalMarWE160410MG_FD_202150 | JGI IMG/M metagenome (GOLD analysis project Ga0307440, IMG submission 202150) | Salt marsh sediment microbial communities from the Plum Island Ecosystem LTER, Massachusetts, United States - WE1604-10 | ecosystem: Environmental > Aquatic > Marine > Intertidal zone >...
GCCGTGGAGGACGCCCTCGACATCCGCATTCCCAAGAATGCCAACCTGATCCGCAACTTGATGCTCGGACAGCAGTACGTCCACGATCACGTGATGCACTTCTATCACCTGCAGGCGCTGGACTTCGTAGATGTCGTGGCGGCACTCAAGGCCGATCCGGCCGAGACGTCCCGCATCGCCCAGTCGATCTCGCCCTGGCCCAAGTCATCTCCGGGTTACTTCTCGGACATCCAGAGCAAGGTCCAGGCGATCGTCGACAGCGGCCAGCTCTCGCTCTTCGCCAACGCCTACTGGGGCCACCCAGCCTACAAGCTGCCGCCGGAGGTCAACCTGCTGGCGGTGGCCCACTATCTGGAAGCGCTGGACTGGCAGAAGGACGTGGTGGCGCTGCACACCATCTTCGGGGGCAAGAACCCGCACCCGAATTTCCTGGTGGGCGGCGTCCCGGTGGCGATCGACATCAACAGCGATGAGGCGCTCAACGCCGACCGTTTGTCGATCGTCGGCAACGCCATCCAGAAGATGGTCGAGTTTGTCGATCAAGTCTACATCCCGGACCTGCTGGCCATTGCCCCCTTCTACAAAGAGTACGCTGGCTTGGGGGAGGGCCTGGGCAATTTCCTCACCTGGGGCGAGTTCCCGGCCGACGACATCAACGATTTGTCCGGCCTTCTGGTCCCACGCGGTGCCATCCTCAATCGCGATCTGAGCCATATCGTCGAGCCGGATCCCAGGGACTTCGAGCAGGTCAAGGAATACGTCGCCCGCTCCTGGTACGACTATCAGGCGGGCGACCAAGTCGGGCTGCACCCGTGGAAGGGTGAGACCGATCTCAACTACACCGGGCCCAAGCCGCCCTATGACTTCCTGGAGGTCGACCAGAAATACTCGTGGCTCAAGGCGCCACGCTGGAAGGACACGCCCATGGAAGTCGGCCCGCTGGCCCGCGTTTTGATGATGTACGCCAGCGGCCACGAGCAGACCCAGGAGCTGACCAAGGCCGTCCTGAGCGCGTTGGACGCCCCGGTCGAAGCTGTCTTCTCGACCCTGGGCCGGATTGCTGCCCGCGGCATCGAAACCAAGGTCTTCGCCGATGCCCTCTCGGGCTGGTACAGCGACTTGCTGGCCAACATCGCCAGCGGCGACCAGCAGAACTTCAATGGCGAGCGCTGGGAACCGACCAGCTGGCCACGGCATGCTGAGGGGTTCGGGTTCACGGAAGCCCCACGCGGCGCCCTCGGCCACTGGGTTGTCATCGACGGCGGCAAGATCGAAAACTACCAGTTGGTGGTTCCGACCACCTGGAATGCCTCGCCGCGGGATGCCCAAGGGCAGGCTGGGGCTTATGAAACTTCTTTGGTGGGGACCCCGCTGGCCGTGCCCGACCAACCGCTGGAAATCCTGAGGACCATCCACAGTTTCGACCCGTGCATGGCCTGCGCCATCCACATGGTCGATGCTGAGGGGAAGCCTCTGACCGAAGTCTCCAGTGTGCCCGGGTTGCAGACCTGCAGCTCGTAGGCTTCATGGAGAGCTAGGATCTCAAGGGCCTGGTCCGTTGCAGTATCGGCGGATCGGGCCCTTTTAGAGCCGATGGCCATGGATGACGAACTGCTTCTCAAATCTCTGCTGTACGTCGCCGAAAGCCTGGAGGATTTGCTTGGGCCCAACGGGGCGCGCGTCATGCTGCGTGCCGCCGGACGCAAAGCGGCCGCCAGCCTGATAGAGGGCCTCCCCCTGCGTTTGACGACGGATGAAGCCGTGGCACGTTCGGCCGATCTCTTGGTCGAGCTCGGGTTCGCCGAGAGCTGCGGAGTCGATGGCCCGGACAAAGTTCGCGTGTCTGGCCTGCCCATCAACCGCGCCAAGGTCGAATTGGGACTGGAGACGGATGGCGCCGGGCGCTACTTCTGCGTCGGCTTGCTGGAAGGCTTCTCGCGCCAGATGTCGGGACAACCCGTCCAGGTGGAGAAGTGTTCAAAACAGGGCGAGGATGAGCTGTGGAGAGTGAGAGCATGACAGAGCCCCGGGTCCTGGTGCTGGGCATCGGCAATCTGCTCAACGCCGACGAAGGCGTGGGCGTGCACGCCGTGCGCTCTCTCGAAGCCGAATTTGGGGAGCGCTACCCGGAGGTCGCCTTCCTGGATGGCGGCACACTGGGTCTGAATCTCCTGCCCCTGGTCGAAGACGCCACCCACCTGCTCCTGCTCGATTGCGTGAACGCCGGCCAGCCCGAGGCGACGATCGTCGAGCTGACCAAAGATCAGATTCCGCTCTACAGCGGCGTCAAGATGTCACAGCACCAAACGACATTTCAAGAGGTTCTGGGCCTGGCCATGCTCCGTGGTCATCTCCCTGAACACCTGCATTTGATCGGCATCCAGCCGGTCAGCCTTGAAATCGGAACGGATCTCACACCCGCCGTGCAAACCGTGCTTCCAGACATGATAGACCGGGCTGCGACCCGCCTCAGCACCTGGATGACGGAAATCGCCACAGGCGGAAACGGAATGTCAGGATGAGGTGGTTCGTATGGATGTCTACAACCTCGGTACGGTAACTTGGCGAGAAAGCCAACTCTACTATCACGCCCTGGCACATCTTGGGCGCTCCGGCTTGCTCCTGCTCCAGCCGGCATCTCCTTACGTCTGCCTGGGATTCCACCAGGATGCTCGCAAAGAGGTGGATTTGGACTACGTGCAGCAGGCCGCAATCCCCCTCTTTCGCCGGGAAGTCGGCGGCGGAGCGGTGTTCCTGGATCGCGGCCAGCTCTTCTACCAGTTCGTCTTTCACCAAGACGATCCGGCCCTGCCCGCTTCCAAGGACGCCTTCTATCGCACGTTCCTGGCGCCGGCCGTCAAGACCTTTCGCGATTTCGGCCTGGACGCGGCGTTCAAGCCGGTCAACGACATCCTGGTCAACGGGCGCAAGATCTCGGGCAACGGCGCTGCTGAGATCGGCGACAGCGTCGTCCTGGTCGGCAACTTCATGATGGACTTCAACTACGACCAGATGACGCGTGTGCTGCGCGTCCCCGACGAGAAGTTTCGTGACAAAATTCACAAATCCCTGCAGGAGAACCTGACCACCATGGGGCGCGAGCTGGGCGAGGCGCCGGCCATGGAGGCCATCGCCAAAAGGCTCCTGGCCAACTCCGCCGAGCTGGTCGGAGGATGGGAGCCGGCCCAGATCGACGACGAAATCCAGGCCAAAGCCGACGAGCTGTGGGAGATCTATGGTCAGCAGGATTGGACCTTCTTCAACGATGTCCGCCAGGAAACAGGCCGAGAGGTCAAGATCGCTGAGGGTGTGGCCGTGGTCCAGAAGGCCGTCAAGCTGCCCGGCGGATTGATGCACCTCACAGCTGACAAACGTGACGGCCGCATCTATGGCATCCACCTCTCGGGCGATTTTTTCATCTACCCACAGCACGCGGTGCCGGAGCTGGAAGCGGCGCTGGAGGGGGCCGAGTTCGATTTGGCAGAGCTGGCCGAGACGATTGCGGGCTTCTTCGAGACACATGGGATCGAAGCACCGGGGATCGCTCCGCAGGCGCTGGCGGAAGCCATCGTCGGCTGACGATTGTCACCTTGGTCGGGACAGGTGAGGTGACGGAGGAGTGACTTAACCCACTCCACTGAGTAGTAGCAATCGCCTACCCTTACATCGGGAGCAGCAGAGGTTGGAAATGCACGAACTACCGGTCACCGAGAGTATCCTCGAGATGGTCCAGCGCCACGCCCAGGAGGCAGACGCCACCCGGGTGACCGATCTGTATCTGGTGATTGGCAAGCTCTCAAGCATTGTGGACGATTCGATCCAATTCTATTGGGACATCATCAGTGAGGGCACGCTGGCCGAAGGCGCCCAGCTCCATTTCGAGCGCATTCCGGCCGAATTGTTCTGCCTGGACTGCGGATCCCGATATGTGATGGCCGACACGACTTTCGCCTGCCCATCCTGTCAGGGAACGCATGTCAAGGTCGTCGCGGGGGATGAATTTCGGTTGGAAGCCATCGACGTCGAAACTCGGGAAGGCCAGGAGAAAGTTGAAGGCGAGGCAGTCGTATGACCGAACGCGTGGCGGTGGTTGAGAAGATATTGAGCGCCAATGATCGCCTGGCGGAAGAAAACCGACGACGACTGGATGACGGGCACGTCTTTGGCGTGAACGTCATGGCCTCACCGGGAGCCGGAAAGACATCCCTCATCGAGCAGACCATGGCTTCCCTCGGAGGCCGCTGGCGAGTGGGCGTGGTCGACGGGGACGTCGCCACCAGCATCGACGCCGACCGAGCGGCAGCCGCCGGCGCATCGGCGGTTCAGGTCAACACCGGCGGCGAATGCCATCTTGACGCGGTGATGCTTCACGGCGCCCTGACGGAGATGGATCTCACCAACCTGGACCTGCTGATCGTCGAGAACGTCGGCAACCTGATCTGCCCGGCAGGCTTCCAGCTCGGAACGCATAAGAGCGTTCTGGTGGCCTCCGTCCCAGAAGGCGACGACAAGCCGTACAAATATCCCGGGATGTACCGGGGGGTCCAGGCATTGGTGATCAATAAGATTGACCTCCAGCCATACGTCGAGTTCGATATGGACTACTTCCGAGGCGGCGTGGAGGTGCTGAACCCAGGGCTGGAGACCTTCCCGCTTTCTTGTAAGACTGGCGAGGGCCTTCAAGCCTGGGTCGACTGGCTCGAGGGTCATTTGACCGCCCTCAGGGCGGACTAGGGAGCTGAGATCGTGGCAGAGCGGGCCACTCCTGCACCGACCGGCGTACTCGGAGAGCGCACTCGGGGCGCCCGGATTCATATCGACGGCATCGTCCAAGGCGTCGGGTTTCGGCCATTCGTCTTCGGGCTGGCGCGTCGGCTGGATCTGCGCGGATGGGTGCGCAACACATCCGCCGGCGTGGATATCGAAGTCGACGGGAGCCAGTCGGCCCTGGCCTCGTTCGTTGACGGACTGAGGCTGGAGCCGCCCCCACTGGCACAAATCGATTCAATACAGGTTGAGGCCATCCCCCTCAACGGGTTTGAAGAATTCGAGATTGTTTCCTCACAGCCGGTTGAAGAGGCCTTTCAGCCCATTTCCCCGGACGTATCGCTGTGCGATGATTGTCTGCGTGAGCTGCTCGACCCGAATGACCGCCGCTTCCGCTACCCATTCATCAACTGCACCAACTGCGGCCCGCGGTTCACGATCATTCAAGACATCCCTTACGATCGGCCTCTGACCACGATGGCAGAATTCGCCATGTGCCCCGAATGCCGATCGGAGTACGAAGACCCACTCGATCGCCGATTCCACGCCCAGCCCGTGGCCTGCCCAAGCTGCGGGCCCCAGGCCTGGTGCCAAATCAACGGCCAGCGGCGCGCCGAGGGGGATGATGCGATTCGCATGGCCCGCGGCCAGATTCGAGAGGGGCGCATCTTGGCCGTCAAGGGGCTGGGTGGGTTTCACCTTGCCTGCGATGCCACCGACGCCGAGGCGGTGACCACCCTGCGCCAACGCAAGGGGCGAGTGGACAAGCCCTTCGCGCTGATGATGCCCGATCTTGAAACGGTCCGCCGTCACTGCATTGTGAGCCAGGCGGAGGCCGACCTGCTCCAGTCCCGCCAGCGCCCCATCGTTGTGCTCGATCGGCGGGGGGATTCGCCGCTCGCAGAAGGTCTGGCGCCGGGGCAGACCACAGTCGGGGTCATGCTGCCGTACACGCCGCTCCACGTGCTCTTGCTCGAGCCCGGGCCGGACTTCCCCGACGCGCTGGTGATGACCAGCGGCAATCTGAGCGAGGAACCCATCGCCACCGACAACGACGAGGCGATCTCCAGGCTCAGCCAACTGGCGGATGTCTTTCTGCTCCACGATCGCCGGATCGAGACCCGCTGCGACGATTCGGTTCTGCGTGTGACCGGTGACGACCCCTACCCGATCCGGCGGTCACGCGGCTATGCGCCGGCGCCGCTGGCTTTGCCAATCGACATGCCATCCGTGCTGGCCACCGGAGCCGAACTCAAGAACACCTTCTGCCTCACCAGGGACCGCTACGCTTTTCTGAGCCACCATATCGGCGACTTGGAGAACTACGAGACGCTGGAGGCTTTCGAAACGGGCATCAGGCATTTTGAACGCCTGTTTCGGGTCACGCCCGAAATCATCGCCTACGACCTTCATCCTGATTACCTGGCGACGCGCTATGCCAAGTCACGATCGGAAGCGGGGCTTCCCTCGGTCGGCATCCAGCATCATCATGCCCACGTCGCCGCCGGGATGGCCGATGCCGGACTGGACGGCACCCACCGAGTCTTGGGCGTGGCCTTCGACGGAACGGGGTACGGTGATGACGGCCTGATTTGGGGCGGCGAGTTCCTATGGGCTGACTACTTGGGCTACGATCGCCTGTTCCACTTGAAGCCCTTCCCCATGCCGGGCGGCGACGCAGCCGTTCGGGGGCCCTGGCGTTTGGCCTTGGGGCTCCTCGACAGTCTCGGGCTCGATTGGGATCCGAGGCTATCACCCGTGTCGCACGCCACTGACGCGGAGCGAAAGATTATCGCCCAGCAGCTGGCTCAAGGCTTGAATGCCCCGCTGACCACCAGTGTGGGGCGCTTGTTCGACGCTGTCGCCTCGCTCATCGGGCTGCGGCACGAAATCAACTACGAGGGGCAGGCCGCCATCGAGCTGCAGGCCATCGCCGATCCCGACGAAACCGGTGCGTACGCGTTCGCCATTGACCAAGACGGCCAGATCGACGCCGCTCCGGTCGTGTCGGCCATCATCGATGATCTACGGAGAGAGGTCCCCGCCCCATTGGTCTCCGCCCGATTCCACCACGGCCTGGCGGACTCGGTGGCGGAAGTGTGCCATCGGACACGCCGTTCGCACAATGTCAGCACGGTCGTTTTAAGCGGCGGCGTGTGGCAGAACCGTCTCCTGCTGGAACAGGTCGTCGGCGACCTTTCCCAGCAAGATTTCGAGATCATCGTGCACCGGCAGGTTCCCGCCAACGACGGCGGATTGGCGCTCGGCCAGGCGGTGATCGCCGGGGCGCGCGCCGCGGCCGGCCTGGTGCCCGCTGCAAGGAGGTAGCTCACATGTGTTTGGGTGTGCCGGGAAAGATCACTGAAATCTACACCGCCGGCGGGCTGAGGATGGGCAAGGTTGACTTCGGCGGCGTGATCCGCGAAGCCTGCCTGGAGTACGTTCCGGAAGCCGAAGTGGGCGACTACACCGTGATCCACGTCGGATTCGCCATCAGCCTGCTGAGCGAAGAAGAAGCGCTGGCCTCGCTGGAAACCATCAACGAGCTGATTGATCTGACCAACGAATTGGGGCCGGAATCGGGGGCGCCATGAAGTACGTCACCGAATACCGCGACGCAGACAAGGTCGGCCGGGTGCTGGACGACATCCGCGCCACCGTCACCAAGCCCTGGGTCCTGATGGAAATCTGCGGCGGCCAGACGCACGCCATCGTCCGGCACGGGATCGATCAGCTGCTGCCGCCCGAGATCGAGCTAGTGCACGGCCCCGGCTGTCCGGTCTGCGTCACACCGCTGGAGCTGATTGACAAGGCCCTGGCGATCGCCGCCATGCCGAATGTCATTTTCACTTCCTACGGCGATATGCTGCGCGTGCCGGGCTCGGGGCAAGACTTGTTCTCGGTGCGAGCTCAAGGCGCCGACGTGCGCACCGTCTATTCCCCTCTGGACGCGGTCAAGATCGCCCGGCAGAATCCGGACAAGCAGGTTGTGTTCTTCGCCATCGGCTTTGAAACGACGGCTCCGGCAAACACCATGAGCGTCGTCCAGGCCAAGGCGCTGGGCCTCACCAACTACAGCATCCTGGTGTCCCATGTTCGCGTGCCACCAGCGATGCATGCCATTTTGGGATCGCCGCAGAACCGGGTCCAGGGGTTCCTGGCAGCCGGCCACGTGTGCGCTGTGATGGGCTACTGGGAGTACCCACCCATCGCTGAGCAATACGGCGTCCCGATCGTCGTGACCGGATTCGAACCATTGGACATCGTGCTCGGAATCCGCGACACGGTGCGTTTGCTGGAAGCCGGCGAGGTGAAAGTCGGAAATGCCTACGCCCGGGCCGTGACTTTCGAAGGCAATCGTCCCGGACAGGCCGTGATCGACAAAGTGTTCACCTCGTGCGATCGCAAGTGGCGCGGCGTGGGGATGATCCCGCAGAGCGGTTGGTGCCTGCGGCCCGAATTCGCCGATTTCGACGCCGAGAACCGCTTCCAGGTGGCCCATATCCAGCCGGAAGAATCACCTTTGTGCATTGCCGGGCAAATCCTGCAGGGCTTGAAACGGCCGTTGGATTGTCCGGCATTCGGGACCGAATGCACGCCGGAGCATCCGCTGGGCGCCACCATGGTCTCCTCCGAGGGGGCCTGCGCGGCCTACTATCAGTACGGACGCTTCGCCGACGCCGTGACTGAGCATGCCGAAGATACTGCGGCTTCCTAGCCGCGGGTGGATTGAGGTTAAGTGATGGTCTACAAACAGCCAACCGATGGCGTTGATCCGGCGGGCGCTGTGGGCATGCAGGGCGCCGTCTGCCCGGTGCCGCTCCAGCACGAAGACCAGGTCGTCCTTGGGCATGGAAGCGGGGGCAAGCTCACCCAAAAGCTGATCGCCCGCTACTTCTATCCGCCCTTCGAGAACCCGTATTTGCTTCAAGGGGACGACTCGGCGGTGATGGACTGGCCCCAGGGCGGACGGCTGGCCTTCTCGACGGATTCGCACATCGTCTCGCCGCTGTTCTTTCCGGGCGGAGACATCGGCCGCCTGGCGGTCGCAGGCACGGTCAATGACCTGCTGATGGTCGGCGCCCAGCCGCTGTGGCTGACGGCCGGCTTCCTGTTGGAGGAGGGCCTGCCTCTGTCTGTTGTCGAACGCGTGGCGGCTTCGATGCGGGCTGCGGCCGACGAGGCCGGGATCCAGATCGTGGCCGGAGACACCAAGGTCGTCCAACGCGGCAAGGCCGACGGGCTTTTCGTCAACACGAGCGGTGTGGGCGTCGTGCCCGAAGGCCGTGAGATCAACGGCCGGCGCGCCCAAGTCGGGGACGCCGTTCTGCTTTCCGGCACGTTGGGCGACCACGGCATCGCTGTGTTGGCTGCCCGCGGTGAGCTCGACTTTGAAGCCCAGGTGGTCTCGGACGTGGCTCCCTTGACGGCGCTGGTGGAGGCGATGCATGCCGTCGGGGCCGATCTGCACGTGCTGCGCGATCCGACCCGCGGCGGGCTGGCCACCACGCTGAACGAGATCGCCCACCAGAGCGAGGTTGGCATTGAGATCGATGAGACCACGCTGCCGGTGAATCCGGCCGTTGAAGCCGCCTGTGAAATGCTCGGGTTCGACCCGCTGTATGTGGCCAACGAAGGCAAACTGGTCGCCATCGCGCCCGAGGCGCAAGCGGAAGCGCTGCTGAGCGCCATGCGCGCCACTGAGCTGGGTCACGCCGCCTGCCGCATCGGTCGGGTAACCTCCAAACCGGCCGGCCGCGTGCTGATGCGCACGGGGATCGGCGCCCGGCGGGTCGTCGACGTGCTGTCGGGAGAGCTCCTGCCCCGCATCTGCTAGCAAGCCAGTCACCTCCCCCACTTGCCATTTGTGAAATGCTTCACAATCAAAATGGTCGACTCTGCGACCGCGCGCCCGCAAGCCGAAGGGCTGGCGTAGAATAGCCAATACTTGCCATCGCCCCATAGGAGATCGTTGGACGAATGAAGATGGAAGCTCTGATTGCGTTTGCACAAGACCTTGTCCGGATCAAGAGCCTCAGCGGGGAGGAGGCCGCCCTTGCCGAACGTGTCAGCCAAGAAATGCGCCAGCTCGGCTTCGACCATGTCTGGACCGACGCCACCGGCAATACCGTCGGCGTCATCGAGGGCCTGGAATCCAGCCCGACGCTCTTGCTTGATGCCCACATCGACACGGTGGGGGTCGCGCCCGGATCCGCCTGGGCCCACGATCCGTTGGGCGGGCAGGTGGCGGACGGGTACCTTCACGGCCGCGGATCGGCCGACATGAAGGGGGCCCTGGCCGCCATGGTGCACGCTGCCGCCGACATCGACCGCCGGATTTTGCCCGGCCGGTTGGTGGTGTGTGCCAGTGTGATGGAGGAGGTCATGGAAGGCTATGGTCTCCACGAAGTCATGGACGCTCTGCATCCGGACTATGTCGTCATCGGCGAGGCGACAGACCTCAATCTGAACCGCGGCGGACGCGGCCGGGCTGAAATTCACATCGAGACTCACGGCCGGCCGGCGCATTCTTCATCGCCATCCGTGGGGCACAATGCCGTCTACGACATGATGAAAGTGATCGAAGGGGTACAGACGATCGATTTCCACAAGGATCCCGACCTCGGCCCGGCTCTGATGGCGTTGACAGATATCATCTCCGACCCCTACCCCGGCCACTCGGTCATCCCCAGCCGCTGCCGGGCGACTTTCGACCGCCGTCTGCTGACCGGGGAAACTGTTGAGAGTGTCCTCCGCCAGATCACAGAACTTCCTGCACTAAAGGGGCTCGATGTCGAGGCCACCATCCCCATCGGCGAATATGAGACCTTTACCGGCAGCCGCATCCGCGGGACGAAGTTCTTTCCGGCCTGGTTGTTCGACGAACACCATCCCTACGTGCGAAGCGCGCTACAGGGTCTCCGATCATCTGGGTTGACACCGTCCTTGGGCGCCTACCGCTTCTGCACCAATGCCGCCTACAGCGCCGGCACGGCCGGCGTGCCTACGGTCGGATTCGGCCCCGGCAAAGAAGAAGACGCTCATGTCATTGATGAGCGTCTGGCGTTGAAAGATCTGGAACGGGCTGCTGAAGGCTATCGAGGCATCGTGAAGGCCGTGCTCAGCACCGGCTGAGTGCCGGCGCTTCACTATTGTTCATGCGGCCTGTGACCAAAGACGGCGGGCCTGCTCGTGAACCGCCGCCTTCAGTGCCTCTGGATCAGCACCTGCCTCGACCCCTTGCTGAACTAGGACATCGCCGTCGACCATCACCCACCGCACGTTCCCCTGGTTCCGGTACAGCAGAAGTTGGTCATACAGATTGTGTTCTGTCAGCGGGGTCGGCAGATCGCCATCGATCAGAATCAAGTCCGCCTTCCAGCCTGCCTCAATCCGGCCGACTCCGTCCAAGCCGATGGCTTGGGCGCCGCCCTCGGTCGCCAGCCTCCAAACCAGGTTGGCCGGCATGACCCGCGGATCCTGATGGCTGGCCTTGTGGATCAGGAACGCGCCCCGCATGACCTCGAAGAAGTCGTCGATGTAGCCGTCTGACCCCAGCCCCACGGTGACCCCGGCCGCCACCAGCTCGGGTACGGGTGCTATGCCGCCCCCAACTTCACAGTTGGAGAGTGGCATGTGAGTCATCCGCACGCCTTGTTCGGCCATCAATTCGATTTCGGCAGCATCGACCTGGACACATTGGGAGGCCAACATCGCCGGAGAGGCCACCCCCAAGTGATCGTAGTAGGCTATCGGCCGAGCCCCATAGTCCCGCAGCGCCCGTTCTGGCTCGTAGGTGCCCTCCGAGCAGTGCATGTGAGTCAAGACTCCCAGGGAGCCCCCCAGTTCAAAGGCCTGCCGGATGAACTCCGCCGAGCAGGTGAAGGTGGTGTGGAAGCACATCAAACCATCCAGGCGGTCATCGGCGGCGTGACACGCTCGTATGAAGTCGGCGTTCTCGCGCAACCCGTCCTGTCCATTTGCCTCGCTCACCCGCTGCGTAGCTTCGAACGACAGGCGCCCACGCAACCCATGCCTTCGGACCACCTCCGCCTGGGTGTCCAAGCAGCCTGGAAGCGCCCCCGGCGCCTCCAGCACATCATAGAAGCTGGTGACCCCACTGGCCAGCATGCGGGAGCATTGAAGATCGGTGGCAGCCCGGATCATGGGATGGTCGAGACGATCTTCGACCAACGGCCACCAGAAGTCCTCCAGAAAGGGCCAAAAACCCGACGGCGCCCTGGCCAACGGGATTCCATGGGCCAACACGCCGTACAGGTGGGTGTGGGCGTTGACAAAGCCGGGGGACAGAACATGCCCGGCAGCGTCGAGCACGTTGTCCTCGGGATGTGCCTGACGGAGCGAGTCATTGGAAGCGACCTCGACGATTTCCGAGCCCACCACCCGGGCGCCCCAGCCACGCCTGGGCGGATCCCCTGGTCGGTCGATCAGGAATTCCGGCAGGATCAGCATCCCTCGATTGGGATCGCCCATGGCCATGCTCCTTGTCGTCGGTCGCGACTAGTCGGCCGCTTGGCCCAGCGCTTTCCAAACCTTTTCAGGCGTGAACGGAAGCTCCCGAATCTGCACACCGGTGGCATCCCGAATGGCATTGGCCACGGCCGGCGCCACGCCGTCCATCGGGATCTCGGCCACCGCCTTGGCTCCGAACGGCCCATTGGGTTCGTAGGAGGGCACAAGAATGGCTTGGATGTCAGGCATTTCGTCCGCTTGGAAGACTCGGTAGTCGCCCAGGCGCTTGGTTTGGATAGCGCCCTTATCGTCGTAGACCATGTCCTCGGATACAGCGTAGCCGAGGGCCTGACCCATGCCGCCTTCTATCTGGCCCGTGGCTCCCTGGGGGTTGATGGGGGTGCCACAGTCCACCGCCATGACCAGTTTCTTGACCACCACGCCGCCGGTTTCCAGGTCCACTTCGACCTCGGCGAACTGCGCGCCGAAAGGCGGCGGAGAAACCATCGACATGTGAGAGGCGGTGGACATGATCTGCTTCTGGTCTTCGGTGTGAAGGCTGTGAAGGGCGATCTTGTCCAAGCCCACGCTCTGTCCGTCGGCTGTGATCACGTGCCGGTCCTTCAGGCTCATCCCTTCCACCTCAGCCCCGAGCATAAGCGTGGCGCGTTCGAAGATTTGTTGGCGAACCTCAGCCGCCGCCTTCTGAACCGCCCCACCTGAGATGTATGTGGTGCTCGAGGCGTAGGCGCCGACATCAAACGGTGTGAAGTCGGTATCGGACGAATAGATCAGCACATCTTCCAGCGGGACTCCCAGCGTCTCGGCCGCGATCTGGGCCAGGACCGTGTCTGACCCGGTCCCCAGATCGGTGGCGCCGACGAGCAGGTTGAAGCTGCCGTCATCGTTCATCTTCAGGCTGGCGGCGCCCATGTCGAGCCCGGCGATGGCGGTGCCGTGCATCACCATGGCAAAACCCAGGCCGCGGCGGATGTTTGGCCGGGAAGGATCGGACCGCCAAGCGGAGTCCTCTCGACGATCCCAGTGGATGGCTGCCGATCCTTGGGCCACGCACTCCGGCAAAGTGCTGCTGGTGACCCGCTGGGCGGCCACTCGGCCTGCTTCTCCCAGCTCGGCGGTGATCGCGATCGGATCGCCCAGCCGCAACGAGTTCTTCATCCTAAATTCCACCGGGTCGAGCTCCAATTCGGCCGCGATCTCCTCCATCAGGCACTCAAGAGCAAATTCTGCTTGGGGGGCACCGTAGCCGCGGAAAGCGCCTGCCACCGGTTTGTTGGTGTAAACGATGTCGCCCACAAAACGCAAATCCTCGCAACGGTACGTCGCCAGGCCACGCTGGCCTGTCACACCGCATACCGTCATACCGTGGGTGCCGTAGGCGCCTGTGTCCTCTACCACGTACAGATCGAGACCCTTGAGTGTCCCATCATCGTCCACGCCGGCGCGATAGGTCAGCACCTGGGCATGGCGCGAGCGCGAGCTGCTGAACTCGAGCTCACGCGTGTACTCGAACCGCACCGGCCTGCCTGTCGCCAAGGTTAGATGTCCGCACAAGTCTTCAATGAGCATCTCCTGCTTGCCACCGAAGCCGCCGCCGATGCGCGGTTTGACTACGCGGATTTGTTTGACCGACAAACCCAGCAGGGGTGCCACCATGCGCCTCACGTGAAACGGAACTTGGGTGCTGGTCCGAATCACCAGCCGGTCGTCATCGTCCCAGTAGGTAACCACGACGTGCGGCTCGATGTGAGCTTGCTGAACCTGGTGGACCCGGTACGTGCGTTCAAAGACGTTGTCGGCCTGTGCCAGCGCCTTTTCGACATCGCCGATCTCCGTATGCAGTTTGACGGCGATGTTGTGCTCGGCGTCCTCGATGCCTACCACATCGGTCTCATCGTGGATCCGAGGCGCTCCGTCCTCCATCGCCTTCTCAGCGTCGAAGACCGCCGGAAGCACCTCGTAGTCGACATCGATGAGCTCGAGTGCCTGGCGCGCCAATTCAGGCGTTTCAGCCGCCACAACCGCCACTCGGTCTCCGACGTGGCGAACCTTTGAGTCGAGGCTGACTTGGTCCCAGGGATGGGGATTGGGATATGACTGACCGCCCGATGCGTAGGGCACGCGAGGGACATCCTTGTAACAGAGAACCGCCTCCACCCCCGGCAGCGTTTTGGCCCGCGAAGTATCGATGGACTTGATGCGAGCATGAGCGTGCGGACTGGTCAGCATAGCAGCGTAGAGCATTCCCGGAAGATCGATGTCATCCGTAAACACTGGCCGCCCTTTGACCAATTTGACCGCATCCACCTTGGGTTCTGGGTGCGCCACCACCTGCGTGATGGCTTGCTGGGTGGCCGGCGCCCGCACGTCAACTTGCGGCTTGGTGGTTACCGTCGTACCCGATCCGCTCGTTTGTGCCTCGCTCTCCTCTGGCCCCGACTCTCCCACCGGCTCAAGCGAAACCGGGATTCCCTCGCTCTCGATGGGCGGTACGGGGTCACCGCGCAGCATCGCCGCCGCTCTCAGCATGGCCTGCACCGGCTTGACATACCCGGTGCAGCGGCACAGCACCCCACTCAGGGCCTCACGACATTCCGCTTCTGTCGGGTCGGGCACCCGCCGAAGCAGATCCTGCGTGGCCAACACCATGGCCGGTGTGCAGTAGCCGCATTGGATGGCGCCTGTTTCGACGAAGGCCTGCTGTATCGGGTGCAGCTCATGCCGAGGAGCCATCCCTTCCACGGTCTCGAGCTCATGCCCGTCCGCTTGGGCGGCAAACATCACACACGTCGGCGTGAGCCGTCCATCGATCAAGACGCTGCACGCCCCACAGTCACCCGTCTCACAACCGTGCTTGACGCTCCACAGCTGCATGCGCCGCAGCGCGTCCATCAGCTTCTCATCGGGGGCGACTTCGGCTTCAACTTTCTCGCCGTTGAGGGTGAACTGGATCTTCATCGAGCACCTGCCTTCTTCAACGCTACCTGTACGACCCGGCCGGCCAGCCGCGCCATCATTTCTTTCTGGTACTCGGAGCTTGCCCTGAATTCGGCATCTGGCGAAGTCGCCGCCCGCACCGCCTGGATCAAGTCATCCGGCATCCATTCTGCGGTGGAGGCGTTGTCCAAGATGGCCTCTGCCTTGCCTACTCGGCTCGGCGCCCAACCCAGACTTGCCACCGCCAGCCGGGGAGAGCGGATCTTGCCGTCTTTGACTTCGATGACTACGCAGGCTGCCGCTAGCGCCTGGTCCATCGGGGACCTGGCCAACCATTCTAGGCCCCAGCTTTTGTCTTCGGCGGGAGTTCGGGGCAGACGGATCTCTTTCAGCAGGCCGCGTTTTCCCTCGCCAGACCACATCTCAGCCAAAGGCACGGTCGTCTCGCTCGCCCCGATAAAGGCGGCTTCTGATCCCAGCGCCAGCAGGGCCAGAGACAATTCGGGCGGTCCGGACCGTGCGCTCATCGTCCCACCGATACTGGCTAAGTTACGCAGCCCGTAGTGCGCCATCCGTCGGGCAGCTGAGTTGACCAGGCCACCGAAGGCTGCCTCCAGTGATTCGTCCTCAACCAGTCTCTGGATCGGGGTGGCACCGCCAATGGCCACCCCATCGTCGGCAACCGTGATGTAATCGAGCCCCAACCCCGAAACGTCGATCATCGACGCCCGAGCCCATGTCTGGGGAGGCTCCACCCGAGGTCCCAGCCATAACAGGCCGGCATCATCACCAAGCTTCTCAAGCAGCGACCCCGCTTCTTTCGGGGTCTTAGGCCGCAAGATTTGGTCTGGCGCGTTTTTCACAGCCATCTCCTTTCGAACCTCCCCAGAACGACCATCGACGGGAGGCTTTGCTCTATAAGCCTAGCACACTCAGATGAGTCCAGAGCACGAAGTTTGAAAGGGGGCTCCACCCGATGCTAAAATAGATTTGCTCCAATGTACGCCCGGCTGGCTGTCCGGGCGATGTACATCGCCGCCAATGCTCCTCGTCAGTGCTCCCCGCAGGAGGACGAACACAAACCATGCCCCAAAGAATGGCCCTCTACATGCAGGATAGGCATCCGATTGCCTACGAACTTGAGATGGCTCAGTATGCCGAGGCGAGCGGATTCTCCGAGATATGGCAGGCTGACACGCGCCTGGCACGGGACTGTGTCGTGCTGATGAGCGCTTTCCTCACCCGAACCCGATCCCTGCGTGTCGGGTCTGGTGTCCTGCCTTTGTGGACACGCAACCCGGCCGTAATCGCCGCCACCTGGAGCACCTTGTGGGAGTTGGCCGACCGGGTCGATGGCAAAGGGCGTGTCATGCTCGGCTTGGGAGCATGGTGGGAGCCTATCGCCAAACGTGTCGGGGTCGATCGGCGTAAGCCTCTGCAAGCGATGCGCGAGCATGTCGAGTCTATTCGCCAGCTGTTCACCATGGAAGAGGTGACCTACCAGGGAGAATTCGTCCAGCTCGACCGGGTCCGCCTGGATGTCGCCTACGGCGACACCTCCCCGCGCGACATCCCGATCTATATCGGTGCGACGGGCGACAGGATGCTCGAACTGGCGGGCGAGATCGCCGACGGGGTGGTTCTGAACTACGTAGTGTCGGTGGACTACATCCGCCGGGCCGTGGAACACGTGGCGGAGGGCGCTCGCCGCGCCGGGCGCCTGCTGGACGAAGTTGACCGTCCGGAGCTGATTGTCTGCTCGCTCTCGGATGAGGATCCGGCGGCTGCGATGGCGGAGGCCAAGAAGCTGGTGGCCTACTACCTGGCAACCGAGCCCCACATTATGAAAGCCAGCCACGTCAGCCAGGACCTGCTGGAAGAAGTTCAAGCCATCATGTCCTGGCCAGCTACCGAAGAAGACTACGTACACGCCAGCCAGGTCATCCCCGACAAAGTGGCGCAAAATCTGATGGCCGTAGGTGACACACAGACCTGCCGGTCCAAGGTGCAGGAGTACATTCAGGCCGGCGTCACCTGCCCGATTCTGTATCCGTTGATGGACGACATCGGTGCCGTGGTCGATGCCTTCGCCGACGAGCTTTGATGCATCTGGTGTCCCCAACTTGTGAAGGATTTCACAATAGACTCTGACTATGATTTGACCATCAAGGGCGGCACCGTGGTGACGGCATCCGGGGCCTTTCAAGGCGATCTGGGTGTCCGAGGCCGCCGCATCGCCGCCTGGGGAATTGACCTCCGGGGGCGGCAGGAACTCGACGCCGGAGAGATGCTTGTTCTGCCGGGGGCCGTCGACCCACACGTCCACCTGAACATGCCAGCCGGGCCTACGCGATCAAGCGACGATTGGGCAAGCGGAACCCTGGCGGCGGCTTGCGGTGGAACAACCACGCTAGTCGATTTTGTCGAACCCGAGCCCGGGCAGACGCTGACAGACGCACTGGGGGCGCGCCAGGCAGAGGCCACAGGGCGAACGCACATCGACTATGGTCTGCACATGACGCTCGCAAGCGCCGATCCGGCCACGCTGGCTGCGGTACCTCACATCATGGCGGCTGGCTGTCCGACGTTCAAGGCCTACACCACCTATGAGGGATTTGCCCTGCAAGACAGTGAGATGCTGGCGGCCATGCAGGCCGTGGCGGCTGCTGGCGGCATGTTGATGGTACATTGCGAGAACGACGCCATGATCAAGTCGGCCGAGGCACAGCTGATTGCCGAGAATCGGCTCGATCCTTCCGCTCATCCCGTTTCGAGGCCGGCGCGGGCGGAAGCGGATGCCATCCAGCATGTGATCCATTTGGCAGCGACGGCTGCCTGCCCCGTATACATCGTCCACATTTCGACCCTCGAGGGGGCGCTCGCTCTGAGGAAAGCGCGTCACGCCGGCCTGGCCGTGAAGGGCGAGACCTGCCCCCAATACCTGCTGCTGGATGACAGCCTGTATGCGAAGCCTGGATTCGAAGCCGCCAAATTTGTGTGCTCGCCGCCGCTCCGCACATCCCAGGACAACATGGCGCTTTGGACCCGGTTGGCGGACGGCACGATTGACGTCGCGGCCACCGATCACTGTCCTTTCAACTTTGCGGGACAGAAGGAGCTTGGGAAGCAGGATTTCCGGCGCATTCCCAACGGGCTGCCCGGGGTCGAGCTGCGTCTCTCCCTGATGTACACCTTTGGGGTCCGAGCTGGGCAAATCAACATGGAGGACTGGGTGCGAATATGCTGCACAGCCCCGGCAATGGCCTTCGGACTTTATCCGCGCAAGGGGAGCCTGGCGCCCGGGGCCGACGCGGACATCATCATTTTCGACCCCGAGCGGAAGGTCAAAATCTCGCAGCCCGCCTTGCACGAACAGGTCGATTACACACCTTATGAGGGGCTGGCTCTGAACGGCACCCCGCGCACCGTCTTGCAGCGGGGCAAGATCTTGTTCGATGACGGCAAATTCCTTGGGGCTCCCGGCGCCGGCAACTTCCTCCCCGGCAGCTTTCCAACCGGCTCTCGCCCTGGTCCCTAATTCCACAAGGTAGCCTCAGAGACTGGCGACCTCTGGGATCACCTCATCCCGCATCACCTCAAGCGGTGTGAGAGTCTCCGCATTCGGCATGTTGAAGATCAGGTGCTCAACGCCGACATCCGCCAGGTCGCGGCAGATCTGGACCACGTCACTGGCCGACATTTCTCCCGGCGCAATGTGGATCGACCTGAGTGAGGTCCGCTCGATGTCATCATAGTCTCGCCCTACGTTCTCGCAGTGTCGCTTGAGGACGTCGAATTTGTGCGCCACCATCTCCGGGCCTTCCCAGGCGAACACGTTGCACGCATCAGCATACTGCGCCACCAGTTTGAGCGTCTTCCGCTCGCCCATGCCACCGATCATGATTGGTGGATGCGGGACCTGAACGGGAAGCGGGCGGCACAAGGTCTCTTCGAGCGTAAAGTGCTTGCCGTGATACGGCTTGGCCTCTCCTGCCCACATTTGGTTCGCAATCTGGAGCCCTTCCTCTAGCCACTCAAACCGCTCGGCAACCGGCGGAAAGGGAACCCCAAGACCGTGGGCCTCGCGCTCGAACCAGGCGGCTCCGACGCCGAAGTAGGCGCGCCCGCCGGAAAGCACATCCAGGGTCGTTGCTGTCTTTACCAGGATTCCCGGGTAACGGTAGATAATTCCGGTCACCAGAGTCCCCAGCTTGACCCGCTCCGTCACGCCCACCAGATAGCCAAGCGTGCTGTAGCCTTCCATCATCGGGTCAGTGGCATCGCCGACCCCTCGGATTTGGAAGAAGTGGTCCATGACCCACAGGCTGTAGAAACCGGCCTCGTCGGCCAATCGCCCAATCTCCGCCAGGCGAGATCCAATTTCCTTGTTGCCTCCCGGCCATTTGAATCGCGGCAGTTGCAGTCCAATGCGCATGGGTTGTCTTTCCCTTTCGCTTTCACCTGTCGGCTTTGGCATCCTTGGCCCGAATCGCGGTCAGTCGGATCCAGCCGCGGTTTGCGCCCCGCGCCATCCAGACCTTCGTGGTGACCGGACGCAACGCTTCACCGGCGATGCGATTGACCCGATCTCGTATCCCCGGCTGTCCGGCCATTCAGGTCCGATAGCTCGATCACGTGGAGGTGGTCTGCGGGGTCATTCTTTGCCAGTTTTCTTCGGCCGCTTTGGCGCCTCACCTTCCCTTGGCATCCGGCACATGGGCGTCGAAGGTGCAGCCATGACGAGGTGGATTGAGATCTGGGCAACTTGTCTGAAAATGGCGACCTGCATTTGGGCCAGAAAGCAGCCAGCTACCAGAATTCGCCGGGCCAATCGCAACCTGCTGAGTGTGCTCTTTGGGCTGTGGATCCGGCTGCATCAGACCGATACCTTCCCCATCTCTTTCAGCGCCTCAGCCACGCTGGCGTTCTCGTGGATCAGATCCGCCAATGCGGCAACGAGGCGGCCCGGCTGTGGATGACTGAAGATGTTTCGTCCGATGGCCACGCCGCTTGCCCCGTGATCCAGGGCCACCTTCACCGATTCAAACAGCTCCTCATCACTGTCAGCCTTGGCGCCGCCCAAGATTACGACCGGCACCGGGCAGTTTTGCGCCACGATGTCGAAATCGGCGGGGTCGCTGGTGGAAAGCGTTTTGACAAAGTCCGCTCCGGCTTCGGCGCCCACGCGCGCACCGGCAGCGATCACTTCAGGCGTTCGCATATCCTCGCCGCCCCCCCAGCCACCGGGTATGGTTTCAGAAAGCAGCGGCATCCCCCATGCTGTGCAGTCATGGCCCAGCTTGATCTGAGCCAAGATAGATGGCTCCGGGTTAGATTGGAACGGGACAACGAGGACCTTGATGGCATCGGCCCCGATGCGCACGGCGTACTCCACCGCCTTGTCCGTGGCCGGCTGGGCGGCGGAAGGAATGGTCAAGATCAACCCGGCGCTGCCAATCTCGTCTCGGCAGGCTTGCGCCGTGCCGGCGGTGGTCATGATGGCATCAGCGCCATGAGCGACACAATCCGACACGGTCTTGTGTGGCTCAATCAAGCCCTGAAGCGGCTTGTTCATGAAGCCGACGTGGTCCATGGCCACGATCAAGGTTCGGCCATCCGGCTTGAAGATGCGGTGCATCCGACGTTTGACGAACATGTCCACTCCTTGTCTTCACCCGGTGTGCTTCGATGTCTGCAATCTCAACAATGATGGCGAGACGGAAGGCCAATACGTTCACCGGGCTCATCTGATACCCACCGTCAACTTCAAGATGGAATGAGCGATCCCCAATCGACAATCTCTGCCGACTAGAAGTGAGACAGAAGCTGCAACGGTGCAGAGGCACCCACAGACAGGAAGCCAAACACCACCGCCACCACCACAAACCCGAGCACGAAGTTCAAGGCGGCGCGCAGGTTTCCGCGGCGCTGTCCGAAAAACAAGGCGAAGATGATAAGCAGGGCAATCCCAATCAACGACGGGACACCATGCGAACTGAAGATCCCGAACGCCTTGCCAGTCTGCATTGCGAAACGGGATACCGATTCAATCAAGGCGGAAGCAAGCGTGAGGCCGAAGAGATACAGGATGACATCGACGACAGAGATTCCCCGCCTGAGCAGCCAAATCACAGTCAGCAGCAGGATCAAAGGCAGCAGAGATGGATACAACTTGTCGAACACATCCGTCTGAAGGGAGAAGGTCTGGGTGACGGCATCCTTGCCTGTGCCAACCACCACATCCCACTGGATGCCCGTGGACACGGTGACAAATTGGGCACCGAGGGCGCCGAGCACAGCGGCCCCCATAACCGAGGCACCGGTACGGACATCGTCCAGCAAGCCTGTTCGAAGCAATTGTGTGACAAGCGCCTGCCCCCGGCGGTAGCCCTCGTAGTACACCCACCAGCCGAAGGCAAACGTGTAGGCCGCTGCGGCGAGGAAATAGATGATTGGGCCCATAACGCCAGAAACGGAGCCATTGGCGGCCAGCGCCACGCCGATGGCGATCGACTGCCAGACAGGGAACCAGGTCCCCTGCTTGAGCGTGTCGCCCAATCCAGCAACCGGTCCCATCAAGCCCGACTTCACATTCGTGATGGTCTCGTCATCTATCTCAGTGTTGCCGAGGGCCCGCTGTTCCTCCAGGGCAATCGTCATCCCGTGGATCACACCGCCGGTGTCCGGTTCGGTATTGAAGAAGATAAGGTGGCGCTTGAGAGCGGCCTTGATCTCCTCCGGGTCTTTGTACAGCTTGCGGATGATCGGGGTCATGGCATGGGCAAAGCCCGTGCCCTGATAGGTCTCCCAGTTGTAGTTGGCGTGGGAGAAGAACAACCAACGGATGAAGGAGGCAAAGATATCACGCCGTGTCAATACGCGTTCAGGTTGGGTTCCCTGATCAGCTGCCTGTTGCATTTTGCTCTCCCTTCCGGGTCATCATGATGTGCAGGAACGCCAGACCGAGAGCGATGACAGCAATGGCAATGATATTGGTCTGAGTAAGCGCAGCCACGGTGAAGAAGATCAGCAGGTAGGCCAGCACGGCGCGGCTGAAGATCAGGCTCAAGTTGAGCGCGATTCCTACCGCCGGAAGCACTGCTCCGGCGATGATGAACCAGTCACGTATCCAGCGCCAATCCGCCGAACCGCCGCGGAAGGGATCGATGGCGTCGAAAAGCGAATTGAGCGCGGTTGAGCCGACCAGCGCCAAGACAACCACCGGGATGAAGGTGGTCAGGAATACGAACACCTGTCCCGGGAGCCAGTTCATCAACGCCACACCGTCGATATCCCCCCGATCGGCACGTTCATTCGCCCAGCGCACAAATCCCACATCGACGCTCATGCGGCTGTAGAAAGCCAACAAACCGAGCGCGCCGAGGGGCGCGGCGATGGCGATGGCCTGCTCCTTGCCCAGACCAGCCGACATGGCCAAGGCTGTGCCCAACCAGCCGGCGAGAGACGGGTCGGCGGGTTGCGATCCGCCGGCGGTTATCTGACCCAGGAACACCAGATTGATGCTGGCGCCCAGCAGAATACCTTGCCCCAGATCGCCCATAATCAGACCCACTACGGCGCCGCCCATGATCGGCCAACGAAACAAGTTGAAGCCTAGGTTGGCAGTGAAGGCGCTGTTGGTGAGCCAGTATCCGGCCGCCACCAAGATTGCCTGGAGCAGCGTCAGCCTGGCCCCCACATTCTGGGCGAGCGGGGCGGCAGCCGGAGCAGCCCAGGCCGAGGCCTGGTACAGCAGGGCTGCCAGCCACACAAGAACCAGAACGGCCACGGCCTTCTTGATCGGGATTTTCATGGATTCGTCCTCCATAGAGCTGTGCCCTTTGATGAGTCCGGACGCACGTCCAAAGTCGACGATCGCAGCAATCTACCTTCCTTCTAGCCTTGAAAGCCCAACTGCGGGATCACTGGGGACCATCTTCATTTCGACTTTGACGCCCATGGCCTGGATTTGGCGCATGGCAGCAACCTCTTTGTCGGTGGCTGAGATGCTGCGATGGAGCTTTGTCCGGCCCGGGCCGCCCCCCATGCCCCCGAGATTCAAGTAATCGAACGCCACCCCATTCTGGAGCAGTTTCAACATCTGCTCCGGACCACGCGTGATCAGCAACACTTTGCGTGGATCATTCGCCTTGTCCTTAAAGTCTTGGATGGTCTCATCTACCGACAGCACACGCAGCTTCATGCCCGGCGGCTTGGTCACGGCCAGGACTTGTTGTAAGAATTGGTCTTTGCTCGCCTTGTCGTCGCACACAAGGATTTCGTCGCAGTGGCCAATGTACCGGAGCCAGGCCGTAACCACCTGTCCATGAACGAGACGGTCATCTATTCTGGCAAGTGCAATCTCCATCCGCCAACCTTCCCACTGATGCCGTCGCCCGTCTCAGTTGACGGCTCCCCATCCCTCTCTGCAAACCTCATAAAGCCTCAAGGATTGACGATCACGCGATAGGTATCGACCTTCAATGCCGCCTCAAAGGCGCGTTCGACATCATCCAGCGGAAACCGGGCGCTGATCAATGACTCCAGATCGAGTTCCTGATTGGCGATCATCTCGGCGGCTTCGAAGAAATCCTGCCGCGATTGGCTCATCGTACCGGTGAGCACGACCTCAGTCTTGTGGAATATGTTGGGGTCCAGTTGAATCTTCTTACCCTTGGGAAAGAAACTGGAGTACAGCATGACCCGGCCCCCGGGCGCCGAGGCATTTACAGCCGGCTCAATGGTGGCGCCGTTCGGCACACACACAAAGGTCGCATCGGCGCCTCTTCCGCCGGTGAGCTCTCGCACCGTGGCCACATAGTCGCCTTCCATCGGATTGAACACCCCATCGGCGCCGATCTCCATTGCCTTCCGGCGACGTCCCTCATCGGGCTCGCTGATGTACACCTCAGCGCCGCTGCGCTTGGCCAGCAACAAGTGAAGCATGCCCATGATACCGGCCCCAATGATTACAACTTCTTCTCGTGGCGCCAGCTTGCCATGCTTGACGCTTCGCAGCACGCAGGAAAGCGGCTCGGTGAGTGCTGCTTGTTCAAATGGCACTGAGTCCGGCACCTTGTAGCAGTCCGCGCCCAGTCGCAACACGTACTGGCCCAGCCCCCCCGGACCGGGGGTGGGCTGCGCATCGCGGATTTTGTACATGTTTTCACAAATGTTGTTGAGGCCACGCCGGCAAGATTCGCACTGTTCGCAGCGGACCAAACCAGAGACGGTCACGTGGTCGCCGGGCTTCACGCTGAATACGCGTTCGCCGACCTTGATCACCTCTCCGGAAACTTCATGCCCTCCGGCAAGCGGGTAGTGAGGATCTTCGCCCGTGTACATCCGCTGTTCCCAAGTGCACAAAGCACAGGAGTGAACCTTGACAAGAACCTGATCGCGATTGGGCTCCGGGATGGGGACCTCTTGGATCTCGATATCTCGTGGGCCATTGAATACCATTTGGCGCATGAACCCGTCGGCCAAGCCATTCGCCCGAGAATCACTCATTGCCGGTTTGCTCCTTTGCAGTCTGCGATCGAAGCCGTTCGCGCACGTCGACGATGCCGGAGTGCCCGGCTTGGGCGGCCACCTGGGCCAGGCTTTCCAGGGAAAGCTCGTTTTCGGCGGCCATCACCGCTTCCAGCAGCATAGGCAGGCTGACCCCGGAAACCACGGCGCAGTTGCGTTGGCGGATGCACATCGCTGCGGCGTTGCTGGGGGTGCCGCCGAATAGGTCGATCAACACCAAAACACCTTCCCCATTATCGGCCTCATCGATGGCGGCCAACATCGTATCGTACAAGCCATCGAGGTTGGTGTCTAAATCCAATTGAACTGTGCCCACCGGGAGCTGGTCACCCATGATCATGCGGGCGACCTTGGTCAATTCTCCAGCCAAATTCCCATGAGCGGCAACGACCAACCCGACGGAAGTCATTGGAAGATGCTCCACACTTTGCTGTCCTGTCTAAGTTCGAATTGATATTTGTAGCGATCCCCACGGTAAACGGCCTTGCTCACCTCCACGATCGTTCCTTCAGGATCGAACACGGTCCGTTTGCCCCGAATGGCCGGGACTCCCGGATCGACCACCAGCAACTTGGCCTCATGCCAGTTGACCAGCGTGGCTTCTATAGTCTGGCGGGCGCGGTCCAATGTGATGCCGTACTCCTCTTTCATCACCCGGTACAAGGAATCATTTGAGAAGTCAAATTGCTCCATGCCGGGACAAAGCCGGGCCGGAACGCGCGGGTATTCGAGGCCCACCGGGTGCCCGTTAATCAACCGGATGCGGTCCAAGTGGTACACAAGATCGCCAGGCGCAATCTCGAGCTGCCGGGCCATGGTGGGATCGGCTGGTTCCGCCTTGAACTCTATCACTTTTGATTTCACGTCCAGGTCATTGGAGCGCATGTCAGCGCTGAAACCACTCAGCTGTTGAAGCTTCTGCTCGATCTTGGCCGGACCAGCATACCAACCTTTGCCCACTCGGCTCTGAAGACGGCCTTGAGCTTCGAGGTCGGTCAGCGCCCGCCGGACCGTCATGCGGCTGATACCGAGGGATTTGGAGAACTCCCGCTCGGACGGCAGCGGTTCGCCAGGCATCAGATCCCCACAAGCTACAGCCTCCAGCAGCTGATCCTCCAGTTGCTGATAGTGCGGGGTGATGCTGTTGGGGTTGATCTCGATGATCTCCAGCACCTTCGAGCGGCTGTCAGAGGTTGTGATCATGGTTCGGTTCCTTCCCCCGTTCGAAACTGCATGCCACCAGCGCGCAGATGGCATCCGTGGCTGTGGTAGCAGCCGGACTGTCGGCTCGGATCGTGAACGACATTCCTTGATTGACCATCAAGGAGAGAACACTCAGAACACTCTTGGCACGTGCCGCTTGTCCGCGACACTCGAGTTCTATGTTGGTCTCAAAGCGCTGCGCGGTCCGCACAAAGAACACTGCAGGCCGCGCGTGAAGTCCCATGGCATGCATAACAACGATCTGACGCTCAAGCCAGGATTCCGTCATGGAACTCCCCGTCCGGTCGGTTTCCACGGCGGGGCCGCAACTTGGCAAGACGAGAAGTGGAATGCCGATAGAACGGCGGCTCCGGCGGAGATGCCAAAGGTGGCAGTTGAGATCCCACGGTTCCGGCACCAGTCCGAATCCACAGGTCCGACTCGATTCCTAGATAGTTCAGCGGTGCCTTCAAGGCGCACTGCTCAAGGTAGCCAGATCATCAGCGGGATCGCTTCGGTTGTACCAGTCTTTACCGGTATAATCTCGTTTGGCACCAGGATATACCAACCCGAGGCGGCTGTCAAAGTGACGATCCTTTTTTCCTGCCCCAAGGGGTGGATTTCACCCGGAATCAGGCCCAAGAGTCAGCCGGACCTCCCCCCATCGGCTGCCTG
>Ga0307440_1000238_pt1 | contig 26566 bp, 26 predicted proteins | sample SalMarWE160410MG_FD_202150 | JGI IMG/M metagenome (GOLD analysis project Ga0307440, IMG submission 202150) | Salt marsh sediment microbial communities from the Plum Island Ecosystem LTER, Massachusetts, United States - WE1604-10 | ecosystem: Environmental > Aquatic > Marine > Intertidal zone >...
GCCTCGCATTTCCCCTTCACCGAGCCATCGGGCGAGCTGGACATTGAATGCTTTGTGTGTATGGGGGAAGGTTGTTCGGTGTGCAAACACACTGGCTGGCTGGAGATCCTGGGTTGCGGGATGGTCCACCCGACGGTGCTCCTCAATGGGGGCTACGACCCTGAGATCTTCTCCGGCTTCGCCTTCGGAATGGGCCCCGAGCGAATCAAGATGCTGATGCACCGTCTGGACGATATACGCCTCTTCTGGGCCAACGATATGCGCTTTCTTGAACAGTTCTAGGCGGTTGGGCCGACGGCGCGTGCGAAGCAAGGAGCGATTGACAGGATGAAAGTACCTCTTTCATGGGTGAAGGATTTTGTGACTATCGATGTCCCGCCGCACGTCTTGGCGGAAAGGCTGACTCTGGCGGGGCTTGAGGTGACTGAGATCCGTTACGTTGGGGAACCTATGCCGGGCAGCAGCCAGCTCGAGACAGATGATGGTGGCGCGCGGCGCCAGGCGATGGTCAGCGGCATCGCCTGGGATCCGGACAAGATCGTTGTGGGTGAGATTCGCGAGGTGATGTCGCATCCCAACGCCGATCGCCTGGTACTGTGTCGGCTGTTCGACGGTGAGCAGGAAAACACCGTTCTGACCGGTGCGCCCAATCTCTTCGATCTCAAGGGGCGGGGTGAATTGGAAACCCCGCTCAAGGTCGCCTATGCCAAAGAAGGCGCCGAGCTCTATGACGGTCATCAGCCTGGCTGGGAGATTGTCCGCCTCAAGAAGGCCAAGATCCGGGGCGTCGAATCGTCGTCCATGGTCTGTTCTGAGAAGGAACTGGGCATTTCTGAGGACCACGAAGGCATCATCGTTCTGGATGACGATGCGCCAGTGGGCAAACCCTTGGCCGACGTTATGGGCGACGTCGTCTTTGACATTGACATCACCCCCAATATCGCCCGCGATGCCAACATCTTGGGCGTGGCGCGCGAGGTCTCGGCGTTGTTTGACGTACCGCTCGAGGCGCCGGACTACAGTGTGGACTGGACCGGCCCGTCTATCAAGGGCCGCCTGAGCATTCAGATTGAAGTTCCCGAGCTGAACCCACGATTCGTGGCTGGCCTGATCGAGGGGGTGGAAATCGCACCCAGCCCATATTGGGTGCAGCGGCGCCTGAAACTGGCCGGGATGCGGCCAATAAACAACATCGTCGATTCCACCAACTACGTCATGCTCGAAATCGGCGAACCGCTGCACGCCTTCGACTACGATGTGCTGGTCGAACGCGCTGGAGGCAAAGCACCGACCATCATCACTCGCCAGACAGGACCGGGCGAGAAGCTCACCACGCTGGATGACGTGGAGCGTGACCTGGACGACTTCACCGTTCTGGTCGCCGACACGGCGGGTGCCCTTTCGATTGGCGGTGTGATGGGCGGGCTGGAGTCGGAAGTCGGGCCAGAAACGGTCAACGTGCTGCTCGAGGGCGCGGCCTGGAATCTGATCAACATCAGGCGCACACTCGCCAGCCAGAAGCTGTCGTCTGAGGCGGCCTACCGTTTCTCGCGAGGCGTTCATCCGGCAATGGCTGAACGCGGCGTGCGGCGCGGCCTGGCTCTGATGCACCGGTTGTCGGGCGGTGAGGTGGCCGAAGGCTTGATGGATGAGTATCCCCTGCGGCCAGTGAGATCGCCAATTGAGATTTCTACCGCCGATGTCTCCCGCTGGCTAGGAATAGAACTCGGCCATGAAGAATTGGCGGACATTCTCACTCGACTTGAGTTTGATGTGGAACCGCTCGAGGGCGGCCGGCTGGCGATTAAGAGCCCAGATCATCGACTGGACATCGGCGAGGGCGTTATTGGGCAAGCGGATCTGATGGAGGAGGTGGCTCGGATCTATGGGTACGATCGTATCCCGGAGACCCTGCTCGAAGATCCGCTGCCGCCGCAGATGCGCAATGCCGAATCGGAATGGGTGGACAAGATTCGCGATCTGCTGGTGGATTTGAGTCTGCAGGAAGTCGTCACCTACCGGCTTACGACCCCAGAGGCCGAGAACAGGCTCTATCCAGGGGGCACGGCTGAGGACTTCCCCTATTTGGGTCTGGCCAATCCGCTCACCTCGGACATGACCGTGATGCGGCGGAACCTGCTTGCCAGTGTGCTCCCGGTGCTGCAGCACAACCGCAACATTCGACAAAGGCTGGCGGTCTTCGAGATAGCGCCTGTTTATCTGCCGACCGAGGGACAGGCTCTGCCAGAGGAACCTCTGAGATTGGTCGTCGCCCTCACGGGTATCGCCGCTACGCCCGATTGGCGAGAGGGCGAAGCGCCACATGACATGGGTTTCTTTCATCTGAAAGGCTTGCTGGAGTCCCTGTTCGAGGCGCTGCACCTGGATGGGATCAACTACGCGCCGGCCGAACACCCCAGTTTCCATCCGGGGAAATGCGCCGAAGTTCTATGGAGAGACAGCCGCTTAGGTTGGTTGGGCGAACTCCATCCATTGGTCTCGGAGACCTTTGGCCTCGACGCCCATCCGGTGGTGGCGGCTGACCTTGACATCCAGGCGGTGCTTCCTTCGATCCCTGAGCGGTTCAGTGTTGAACCCGTCCCCGCCTACCCTCCGGTGCTGGAGGATTTGGCGCTGGTCGTTGACGAACGTGTGCCGGCGGCGAAGGTGGAAGAGGCGATCCGCAAGTATGGCGGGGATTTGGTGGTGGGGGTTAAGATCTTCGATGTCTATCAGGGCGATCAAATCGGTCCGGGCAAGCGAAGCCTCGCCTATTCCGTCGTCTATCAATCGCCAGATCGGACGTTGACGGATGACGAAGTCACCCGGGTGCGGACAAAGATCGTGGAGGGATTGAAGAGCGAACTCGGGGCCGTGCTACGCAGCTAGCCCGGTCTAGCCGTCCGGCTCAGTAAGCCGTTCGGCACGGCGGATGGCGGCCACAGCCAGCTGGGCGACGACCTTGAGATGGTTGCCGTCATTGTCGGAGAAATCCCTATCGTAGGTCTTGTTGACGGCTTCGATGACGCCGATGACCTTTTCGTCTTCCATCAACGGTACGCAGGCAAGCGACCGGGTCTGGAAATCGAAGGTCACGTCGACCCTGGGCGAGAAGCGGGGGTCTGCCTGAACGTCGCGCACGAGGGCGCTTTTCTTGTTGGTTGCCACCCATCCAGCAATGCCCTCGGAAATCGGCATGCGGAATCCGGTGAGGCGATCGCGCGCTTGGCCATGCACGACGGCGAACGCCAACTCGTCCTTTTCTGGGTCGACCAGCAGCAAGGAACCGGCACTGGCGCCCACGGCGTTCAAGGCAGATGCCAGCACGTCGTCCAGCATGGCCAGCACATCCGTATCGGGCTTCATGCTCTGAATGAGGACATCGAGGCTGATCAAGGAGTCCATAGAGGAGCGAAGGATGCCAATCTCATCCTTTAGGTCCTGATTTTCATCCCGCAGACGGTTGACTTCAGCCTGGAGTGCGCGGAGGGGGTTTCCGGTATCCATGGACGTCTCCTGATTGTGCGCGATATTAGCATGAAAAGTCGAAGCCGTAAAACACCAGCCAAAGATAGGACGCTCCCTGGGTGGAAATAGATCCGCCCAGACTGAGGAAGACGACAAGTGAACATTTACTTCTCCTGCTCATTGACCGGCGGCCGGGAGGACCAGGCAGTCTATGAGCGCCTGGTCGATGACCTCCTCCAATCTGGCCACACTGTGCCCACGGCCCATCTGGCCCGATCTGACGTTATGGATCTCGAACGCACGGTTGTGCCGCAGGACATCTATCTCAGGGATATGGCTTGGATCGAGGCGTGTAACGCGGTGGTGGCCGAAGTATCCACGCCTTCCCACGGAGTAGGCTACGAGATTGCGGCGGCGCTTGGCCTGGGGAAGCCGGTCCTGTGCTGCTATCGCCGCGGGGCCGCGGTCTCTAAGATGATTACTGGCAATCAGACTAAGGGCCTGCGGGTTGAAGCCTATGACGACCCGGATCATGCAGTGGCGATTGTCAGGGCATTCTTAGAGGAGGCGGGGCTGGCAGAGTCGGGTCCATAGGCGGCTCGAGGCAGCTGGGCCCGTCTTGACGGTAGGTCAGTTTTGGGTATACTTAATCACACAGCCAGACGTCTGGGTGCCCCCCTCACCTAGATGTCTGCCTGTGTTTTAAGGGCAGAATCTCCCCTATTTCAACTCTGCCAGAGCATTCCCCAAGCGGTCGATTTCAGCGTGAGTGTTGTAGTGTGCCAGCCCTATTCGGATCAACCCGCCGTCATCTTCGACACCCAGCCGGCGGGTGACCGCAAGGGCGTAGAAGTTGCCGTCCCAGACGTAAATCCCTTGAGACGCCAACATCTCGGCCGCATGACGCGGCGGGATGTCCTGGATACGTATGGACACGGTCGGCACGCGGCGGCCGAGGTCGGAGGCTTCGGTCAGGCCAAAAACATGGACCTCGGGCAGCTTGGTCAGGGTATCCAACAAGTGGGCGGTCAGGTCCCTTTCGTAGTCCACCGTGAGCTCAAGAGCGCTGACAAGCGCCTGGCGCGTTGGATCGACGGAACTTCCTTCGTCCGGTGTGCCGCTGCCTGCCCAGGCAAGATACTCCAGGGCGCCGAGCGTGCCCGCCAACCCCTCATGGTTTTGGGTGCCGGTCTCGAACTTGCCCGGAGGTTTGTCCGGAGCAGGACGGACTTTGTAGGCGCGTAATGATTCCAGGTGTTCGGCCTTCCCGTAGAGAGCGCCGACGTGCGGTCCGAAAAACTTGTAGGCAGAGGCGACCAGAAAATCGCAATCTAGCTCTTGGACATCAATCACGCCGTGGGGGGCATACTGCACGGCGTCCACGTAGCACAGGGCTCCCGCATCGTGCGCCATGTGGACGATTTGGTCTATGGGATTGATTGTCCCGACGGCGTTGGATGCGTAACCAACCGCCACAATGCGAGTGCGGTCGGAAAGCAGATCGGCATATTGATCCAGGTTCAGCGTGCAGTCTTCCACGTCAAAATCCAGCCAGCGAATGGTACAACCCCGGTCTTCGGCTGCCATCAGCCAGGGGGATATATTGGCATCATGATCCAACCGAGTGACGATGATCTCATCTTTGGGTCCCAGCTGGGATGTCAGCGCACGGCTGATGGAGAATGTCAGCGTGGTCATATTGGGCCCGAAGACGATCTCGTCCTGGCTGGCCGCGTTGAACAGATTGGCGACGGCCATGTGTGCCTGTTCAAGAATGGCGTCGGATTCGATGCTTGTTTGGAAGGCGCCGCCGTGATTGGCGTTCGAGTGAAGGAGGTAGTTCGACATACGGTCGACCACCCGCTGCGGTACTTGGGTTCCCCCGGGATTATCGAAGAAGACGGCGCTTCCCCGCAAAGCCGGGAATTGGGCGCGGATTCGATCGGGGTCGAGGCTCATAGTGGTCTCCAATCAAAGGCACGGGCGAGCAGGTCCGCCCTTGGGATGAGTCGGCGTCCGGCTGCCCCCCAGCCGAATGAGCTGATGTTATAATGCCGCCAGTCTGTGGCCTGGATCAGACATGAAAATGGGCAAGTTCCTCCCAGGCGTTGGGGAAAGTCAAGATCTATGGGTCGAACACGGCGATCAGCACACCACCCTCCCGGGCTGATACCTGGGACCTGTTGAGCCCGAGGCTCAAATCTCGATATGGATATTGACCGACGTTCTGTCAAACTGCTCATGACGTACGACCCCGTTGCCGAACTGCGTGAGTCCTACTTCGACTACCTAATGGGTGAATTCATCCCTCGGCTTGAGCGCTTGGGCTTGACCATGTGCGAGTCCTGGCATACGGCCTACGGCGAGTACCCTCTGCGGCTGATCGCGTTTATGGCTGCCGACGGCTCCTCGATGGAAGAAATCCTAACCAGCGATGCCTTCGCCGCCCTCGAAGAACGCTTCAAGACTTACGTGACCAACTACCGCCGCAGGACCGTGCCGGGCCAGGGTTGGTTCCAGTTCTGAACCACTGCCACTGATAGTGACAGATTTCACAATCTGTGTTAGAATGCTTTGACCCTGGCTCATTGCGCACCGAAGCCTGCATCATAGCCTGCTCCCATCAAACCCGCGCCAGGGTTTTTTCTTTGCGGTGAAATCAACCGAAGTATGCGCATCCAACGTGCGGTGGGCTCCCACCGCACGTCGCTTTCCCCTACTCCGTTCCAATAGATCAGTCAAATGACAGACAGGCTTCGGCCCACATCGGCGAAGGCGGCCAGGCCCTGTTCGAGATCTTCTGGGCTATGGGCGGCGGAAATCATGACCCTGATTCGAGCTTTGCCCTTAGGGACGGTCGGGTAGCCAAGGGCCATAGCGAACACCCCCGTCTCAAAGAGCTTGCGGCTGAACTCCTGGGCCAACGGAGCTTCACCGAGCATGATCGGCGTAATGGGCGTGGTGCTGGTGCCGATGTCAAAACCCAGTGACTTCATCTGGGATTTGAAGGTCTCGGTATTCGCCCACAAGCGATCAACCTGTTCGGTGGATTCCTCGAGCAAATCGACGGCCGCCAGGCAGGCAGCAACATCGGGAACAGTCATTGCGGATGAAAACAGGAAGGGGCGGCCGCGCTGTTTGAGCCACTCAACGATCCGTGAAGATCCGGCCACCACGCCGCCGACCACGCCGAATGCCTTGGACAATGTGCCAACTTCGATGTCCACTTTTCCATGCAGGCCGAAGTGGTCGACGATCCCCCGCCCTCCCTTTCCAAGCACGCCTTCACCGTGCGCGTCATCCACCATCAAGAGGTAGCCATATTGGTCGGCCACCTCGAAAAGTCGATCCAGGGGTGCCACATCGCCATCCATGCTGAATACACCGTCGGTGATGATCATCGACCGCTGATAGCCATCGCCCTTGTGGGATTCGATTTGCCGCTTGAGATCATCAGGATCGGCATGGGCGAAGCGGACGATCGAGGCCCCGGAGAGGCGGCAGCCGTCGATGATGCTGGCATGGTTGAGTTCATCGGAATAGACGACATCTTGCTTCCCGACCAGGGCCGGTATCGTGCCCAGATTGGCGTTGAAGCCTGATTGGAATGTGATGGCGTCTTCAACTCCCTTGAAGGCGGCCAGACGTTGCTCAAGCTGGCGGTGAAGATCCATGGTGCCAGCGATGGTGCGCACTGCGCCCGGTCCGACTCCATAGGTGGCCATCGCCTCAGTGGCAGCCGCAATCAGGCGGGGATGGTTGGCCAGGCCCAAATAATTGTTGGAGCAGAAGTTGAGCACGTGTTGGCCATCGACGGTCAGCCAAGCGCCTTGCGGCGAGCTGAGGGAACGGATCGAATTGTACAGTCCAGCATCCTTCAGGCTCTGGAGCTCGTCTTCGATCCACTGTGTCTTCATCAGGGGTTCGGTCTTCTCAGACATGTGATGCCTCTTCTCCTGAGATGGGTGGGGGTTGGGTCTGGGACCGAATCAGCTTGAGCTTGGCTTGGCGAGAGCGGGACTTGATGGCTCGTTCTCGGCGCATGGCTGTCGATCGGTCATCTTGAGGTTCGAGGTAGACCAGCTTGAGCGGACGCCGAGAGCGTGTGTAGCGGGCCCCACGCCCGGCGTTGTGTTCCTTGAGCCGGCGTTCAGGGTCAGTCGTCCAGCCCGTGTAGAAGCTGCCATCGGCGCATTCAAGAATGTAGCAGAAGCATTCCGTCACACGGTCATTATAGCGCCAGCGGCTGCGCGTGCCTTTAGGTCCGGTCGTGGTCGGGAGGGCGTCTCGACCCACCGTCAAAAAGGTTTCCCAGGATGCCGCGACTTGGCGGCATGGAGTCCTTTCCGGATCGCGGTCGGTTTGCCAGGCGCACCTGCATCCAATCGTCGCGTGTCTCCAGGGCTTGCTCGACGAGGCCCTCGAGCTGCTCGCTCGTGTCTGCCTGGAGAGCGGCTTGAAGGCCCGCCACCTCATTCGCCAAGCCGTCGAGCTGCCCCAGCAGACTCGTCCGCCGCGGCCAAAGGATGTCGGTCAGCTGCTGACCCTGGAGGGCAGCCTGATCGACATAAGACGAGAAGGGCCGTCCGGCCAATCGCTGGACGTTGTCCCAACCCGGGGTCTCGGCGAGCGAGCGCAGAAGCATCAGCCCCAGCAAGGCGGGGAGCAATTCCACCGCAGCCACAACGTACTCCAGTTCGGCCGGGTCGATGAAGAAAGGCGATGTCCCCAGGGCTTCGGCAACGGTCAGGGCCAACTCGATCCCTGCCTCAGGGGTTTCGGGGTTGACTGCCAGGCCGAACGACCCGCCCCGAAACAGGTCAACATCGCTTGTCGACGGGGGATCCGGATCGAGCAACCGCTCGGCCGATACGGCCAGGGTCCCTCGGAGAACACGCTCGCCCTGATCGGCCAAGGCTGAACGCACATCGGCGTTGTGGGCTTGCGGAGTTAGGTCGAGCAAGATCGCCCCAGGCTTCAGTGCCAGCACAAGGTCTTCGATCCACTCGGCAGCTTCCTTCGGCGGCATGGCGAGCACCACCATGTTGACCTCACTGGCCGTCTTGCGGGGGTCTAGCACCCGACGTTCGAACGCACCGGCCTCCAAGGCCGCGGCGGTGATGTCCTTGTCGCGGTCGTAGCCGAAAACGGTGGGCGGATCAACGGTTTGACTCAACGCCAGCCCGATGGCCCTGCCCGTCTCGCGCAATCCGGCGATCAGGATGTGTGGGGGCATGATCGACCTCAGCTCTGGTTGTCCGCCTGCTGAAGGCGACGCAGCAGGTGGTCCGTGTCGGACGGGGGCTCGGTGAGCGGGTCCTGATGGCGCCGGACGAGCTCAATGAGGCGCAGGCTTGCACCCGTGCCTGCAAGCATCTCGGCGCCCCATTGTGGATGGTTGTGGGCAACGGCGAGTGCGCTGCGCAGGGCGTGTCCGTGTTCATCGGCCCATGAAGCCGCCCATTGGGGAGCGAGTCCCTGGGCCACCACAACAAAAACACGCTCCCACAGATGAAGCGGGCGATGGACCTTCCCGATATCGTGCAGCAGCGCAGCCGCCAAGAGATCGGGGTCACTTTCACCTGCTTCGACCAAGGCGTCGAGTACGCGCAAGCTGTGAAGTTGGTCGGCAGCCGGCAGGCGCAAGAACAATGCTCGTTGCGCCTCGGTCAAGAACGGCCAGGTCCGCGCCAGGTCCTGGAGCTTGGTTCGAGCGCCAAAGCTGCGTACGAATTGGGCCGTCCGATAGGTGAGATTCATCTTACAAAACGAGCAAACGGAATACCTGCTGAGTGGGCCAGCCGATCAGCGTGCCCAGCACATCCAGCCCGACCAAAGGGGCCAGGAAGACCAGAGCCAAAAGCAGCAGCGGGCCATATGGGCGGAGCTGGTACAGGGTGGACCGGGCTTCAGCCGGCAGGAAGTACTCGAGCACTTTCTCGCCGTCGAGAGGCGATAAGGGAATGAGGTTGAAAAACAGCAAGATCAGGTTGATGAAAATGAACTCCGTCAAGAAACTGGAGGCGGAAGGGAGAAACTTTCCGGGTCCGGCGAACGGATCGAGCCAACCCGCACGAAAAGGAATGGCTGCCAAGATGGCCATCACCAAATTGGAAAGAGGTCCGGCGACCGAGACCAGCATCGTCCCGGATGGCGTTCTGCGCTCCAATGCATAAGGGTTGATCGGGACGGGACGCGCCCACCCGAACCCTGCAACTAAGAGGAGCAGTGAGCCGAGTGGGTCCAGATGGGAGAGGGGATTGAGGGTCAGGCGGCCGTTGAGGCGAGGTGTGTCGTCGCCGAGCTCGTCGGCCGACCAGGCATGAGCAAATTCGTGGCCCGTGAAGGCGATAACAAGCGTGATGAGTCTGGAGATAATGACCGGGGCAGTCAAGCCGAAGAACATGCAGCGATTATACCATCGGGGTGTGCTCGGCCTGCCGATGGTATAATCTCGCCGGTCGTCTCAGGAGTTCCCCCATGCTTCCAGAAATGCAAATGAGCGATGTCGTTCGGCTGCGAAAGCCCCATCCGTGTGGGAGCACCGACTGGATCGTTGTGCGTCTTGGAGCCGATATCGGCTTGAAGTGCCTCGGATGCGGCCGGCGGATCCTTCTCTCTCGACGCGACGTGGCAAGGCGAATGAAGAAGTATGTCCACCAGGGAGGGGCACAGGCAGCCGATGAGTGATCCACGACGAGTTCTGTTCCTGTTCTCAGATACCGGGGGTGGACATCGGAGCGCGGCCGAAGCCATCATCGAAGCATTGGAAACGCATTTCCCCGGCAAGGTCGAGCCCGACCTGGTAGATGTGCTAAAAGACTACGCGCCTCGCCCGCTCGACCACCTTCCGGAGGCGTATCCAAGCATGGTCAAAGTCCCCAAAGCCTGGGAGCTGGGGTACAAGCTTTTTGACGGGCACCTTCGCGGCCGGGCACTCACGGCCGCCTTTTGGCCCTACGTGCGCTCAGCGGCCCGTCGTGTGGTTTCTGAACACCCGGCAGACATGATCGTCTCCGTGCACCCTCTGTTGACTTGGCCCGTCATCAAAGCTCTGCCGACAGATCGTCCACCATTTATGGTTGTCGTCACCGACCTCGTGTCGGCGCATGCCTTATGGTACAACGCCGAAGTTGACACCTATGTTGTGGCCACTGCCAAGGCACGTTCGAAGGCTCTTGAAATGGGCCTGCCGGCATCTCGCGTTTCTGTCCTGGGATTGCCTGTCGGCGAGCGGTTCTGCCGCCCCGGGGCAGATCCGATGGAGGCGCGCCAGCGTTTGGGGTGGCCGTTGGACCGCCCAATGGTTCTGGCCGTTGGGGGCAGCGAGGGCATGGGGCCGATCTTTGATACGGCGCGGGCGATCGCACGCCAGCCGGGAGAGTTCGGGCTGGCCGTGGTGGCGGGGCGCAACCAGCGGTTGAAGAAGCGCCTGGAAGCCACAACTTGGGAAGTCCCCACGTTCATTTATGGATTTGTGACCGACATGCCTGAATTGATGCAAGCGGCGAGTCTGTTGGTGACCAAGGCCGGACCGGGCACGATTACCGAAGCCCTGAATGCCGGATTGCCGATGGTCCTGTACAGCCGTCTGCCCGGGCAAGAAGAAGGCAATGTCGATTATGTTGTTGAAAAGGGGGTGGGGGTTTGGGCGCCGGGGCCAGAGCCCACGGCGGCAGCCGTAGCACGCTGGTTGCGTCGGCCAGAAGACATAGAAAAGGCCTCAGCTGTCTGTCAGAAGATAGCCAGACCGGCTGCGGCCAAACACATTGCTGAATTGATCGTAGGGAACCTGGATGCCCCAAACGGTGCTTCGCGTCGAGGGGTTTCCCCATCTTCGGCAACGGCCTGAGGCTACAACGCCAAAGGCAATCGCCGCGCCCTAGAAGTTCGCCACGATGTTGCTGAACATGTTCCCGACTCCAGAGCCGAAGAGTGCCATGACCACGATCACCGCGATCCCGACAAGCAAAATAATCATGGCGTACTCGACCAAGCCCTGGCCCCGGGGAGAAAAAATGATCATAAAGACCCCGCAGGCACTAAATGAAATTCATAAATGACAATCCCAGTATAGGGGAGATTGGCTCGGGTTCAATAGTTCCTAAGCTGGATATGCCTGCCTGTAACGAAACTGTAAGGTGCCCGCAAGCTGCCTCCGGCCTCGACTGATCTCATGCACAAACTGATGGTCATCTTCCACCAATCCGGCGACATGACGGAACTCGAACGTCAATGGGGTGAGACCTTTGTGGCCCAAGCCGAACAGATGCCAGGTCTTCGCCGCGTGGCCGTGAGCCGGATTGGTGGCCGGCTGATCGAACAGACCCAGATTCATATGATTCACGAGTTCTTCTTCGAAGACGAATCTGCCTTGCGCCAAGCGCTCGCTTCTCCCGAAGGTCAAGCTGCCGGTGAGGCACTGATGCGTTTCGCAGCGCGCGACGTCACCCTCGTGATGGCAGAACATCTGGAGGAGGCGCGCGGCGCTGATTCTGCCCGATCGGGGCCGGGCGGCTCGACGGCGGAAGGGGGCGGGGACGATGGCTAGCGTCAGCGGCTCATCGCCAGGGCGTCCATCCTACCCAAGCGAGCGTTGGGTTTGTTGACATCGAAAGAGCTAGGCGATTACATCCAGCGGCATGCCCCGGAGGCTGAGATCGTGCGCCTGGGAGTGGAAACACCGACGGTGGGGTCGGCGGCTGAAGCGTTGGGCGTCTCCGTCGAGGAGATCATCAAGTCGCTGGTGTTTGAAGCCGGGGAAGACCTCGTGCTGGTGGTGGCCGGAGGCCAAAGTCCCGTTCAAGCTGGCCGCCTGGCGGCCCACCTGGGAGTGGACGAATCGACCGTTACCTTGGCCTCTCCCGGGCGCGTGGAACGGGCAACCGGCTACCCTGTGGGTGGAGTACCGCCTTTCGGGCACATCAACCGTATGCTGACGATTATGGATGCCGGGGTCCTCGAGCACGAGTGGGTATGGGGTGGTGGAGGGGAAGCCCGAGCCTTGCTCAAGGTGAGGCCCGATACCATCCAGCGTGTCTGCCAAGCCGACATCGTCGACCTTCAGGCTCGATCGGACGGCCAACTTGGGTAGCCGATTCGACCTGCGTCGATCAAGCAGCCGGAGGGCGTGGATCTTGGTCGCGGTGGCCGTGCTGGTGATTGTGCTGGCCGGCATAGCCGCATTCCTCCGCTATCAACCCGCGGCAGGGCGCATGCTCCGGCTTCGTCAGTATTGGGCCGATCGATCCGGCCATCAGGCATGGACGATTGAGGTCGCCCAACGGTGTGAGGGGGCGCCGTTCTTGATGCCGACGGATGGCTACATCGGATTCTTCTGGCATGATTCCTTACGCCTGGGGAAGATCCACCAAGGGCTGGACATCTTCGGCCCAACGGGTCCGAACGGGCTGGGAAAGACGCCGGTGGTGGCTGCCTTTGACGGCTATCTGACCCGCCTGCCGGATTGGCATTCAGCTGTCATTGTCCGAGTGCCCGACGATCCGCTCCGACCTGGGCGCCAGATTTGGCTCTACTATACTCACATGGCGGACGCCGAAGGGCGGTCCTTCATCGTGCCCGATTTCCCGCCCGGCACCAGCGAATCCTTCGTCACGGCCGGGACTCTGCTCGGCTATCAGGGCAACTATTCGGGAGATCCGGCCAATCCAGTGGGAATGCACCTCCATTTCTCAATTGTCAAAGACGACGGGCTGGGTTCCTTCAAAAACGAATTGGAGGTGAGCAATACCATTGACCCATCGCCCTACCTGGGTATGCAGCTCGACGCGCGCAAAATTGGAAGTGAAGTGGCAGTCTGCCCCGACCCGGAGGGATAATCGGGGTGGCCCGCAGACCGCTCTTAAGAAGGCGGGAGGTGGACATGTCGGAATTTGAAACCAAGGTCGTCCTGATCACCGGCGCCGGACGGGGAATCGGTCGAGCCCTGGCGGTGGGATTCGCCCGCGCCGGGGCCAGTGTGGCCGCCAATGACCTGGCGCCGGGTGGGTTGGACAAGACGATCGAAGCTATTCGCAGCGAAGGCGGTACGGCCGAAGCCTATGTGGCGGATGTCGCCAACAAAATGCATGTTCAACTCATGGTTGAAGAAGTCCGAGAAGCCTTTGGCAGGATCGACATTCTGATCAACAACGCCGGGGTGGAGCCCCATGCCAGTTTGCTTGAGCTGGATGAGTACGATTGGGACCGCACCCTGGCCGTCAACCTCAAGGGTCCCTTTCTCACCATGCAATCGGTAGGGCGTGAGATGGCCGATGAAGGTGGTGGCGTGGTGGTGAATGTGGCATCTATCGCCGGGCGGTCACATGGTCTCAAGGACCGAGCGGCATATGTCGCCAGCAAGACCGGGTTGATTGGGCTCACCCGGGAGGCGGCGCGGGAGCTGGCTGCCTATGGGGTACGAGTCAACGCCGTGTGCCCTGGGGTGATCGAGACGGAAATGACGGCCAAGCTGCGCCAGGACGAAGCCATGATGGCGCGCTGGCTGGCGGACATTCCCCAAGGGCGATTGGGAAAACCAGAAGACGTGGTGGGCATGGTGCTGTTCCTGTGTTCTGACGCAGCGGCCTATGTCAACGGCCAGGCGATCAATGTGGACGGCGGGAAGGTCATGAACTGAATCGGACGAGCGAGGCCGTTTGCGCCCAAGCCCAGCTCAGATCCGACGACCCCGACCGCTCAAAGCAAAAGGAGAGAAACAGATGCAGGAGGCCAAAGATCCATTGGCCCGCTACCGTGAAGGACTGACGAGTCGCTATGCGGAGCAGATTGAAGCGCTGCGCGATGCCGCCGGTGTGTGGGATGCTTCGGGGCTGCATGAGCCGTTGGGACCAGGAGAATGGACGCCTCATCAGGTCGTGGTGCATGTGGTAGCCGCCGAATCCTTGGCATTTGTGCCGCGCCTGAAGCGGATCGCGAGCGAAGATCATCCCGACCTGCCCGGCTGGGACGAAACGGCCTGGATGGAAGAGACCTACAATTCAGAGGACGACATCCAGACATGGCTCGACACCTTTGACGCGGCTCGACGGGAAGGGCTTGACTTGATCCGTGGGCTGTCCGACGATGATTGGGGACGGACGGGCAGGCACCCGGCACAGGGAGATCGGACAATGCAGTGGTGGCTTGAGTACAGTGTCACCCACGCTGACGATCATTTGAACCAGTTGACGTCCACGGGCAGAGGCGCCCTCGAGCAGCCAGGAGAGAGCCGATGACATTCGACATCATACGAACCGAAACACAGGCTGGGGTGGGCGTGATCTACTTCAACCGTCCCAAGGCGCTGAATGCGTTGAACGGTCCCTTGATGACTGAACTGGTTCAAGCTTTGGAGGCGTTCGACGAAGACCCAGCTGTCGGGGCTGTCGTCGTGACGGGTGACGAGCGGGCCTTTGCTGCCGGGGCCGACATCAAGGAGATGGCCGACTCGACGGCCTTGGAAATGCTCCAGGCGGATCGCATTGCGCAATGGGACCGGCTGCGGAGGATCGCCATCCCAATTGTGGCGGCCGTTTCGGGCTGGTGCCTAGGCGGTGGCAACGAACTGGCCATGGCCTGCGACATGATCGTGGCTTCTGAGAGCGCTCGGTTCGGCCAACCGGAGATCAATCTCGGTGTCATCCCCGGCGCCGGCGGCACCCAACGTCTGACGCGCGCCGTAGGCAAAGCGGTCGCGATGGAAGTCATCCTGAACAACCGCGTCCTGACCGCCGAGGAGGCATACCGTTGGGGATTGGTCAACCGCGTGGTGCCGGTCGAACGGTACCTTGAAGAGGCCATCCAGTTGGCGACCGAAATTGCCGCCCGGGCGCCGACGGCCGTTCGGCTCGGGAAGGAGATGGTCAACCATGCCTTCGAGAGTCTGCTCGCGGATGGCCTGGCCGATGAGCGCCGATCCTTCTACTTCCTTTTCAGCACCGAAGATCAGAAGGAAGGCATGCAAGCCTTCATAGACAAACGGCCTGCCGAATGGAAGGGCAAATGAGGGACAGCCAGCCGGCCGAGGTCCACAATAGTGTCTGAACCGCGAACTGAGACCGTCACCTATCGTGATTTTGTGGCCGGATTCCGAACCCTCGGGTTGGGGCGTCACAGCCGGGTGATCGTTCACGCCTCGTTGTCGGCCTTTGGTGAGGTCGCGGGCGGTCCGGAGACGATGCTGGGGGCGATCGTGTCTTCTTTCCAAACAGTGATTGTGCCAACTTTCACAACCCGTTGCATGGTGATAGCCCCCGACGGCCCCGAACACAATGCCATTACGCCACAGCAAGAGCAGCTCGACAACAGCAAGGCGGAGTTCTTCGTCCCGGAGATGCCGGCCGAAAGGGCGATGGGTCGCGTGGCGGAAGCCCTGCGGACCCAGCCTGAAGCTCAACGCTCCATGCATCCGCTCTTGTCATTCGCCGGCATCAACGCCGAACCCTTCCTCGAAGCCCAGACTCTGGATGACCCATGGGGATTGATCGGCGCGCTGGCGGATGCCGACGGTGATTTGCTGCTGATGGGCGTGGATCACCGATCGGATGTCAGCCTGCACTATGCCGAGCAGCGCGCAGGGCGCCGGCAGTTCGTGCGGTGGGCGCTCACTCCCGGGGGGATCGTGGCTTGTCCGGGTTGGTCGGGATGTCGGGATGGTTTCGGCGCCATATCGCAAAGGTTGGGAGGGCTTGCCGGGCGCGTGCAGGTCGGCGCAGGCTGGATCGAGACCGTGCCGTTGCGCGATCTCATCAATCTCGCCGTAGGCTGGATCCGTGAGGACCCGCAGGCGCTGCTCTGCAGTCGGCCGAGCTGCGCTGCGTGCCGCGCCGTCCGCGCAACTCTGGATGCCGCCACGTGACAGGCCAGCACAGCATCGGTCGTTTCCTTCTTGGGGTTCTATCAGGTTCCTCCCATCGACGGGGCATATGAAGATGAGGTTTGAGCATGCGCTCGATATTTGTTGAGAAGAGTCTCCCCAGGATGCTGGCGGTCAAAGTGCTTCGATCGGCATGGCGGGATGTCATCTGGAGCCCCTTGTCGCCGGCAAAGGTGGTCGACCTGCCAGAACCCGAGCTTCCAGGTCAGGAGTGGCTCCGCGTGCGCAATGTGCAGTGCGGGATATGCGCCTCCGATCTAGCGCTGCTTCTGGTCAAAGTCGATCCGGCCGTGGCGCCGGCCGCACTGCCTGGAAACACGCGCTTCTTTCTGGGACATGAGGTTGTCGGTGAGGTGACCGAAATCGGAGAGGCTGTCTCGCTTTTCGACGTCGGCGATCGGGTGGTGATGGAATCGCGCTTCACGGGGCCCACCTGCTTCACCCAGGGTATCGATCCGCCTTGCCGCCACTGCGCCAGTGGGCAGACACGACTGTGTGAGAACGCCTCCATGGGTTTGGGGGCCGCAGGCACGGGCGGAGGCTGGGGCGACGGCTATGTGGCGCATGAGTCGGAACTCTTCCGGGTGCCCGACGATCTGGACGATGACAAGTCTTCGCTGATTGAGCCGATGTCGGTCGCCCTCCATGGCGTGCTCCGCGCCGAGCCTAAGGATGGGCAGCGCGTGTTGGTCATCGGGGCCGGGATCATCGGCCTGCTCACGGTGCAGGCGGTCAAGGTCGTGGCACCTGGTGCCCATCTGACGGTGATGGCGCGTTACCCCCACCAGATTGAAGCCGCACGGCGACTGGGAGCGGACGAGGTGATCGCTGAGGGTGACCTCTATGAAGAAGTGGCGCGAGTGACGGGCGGAAACCTGTATCGTGCGCCCATGAACCGGGGGATGATCTTGGGCGGATTCGACCGCATCTATGATTGCGTCGGCAGCCGCGATACGATCTACGATGGCTTGCGCTGGACGCGGGCCGGCGGGGCGTTTGTGATGGTCGGGATCAGCCTGGGCGAGTTGAGCATTGATCTCAATCCGATCTGGTACCAGGAGGTTGACCTGATCGGGTCGCACACGTTCGGTATGGAGACCTGGCGCGGCCGGCGTGCACACACGTTTGAACTCGTGACCGAGATGTTCCAAGAAGGCGTGCTCACCGACGAGGGCCTGATTACCCACCGCTTCCCATTCAAGGATTACAAACGGGCCATCGCCACGGCCCTCGACAAGCACACCGGGGCGATCAAGGTGACCTTTGACTATCACGACCGGTTGGAAGGCTAGGCCGATCGGTTCGCCAGGTGGGGGTCAAACGGGCCCGAATCATGAGGGGTACAGGGCACCTCGGCCGGGTTTCGCCCCGGGGGGATTGTGGTAAGATTCCCGCGTCCCGGGACCTTGATTTGGGACGATGAGGATGCAATGGCCGAGACTGAAAAGATCACAATTATCGAAGGACCTCCCCCCACTTTTGAGCTTGTCACTGACGGTTCCCTGATCAGCCTCACCGAGGGCCCATCGCCCTATCAGGTGGCACGCTGCCGTCTGCGCACATTCAACGGCCCCGCTTTGGTCGAAAGGTGCTATCGGGCCTGGCGTGAGAAGCAGAGCATCTCGCTCGAGTACCGGAGCGAGGAAGGGCTGACCCAGGAAGCGCCGATCGTGGCTGTGCGTTGGGAGGAAGAGAGTGACGGGCAGGTCCTGCTGGTATGGGTGCGGCTGCCTGACAACGAAATCGAGATTGAGTTGGATTTCGATTTCGACGACGATGAAGAGGACGACTGGCCGGGCGATTCCGGCGATACCTGGTAACCTGCAGATCGAACGGGCGCCTGACCACGGCGCCCGTTTTGTGTCCCGAAAAGTACCATTCAGCCTAGCCAAATCTTGAAGAGGTCAATGCTATGACCGACTATGAGACCTTGCATGTCACGCTGCAAGATGGGGTGATGAAGATTGTCCTCGATCGCCCCAAGGCCAACGCATTCAATCAGACGATGGTCGACGAATTGATGGCGGCTCTCAAATCGGCCGATCGAGATCGTGCCGTCAGGTGCCTGCTCCTGACGGGGGCCGGCCGCATCTTCAGCGCCGGGCAGGATCTGGATGCCTTGGGGCAGGTCGACGGCGAGGTGTCCTTCCGGGCGCATTTGCAGAAGACTTACAACCCCATCATCCTGCGGATGCGCAGCCTGGAAAAGCCCATCGTGGGAGCTATCAACGGACCCGCCGCTGGCGCAGGGCTCGGAATCGCCCTGGCGACAGACATCCGCTTGGCCGCCGCTCAGGCCCGCTTCGTCTTCGCTTTCAGTGGAATCGGATTGACCGGCGATTCCGGAACCTCCATCTCCCTGCCGCGGCTGATCGGTCTTGCCCGAGCGAGCCACATGGCCTTCACCAACGAGCCTGTGACGGCCCAAGACGCCTTGGCGTGGGGAATGGTCAATCGGGTGGTCCCGTCGGATGATCTCATGGACGAAGCCGAGGCTCTGGCTTCCAGCCTGGCGGAGGGTCCGACACGGTCGATCGGGTTGACCAAGCGGGCTTTCAATCGGGCGGTTTTTCCCGACCTGGCCGAAGCCCTCGACTACGAGGCCCACCTTCAGGAAATTGCCGGGAGAACAGAAGATCACGCCGAAGGCGTAGCTGCCTTCAAGGAAAAACGTCCCCCTGAGTTCTCGGGCAGCTGACGCCGACCAACAGAATCTCCCACAGTTGTCTCAACCGGTACAAGACACCCCGCACCTGTTTGTGAAAGTCGTCACAAACGGTTAAGACCTTCGTTACTGATCGCCTATCCCACCCTTGTGCGAAGATTCAGCAACAATTCGACACGATCGGCTCGTACCGATCGAAGAGGAGGCGCCACGCAACGCGCGTTTCAGTTTGCCGCTTTGTGTCTCGCTTTTCTCTTGACCGCGTGTGGCGGCGCGAACCAGGCCGAGTTGGTTACCGCCCCCGGAAACGATCCATACGGGGTGGCGTCCCAACTCTACGAATGGTAGTTGGCAACAGTTGGCAGCGGAGAAGACCCCCTTGTTTCGCGAGCCTACCGCAATCGAACTGAGCTGCATCCCAGCCTGATTGCTCGTGTGGACGACATGCTTGATGCGAGCCAGGGCCTGGCTTCGATCCGTTTCTGTGTGCCCAGGATATCCCGGGCGGCCTTGAAGTCGGCCAGCCGGAAGTGACCGGAGAGGCGGCTAATGTGCTGGTCGCTATGATCTGGAATCCCAAAACCGAATACGAGTCCAGGAGCATTGTCACCCTGGCCATGTCGGCCGAGGCTGGTGCGTGGATAATCACGGAGATTGTCTGCCCCAAACCGTGATGGGAGCCCCTCGGCTGAAGCTCAAATCTGGCGTATGATGGGGGCAAGCGATCATCCTGGTTCCGCCGTCGACGAGCACCACGGAGGTGGATCATGGGTTGGATCGAAGGCGTACTGTTCTGCGATGGATGCGGGGCAGAGATCGCGATGGCGTCTCTTGTCGTGCGGGACGGGGCGTACTTCTGTTGTGCCCGCTGTGCCGATGGAGAGCGCTGCGACTGCGGCCTGGTCTTGGACGACAATGTCCTGGTCGGTTCCGAACCGGCCCAAGAAGGCCGAGATCGCCCGATCATCAATCCGTAAGCGAGGCGCCCTCGGGGTCCCCGAGGGCGTTTGATATCGGCTCGTAGGCTGCCGGCTAGCGGCCGGCGCTCATCCGTTCCCGCTCGGCATCGGCCGTGTCGGGATCGAGTTTGGTGTAGAGGGGCTTGGGTTCAGCAAGGGCCAGGCCCGGCGCCAGCCGTCCGGGCGTCCATTCGCCGCTGGCCTGGGCTGAGTCGTAGGCCAGCACATCGTGGGGCCGCTCGCCGCCCTCGATCGTCTCAATCCTGGACTCGCCGAACAGGGACGTGTCGTACCCCAAGGCTTGATGAAGCCGCTCGGAGCTGAAGGGCAGATAGGGTGAGAAGAGGGTCTTCAGGTGGTCAATGGCCTGCAGCGCCGTGTACACGGTCCGGGCGGCAGCAGCCTTGTCCTCCTTGACCACCGAGAACCAAGGTGAGCGGTCGAGGTAGCCGTTGACCTCCCGCGCCAGCGCAAGAGCTTCTTGAAGACCGGCGCGAAGGTGAACGGCTTCGATCTCGGAGCCGACCTTTTCGAATCCGGCTTCGACGTCGGCCAGGAGCGCCCGATCCTCCGGTCCCAAGTCGCCCGGATCGGGGACGCTCCCGTCCCAGTGCCTGTACGCGAAGGACGTGACCCGGTTGGCCAGGTTTCCCCAGGTTGCCACCAACTCATCGTTGTTGCGGCTGACGAAATCCGGCCAGGAGAAGTCGCTGTCCCGAGTTTCGGGCATGACCGAGGCGACATAGAAACGGATCGCATCCGGGTCGTACCGTTCCAAGATATCTGGCAGCCAGATGGCCCAGTTGCGGCTTTTGCTGAATTGGGCACCCTCGACGTTCATGAATTCGTTGGCCGGAACGTCGTAGGGCAGCTGAATAGGGCGGTCCTGTTCTTCGTCGTAGATGGACTTGACGCCCAGAAGCTCGGCCTGCCAAATGACGGTGTGGAACGGGATGTTGTCTTTGCCGATGAAACAGTAGCCGCGAGCCTCGGGGTCGTACCACCAGGGTTTCCAAGCCTCCGGATCGCCCCGGTTGGCCGCCCACTCCACGGAGGCCGTGAAATAGCCCATCACGGCTTCGAACCACACATAGAGACGCTTGTGTTCCCAGCCTTCAAGTGGGACGGGGATCCCCCATTCGATGTCACGCGTCACCGGGCGCCCCTTGAGACCTGCTTCGACATAGTTGCGCGCGAAATTGATCACGTTCGCACGCCAGTGATCGGCGTGGCTGTCGAGATAGGCGAGCAGGGGTTCACTGAACGCCGGCAAGTCCAGAAAGTAATGCTCTGTCTCGCGCACCACCGGGGTGCTCCCATCGGTCTTGCTGCGCGGGTCGATCAACTCCAAGGCGTCCAACAGATGGCCGCAGTTGTCGCACTGATCGCCGCGCGCCTCTTTGTAACCACAGATGGGGCAGGTGCCCTCCACATAGCGGTCCGGCAGGAACCGGCCTTCGCTTTCCGAGTAGAGCTGGTGCTGCGTTTCCCGGTAGAGGTACCCGTTGTCGTGCAGCCTGGTGAAGAAATCCTGCGCGATCCGGTGATGGTTCTCCGTATCCGTGTGGGTGAACAGGTCGTAGCTGATGCCGATCGCCTTCTGAGTCTCGACAAAGCGATGATGGTAGTGTTCGAAGACTTGGCGCGGGGTTTGGCCCCGTTTGTCCGCCTCCACCGTGATCGGCGTGCCGTGCGAATCGGAACCCGACACCATCAGGACCCGGTTGCCCTTGAGCCGGTGGTAGCGGGCAAAGATATCTGCCGGAAGATAGGCGCCGGCCAAATGGCCGACATGCAGGTCGCCGTTGGCGTACGGCCAGGCGACGGAGATTTGAATCAGGTCGGGCATGCTGCCTCCTCAGGCCTGTGGTGTAACTACGAGAATCGGCGCGAGGTCAAAAACGAAACCGCCAGCCCGAGGCTGGCGGAGTGACGCTGCCGGGAGCGGCCGCTGGTCAGGCGCGGCCATCCCTCGCCGACGGACCTCGTTCCGCCGGCGACGGCAGCTTGCGCATGACCATAGATCGTCCTTGCTGCTCCGTCTTCAGCGTGCTCACTCCTCACCGGGCTTTGGTTCCCGTGTGCGGAGCAGTGTAGCACGGACGCCGGAACCGGGTCAAGAAGGGGGCGGCTCGAGGCCGGGAAGCCCTAGCCCGCGTGAGGCGGCGCCCATTCTCGGTCAGCGGACTTGTGCGACAATGCCTGCCGTCTCGTCAAGGGTTCCACGATGAGCCGGAGGCCTCGAGCCAGCAGCTAGGTGCTGTTTTCGCCTCAGCACATAGACTACAGTGCGCGATTATTCCGCCGCTTCCTCCGCCCTGGCTGCGAAGATGAAATCGTTGACCGAGAGGCCGCCGATCTTGTGCGTCCAAATGGTGATCTGGCAGTAGCCCCAGCCAAAGCAGATATCAGGATGGTGGTCCATCTCTTCCGCAATGTCGCCCACATCATCCGCGAAGTCCATCGCTGCGCCAAAGTCATCGAACTCGAACCGCTTTTCCAAATGATGGGCTTCGATCACATTCCAGCCTTCGGCGAGCTGCTGGATCAAGTTGGCCAGTTCATCTCCGGCCACTGGGCCGGTCATATCTTTCACAGGCACCGGGTCTCGTTCAGCGAGACGCATGGTTCACCTCCATAAGAGATCGGGGGTTGACGCTGTCTTGATTCTAACAAGCCAACCAATGACGGACGTGTACTGGCAGGGAATAGGGGATCAAACAGTCGGGGACTTGGCGCTTATGGCGTCGATGATTTCGGCCGCCAACTCGTATCGTCCAAAGGGGGGCATCAGGTAGGCGCCCTGCACCACATCGAGCAGAGATTCCAGCAGCTCGACAGCGATGCGCACGCCTTCCTTCGGCGCTTGATCTTCGCGGGTGTCGATCCGAGCGAGAATCGAATCGGGAATACGAATGCCCGGGACTTCATTGTGCAGGAAGGAGGCGTGGCGCGCGTTGTACAAGGGAAGCATCCCCACGAGGATGGGTATCTCCGGGTCGCCATAGCGGGCTTTGTAGGCCGCAACAAATGCCCGGGCGACGGACGGTTCGTAGACCGGCTGAGTGAGCGCGAAATCGGCGCCGGCATCGATCTTCTTGCGGAGCAGGCGTATCTCACGTGGGATGTCTTGGGCACCGAGATTCAGAGCGCAGCCCACGAAGAAAGATGTCGGCCCCCCGATATCCGCGCCCGAGTGATCCACCCCGGCGTTGAATCGATGCTTGACGAGTTTGATCAGGCCGCTGGGCACCAGGTCGTAGTTGTCCATCGCGTCCGGATAGTCTCCCACTGCAGTGGGGTCGCCCATCACCACAAACACGTTGCGAACGCCCAAGGCGTGGGCTGCGAGCAGGTCACCCTGAACCCGGAGCAAGTTGCGGCCACGCGTGGGGAAATGCAGCACGGTTTCGATGTCGACCTGATGCTGAATCAGTTGGCACACCGCCCAGGGGCTCATCCTCATCCGGGCCATTGGGCTGTCGGCGACGTTGATAACATCCGCACCGGCTTCGGCCAACATGTGGGCGCCAGCAAGGACCTTGTGGGTGGAGAAACCGCGCGGCGGGTCCATCTCAACCGAAAGCACAAAGGCCTTTTGACCGAGTTTGGTGGCGAAGCGGGTCGGTTCGCTGGTCTCGGGCTGGTGCCCGTTGGTTGGGGATTGAATCTCGGACAGGCTGACCTGACTTAGATCCAAACTCGGGTCGTCAAGCGCTGAGCGCATGGCGGCGATGTGCTCAGGCGTGGTGCCGCAGCAGCCACCGATGATCAAAGCGCCGGCCCGCCGCAGGGCGACTGCGTATTCGCCGAAGTAGTCGGCCGTGGCCGGGTACATAATGCGATCCGCCACGCGCTCTGGCCAGCCAGCGTTGGGCATCACGGCCAGAGGCAAGCCAGGGACGGCGCGGCGCATTTGCTCCACAAGGCGGAGGAGCTGGGCTGGACCGCCCGAGCAGTTGGCGCCCAGGACATCGGCGCCGGCTTCCGCCAGGGTCGATGCCACTCGCTCGGCCGTGTCTCCCAACAACGTACGGTCATCGCGCGTGAAGGTCATCATGGCCACCACAGGCAGGTCGCACACCTGCCTGGTCGCCCTCACCGCCTCGCTGATCTCGTAGAGGTCACTGTGGGTCTCGAGGATGATCAGATCGGCGCCGGCCTCGGCAAGCGCCCCGATCTGTTCGGCGAAAACCGCACGTGCCTGGTCTGGCTGCACGCGCCCGAATGGCGCCAGGCGGACGCCAAGCGGTCCCACGCTGCCGGCAATCAGGATAGCGTGATCGGCCTCGTCAGCTGCCCGGCGGGCGAGGGCGACAGCGGTGGCGTTGATCTCGGCCACCTGCTCCTCCAGGCCGTGGCGGGTCAATTTGAATCGGTTGGCGCCAAAGGTGTTGGTCTCCAGGATCTGGGCGCCGGCGCGAACGTAGTCCCGATGGATGTCCAGTACCAGATCGGGATCGATTCGATTGAGCTCGTCGAAACAACCGTCGAAGCGCTCGCCGCGGGAGTGCAGCATGGTGCCCATGGCCCCATCAGCCAAGATTGGGTCGCCCGCCTCAAGCCATGTTCTGAACGCGTTCGCCATGCTCGCTTGCCTCAACCTCGCATTGGGCCTAGCGGCCGGTATCAACGGCCGCCAGCTTGGTTTCACCGGCCTCGGCCCGCACGGTCTCCACAGCCTCAACGATGTGCGCCAGGGAGGGTATGACTTCCTTCCAGCCGCGGGTCTTCAAGCCGCAGTCGGGATTAATCCAGATGCGCTCTGCCGGCAAGTGACGAAGGTACATGCGCAGCTTGTCGATGACCTGCTGCCGATCGGCAATCAACGGACTATGCACATCGTACACGCCGGGTCCGACCTCGCGTCCGTAGTCGAAATCGGCCAACTCGCGCAGCGTCTCGTCGTCGCTGCGCGCATTTTCGATCGAGATCACGTCAGCGTTCAAGCCGTCGATCGCGTCGAGGATGTCGCCGAACTCTGCATAGCACATGTGGGTGTGGATCTGCGTACTAGATTGGGCGCCGCCCGTGGCCAGGCGGAAGGAGTCCACCGCCCAGTCAAGGTAGCTGTGCCAGCGTTCGGGCTTGAACGGCAGACCTTCACGCAAAGCCGGCTCGTCGACCTGGATCACACGCGCGCCGGCCGCCTCCAAGTCTGCGATCTCATCTCGGAGAGCCAGGGCGAGCTGGTAGGCCACGTCGCTGGGAGGGATGTCCACGCGAGGGAACGACCAATTCAAGATGGTCACGGGACCGGTCAGCATGCCTTTGACCGGCTTGCTGGTGAAAGTCTGGGCGCGGGCGAATTCGCGCACCGTCATCGGCTGCGGCCGGCTGACGTCAGCATAGATGATGGGGGGGCGGACGTAGCGGCTGCCATAGCTCTGCACCCAGCCATTCTCGGTGAATGCGAAGCCAGTCAACTTCTGGGCGAAGTACTCGACCATGTCGGACCGTTCGAACTCGCCGTGCACGAGCACGTCGAGTCCCAAGCCTTCCTGGATGCCAATCGTGTAGGCAATCCAGGCGTCGACCTTGTCTTCGTATTCCTCCTGGGTCAATTCCCCCTTCTTGAATTGGGACCGCAGCCGGCGAATCTCCGTCGTCTGGGGGAATGAGCCGATGGTGGTGGTGGGGAAGATGGGGAGCTGGATTTGTTGGGGCCGGCGGGCTTCATAGTCTTCGATGCGCTGGAAGGCGGCTTCACTGAGATCGCCCAGCCGTTGGGCGACCGCCGCGTCATCCGGGGCGAAAGCTTTGAATGCAACCCAGCGCGCTTGGAGGGCTTCGAGTTGCTCCGCCGAAGGCCCGCTGCCGAGCAAGGCGATCTCTTCCAGCTTCTCATGCGCGAAAGCCAGCACATCGCGAAGCTGGGATGGTAAGGACGGTTCCGCGGCCAAAGTGACCGGCACAAACTGCAGCGACGAGGAGGCGCTCACGCGCACCTTGTCGATTGCCCCGGAAAGCTCATCCAAGGTCCCCAAGGCGTCATTGGCTCGCATGCGCCAGATGTTGCGGCCGTCGACGATTCCAGCCGCCAGAGTCTTGTCTTGGGGCCAGGTGAAAGATCTGATCCGTTCGAGATTCTCGCCGTGGGTCAGATCCAATGTCAGGGTCTGCACCGGGAGGGAAAGGGCGGGCTCAAAGGCGTCGCCCAGGTCGTCGAAGTAGGTGACCAGGTTGATGGGCAAACCGACTTCGGAAAGCTCCCGGCAGGCAGTGTCCACGTGCACGGCGAGCTTTGGCCCGTCGCCAAGCACTAGCGCCGGCTCATGCAGTTGCACTTCCGCCACGCCCAGCGATTTCAACTGGTTGAGCAGCTGGCCGTAGACCGGCAGAAGAGATTTCAGCGCGGCCGAGAAATCCTGGTTCAACCGGGCCAGGCGCAAGAAAGTGACCGGGCCAAGGACGATCGGAACGGCCCGCTCGCCGAGCACTTTCTGCGCACGCTGGATGGTGTCCATGTACTCGTCGAAATGAGGGGCCGGTGTCAGATCAGCTTCAATTTCTGGCACCAGATAGTGGTAGTTGGTGTCAAACCACTTGGTGAGCTCCAGCGCTGGGACGCCTTCGGCGCCGCGTGCCATGGCGAAG
>Ga0307440_1000239_pt1 | contig 26555 bp, 18 predicted proteins | sample SalMarWE160410MG_FD_202150 | JGI IMG/M metagenome (GOLD analysis project Ga0307440, IMG submission 202150) | Salt marsh sediment microbial communities from the Plum Island Ecosystem LTER, Massachusetts, United States - WE1604-10 | ecosystem: Environmental > Aquatic > Marine > Intertidal zone >...
GGGGTCAGATCACCGAGCAGTGTCAGCAAGGGAATTGAGGTCCCTCCCATTCCGACTCCGATCGTGACGAGGGCTATCACAGCCGGAAGCATCGAACGGCTCATCGCAAGCAGCGCGAACCCAACTGCCGCAGCAATGATGGAGGGGAGCGATACGAGAACCCGCGACGGGATACGGTCGAGGGTGCGACCCACAAACACGGTCATTAGGGCAGAGCTCAGGATCATAACCGCCATGAGGACCCCTGCGACGGTTTGGACTCCGAAACCGAGCATCGTCAGCCGACGATGATTGATTACCAATACGAGGGTTGCAAGCAGCGTTCCCTGAATAGAGAAAAAAACGAGGAGGTTCGTGAGCCATACCATCTTGATTCGCCCGTCCGCATGTACGACGATACGCAGCTCCTCGCGAAGTCTCTGGCCGATGCCCCGAGCCGCCGGCCGACCGGAGGTTCCCTCCGCTCTCGAGACCATTGCGTCAGGTACAAGAATCCAACTGAGGGCGGCAGCGATGAGCGCGCAGGCGGTGGCCGCCAAAAACGCGGCGTCGTCGGACCATACTCCGGCAATGATTCCCCCGGCGAGCAATCCGGCCGGCATTCCGAGGCTCATAGCCATTCGCACCGCGGCTGTGCTCCGGCCTCTTGTCCGTTCGTCGGAAAGGTTGAGCGCGAGGGTAACCCCACCGACGATCAACATCGAGGAACCGATCCCCCAGACTGCACGGCCGGCAAGGAGAAGCCAGCCTGGGATGGAGGTATGCAGCGCGATGCTGAAGGTGGCAGTGGAAATCGCCTCGATGAGCAGGCCGATGGCCAACGGTCGTTTGCCGCCCACTCGGTCGATCCAGCTTCCGGTTATCGGATTCATCCCAAGCCGCGTGATGCGGTTGGCTGAGAGGATGAAGCCGACCAGTAGCCCGGACAAGCCGAGACGAATGCCGAGGAGAGGCAGGATAGGGAACGCGATCCCGCCTCCGATTCCTCCAAGAAAGACGGCGACGGCCACCGGTCCAATCGCCCGGGTGGCTATTCGTTCAGAAGAGTGATATTTGTTCGGCAAATGCGACTCCAAGCTCTACAATGAACCAGTGTAGTCGCCGAGATCGATTTCGAACAGTGTTTGCAGATCTTCCGTTCGTGCGCTATTCGAGAGCCACCGGATCCTTTCGCCATTGACGCTGGTACTCGGCCGCCTGATACATGAAGGCCTGGAGCCTCGTCTCGATGCCGGTGTCCTCCTGACCGTCAAAGTCGATGTTGACCCACGGGATCTCGCGGTGATCGCTTCGGAATGAGCCGCTGACGCCTGCAACTACGGAGCCCGGGAGACAGGTGAACGGCATGATATGTGCGACACCGGAGATGCCTGCGTTTGCGAGGAGTCTAGCTGTACCAATTGCCACCGCCGGATCACCGTCGTAGTCACGATGAATGTAGGGCTCGCAGCTGTCGAGCATCTGTTCGACCGTAACGTGCATTCTTGAATCGAATGCGGATTCCACGGTCGAAGTGAGCCTGTTGACAATAGCGTGGGTGAAAAGGCTCTGGATTTTCGAACGGAGATATCCCATCGCGTCACGTTTCCAGAGGCTATCTCGGGTGTAACGAAGGGTCGAGTAGGTCATCCATTCGATGAACGGCGACATGAGGGTCTCGGCGCCCAACCGCTCGAGACGTTCGACGAGAAATCCGCTGCAGTAGGGGTTGTCGCGCATAAAGATCTCTCCAACGATGGCGATGATCGGCTTGCGCGGTCCGTCGACGAGCGGAATCGCGGTGAACTCCTCGGCCGCCTCTCGCAGCACCTTGCGAATGTCGCCCGCCCCCCGTTCAGTCGAGGCGACGATCCGTGCGAGCGCCTCACGGTAGACCCTATCGGTTTCTCCCCGGACCGCCTCGTAGGGCCTGCGTTGCTGCTGCAACTTGCGCAGCAGATCGACCGCGTAGATACCCTTCAACGCTGCCAGGCGAAATCGATTGCCGTGGCCCCCGGATAGTCCCGCGTAGGCGTCCTCATTGCTCGGCGCAACAATCTCGACCTCGGGATACCCGACACGATCGAAAACGATTCTCTGAAGCTTGTTGTACTGACCGAACCTGCACGGACCGGCGTGATCGGGCATGAAGAATGCGGTCTTTTCCGGTTGAAATCCCGGCTCACGCATCTTCTTCAAAAAGCTGCCGAGAGTGCATATCATCGGAAAGCACTCTTTCGCCGAGGTGTACCTGCGAGCAAGCTCGAGATCCTCTCCGTCCTGCATCGGCAGGACGTGCGCGTCGAGACCGCAGCTCCTCGACGCCGCTGCAAGCGCATAGGCGCCGTCGCTCATGAAGGGGAAATAGAGCACACGGTGCGAGCTCCCGCGGGCGGGCATCACGTAGTCGTGCCGCTTGCCGGGACCGCTTCCTCGGCCCTCGACGCCTCGCCCAATCGACTCCGTACGGCTGTGCAGGCTGTCGAGGAACGCCTCGCAACGCGTGATCATCCCTGCGTCGGCCGAGTGCTCGTCCACCTCGAGCTGGAGATAGGGCTTTCCGGAAAGCTCCTCTCGTACGTAGTGTGACAAGAACGAATCGGGCCCGCAACGGAAGTTGCCGAGATAGACCGCGTTGAGCCTGTCGTCTCGTGCGATGATGCGCACCGCAGCCAGGATCTTTTGCCCGTTCGGCCAATACATCATGTAGTAATCTCGAAAGATGTCCTCTTTTTCGAGCGGCAGGTAGTCGATCGGAATCGGGTAGACACCCATGCCAATCAGCTTCTCGACGAGCGATAGGTTCAGGTGGGGGTCGCCGGTGTTGTAGGGACGACCGAGTATCACCAGAGGAGTCTTGTCTGCGGGCAGCGTCCGGAGAACCTCCCTGCCACGTTCGGCAATTCGGCGTTCAAACGCCGTCTGCGCCGTACCGGCTCGCTCGAACGCCTTGAGGACTCTCTCGCGGGACAACTCGAATTGCCGGCCCATGAAGTCGCAGAGGTCTCGTGGCAATACGTGTTCGTAATAGCGGAAATGGAGTGTCGGGGTCAACAGCTTTGATATCGCGCCGTCACGTCCTCGAAGAGCTGCTCGAATCAAAAATGGATAGGTCTGGACCCACGGGCAGTTGTAATTGACGGTAGGGTTGCCCTCTGACGCCCGCGCATTGACGACGAACGGAAGGAAGACGTAGTCGACCCCACGATCGAGCAGATCGACCACATGGCCGTATGCGACCTCGACCGGGAAGCAGGTCTCGGCGGTCAGCATCTCGAGCGACTTCGAGACGAGATTCCTGTTGGTTGGCCGCGAGAGGACGACATCGAATCCGAGCTCGTCGAAGAAATTCCGCCAGAAAGGGAACTGCTGGTAGAAGACCATGAGCGCCCTGGGTATGCCTACCGTCGGACGTCGTGGCTGCTCGGTAGAACGCTCTTCCCTCGACCCGTTCTCCGCTGACTCGGCAGTATCAACGTAGCCGTCGAGCAACAGCTCGACCCGTTCCTCGAACAGATTGGGAGTTACGAGGTCCCGGTGTTTGCGCTCCTCGATTTCCCACTTTTCGCACCTCCCGCCGTAGTAGAGGGGCCGACGTTCGCCCTCGATCTTGACCTTCCTAATCTCACATTGATTCACACACCCCTTGCAGGTGAAACGGGTGAGAGAATAGGGAATCTTGCTGACGTCGAAACCCTTGAAACGGGTCTTCTTGGCCCGTCTTCCGTTCGCCCTGCCCGAAACCATTGCGCGACGAGCGAGCATGGCCGCCCCGATCGCTCCGGTCACGTCGAAATGGGGAGGCACGGTGATCTTCTTACCCGTTACAGCCCCGAACGCCGAGACGACTGCCCGATTATTCGCGACGCCGCCTTGAAAGAATATTCGTTCGCCGATGCGCTTGGTGCCGACAACTTTCTGGATGTAGTTGTAGACGATTGAATATGCAAGACCACCGACGAGATTTTCCGTAGTCGCTCCCTTCTGTTGATGAGAGTTTAGGTCCGATTCCATGAAAACCGTGCAACGGTCGCCGAGACGTACCGGCTTGGGCGCGCAGAGCGCCATAGAACCGAACTCATTCACGATGTTGATGTCCAGTTTCTCGGCCTGTTCTTCGAGAAATGATCCGGTACCGGCCGCACATACCTTGTTCATCTCGAAGTCGACGACCACCCCGTCGTCGATGCTGATGAATTTCGAGTCCTGCCCGCCGATCTCGAAAATCGTATCCACCGAGGGATCGATCGCAATTGCGGCAGTCGCCTGTGCAGTGATCTCGTTTTGAATGATGTCGGCGCCGACGAAATCTCCGGTTAGGTAGCGCCCAGAACCAGTCGTGCCGGCACCTACTACCCTAACACTCTCACCTACCTCTTCGGCAATCTCCGACAGCCCGCGGCGGATCGCCTCCAGGGGCCGCGAGGCCGTCGGCAGATAGCGGCGAGCAATGACTCTGTCGGCATCGTCAATGAGAACGACATTGGTGCTGAGACTTCCCACGTCGAGTCCCAAATATACGTCCAGCGTGACCGCCATGTCGTCAAGCTGCGCGACCGAGGTTTCGAACCTCGTCTGAGGGTCCGCCAGCGCCGGAAGGGCCTCTCCTTCGCCCGGGCTCTCTGATAGGTAGGATTTGAGGGGAGTGAGATTGGTGAGCTCGGATTCGACCTGATCGGCTGCGCGGTACAGGGCTCCAATAGCGCCCATCGAGGCGTGGTATTCCGGTATGATCAACTGTCCGTCGACCAGTGCAAGCAGATCGCGGAAGGCCCGCACCATCCCCTGGTTGGCAGCGACCCCGCCTTGGAACACAACCGGTGCAGCGATCTCCTTACCCCGCGCCAGATTGCTCTTGAAATTCCGAGCGACCGCGTAGCAAAGACCCGCGACGATGTCGTGTACCGGCGTCGCAATCTGCTGAAGATGTATCATGTCACTCTTCGCGAAGACACTGCAGCGCCCGGCGATTCGCGGCGGTTGCTCCGACTTGAGGGCAAGCTCTCCGAACTCGTTCTCGATCGACAGCCCCATCCGTTTTGCCTGCTGATCGAGAAAGGACCCAGTACCGGCGGCGCACATGCTGTTCATTGCGAAGTCGCGCAGCCGAGCGGAGTTGCGGATCTCTCCATCCCCGGACAGGAAGATGAGCTTCGAGTCCTCTCCACCCATCTCGATAACCGAACGCGCATGCGGGTAATGCTCCATGACGGCAGCGGACTGAGCTACGATCTCATTGATGAACTTGCCGCCAAGGATGCCGGCAGCAAGCCCTCCGCCGCTTCCGGTGAAAACCGGCGTCATGATCACATCACCCGAACGCCGTTCGAGCAACGCTTCGAGAAGTTGAAGCAACTCGTGAAATGGTCGTCCATGACAGTAGGTATAGTGATTCTCGACGACCTGCCGATCCTCGTTCATGACGACGGTGTTGAGTGATATCGATCCAATATCGATTCCTACGTAGAGTCTGCCCATGGCTACTCCGAGATCTGGATACCGTTTGGACTTATTGGTGTTTATGTGATTCGGTCGGAGAGGTTATGCACAGCTATGCGGCACAAGGGAATTTTATCCGATGCGCGGGCAGACGTCAATTGGTAATTTCGCCAGGAGAAATTCGTCTTCATGCTGTTTTCATGATCCGATGCGACTCTATCGTCCATGAAAAAGCAATCGAATATCCGGCGGGCCCCAATCCGTCACAGCCCTTTGATAGTTACACTCCACTGGCTCATTGCATTAATCATCTTGAGCGAAGCACTGATCGGCGTAGGTATCCTCCACTTCTGGCCGAATACGGCCGTCAAGGTGGCACCTCTGACTCTCCACATGGTTCTGGGAATCTCCCTCCTCGCCCTAATACTTGCCCAAATCATCGTCCGATTCGCGACGCCGCGGCCGTTGCCGGCGAAAACCGGTAGTCCGTTCCTGGACTTCATAGCCAGGACCACACACGGGCTGCTCTACGTATTTACGCTTCTGATGGGCGGAAGCGGTATCCTCCTTGCACTGCAGTCCCATGTTCTTCAACTGGTCGTCGGCGGGAGGGTTCACCTGCCGATGGGCTTCGAGCCCTTTATTCACGCCGCCGTTTTCGTCCTTTTCGGCATGCTAGTTGGACTCCACGTTCTCGGAGCTTTGTTCCATCAGTTCATCCTGAAAGATCGGCTCTTCTCCCGAATGGGATATGCGCGAAGAACCAAACAACGACCACGGATTCGGCCCGTAGGACAGGCCGTCGACAGTCTATAGTAGATTGACCAGGGGATTTGCGTTTTGAAGCTAAAGATATTATGATTGTTTCTAAGGCCACAAAAGGGGGATAGTCCTGTCAGGTATTCAGACTGCCTGACGGATTGCTTCTCAATCGGGCGGTACCTTTGGGCCCTCTCCAGTTCGCTTCTCAGATCCCCGGGCCGAGATTGATTGAATGTCGATTCCTACCTTCAGTCGATTCGGAGGCAGAAGACGGGCACCCAACCATCCGGCACGGTCACCTTCCTCTTTTCCGACGTCGAGGGCAGCACCCAACTGTGGGAGTCTCACACTGAGGCGATGCGTGAGGCTCTTCGGCGCCATGACGAAATCCTCCGCCACTCAATCGAGAATGCGCGGGGATACATATTCAAGACCATCGGGGATGCGTTCTGTGCTGCCTTCTCGGCCGCACCGGACGCGGTCCAGGCCGCCGTTGACATCCAGACCGGGCTCCGGGCGGAACATTGGGATCTGCCTCGCCCGATACGGGTTCGCATCGCTCTGCATAGCGGCGAGGCGGAGGTGCGCGACAGCGACTATTTCGGACCGAGCTTGAATCGGACCGCTCGTCTCCAGTCCCTCGCATTCGGTGGGCAAACGATCCTGACTCTTGTGACCGAAGAGCTTGTTCGTGATTCCCTTCCGAAAGGGATTTCTCTGAGGGAGCTCGGTAGCCACCGCCTCAAGGACCTGACGAGACCGGAAACCGTCTTCGAGCTTCGACTTGCCGGTGAAGACGAGGAGTATCCTCAGCTCAGATCGCTCGATGCGCACCTCCACAATCTTCCGCTCGAGCCTACCCCCTTCATAGGACGAGAAAGTGATCTCGAACGCCTCGGAGAAGAGCTCACAGGCGGGCACGCTCGACTTGTGACTCTCGTCGGTCCAGGTGGAATCGGCAAGACTCGAATGGCACTTCAGATAGCAGCCGATCTGATCGACTCGTTTCCTGACGGCGCCTTCGTCGTAGACCTATCGAGCATCCGCGAACCGACACAGGTGCCCCAGGCGATCCTCGAGACACTGCAGGTCACGCAATCTGCTGCTAGCAGCGTTGCCGATCAGCTGGCGGAGTACCTTTCCAAACGGCGGATGATCCTCGTCCTCGATAACTTCGAACAGGTAATAGAGGGCGGAGGCGAGGTGGCGAAGCTGCTCGCAAGATGCGCGGACCTGAAAATCATCGTCACGAGCCGAGAGGCACTGCACATCCGCGGTGAACACGTCTTTCATGTCCCAACGCTCGGTATACCGACGGCGCAGGGAGTGTCATCGGCGCATGTCGAAGGGCTGGGGCAGTACGAATCCGTCAGGCTCTTCATCGACCGTGCCTGCGATCAGGACCCCAACTTCGAAGTGACGAACGAAAACGCGCCGGCAATAGCGGAGATCTGCGTTCGTCTCGATGGATTGCCTCTCGCTATCGAGCTTGCGGCAGCACGCATCGGGCTTCTGTCCCCCGACGAGCTGCTTGGCCACCTGTCGGCGCGGCTGATGGTCCTTACCGGCGGGCCACGGGATCTGCCCGGACGGCAACAAACCCTGCGGCGAACGATCGACTGGAGCTTCGACCTCCTTACGGAAGAGGAGAAGTCACACTTCGCGTGCCTCTCCTTTTTCGCCGGCGGTTTCACGATGAACGCGTGCGAGCGCGTGTGCATCGATGAGATCCGTGACCTAAGCGATATACTCCAACTTACCCAGTCGCTCGTCGACAAGAGCTTCCTCGTCATGGCGACCTTCAAAGACAAAGACGGAAGTTCGCGATTCCACATGCTCGAGACGATTCGTGAATACGGACTCGAGAAACTGACCGACCTCGGACATGGAGAACGCATTGCACACGCGCACGCCGAGTACTTTCTTTCGATCGTCGAGAATGTGGCATCGCAGATGGAGGGGCCGGAGCAGAAATCCATCTTCGAGATGATCGACGCGGAGATCGCCAATATCCGTGCCGCCGAAGAATACCTAACCGACCACAATCGCAGCGATGATCGCGCACGTATCCTCATCTCTCTCGGACGGTACTGGCAAGTGCGCGGCTTTTTTGTCGAGGGAAGAAGTCAGCTCAGATCGGTCATCTCCAACGAGTCAGCAATTTCGCGCCCGCTCTTCAACCGAGCTTTGATCTGGTCTGCGCTTCTCGCCCGTGAACAGGGCGACTACGACGAAGCCGAGGCGCACCTAGAGCGCGCCATATCCGCTTCCAAAGACGACAAGGCAGCATTGGGTTTTGCGCTTCATGAAGCGGGCTGGACCGCACATCGAAAACGTGAGATCGAGAAGACACGGGGCTACTTCAGTCGGTGCCTTTCAGTCGCGAAGGAGACTGATGATGAGCTTTACGAATGGAAGAGCCACCTCGGAGAGGCAGCAACTCATCAACTCCTTGGAGATCATGAGGCTGCTCGCCCGATCCTGGAAGAGGCACAGCGCTTCTTTCATGCTCATGGTTTTCCACGCCTCGAGGCCCAAGCGATGGGAAACCTCGGCTACCGTGCCAACGCGCGGGGCGAGCTCGCTGAGGCGGTGGGCATCTTCGAACGATTGGTCTCCATCTATGAAGGAATCGGCGACGTCCACCTTCAGCTGATGACCCTCAACAATCTCGCCGACACCCTGCTTCAGCAAAGAGAGTATTCGGCTGCGGAACAGTGTTACGACAATTACTTCGTGCTCGCAAGCCGAACCGGAAATCACAGGTTCAGCGCGCTGGCGTTGGTCGGGCGGGCGGAGGCGCTTCGCGGGCTCGGGAGTCTTGAGGACGCTCTGATGGTCGCAGACCAGGCGGTCCAAGTCGTCGAGGAGGCCGGAATCACGACCGGCATGGAACCGGGCTACACGTTCGAGGTGGCCGCAGGTCTCCACCTCGAAGCGGGAGATGTCGAGCGAGCTCGCGAGCTCTATCGGCATGCAATCGCCACGTTAAGGGACTTTGGAGATCCTAAGCTCCTCCAGCGCGCTGAAAAGGGACATCAGAAGGCTCTTGAACGAGCGGGGCCGGGTGGAGAAACTGGTCACCGCTCATAGATTCTCACGGTCTAAGCGATAGGAGGTATTGAATGAATCATCGCGCAGATGTTCGCCTCACGACCATGGTTCATGGGACGGTGGGCCTTTCAGCGGCAGGGTTCTTCGTCCTATTCATGGCGTTTCTTTGGATGCCGGTTCAGGCGGCCTTCTCAAATGGTCAGAAGGAGTACACGGTCGGTCAAATGAATTTCGTCTATCAGGCGCAGCAGAAGATCGACAACAAGAACGTAACAGTCGAAATAAAGCAAGACCCAAACGGAAAGAAGGAGCAGCCGCCGGCGGGACGCACGGTCATCGGAGGAGTCGTGAATGTCAAATCGTTCGTCAATGGCGACGTTCTGCGACAGAAGACGCTGAAGTTCGAGAATCCGATTACCATCGTGATACACTATCCGGCTTCGCTCGAGAAAAAGTACCATGTTTCCCTCGAGCAACTATCGGTCTTTCTCTGGGACCCGGGGCTCAACAGGTGGCTCGAGGTGAACCAAGGCAAATCCGTGAGCAACGACAGCTATGAAGTCAGCGCACTCAGTGTAAATAGGAACGGCAGAAAAGCCACCGTCACCATCTCGAGGTGGCCGGCCGCCGACCCTTGCATGTGCTTCGGCGGATAGGGCGACGCTCCCGGGAGCAATCCATCATGCCGGCGCTTCACGCGACTCGAAGTAGGAGGCGCCGAGCATCCATCGGCCGATCCTTGCCCACCCCCACGGGAAGTAGACCCCTAGGGTAACTATGGCGAGCAGCGTCTGCCCCCAAATGAGCCCGAACCCTCTTCCTATCGAGCCGTCAAAACCGAGACGTCCGACCTCGTTCTCGCCCTCGAATATCGCAGTACGTCCGACGAAGTAGCGGTAGAGTCTCAACAGCGCTGCCGGTCCATAGATTCCCGCCGTAATAATCGTGAGAAGTATCTGCCCGAGAATGAGCCCTACCGATGGCCAAAAACGAGTACGCCATCGGATGACCGCATCGTTCCATCGGATATTCACATACCACTTGTTGGCCAAGTACATGAAAGGGATCAACACGATGAACACTATCGCTGTCAGGACAAGAGTCGAGGTCGTCACCATGCCTGTACCCGCTAAGGCACCCCGACCGACGCGCGAAGCGAGCACCAGTCCGTAGACCACGCTGACGATGACGATCGGAAGCCAGAGCGCGAGGAGGAAGTAGACGAACAGCTTCCCGCCCTTGCCGAGAAACTCGGCGGGTTCGCCGTCGTAGGTCGTCTCGGAAGCGAGGTACGAAATGACCCTGCGTGCGAACCACGGGGCGTAGATCGTCAGAGTGACCAATGTGAGAAGATATCCGACAACAGTGATGCCGACGAATGTTCCGATCGAACCGTCAAAGCTGAACGACTTGCCGTCGATCGAAAGCTTTGGCACAACGATGCGCAATGCGATGATGCAAAAGATCACCTCGGCGAGAATCATCACTGTCGTCAAAGCGAACAAGATGAGGAAATAGATCCCGACGTGCGTCGCAACCGGCAGCGCCCATCGTGGCATCGTGACTTCAGCGATATAGCCTGCGAGGAAGATAACCCAAAAGACGATGAACGGCTTCCACCAATCGCCGCCACTCAGAACGAACGCGAAATTCTTCTTCATGGCGCCCTCCACGCCTGATTATATTCCTTTTCCTCACTCCACGCAAAACGCGGCTTGATGCCGAATCCGCTCCTCGATAGCATTCAGCTGGCGGACCGGCGAGAGAGGAGGTTCTCGGGCAATCGGGCAATCGGGCAATAAGGACCCGAGGGTGTGTTTCCTTCAGACCGCAACGGAGGAACGTGGCGAAGCGACCATTCGCTTCCTGGAGACTTGCAGGTGCTCCGAGGCCTCGGCTTCACCCCCGGCGGCTTCAGCCCTCACTTCGACGAAGAGCCTATGCGACGACCGACCCACCACCGGCTCCTCGAGGAGGGTCGAGGAAAATGCCCTACCAGGCGCCCTCCCCCCGAGGGTCGGCTCATAGTCAACCCTTGCCTACTTGCTGCTCCCGCCAAGATCGTGCGTACCGCCACCGGCCGCGGTGAACGGAACGAATATGTCTTTGATACCGTGGTAGATATCCTCGCGGGTGAGATGCACGTTCCCCGCTTTGTCTACAGTCTTCGTAATCTTGAGTATCGTCTGCCCGGAAGGAGGCCCGATCGGAATGACCATGATTCCGTTGGGTTTCAGCTCTTTCAGCAGCTCCGGTGGAATGTGATCGATTCCAGTGGTGACAATGATCCGGTCAAACGGAGCATAAGCAGACCAACCGTAGTATCCGTCCGCAAGACGACGATGGATATTGGCATATTCGGGCATCGTCTTGGTGTGATCGAGGTAGATCTGATTCGTTTGTTCGGCGAGCGGGCGAACGATCTCGATAGTATAGACGTAGTTGGAGAGCTGTGAGAGTACCGCTGATTGGTATCCGGACCCGGTTCCAATCTCGAGGATGCGCTGATCCGGTTTCGGACTGAGGGCATCGGTCATATGTGCGACGAGATCCGGACCGGAGATCGTCTGTCCGTACCCGATGGGGAGGGCGGAGTTCTCATAGGTGTTCTTGAGATTGTAGGAACGAACGAACCATTCTCGCGGAGTAAGCAGAAAAGCCATCAGAACACTACGGTGGATGATAAGGTGATGGGCAACCGCTATGGTGGCGCGTTCCCATCGCTGGCGCAGGAACTTTTCCTGCTGCTGCGTGTGTGCCAGCATCCACTGTACGTAGGCGTCCTCGCTCGTAAGCGGGGGGAGCTCAGTTCGCTTCGTAATATCGTAAACGGGCTGTTTCTGCGGATTGTAGAGATCGATCGGATGAGTCGCTCGAATGCTCTCCGGTGATGCGCCGACGGGGGCCGAGAATCCGACCCGAGAGATTTTCGTTCCCGAGCTGCTCGATGTCGACGAGCCACGGTTCATCGCCGAGCTACCTCCCGATGATGACACGCTCTGCGCCGAAGTCTTGTGACCGGAGCTGTTACCGGTGTCTGACGACGTCGCACCCGCAGCGGTGTTGGCGCCCAAAGACGCTTGCCCCGAGCCGGTAGTCGCGTTCGTCGGAGACTGGTCCGATGCTGCGGAGGATGTCTGTGCCTGAGCGACTACGGCACCATTGTCTGACCCGGAATGACGGGTGAGAACGAATACACCGACCGCCGCTATCACGGCAAGCACCACAGCGCTCGCGAGAATCAGCGCCAAATTCGCGCCCTTTCTTCCAGCACCGCCAGGTTGTGCAGCCGGCGCTTCACTATGAGTCGCCCCCAGGGCGCTGCCGCGCTCCTCCGTCGATGTCGAGCTTCCTTCGCGTCGGTGTGAGCGAAGGGACGACCCGACCGTTTCCAGTTGTTCCTCCGTGGTAGATCCATAGCCACACACGGCGCATGCACCTTCAGAGTTGAGGTCGAATCCACAGTTGGGGCAACTTGCCATCAATCAATCTCCAGAAATATCTCAATATTTACAGTATTCGAACAAACGGTAGCCGCGAAAGTAACACTCGGAGCGCGCTTTTTCGTCAATGCTCAATTTCGCTCCACTATCGAACAGGAGCCGGCGAGGGTCAAGGGGGCGTGCGAGAAGCGTTGCCGCTGTCCACCAAGATTCGAATCCACTTGGCATACTACACAAAATGTGTTACATTTATTACACGTTAAGGGATACTGACTCGGTCAGAAAAGGAGCGACAGAGCAATGAAGAAGACTATTTTCGGGGTCATCACTGCAGCACTCATCGTTGGAGTCTCCAGTCTTGCGGTTGGGCAAACGAACGGTGAAAAAACCATCCTGACGCCCGCAGGAGCGGGCTATCAGCTCTCACTCGACTATGAGCTCGGATTCGTGAAGGTTCTGCAGAACACCATTCAAATCGGCCAAAACGGCACGAAATTCAACTACGTAACCCAGGGAGGGGAGGAAATACTCTTTCCCTTTTCGCGCTATCAGGCTGAGCTGACTCTGGGCAATCGCAGTCATTTCATCCTTCTCTATCAGCCACTTCTGCTTCAGACCCAGACACGCGTCCCCGCAGGTGGAAGTGTGACGATAGACGACGTCACCTTCGGCAGCAATGCCAACCTCGACCTCACCTATTCATTCCCGTTCTGGCGCTTCAGTTACCTCTATGATGTGGTCAACACACCGCGCTTCTTGCTGGGTCTCGGAGGTTCGCTGCAACTGCGCAATGCGTCCATTCGATTCGAGAACACCGATGGAAGCCAGTTGACGGTGAGCCAGAACCTCGGTCCGGTGCCGATACTCAAAGTTCACGCAAAGTATCTGCTCCCGAGCGGCATCTTCTTCGAGGCGGTCGCCGATGGCTTCTATGCCTCTTCGGCCTTTTTCAACGGAGCGACATTCTCGTTCGAGGGTTCCATCCTCGACGCGTCACTTCGAACAGGTATTCAATTGAAACGGGGCATCGAGGTGTTCGCCAACCTGAGATTTGTGGGGGGGACGGCAACTGGGAACTCGCAGTACGCCGGCACATACTGGACGGATTCACGCAGCACCTACACCGATAATAGACTTGCTACGCTGGCGGTGACCCTTGGGGCAACCGTACGATAGTCGAGTCGTGCCTCACAGATGAACTCGTATCAGGCGGTGCGCTTTTCGCGCCGCCTTGATGCTTCCCATGAGTCGAAACAGGAGCCGAAACCAGAGGTCGAGATCCGAAATGTCTCGGGACTCGGTAAAACACCATTCCTCCATGATGTGGATGTTAACTCCCCATCCCTCGATGCGATTCGCATCGTCGATTCCCCACTGAACGCGGGCGCCGGTCTTCCTCACGGAAGGATGATTTCTGACACTCCGTGCAGTGAGCGTGCTGTACGCGTCAAACGCCACCTCGCTGCCCGGAAAGCGCTCCTGAAGCGAAAGGAGCAGATGCCTCACCTCCCCTTCGGTCAGGTACATGAGCAATCCTTCGGCAACAATGCAGGCCGGTCCTTCCTCAGTCACGGCATCGAACCACCGGAGATCGGTAACCGACGAACCGATCATCCGGTAGTTGTCGGATTCTTCGAAGAATCGCCGACGAATGTCGATGACGTCAGGAAAGTCGAGATCGTACCACACCCCGCGTTTGCATCCTACCCGGAAGTAACGGCCGTCGAGGCCGCATCCGAGATGTAGCACGGTTGGCCGATCGTAGCGCTCGAGGTAGTCTCGAACATACCAGTCGAGACGTTTTGCGCGCATGGCGAGTGTTACGAGAGACTGGCGAGGCGTTTTCAACCCGGAGAAGTCATAGTCGATACGAGAGAGGATCTCCTGCGCATAGGGGTCGACGATGATTGGCTCTCTTCGACCACTTTCGCGTGCCTTGCTGAGCAGCGGTATGAGGAGAGTCTCCCTCTCGCCCTTCAATGAAATCCGTTCTCGGTCCATCTCTGTCTCCCTTCCGGATTCCGGCTTCGGCGATGGGGCGGTCGTCTCGTGGCTGCACCACTAAGGTATGCCCTTGTTAGGATCTCTACCAGTCCCCTACGATCACGGTTCCACGCTCCACCGGATCGTACGTGACGGCTCGTACGGACGGCGAGAGGGGCGTTGATCGAAGGCTGCCGTTTCACGCACAATCAACAGGTCGCCGAGACCGTCGGTGGGGAGGCAACGTTGACCGGAGTGGAACCGACATCAGCAGGAGCTACGGAGGCCTATCGGCTCTACAGCGCCGGCAGCTACGTCGAGGTTTTTTCGTCGCTCGGTGGCACCGTCGGCGCTCTCCGACTCGCCGATAGTAGATCGGGCCCCAAGGCCAACCGTTCTCCGACCGAGATCCTTGACCCGCCCCCCTCGGAGGACCCGGCTGAGAATCCCTGGTTTCGCGGGCGGATCCTCTTCCCGTTCAATGACCGAATACCTCGCGGAGTCTACCGCTTCAACGGCCGCGAGCTCCAGCTTCCGCTCAACTCTCCGGAAGACGGCAGCGCTCTACATGGGTTGGTATATGACCGACCGTTCACGACCCTCTTCGCCGGCAGTCCCTCGGCAGAAGCGGCGACGCTGCGGTTGACGACTCGGATCAAGCCGGATGAGTTCGGTGGTTATCCCTTCGATGTGACTCTCGAGGTCGGCTATATCCTGACCGTCACGACTTTCACACTCGAGCTCTCGGTCCGAAACACCGGCGATCAAGCGGCGCCGGTCGCGTTCGGATGGCACCCCTATCTTACCTTCGGCGCCCCGATTGACGGGTTGACCCTAAAGACTGCTTCGTCACGATACGTCCCCGTCGATGAAGCGCTCCTTCCGAGCGGCGAAATCCTACCGGTTGACGGGTCTCCGTTCGACTTCCGCGGCGGGCGGCGACTTGGAGCCTTGCATCTGGACACGGCGCTGACCGCGCCGCCCGACGGTCTCGTCGTTGTCTCTTGCCTTGAAGAGACAACCGAGCTCATGATTACCGGCGACGCATTCGGCTTCCTCCAGCTGTTCACCCACCCCGATCGGAACTCAATTGCGGTGGAACCGGTGACCGCGGCGACCAATGCGTTCAACCTCCCTCGATTGGGTCTGCGAATCCTCAAGCCGGGCGAAAATGCGGCGGGGCGCGTCACCCTAACCCATCACCGGCGATAGGCTCCATCCCGCACAGTCGCGCGTGATCAGAATGATTGTAGAACCGTCGTTACCCCGCTTTCGATCTTCACGAGCTCGCCCTGAGAGGTTTCACCGGTCTTCAGGTTCTTGGTAGAGAACTTCACGAGCTCGCCCGGAACCTGCGTGGTCGTCCAGACTTCGCTTTGATAGTTGTTCTGCTCATCGGAATACGTGGCATGCTCGGCGCGGAATGTGCCTGCCTTCACCCTGATCGTCTGCTGATCCTTCTTGACCTTCCCCCGTTCGGCATCCGAAGCTTGAGGCACAGGTGCAGCAGAGCCTTGAGATTGGCTCTCGCCGGACTGTTCAGGAACAAACTCCATGATCTGACCGTTTTCCGGATCTTTGTACCGCACTTTTGCGATCGTATCGTTTGATGCAAGGAGAAATTCGTAGAGCAACGACTCGTCGCTCGACTGCACCTCTACCCGCCACCATTGCGAACCATCCGAGTTGATCTTCAGGAGCGCATGTTCGACCGTCGAGGCGTCGTGGGCGTGACCGGTTCCGCTGAACTCCCAGACGGTGCCCTGACCCGGCTTGTACCCTGCCTCGCCAATCTTGTAGCCTCCAAAAGGAGCGGCAAGGGCGTAAATCGCGTAGAACTGCATCTGATAGGGCGAGTACCCGGACATGAGCGCCGCACCCGGCGACGTGGTGCCCTGGGAGCTCTTCGAGGGTTGAGAAGCATCCCCCGAAGACTGCGAGGTGTCGGAGGGGGCCTCACTGGAAGTCCCTCCGACCTGCATCATCGAAAGCGCTCTGTCGAGTGTCGAGCATCCCACCACCGACACGGCCAACAGCGCAACCATAAGCACAGCCGGGGTTCCGCGACCAGTGATTCGTTTCTTCATTTTCTCTCCTTTTGTTTCGGCCTGAGCATTCAATGCTCGGGCAGAACCACCCAATCTCTACTATACTCTAACGCCCCAATTCTGCAAGCTCAATTCGCCGCCTGCCGATCGTCCGTCGGTTTGACATCGCGACGATCGTTTGCGACTGAACAGAGATCTCTTTCTTAGTCTCGATGCGGAACACATGAGAGGGGGCCCTATTGCCGGAATCGCGTTGCATCGTCTTCAGGAAAGTGCATGGCTGCACCGTGTGCGGGAAGTCGAAGCGCTCCGCGCCGGGGGAATATGTCTTCTGCGAAACGCGACGGGTTCGTACGAGATCGGCCTCCATTTCGGCCACTGTTCGACCCCGACGGCAACCGCTTTCTCTTTCAGCCCTTCGGCCGGCAGCCGAAGTACCGATTCGACCGTATCAGCTTTGCGACATCTGGGGGAACGAGGGAATCCCATGCCGTGTCGTCAGCCTGGATCATCGCCAGAACGTCCCGAGGAAAGATGTTGAGGCGACTCTCCTCGAAGTCTTCAATGGGAACGAGCAGTCGATTGTCCACGAGGTGTCTGAACAGATGTTTTAGGTTCTCCGCCACGCGGACGTTTGCCAGGGTTACCAGCTCGTCGGTATCCTGGTCCTTGTAGGGATAGACAAGTAGCTCGACGCGGGCTTTGAACAGTCGTCCGAACGCCTCGAGTATTCCACCATCGAGATCTTCGTAGTATTTCTCCTCGAAGACATGGAGCAGTGCCGGCACGCCGAGCACGACGCCGACGTTGTTGTGGGTGTAGTGCGACAGGTAAACCGCGACACTGTGATAATGCGTCAGGCTCGAGATAAGCACGTTGTAGCCGAGTGACTCGAGGATCATCGCCCGTGCAAGAAAATCCTGGGGATCGATTCCCGTGTCTCCGGAGAGGTTCTTGAGCGTCATTTCCGTCACGACTACCGGCTGTTCGGAACCGTCAGTGATCTGATCGGAAAACAGCTCGCGAGCGCCGTTGATCATATCGACGATCGTATTCGTGATCGGTCGGAAATTGCCGCGGACGATGAGAACGGGTTTCCCGAAGAGCATCTCTCCCGGTTGGACGGCCTCTCCTTCGGCCGTGAACATCGCCGCCTCGGTGAGGCCTTGGCGAACAAGCTCGAGCGTCATGAGACGGTTGTCGACCTCCTTGAATCGGGGACCGGCGAATTTGATGGTATCGACTTCGATTCGATGCGAACCGAGCTCATCGAGAAGTGATCCGATGACTCCGACAGGGTCGTCGCTCAGGTAGTTGGCCGCGTAGATAAGATTGACGCCGACTAATCCGAGCGCCTCCTGTTCACGTGCATTGTCGGTATCGAACATCCGTACATGTACGATGATATCTGAAGGCTCCCCGCGGGGCGTGGACTGGAATCTGATTCCGACCCAGCCGTGTCCGTCTTCATGTCGTGTGTAGCTTCGCGCGGCAACAGTATTCGCAAATGCAAAGAACCTGGTGTCGGCGCCACGCTTTTCATCCAACCGCTGGATGAGAAGCGGATACTCGTGATCCAGCATGGCCTCGAGTCGCATTCGACTAACGTACCGATCGGATGGGCCATAAATGGCATCGCTCACCGCCATATCGTAAGCCGACATGGTTTTCGCGATCGTACCGCTTGCGCCACCAACACGGAAGAACCATCGAGCAACCTCCTGACCCGCGCCGATTTCTGCAAGTGTTCCGTGGACAGTTGAGTCCATGTTCATCTTGAGGGCCTTTTCGTGGGTGCTCAACTTCTTGTCTTCCATGGTCTTGCGTAAATGTCCTTCTTTCATGATACAGCGCCCGTCGCTTGTGCGACGGACGCTGTATACAAGTTACTGCTTTCTGTTCTAAGTGCCAAAGGTTATGGTTCAGCCGGCCTCGCTCGACCTCGCCCAGAGGTTTATCCCCCCGTCCACAGCATGCTTGTCGATTCGCGAGAGCTCTTCCTTGCTGAACTCGACGTTTCGCAATGCCGCGACGTTCTCCTCGATCTGAGATGGGCTACTGGCACCGATGAGCGCCGAAGTCACTCGTTGATCACGAAGAACCCACGACAGCGCCATCTGCACCAGGCTTTGACCTCGTTCCTTGGCAATCTCGTTGAGCGCCGAGATATGTTCCAGGTTTTCCTTCGTTAGAAGTTTTTTGCTGAGGAAGCCTTTCTCGTTCGCGGCTCGCGAACTTTCCGGAATGCCGTTCAGATACTTCTCCGACAGCATTCCCTGCGCCAGGGGTGAGAACGCAATGCATCCGATACCCTCCTTCTCGAGGGTGTCGAGCAGGCCCTCCTCGACCCACCGGTTCAGCATAGAATAGGACGGCTGGTGAATGAGACAGGGTGTTCCGAGCTCCTTGAGAATTTCCGAAGCCTCTTTAGTCTTCTTGGCTGAATACGAGGAAATCCCGACATAGAGTGCTTTGCCCTGACGCACCGCCTGATGGAGTGCACCCATGGTCTCCTCCAGAGGGGTATCGGGATCGAAACGATGCGAATAGAAGATGTCGACGTATTCGAGGCCCATGCGCTTCAAACTCTGGTCGAGGCTCGCCGTCACGTACTTTCGCGACCCCCATTCTCCGTAGGGCCCCGGCCACATTTCGTAGCCGGCTTTTGTGGAAATGATCAGCTCGTCGCGGTAGGCCGCAAAATCCTGCCTCAAGATCTTTCCGAAATTGTCCTCTGCCGACCCAGGTGGCGGGCCGTAGTTGTTTGCGAGATCAAAATGGGTAATGCCAAGATCGAAAGCTCTATGCAACATCGCTCTCCCGGTCTCGAGCGGCGTGACGCCGCCGAAATTGTGCCAGAGTCCGAGCGATATACCCGGCAGCTTGAGACCCGATCTCCCTGTTCTACGGTAAACCATCGATTTGTACCGAACTTCAGATGGTCTGTACATGATCTCTCCTTTCAAGACGGTCGTATGGATTTCATGGTAGATTATTCATCGCACGGCGACAAGCGGTCCGGCGAACTTCGTCGGTCGCATGGACAGGAAAGGAAAAAGGTCCCATGCCGGAATACCCGGACCTCACGGTTTACGTTGAAGCGATCTCGAGAAAGGTGCTCGGCGCAGCCCTCGAGCGCATTCGAATCCTCCATCCGTTCGTTCTACGCACCGTCGACCCATCACACCGGGAGGTCGAGGGAAAGCTCGTTACCGGCGTCCGCCGCATCGGCAAACGTATTGTGATAGCGCTCGAAGCAGAGCTCTTTCTGGTCATTCATCTCATGATAGCAGGAAGGCTCCGGTGGGAATCTCCAAGGTCCGGCGTCCCACGAAAGATCGGGCTCGCGGCGTTCGACTTCGGCGGCCCGAATCCGGGCACGCTCCTGCTGACCGAAGCAGGCACCAAGAAGCGCGTGTCGCTTCACATAGTGCGCGGCAGGTCCAGCTTGGATCGGTTTGACCGGGGACTCGAAATCGACGAAACAACACAAGGGGAGTTCGTGGCAACCCTGAAAAAGGAGAACCATACGTTGAAGCGCTCACTGACGGACCCGCGAATTGTCGCCGGCATCGGGAACGCGTACTCCGATGAAATTCTCCACCGGGCGCGCCTCTCTCCCTTCAAACAGACCGCCGGACTCTCGGAGCAGGAGGCGACTCGACTGTTCGAAGCTTGCCTCTCAGTTCTCCATGAGTGGACAGATCGGTTTCGGAAGGAGGTCGGGTTCGGGTTCCCGACCAAAGTCACGGCATTCCGACGCGAAATGGCCGTGCACGGCAAGTACGGCCAACCGTGCCCTGTCTGCGGGACTCCCGTCCAGCGAATCGCCTACGCCGACAATGAGTGCAACTACTGCCCTTCCTGCCAGACCGGCGGCAAGCTACTGGCAGACCGTGCCCTGTCTCGGCTTCTCAAGGGCGACTGGCCCTCCACACTGACCGAGCTCGAGGAGATGAAGTCCGCCGGCCGCTTGAACGTCGAAGACGAATAGCCTCGCTGACTTCTGCATCCTCTGAGACTTGCTTACGCGCGTGCTCGCAAGGGGGAAGCAGTCGGTAGCGTCCGCAGTTCAAGTCTTCGAGCCGCCGGTATCAGTCCTCTCGAAGCCGGGACCGCACCGTGCAGCGAACCTGTATGGTATAATAGGGGCAGAATGCAAAGCGCCCAGAGGCTATCGCAACATGTCCGAGGCAAGTAAGAACACAAAGTACAAGATCCTCCTCGTAGACGACGAGGAGATCGTGCGAAACGGCATCGAGAACACAATCGAATGGACGGACCTCGGATTCGATTTTTCGGGATCCTATACCAACGGAACTGATGCCGCTCAAGCAGTGGACAAAATCAGGCCGGCCGTTGTTATCACTGACATCTGCATGCCGTTTGGAGATGGATTGGATCTGGCCGAGCTCATTACCTCGAAACATGCGGGAACGAAGGTCATTCTCCTAACGGGCTTCGATGAGTTCGAGTATGCTCAAAGAGCAGTCAAGCTCGGCGCGTATGACTACATCCTCAAACCCATCACTGCAGACGAGCTGCGCGCGCTCCTTGGCCGCCTCCACGACGAGCTCGACAGCGAGGCCCGCCGGGCAGAAAGACTCCGAGACGTCTCGCGACAACTCGTTGCGACCCGGGAGTCGCGAATTCGCGAGCTGACCGCGAAGCTGCCTGCGCGACGTACATCGGAAACCGCGCCTGCCGATGAGGAGCTCGTGAGAGTCCTGCAGTCGGCGGGGCTGCTTAGAGAGGGTCCTGGTGTCGCGGTTGTCGCAGACCTCGGTGATTCGACCTCATTGCTCGAGAGGGAGCTCTCCGGATCTTTCTTCGTGGACTCCCACGAACGAACCGTAATGATCGTATCCGCCGATAGTACAGCCCGCGCGGCCGCGAGGGCGCTGAAGGTCGCCGAAGCCATCCTCTCACAGAATCCGGTTGCCAAACGGGCGACGGTCGGTATCGGAGAACCCTATTCGAGCGCCGGGGGATTCGCATCCTCCTACAGCGACGCAGTGTGTGCCTTTGGATATCGGTTCATCCTGGGCTGCGGAAGGTCCATCGCGCACTCCGATGTTCCGGATCGAGCCTGCCGCCGGAAGAGTCAAGACGCGCCCCCCGGAGGGGAGTGGACCTCGGGTTTTCAATCTGCGGTTGCAGCACTCGCGGATTCACTCAGGTACTGTGACCGCCGTGAAACTCGCACGGCCCTCCGAACCCTATTTCGCGAAATGCGCCAAGGATTCGTTTCCCGCAGCCGCTTCGACCTCGAGCTCCACTCGGTTCTCGTCCGGTTGAACGAGGTTCGGCGAAATCGAGATATGGAACCGATCTCCATCGATCCCTTCGCAACGCTCTCGACGATCGATGATGTCGAGCGGTTCCTCGTTCGAACCTGTACCTCGACGATCGATGCGGCCGAAAGGAAACGAGTGACCTACGCCGGAACCAAGACCGAGGAGGCAATCGACTTCATCAAGAACAACTACGCCATTCAGTCCCTGTCATTGAGATTGGTATGCTCGTCAATTGGGGTCAGCCCCAGCTACTTCAGCTCGATTTTCAAGAACCACACCGGCAGGACATTCGTAGAATACCTCACCGAGGTCCGCGTTGAGCACGCGAAGCAGCTTTTGAAGACGACCGACCTGAAGAGCTACGAGATTGCCGAACGGGTCGGTTATACAGACCCGCACTACTTCAGCACAATCTTCAAGAAGAGCACCAACCGTTCCCCGATCGAGTTTCGGCGGGAGGTTGCTGCGGGCGAGACTTCAGTTCATGCGTGACCGTACGTTCGGAGCGTTCAGCGGTTTGCAGGCCACCGTCGCGTTTACGCTCTTCTCACTTGTGTTCATCGCAGTCGTGGTCGTCGAGGTAGTCTCCTACAACCTCACCGAAGAGACTGTCGCGGCAAACAGTAAATCGTACACACTCCAGCTGATGGGGGAGGCCGGTCAAAACATCGACGGGTACATCACCTACATGAAGAACATATCATCCGTCATCATGTACGACCACGAGGTCGAGAGCTACTTCGCGGACAATAATGAAACCGAAAAAACAAAGGTCACGGGCCTTCTCGACGCTATCAAGCGAACGCGGAAGGATATCAACCTCATCGCACTCTTCGGACTCGATGGGAAAGTCGTTTCCGACCGAAACCGACTCGACTTGAACCCCTATGTGAAACCAGACAGCCTCCTGTGGTATCGGGCCGCGTTGCGGGCCAACGGCAACCCGGTCATCTCACCCTCTCACGTGCAGTTCGTTCTCGACAAACAGCGGCGATGGGTAATCTCGCTCAGCCGTGAGATCTACGACTACAGAACCGGCAGTCCGATCGCTGTTCTGCTCGTCGACCTGAACTTCAGTGTCATCCGCAACATTTGCGCCAATATCGACCTGGGTAGTCGAGGGTATGTTTTCATAGTGGATAGCGGGGGCACGATTATCTATCATCCGCAACAGCAGTTGATCTACAGCAACTTGAAGCAGGAACGGATCAACGAAGTCCTCACAGTCAAAGGCAGCAGCTTTGCGGCAGGTAGCGGCAAGGATCGAAGGATCTACACGATCAGCACCTCGAGTGAGACGGGCTGGAAGATAGTTGGCGTTACCTACGTCGGCAACCTGGTCAGCGACAAGGAGTTCATCCAGATCTACTACCTCCTGCTTGGCGTCGCGTGTTTCACTGTTGTCGTAATGCTCTCACTTCTCGTCTCATTTCGGATCTCGAGACCGATCAGGCTTCTCACTCGTTCAATGCAGGAGGTTGAGAGCGGAAACTTCGACATAAAGGTGAAGGTGGCTTCATCCGACGAAATCGGCAACCTTGCCGCCAAGTTCAACCTGATGATATCCAAGATTCGGGAACTCATGCTCCAGAATGTACGCGAGCACGAGGCTAAACGGCGGGCCGAGCTCCAGGCGCTTCAGGCCCAGATAAATCCGCACTTCCTCTACAACACACTCGATTCGGTCATTTGGATGGCGGAGGCGAAGAAGCATGGAGAGGTCGTGAAAATGGTTTCCTCTCTCGCGAAACTGCTTCGCCTGACGATCAGCTCCGGCAACGAAATCGTTACGATTCGCGAAGAGATCGATCAGATTACCAACTACCTCATCATCCAGAAGATGCGCTATCGAGACAAGTTGGATTATCGTATCGATGTCGACGAGAACATACATCACAACCGAATCTTGAAAATCCTGCTTCAACCTCTCGTGGAGAACTCGATCTACCACGGAATCAAGAACAAGAAAGAAGGAGGAACCGTTCAAGTTCTGGGCAGAAGGGTCGGTTCGCGGGTCTTGATTCAGATCGTCGACGATGGCGTCGGAGCAGATCCCGAGCGTATGCGTGACATCCTTTCCTCCTGCTCGGAGGGCGCGGAGGAGTCTGTAGACGACACCAACGGTGTAGGTGTCAGAAATGTCCACGAACGCATCAGGCTCTATTTCGGAAACGACTACGGGCTGGTATTCAGGCCTTCTGAAGGATCAGGGACCACTGTTGATGTTTGGCTGCCGATTTTGGAGTGAGGGATGATGCGAAGGTCGATTCGTACTCCGTTCGCCAAACTTGTTCCAAGCATCGTCGGGATCCTCGTCGGCATTGCGGTCATAACCGCCGGCTTCTTCACATGGCGCGTGCTGCTGCCGGCACGGGTCGGCCGGAATACCAAGATCGTCGTAATCTTCAAGTCAACCGACCCGAGCATCGTATTCTGGCAGATTGTAGAAGCGGGCGTACGGACCGCCTCGAAGGAGCTCGGCGTCGACGTGCGAGTCATGGGCCCGAAAGAGGAGAAGGATGTCAATGCGCAGATCGAGATGCTCGACCGCGTCGCAAGAGAACATCCCGCGGCGATCGTGCTCGCGGCAGACGACCAGGACGCACTCGTACCTGCGGCCGAACGGGTCCGGGCAAGCGGGATCAAGCTTATCACAATCGACTCCGGGCTTGCCGGGGATATTTCGTCGAGCTTCATTGCCACAGACAACGAAGCCGCCGCCGAGAAGGCAGGCAGACTGACTGTACGCCTCCTGAGGAGGAGGGGGTCGGTCGCCATCATCAGCTACGTCAAAGGAACTACCACGGCTATTCAGCGTGAGCTCGGAGTGAAGAGGGTCCTCGAACGGTATCCCGGCATACGGCTCATAGGTACCTACTACAGCCAGGATCTCGCGAACGAGGCGTACCGAATTACCAGAAACCTTCTGACTCGTCGTCATGACGTCGACGCCCTCATCGCTCTGAATGAGGTGGCAACGGTGGGTGCGGCAAACGCCCTTGCCGACCTCCATCTGAAAGACAAAGTCGACCTCATCGGATTCGACAACTCACCGATAGAGATACGTTATCTCGAATCCGGCGTCGTCAAAGGAATTGTCCTTCAAAAACCCTTCAACATCGGCTACCTCGGCGTCTCGACCGCAGTAAAGCTGCTAAAAGGAGAAAGAGTACCGAGGCGAATCGACACCGGCTCGCTGCTCGTTACGAGAGAGAATATGTTCGGTCGAGAGAGCCAGAAGCTGCTTTTTCCTCTGATAAACGGCAAGGAATGAACCAGGGAAAATCGTAGAATCCTCTACCGATTGTGGAAGATTTTCGATTCCGCTCCGAAGATTTGAGAGGTATTCTTGTCAGTCAGAAAGAATGTCAATTCAACAGGAGGAGCGTATGCGAAAATTGTTTTTCGTCGTCTTCATCGCGGCGGTGCTCGCGGTAATCGCAGTGCCGTTCGCATTCAGCAGCGGTCAGGCCCAGAGTAGCTCGAGCAGCTCGAGCCAGGCCAAGACGATCTTTCTCGGCATCTCTACGAAGACTGTAACGAATCCCTGGGAGGCGTACTTCCAAGACAGCTTCAAATGGTTTGCCGGCGACCACGGCTGGAAGTTCATCGCCGAAGGAGCAAACGGCGACCCGGCTGTTCAGCTGCAGCAGTCGCGGCAGATGATAAACCGCGGAATCACCGGACTGATTGTCTCCGCACAGGACGCGGAAGCTGCAGTTCCCATCGTCCAATATGCCTCCGAGCATCATGTACCCGTCTTCACCGCAGATGCGGACATCAAATCCCCGAACGTCAAGATGTACGTCGGGTTCTCCGGTGAGCGCGCAGGCAAGGAGCTCGGAGATGATATCGTGAAGTACCTCAAGAAGAAGTACAACGGTCAGGCCAAAGGGACCATTCTCGAAATGATGGGCCCGCTCGGCGGCGCGTCAGCACAGCAGCGCAGCAAGGGGCTTCACGACGCGGTCGATCAATATCCAAACATCAAGGTTATCAAGGCTGAGGGCAACTTCCAAGAGCAGCCTGCCGAGAAGGCGGCCTCCGACAAGCTGCGCGCAAACCCAAAGGTCGATGCAGTCTACGGCGCCAACGGACCGATGGCCTGCGGAGCGGTTCAAGCAATGAAGCATCTGAACATGGATCCGAAAAGCGTCTACATTGCGACCATCGACGCTACCCCGTGCGTAATCAACCAGATCAACGCCGGTGATATCTCGGTGGCGCTCGACCAGGCGGCCGGTTTCTATGTTCCGATCGCCGAGCACTACCTGGCGGCCTACATCAAGGACGGCGCATCGGCACTCCCGAAGGTGGGTTCGACCATCACCGGTTCTGAGCTCAATCTCAACACCGGTGACATGCACGCAGGAATCCTTCCCTGGAAGGACAACTCGGCCTGGGCCCCTGCAAAGATTACGACGGAGTACGGCCACCTGTGGTTTCAAACGGGCGCGATTCTCGTGACCAAGAAGAACGCGAACGACAAATCACTTTGGGCCAATGTTCCGTTGAACAAGAAGTAGGTGTTCTACTAATTTGGTAAGAAA
>Ga0307440_1000240_pt1 | contig 26521 bp, 18 predicted proteins | sample SalMarWE160410MG_FD_202150 | JGI IMG/M metagenome (GOLD analysis project Ga0307440, IMG submission 202150) | Salt marsh sediment microbial communities from the Plum Island Ecosystem LTER, Massachusetts, United States - WE1604-10 | ecosystem: Environmental > Aquatic > Marine > Intertidal zone >...
CCTCCGCCGCGTCCGCGGGCTCATGCGGCCAGATCCTATTTGAAAACGCAGGATTTTTCAGACCTAAACCAGCGCAGGTATCACCGGGCGAGATCAGGTGCTCTGAACATCCTGCTGCTTGGCCCGTCCGGCACCGGCAAGACCCTGCTCGCCGGCACGCTGGCGCGGATCGTCGGCGTCCCCTTCGTGGTCGCCGACGCCACCACCTTGACCCAGGCGGGCTACGTCGGGGAGGACGTGGAGAGCATCCTCGCGCGCCTGCTCGACGCCGCGGACGGCCAGCGCGAGATCGCGGAGTGGGGCATTGTCTACATCGACGAGAGCGACAAGCTGGCGCGCCGGGGCGAGACCCCCCACGGCACCCGCGACGTCTCCGGGGAGGGGGTGCAGCAGGCGCTCCTCAAGCTAGTGGAGGGGACCCAGGTCAAGCTCGCGCCCAAGGGTCGCAAGGACGGGGGGATACGACGGTCATCGATACCCGCAACATCCTGTTCCTGGCGGGGGGCGCCTTGGCCGGGCTGGAGCGGCGCCTGGCACCGCAGTGGACCGGTATCGGATTCCACTGCGAGCCGCGGAGCAAATTCAAGGCAGTGAAGGCTCGGGATCAGACCCTGTTCGAAGAAACCCATCCTGACGACCTTCGCCACTTTGGCCTGATCCCGGAGCTTATCGGGCGGTTCCCGGTCATGACCGCCCTGCGTGATCTCGACGAGGCCGCCCTTGTGCGCATCCTCATCGAGCCCAGGAACGCCCTGGTCCGACAGTATCAGCAGTTGTTCGATTTCGAAGGGGTCAAGCTGGAATTTTCTCCGGAAGCACTGACTGCCATCGCGCGAAAGGCCATCGAGCGGGGAACCGGCGCGCGGGGACTGCGCAGCGTGCTCGAGGCGCTGCTCCGACGGACCATGTTCGATCTCCCATCGAAGGTAGAGATCGCGAAATGCCGGATCGACGACGGCGCGGTCCTCGGGGAGTCGGAAATCTATCTCGAGCAGCTTGAACGTGAAGACGGGCCAGAGCAGTTGGTTGGGTGAGTTTCAGAGTGACGTCGATCGATATCGCGGGTGAAGACGTAGACCCCCCGCAGCCACGCCTCGGCCTATGGGGGGAGGTGATCTTGGCAATGTGCTTACTGCCCACGGCCAGGCTACCGAGCCTTCTTGAATGGGCCGTCACGCTGGTAGCCTCCCAGCGTCCGGACTCTTGAACTGCGTTCAGACGGAGCCGCCTCTCAGCGCGTGATGCTCTAGTCGGTCCGGATAGGAAAAGCACCGCTGGCAGGGGACACGTTGCGCCGCGGGGTACGGGGCTCCCGCGCTGCCCTGGAGAACCGGCAAGGCAACGGATATCATGAGTCCTCGGCTCAATCCGTGCTGTTGGGTGGAGCATCCGAATCCCGCCCGGCGGAGTGGGCGAGGAAAGGGGCGGGTTGGCATGGGATCGACGAAGATTTGGGTGGATGCGGATGCGTGTCCGAAGGTAATCAAGGAGATCCTTTTTCGGGCCGCGGCGCGGGTCCCCGTGCGGCTGATTCTGGTTGCCAACCAACCGGTCGACGCCCCTCGGTCCCCCTACATCCAGTCGGTTCAGGTGGCGTCGGGCTTCGACGTGGCAGACAACTATATCGTCAAGGGCGCACAGCCGGGCGACCTGGTGGTCACAGCGGATATACCGCTGGCTGCTGAGGTGATCGCCAAGGGCTGTTTGGCTTTGAATCCCCGCGGGGAGCTCTACACAAAAGACAATATCCGGCAGCGACTGAGCCTGCGTGACTTCATGGATACGCTGCGGGGGAGCGGTGTCAATACCGGGGGACCGGCCGCTTTCAGCCAGGCCGATCGGAAGGCCTTTGCGGATCAACTGGACCGGCTGCTGGTCCGGTAGAAAGGAGGTACACCCAGGTCCGAACCGATTCCCAACTGGGTGCCCACCCGCTAAATGTCTCGGGTTCCCTCGTGTATCGGCCACTGTCGCTCTTCGCTACCTCCCTGAATTGCGTGCGTTGCCATGTCAAGTCTCGTCGTCCTGATCGGGGGTCTGCTGCTTGGTCTCGGCTTGGCGGTCAGCGTGACCCCCGCGGTGCTGCGCCGGTTCTTGCAGCCGTTCCTGGAGCCCAGGTGGCGCTATTGGATGAGCGGGCTTCGCGTGCTCCTGGGCGGGGTGTTGGTTGCTGCGGCGCCCGCGACACGGCTGCGCGGTTTTGTGCTGGGCCTCGGCGTGCTGCTCATGCTGGCCGGTGCCTCTGTGCCATTCCTGGGTGAGGGGCGGACCCGCGCAATGGCAGACTGGTGGGGCGCGCAGTCCGATTCGGCCCTCCGGACCTGGGGGGCGCTGGCTGGATTAGTTGGGGCGATCCTGATCTGGACTGGGGTTTGAGGCGGGTCGCTCGCCGACCTCGCGAAGTCCCGACCTGCCCTTTCTTGACGTACCGAGCCGCTAGACGATGCCGACCGACCCAGCAACCGCAAGGCGCCGGAGAGGGGGCTGTCTGGCCGGCCAGCAGGGGACGTGGGTTGTGAGCGACGGCCGGACGAGGCTTCAGGCGATCTTGTCCTGAGCGCGGCCGCCGGTGTCCCGGTCCACGTCAAACTGACCGGGAATCACGCTCTGCAGTGCGTGCGCCAGATCGGCCGCCTTGGTCTGCCCCTCCCGGATGGCGACATACCCGTGGAGTCCGATTGCGCGCTCCACCTCCCTCCAGAGGCTCTGGGGAACCCCTGAGAAGGTGATGCGCCCGGCTTCGTCCCAGCCGTCCGCATGCACGACAATCCTGCCCATCGTCCCCCGACCCAGTTCAAAAACGATCATTTTCAGTCTCCGCTGCGGCTTACCAGCGTCCAACAGGGGGATTCGGCTCCGGATACGCAGTTGCTGATTGGAGGTGGAACCCTGTCCTGAGTCGCGGCAAAACTAAAGCCCTTTCCTAAAGTCCTTTGTGCAGAAAGAATGACAATAACAGGTCAATACGAAGAAATCCTGACATTACCCACAACCTCTGTGGATAAGTCTGTGGAATCTGATCCTTGAAGGAACACAAGTCCTTGCTCATGTGACAATATTGGCAGATTGGCCAGGTTCTGTGCACATGAGATCTTTTCAGCAAATACATGCAGTTCCGTGGCCGTCGCTGGTCTGTAAGGACAGGTTCTGGGGCTGCGGCGGCGGATTGGCAGCCACGCCGCGGCGGCTGTGCACATGTCAAGGAAGAAAAGTGCTGGCGAACGGAGTATCCTGGCCGCCTTTTGCCAAATGGCGGGTGGTCTTTCTTTTCAGGTGCTGGAGTGATCGAGGATGGGCCTCACGGAGTTCATAGCAACCTACGCGACCGCCTTTATCTCCCATGCGGGGTACGGCGGCGTCTATGTCCTGATGGCGATGGAGAGCATGGTCTTCCCGGTACCCAGTGAGGCGGTGATGCCCTTCGCGGGCTTTCTGGTGGTCGAGGGGCGCCTGTCCTTCACGCTGGTCCTTCTCTTCAGCACCCTCGGAAGCATCACCGGATCGCTGCTGTCCTACTGGATCGGGCGATATGGTGGGCAGCCGTTCGTGGAGCGTTACGGCAGGTATCTGCTGCTCGACCGGGAGGACCTCGAGAAGACCACGGACTTCTTTCAGAGATACGGCGACGCGACCATCTTCGTGTCCCGCTTCATACCGGTCGTCAGGCATCTGATCTCGATTCCGGCAGGCGCCGGGGGCATGGGGTTGTTCAAGTTCTCCGTCTACACCGTACTGGGTGCCGGTCTGTGGAATGCCTTTCTGACGGTGTGCGGACTGTATTTGCGGCAGAACTGGGAAACCGTCATGGCCTACAGCAAGCTCGTGGACATTGCGGTCCTGGCGTTGCTGCTTGGTGCCGGATACTACTTTGTGGTGAAGCACCTGCAACGGCGGCGGGCGGCGGCCCGATAAGGGCCCTGAGGGCTGCCCGAGGTCTGGTCCGGCGCTGCGCTGAGGGCGGTCAGCGGATCCAATCGAGGGGATTCTCCTCCGCAGTCGGCCGACGGGCAGCGCCGTCGACGAATATGCCGTGCCAGATCGCGAGCTGGGCGAGGTGAAGGAGCTGGCGGGTTGCCTGTCCCGTCCTGGTCTGCATCCTAATCAGATCCGGCACGGCTTGGGGTGTGAGCCACTCTTTGACGATGGGGCTGTGCCGCAAGCGATCGCCGAGCTGCTCCAGCAGTCGCCCGCGCAGCACTCCGGCCAAGGGCACGCCAAATCCCCGCTTCCTGCCCTCCAGCTGTTCCCTGGGAAGCCAGCGGGTGGCCCAGCGGCGAAGCAGTACCTTGCCCGTGCGGCCTTGGACCTTGAGCCCGTCCGGCAGGGCGAGCCCGAGCTCGACCACCCGGTGATCCAGATATGGGACCCGCCCCTCCAGACCGAACGCCATGAGCATTCGGTCGACCTTCACCAGCAGATCGTCCGCCAGCTCGGTGCGCAGATCCGTGAGTTGTGCCTTGCGCAGGTAGGACCAGTCGGCGGGTGCAGACTGCCACGCCTGGCGTAACGGCGCGGTGGCGGCTCGCCGTGCGTTGAGCAGGGGGGTACTGAACGCCCGCTGGCGCATCGACATCGGCCAGCGGCTTCGGGTGCGATAACCGCCCCCCAACCAGGTGGGCAGGCGTTTCAGGAGTTGCTGCAGTCTGCTGCGGCGATAGCGCCCGTAGCCTGCGAAGACCTCGTCTCCCCCTTCGCCTGTGAAGACGACCTTGAGATCCTGGGCCGCGCGCTGGGCAAGCAGTAAAGTGGGCAGGGACGCCGCGTCATACATGAGGTCGTCCGCCGACCAGACGCTTAGGGGCAGCGCCCAGAGCGTCCGCCTCGGATCCAGTCGCAGCTCCGTGTGCTCGCTGCGGAAGCGAGCAGCCACCCGACGCGCATGCAGCAGCTCGTCGGATTCCTCCAATCCCTCGTAGCCCACCGAGAAGGTCTGAATCGGGCGCTCATGGTAGGCACAGAGGCGGGCGAGGAGGCCTCCGGAGTCCAGCCCACCCGAGAGAAAGAGACCGTAGGGGACATCGGAGCGCATGTGCTCCCGCAGAACCTGGTCGAACAGCGAATCGAGTTCCTCCACCGCCTCGTCCATGCTCAGATCCCGGGGACAGACGTCGAGGGGCGACCAATAGGTGACGGTCCGGGTCTCCAAGTCTTCGTTGATGACGAGTGCCGTGCCGGGCGTCAGTCGGCGGACACCCTGCAGGATGGTTTCCTCCAGGCTGTGGAACCCGAGCTCCAGAAAGCTCCCAAGGGCCGGAGGGGAGAGCTCCGGGACACCGGGCAACAGGGGCAGTAGCCCCTTCAGCTCGGAGGCAAAGGCGATGCGGTCCGGGAGCGCGACGTAGTAGAGGGGCTTGATTCCTAATCGGTCTCGAGCGAGGACCAGGCTGTGCTCCCGGGCGCTGTACAGGGCGAAGGCGAACATGCCGTGGAGACGGTCAAGGCCGCGGGCGCCGTAACGGTCGTAGACGTGGAGGATGGTTTCCGAGTCGGAGCCCGTAACGAACCGGCGCCCCGCGGCTTCGAGGGCGGTCCGTAGCTCGACGAAGTTGTAGACCTCCCCGTTGGCCACCAGCAAGTAGCGGTTCTCCGCGTCCACAATGGGCTGGTGCCCCCCTGCCAGATCAATGATCGAGAGGCGCGTATGGGCGAGGCCCACGGAGTCGACGATCTGGACCCCGCGCTCGTCGGGTCCGCGGTGTCCCAGCGCCTCTGTTGCCCTGAAGAGTTGGGAGGCGTCCGGTCCGCCCCGCCGAACGATGACGCCTGCGATACCGCACATCCGTGCTCGCTCCTCTCGTTGATCTTGACTGTGCCCGCCGAGCAGCGGGCACAGGGCATGGTGGATATTGCGTTCGTCCCGGGCGGCAGTGTAGCCGAACCGGGCCTAGGTGGGTTCGCCGCTGCGGGGCCTCAGCTGGAGGGTGGGCGGCGCTAATGCCGCACTCTTCCGCTCAATCGTCTTTCCACGCTCGTCGTGTAACATTGGTGTGTCGGTGCTCGTTGGAGCCAAGGTGGGCAGGTGACTCCATCACGGAGGACCGAGCCAAGTCCTGGACGGAACCTTGGAGTCGTGTTCTATGCGAGGTGATGGCAAGGGAGGGGAACCCCGGGCCTCCGTGAAGCGCGTATTGGCAGCGGTCGCCCGCTATGGCGCTGCGATTCTCGGTGTCGGAGCCGTCTTGGCCGCCGCCTTGTTCATGGGCCGTAGCGAGCACGTCGCGTCCGTCTTCTTACTGGCGGTTGTGACCGCGAGCGCTTACTTCGGCGGGTTGGGCCCCGGTCTCGTGGCTACCGGCCTATCGGCCTTCGCCCTCGACTACTTCTTTTTCTTCCCGAAGTTCTCTTGGACCTTGGGCCCGGCCACGTGGATTTGGCTCGCGGGCTACGTCGGAACCGCTGTCCTCATCAATTGGTTCCAGGCGGCGCAACGACGGGCAGTGGCCGCCCTATCGCTGGCGGGTCAGCGCAAGAGCGCTTTCATGGCGATGCTCGCCCATGAGCTGCGCAACTTCCTGTCTCCGGTTTCCACTGCGCTGACGGCGATCCGACTGAACGCGCCGGATGACCCGACGGTGTCAGAGGCCTGCGACATTGCGGACCGGCAGATCAAGAACATGGGTACCTTGATCGAAGAGCTGCTCGACGTGGCAAGGATCACCCAAGGCAAGGCTAAGCTCGAGCTGGAGCGAGTGGATCTGGTCGCGGTGTTGGAGGCGGCGCTGGCAGCGGCACGGCCCCTCATCCAGACGCGGGGCCATGACGTCGAGATGGATATTCCAAAGGGGTCATTGATACTGAGGGGCGACGCCACGCGACTGGAACAGGTCTTCCTCAATCTGCTGACCAATGCCGCCAAATACACGGAGCCCGGTGGAAGAATCTGGGTCACCGCCCAGCAGCGGGACCAGCAGCTGGTGGTCAGTGTCCGAGACAACGGGCGAGGGCTAACCCCCGAGATGCTGCCCCATGTCTTCGAGCTCTTCATGCAGGGCGATATGGGCTCCGGGGGTGGCTTGGGTATCGGCCTGAGCCTGGTACGCGGGTTGGTCGAGCTGCACGGTGGCAGCGTCGCGGCGGAGAGCGCGGGGCCCGGACGTGGCAGTCACTTTATCGTCCGTTTGCCCGCCGCAACGGGATTGACCAACGCACCGGAGGGGCGCCGCCGTGGGCCGCTGTCGCGGGAGGCGGGGAGCGAAGCCTCCGCCTAACCGTCACGGCGCCGGCGCTGCCCTGGAGAATCCAAGTCGCTTCCACCATGACCGTTTCCCTCACCCGCGCCCAGGGTGGGGGAGTCGGACCGCGCCCCGCGAATTTCATGGCTATGGCCGGTGTGCTCGACCGGGAGCCGTCTCCATGTCAGCAAGCGGGTGACGAAGGCGCGGAGTGCGAGCACCAAGCCGAGACCCAAGAGATAGCCGGCAACGACATCGGCCGGGAAATGGGCGCCGACACTGATTCGGGATACTCCGACCCATAGCGCGAAGGCTGCGGCCGCAAGGCGTGTCGGTCGATTCATGGTGGGCCAGAGGCTGGCGGCCAGGACCATGACGAAGGAGGCATGGCCGCTGGGGAGGCTGTGGCGAAATTCGGGGGTTCCCACGACGACGACGGTCCCGGCGGGCAGTGCCGTCAGTGGGCGCGGGAGGTCGAGCCAGAGCTTGATCCAGCCCACCAGCCAACCGTCCAGGACATAGGCGGTGCTCAGCACCCCCAGTACCCCTACCCAGAGCGATGCCCGATCTGGATTCTCTCTCAGCGAATAGACGGCGAGCAGAGCGATTATCGGCAGGTAGAGGGTAAAGTTGCTGTCCTCCCCCAATCGGGTGCCCAGGCGCATGAAGGCGTCGATCCAGGGGCCGTGGATCCCGTTGATCAGATGGAAGAGCCAGACGTTCAGACCGACCCAGTCGTAGAGAATCGCTTTCATCTCAGGGCTAAGCGCGCATGGCCTCGTTTTGGCGGGCGGCGGTTTGAGTGGACATGAAACTCTTCCTCGGACATGCGACCGAGTTGCTCATGCCCGAATTGCATTTCTTTTCCGATTACGACAACGACAACGACACCCTTTGTATTCCTTGTGCAACTTATTGTTGATTCGTTACTAAGCTCAGCTGTGACACTGGGGGGGCTGAATCGCTTGAGCCGCATGGGGTCAGCGCGTCTGGGCGGGCGCCAGCCGAATGACGTTGAGGGAGTAGGGGGAAAGCTCCACCGGGAAACCCGGCTCGGTTCGTGTCTGCGGCCCCTTGTCCACCACCGGACCGCTGAGCCTCCCGGCGGACTGCCACCTGTACTCGGCCCATGAAAACCGGGTAACCGACATTGGACCAGGTGCGGCCTGCTGTCCGTTGGGGGAGATAAACTCTAGGCTGACCGAATGGGCATCTTCGGGATCCTTGTTCAGCACGAGAAGACTCCAGCCCCCGTCAGGCAGCCTGAGTGCGAACGCGCTGATCATATCCAGGCCGAATCTCGTTCCACCCCGGATCCGCACAGGGAACAGCGCATGGCGCTGCGCCGCAGGGCCTACCCAGAGGCGGTTGATCATCCTGGCCCCGTACAATGTGGCGGCGGGAGCCTGAACGTGAAGGTCATCATCCGCCACGAACAGCGTGTTGTTGCCCCAGGAGTTGCATTGCAGCTCGTCCATCAGGCTTGCGGGCTCCAGGCCGTAGAGAAACACCTGAGATGCCCCTTGCTCCAGGGCGAGTCCTACGGCTTCGGCATTGAGTAGGGCGCCTTCGATGTCTACCTCCGGGCGGCAGGCGAACGAGGAATAACCGTACTCGGTCACCAGCCAGGGCAGACTCTGTGGGAGGCCGTCGGCGTGCAGGCCGGCCATGACGTCCCTGAAGATCCGGGGGTGGAGGGCGAGCTGGAGCGCCGTTTCCCCACAGCAGTTGTCGAACGGATACCACTCGAAGGAGAAGAAGTTGAAGTCCTGTGTCCGTCCGCGGGACTTGAGATAGTCCAGAAAGCGGGTGACCCAGGGGCCGGAGAGCTTCCCGATAGGCCAGGTGCCGTAGCCGTCGACAGAGCTTTGAAATCCCGGCCCGCCGAGCCGAAGACCGGGATCGACCCGGTGCAGCACGTCCGCGACTTGCAGATAGAGCGCTCCGTAGTCCTCGGGGGTCACAAACTGCCCATCTGGCTCCTCCCCCATCTCTACCCCCGCGATGCGATAGCCCCGTTTGAGCAGATAGGCGATCTCCGCCGCGGCGTTGTCCGGCGTGTCGTACAGGACGGACACCGGCACTAGGCTCGGGGCGGCGTCCGTCAGCCCGCTCCGAAAGATCGCATCCAGGCCCGGCTGCTCGGTCCCTGGGTCACGATCGCCGGGCCGGTGCCAGGGATCGGTGGAGGAGACATAGATGGTGCTTTGCCGGCGCCAGTTGGGGGCGTGGCGCAGCGTGTCCTCGAACCTGCCCTGCGCGTCGCGGATTCCGACGCCCAGCTCCCGGATGGCGTAGCCCAACGTGTCGCGGATATCGGATGTCGTGCCGGGGGGCGGGGAGGACTCCAGCAGCATCAGCCGCACGAAGCGGGTCCTGATCGGCCGGTCGGCCAGCCGGCGAGTCTCGCTTCCGCCCGGGCCATCCGTGACCTCCCCCCGGGGAAAGGCCGCCCAGTGCTCTGGGATGGAGCTTCGCACATCCTCCGCCTGAGGGTCGGTGCAGTACTCGACCCGGTAGACCCGGGCGTGCGGCGAGCCCCATTGGATGCGGATGGCGTCCACCGGCTTCGGGGCGCCGAGGTCAACCACCACCCATTGCGGGTGGCGGTCGTTGCGCTCGTGGGTGAAATGCGCGTCGAGATAGGGACTGGACTTCCAGAAGCTTCCCGCGTCCCCGTCGTCGATCCGTGAGTAGCTGTCGTTGTTGGCCTGATCCAGGCTGTTCCCGCGCCGGGGCAGGCGGTAGCCGTAGGACAGCTCGATGGGCTTTCCGGGGTTGGAATCGGACGTCCAGTAGCCTTCCTTGGCCCGGGGCTCACTCCAGCGGCCGACCGGGTTCCAGTGCCAGGCCTCCACCCCGAGCTCGGTGCGCAGGCGGTAGGTCAGGGGGCCGAATGCCGCCTCTTTCATGTGGGCGAGATTAGTGGCGGTCAGCACCCGCTTCGTCTCACCCTGCTCGTGCCCATCGAGCCCGGCCCCAAAGGTCTGGAGGGGGACAAAGGTCCGCAGCGGGCCTGATGAGAGGTCCACCGTGATCCGGACGGGCTCGGCCTCCGGGCCGCCCTCCGCAGCAGCGCTCCCCAGCGAGAGCAGCAAGATACCCAGCCAAAGGAGGCGGCCGCTCATCGTCGGGTGGCATCGGCCTGCGCCGCGACCCCGGCGGAGCGGATGGGGAGCCACGGATCCATCCTCGCCTCCATTAATAGCTGACGGTTGCCTTGCGCTCGAGCTTGCCCCAGCCCACGACGACGCCGCGCAGGGAGGCGAGGGTGGCCTTTATGGCCACCAGGTACATGAGCTGGCGGTAGAAGAAGCGCTGCCACGGCAGCCACACGAGCAGCCACTTGTTCTCGTTGCGTTCCAGGAGGAAGGCGAGCAGCGCGGCCAGGAAGTCGACCAGGAGGAACAAGGCGTAGTAGAAGAGCACGCGATAGAGGGCGTCCCCCGAGTACTCCACCGAATGCTGCCATTGATTGAGCGCTGCCAAGATGAGGGAACCGATCAGCAGCAGGTCCATGATGGGGGAGATAAGGGGGAACAGGACCTGAAAGATCACCACGTTGGGCAAGGCCACGGACCCGAGGGCACCATAGCGGCGGCGGAACAGGGTATCGCGGTGTTTCCAGGTCGCCTGCATGGTGCCGAACATCCAGCGATAGCGTTGCCGGAGGAAGGCGCGGACGTGGTCCGGCGCCTCGGTCAAGGCCACCGCCTCGTCCTCGTAAACGATCGAATAGCCGAGCCTGCGGATGGCCAGGGTGAGGTCCGCGTCCTCGGCGACCGTCACGTTGGTGAAGCCCCCGGCACGCTCCACCAGCGCCCGCCGCCAGGCGCCGACGGCCCCCGGGACGACCGTGATGCAGTTGAGGACGTCGAAGGCGCGGCGATCCAGGTTTTGGCTGGTGATGTATTCGAGAGCCTGCCAGCGGGTCAGGAGGTTGATCCGGTTGCCAACCTTCGCGTTGCCAGCCACCGCGCCGACCTTTGGGTCCGCGAAATGTCGCACCAGCTTGGTGATGGTGTCCCGGGTGAAGAGGGTATCCGCATCCAGTGCCACCACGATCTCCGCCCGGGTCTGCCTGATCCCGAAGTTGAGTGCTTCCGCTTTGCCCCGGTTGGGCTGCGTATACAAGCGTACCCGCGGCTCATCGGCGAAGGCATCCCGCGCGGTGATGAAGGTCTCGTCGGTCGAGCCGTCATCAACCACGATGATCTCGAATTGATTCGTGTGATCGCTGGCGAGCAAAGAGGTCACCGTCTGGACGATCACCTTCTGCTCGTTGTAGGCGGGCACCACCACCGCCACGGAGGGGTCATAGGCGGGGTCGAAGCGCGCCCGGCGCCGGTGCCGGCGCTGATAGACCGCCAGTGTGCCGATGAAGACGAGGCGCGCCACCCCCAGCAGGATGCCGGCCACGAAGAGCCACTGGATGCCGTTGGCTGCGATGTTGAGGGTGCTGAAGGCGGCCCAGTCGACCCAGGTCTGCCAGACTCCTGCGGGCGGTACGGGGGGCATCACCTGGTCGCGGGTACGGCCGAGGAGCGTCGATACCGGGACAAACTGAAAGCCGCGCTCGCGCAGCTCCGTGATGATCCTTGGCAATGCCTGCACGGTTTGGCTGCGGTCTCCCCCCGCATCGTGCAGGAGAATGACGTTGCCGTCGCCCCGCTCGGCGCCCTCCAGGGTCCGGCGCACGATCTTGTCCACCCCGGGCCGCATCCAGTCATCCGGGTCGATCTGCATGCCTACCGTGAGATAGCCTTCCTGGCTCGCGCGCTCGATCGGTCGCACCTGGTCGGGCGTCTCGGGTTCGGCGTCGACCGCGTAAGGCGGGCGGAAGAGCAGCGTCTGGCGTCCCACGACGCTGGTCAGCAGGCGTTGCGTGGCGGAGAGCTCCAGCTGGAACTGCGTAGGTGAGACCGCTGCAATATTGGGGTGTGTGAAGGTGTGCGAGCCGATCTCGTGGCCCTCTGCCACCTCGCGCCGCAGCAGCTCGGGGTGCATCTCTCCGTTGACCCCGATAACGAAAAAGGTGGCAGGGACGTGCTCCTTGGCAAGGATATCGAGGATCTGCGGCGTGTAGACCGGATCGGGACCATCGTCGAAGGTGATCGCCAGCTTGTGATCCAAGGCTCCATGGCGGGTGATCACGTAAGGGGAAGGGAAGATGTCGTACCTTTCCCCCGTGATGAGATGGCGCTCATCGTCGTATTCGATGATGCGCTCCCCCTCATGGGGCTGCGCGGTGACGCTGAGGATCTCCCCCTGACCTTCGTAGTCCAGGTCATAGCCGAAGCGCATGTCGCTCAGCTCGGAGGCGAGCGCGGCATCCAGCTCGCGGTGCTTGCCGAAGAGCTTCCAGAGCGCGGGGTCTTCGCTGCCGAGGCGCCAGAGAGCAACCCCCTTGGGTGCGATGCCCTGGATGACCCGAAGCTCGTTGAAGGCGGTCACCGCATCCAGCATCCATACGTGGTGGATCTTGTCGTCGTCGTCCGCGTAGTCGAAGGTCGGATTGAGGGAGACGCGGTCCAGGTGCACGTCACCGTCGGATTCCTTCGCCGTCAGCACCGCCGCCTCGAAGGTGCGCTCCTCGGCCGAATGGCCGTCCATCCAGTCGTAGGCGTAGCCCCCAATGGCCACGACCATCTTGTGCGCCGGTACATCCCGTGACCGCTCATGGAGCACCCTGGCGAACCAGGGCAAGCTGGCGATCGGGCCGGGCTTCCCCGTGGACCAGTGCTCGTCGTAGGCCATCAGAATGACACTGTCGGCGCTGGCGGCGAGCTTGCGGTAGTTGAATGCAGGGTCGCTGGCGGGCAGGTTGACGGAGACCTGAAGGCCCTTGGGATGAAACGTTGCGTAGAGCTCCGCCATGAACCGGCGGAAGTCATGCTGGGCGTGTCCGGGGATGTCCTCGAAGTCGATGCTCACACCGTCGAAGCGGTGCCCCTGAACGTAAGTGAGGAGCTGGGCGATGACGTTTGCGCGGGCGGCGGGGTCGGCCAGCATGCGGCCGAGCTTGGCCCCCTCCCACTGCGTGCCGCTCCAGTTGTTTACCAGGGGCACGATCGCCGCCCCGGGACGGTGGCTACGGACGTACTTGGTCACTTGCGACTGACGGACGGGGTCGTCCTCGCGCAGGGTTCCGTCTTCGCCTGTCAGGTGCAGCCATTCGGCGACAACCATGTCCAGCTTGTCGAGGTTCTCCCTCAGAGAGCTCATGCTGGAGTCGTCCCAGTTGACGAAAAAGCCGATTGTGACGGGCGCACCGGCGGCGGAGCTGTCGGGCCTTCGCGCCTTGGCGAGCACGAGTCGCAGGCTCCGATCCTGCTCGATCCGCAACCGGATCTCCGCGGCGCGCAATGCCCTTTCCTTCCGGTTGAGGGGACCTATGGTCCCGGGTGGCTTAACCAAGGGGGGAATGGCGTGCGCCCCCCGGGGTAGGAAGCTGGCCCCGGGTAGGCTGAGTGCCGGCAGCGCTGGACTGGCGAGCACACTCACGACGAGGGCGCCAAGCAGCAGGGACAGCGCGAGCCAGGAGACCAAGATGCCGAAGCGCAACCGGGGCCAGCGCTTTCGCTCCGGGTCGAAGAAGACGGGACGAGGGCGTTCAGGGTTCATCGGCGAGCCTAGGTGCACGACACACTAGCAACGTAAGACCGAGCAACGTGAGGGAATATCCAGAGCTCCATGGACAGGGGACGGGACAAGCCCCGGACGAGCCGGCCCTGTGCGGCGGGTATGGCGATGGGTGTCGCGGGGACGAGCTGGATAGGCTGGCGCAGATGCCGCCCACGGACCGCCGGTCCGCAGAGGAGCTAATAGACAATCATCGGTCCGAACGGAGCACTAGGCAAGAGGATTTGACGGGACGTCGTGGAGCGGCCCGATTGGGGCGTGCGCCCGGATTTACCGGACCGACTCTCGCTCATCGCCGAGGCTTACGGGGTCCTGATGGATGATGATGTCGGCACTCGGAAACTCCTGCCGCAACCTCTCCTCGACCCCCATGCAAATGCGATGAGCCTGAGCCAGGACCAGGTTGTCATCCAGCTCCACGTGCAGCTGCATGACCTTAGTCTGTCCGGACTGAAGGGTGCGTAGCCCGTGAACCCCCAGGACGCCGGGGGTGGATAGGGCGCGGCTTTCTATGAGGCTGCGTTCCTCCGCGGGCAGCTCCCGGTCCATGAGGAGCTGCACCGCATCGCGGCCGATCCCATAGGCGCTGAATAAGATGTATGCAGCGATCGCGAGCCCGAACAGGGGGTCGAGCCCCTGCCAGCCGAGCTGGGCGAGGACGAGGGCCGCCACGGTTGCCATGTTGGTGGCCAAGTCCGTCGCGTAGTGGAGGGCATCCGCGCGAATAGCGGTGGATCGGGTGCGCCGGATGACGTAGTGCTGAACCGAAAGCAGGGCAATCGTCGCGAGGATCGCGAAGGCCATGACCATCAGCCCGACCCTGATCTGGGCGAGCGGCTGTGGCTCGACCAGGCGCTCGATGGCCTGCAGCACCAGGAACACCGCCGATCCCGCGATGAAGGTCGCCTGCCCCAGTCCCGCCAGGGCCTCTGCCTTGCCGTGGCCGAATCGGTGCTCCGAGTCCGCAGGCATGAGCGAATAGCGAACTGCAAAGAGGTTCACCAGGGATGCAGCCGCATCCATCAGGGAGTCGATCAGGGAGGCGAGCACAGTCACCGAGCCGGTTAGCAACCAGGCCGCGAGCTTGGCCAAGATGAGCACTGACGCCGTGCCCACGGATGCCTGCGTCGCAAGTCGCAAGAGTCGGCTGTTTTCTGCGGTCATGGGGCTGGTTCAGGAACGGCGGCGCCGCGGTGTGCGGTGGCCGGGCAGAAGACTGTAGCCCACCCGTAGTAGGGAAATGATTACTCGGCGGGCACCTTTGCCCCGGGAGCAGGGGACGCTTCAGGGGTGCTCCGTTGATAGGGTGCTCTTTGCCGGCTCATGGATCATTGCGGAGCGGTCCGCTTCGCTAGCCGAAGGACGGCTGCGGTGGTATGACCTGCTTGCCTTCAAGCTCGAATCGCTCGACGGGCGGCCCCGGTCTGGCGACGGGATCCGCAGATTCGAGGTCTCCGGCCGCCGGGAGGCTCCACTCAAGGGTTCCCGATAGGGAGCCCGAGGCCTTGTCAATGGTCCCGCGATAGTCCGCCCGCGTGAAGTTGCGCAGCCGCCCGTCCCGTGGAAGGGCAAAACCCAGCCCGGTGGCTGTGAGCTTGAGGCGTTCCCCGTCGGCTGCGACGCATTTCCAGGCACCCTGAATCGGCTGGGACAGCGTGCGGGTACCCGCCGCCCGGGATTGGCCGGAATCCGTCATCAGAAAGACGCCGCCCGGGGTAAAGGTCAGCAGGGCGCGGGAGGAGAAGACGCCCTCCACGTCGGTCACCGTGGCGACGTAGGTCCCAACGGCACGGTGACAATCGTCGGGATGGAGGTCCTCGCCGGCGCGGGCACACGGGACGGCCGTTAGGCTGAGGATCAGCAGGGCGCCGAGGGTTCGATGCGGGTCCAAGGGCGAATTGCCCGGGGTCATCCCGGTGGCTCCGAGCGATTGCAGCAACCGACGTCAAGCAGCAGCTTGCGGCGGTCAAGGTCGTGGCCCGCGCCGATTCGGCGCAACTCCCGGTTCAGCTCGACGCCCTGCCGTGAGCTGAAGCGGACGGGCTCGGTGAGATAGAACTGTATCGCCTCCCGCGCGTAGGGCGCGTCGTATACAGCGACATCATTGATGATCCCAACCTCGGCCGCCTTGCGCAGACCCGTGAAACGGCAGAGGGGAACCTCCTTGAGGAACGCCCGGCCGTTCTTCTTGAAGTAAACGTTGTCTTTGTAGAGCCAGGTGTAGAAGGCCTTGCGGTTGTTCGCCGCATACGGCTCGCGCGGCCTGTTCCGGTCGATCCAGTAGGCGATGTGGTACTGCAGGCCGACCACCTCGGGGCTGCCATCCCCGTCGATGTCAAACAGGTCGAAACACTGAGGCAGGTTGCGGAATTCGACGATCTTCTCCAGGTCTGTGGAGCTTGAGGGCAGCACGTCCCGCAGCTCGCTCATGTGGCCGGCCGGCAGGCGCGTGGACCCGCGGGAGGTGGGGCCGCGGCTGCCGAGCCAGAGGTTCCGGTAGGTCTTGGTCGGATCCAGCCCCTGTCTGACCTTAACCCATGCCTCCGGCAGGAAGGGTGTCGCGTTGAGCGGCATGCGCACCCCCGGGCCCTCCAGCGCATTGTAGTAAACCCCGCCCGCATGCTGGTAGGCGAGCAAGGGGATGTAGCCGTAGCCTGGACTTGGCGAGATGTAATCCACCTCCCCGGAGAGTCCTCGGCCCTGGCTGCGCGGGATCAGCGGCCAGGCGCCGGTGACGCCGAAATCAGGCAGTTTGAGCTCCTTGTAAGGGGTCCAGGCCATGGCGGTGGCGGCGGGATAGACCGTGGTGAACTCGATAGCAGTTACCCTGTCGTCGACCACCGGATAGTGCCCCCGGGTCGCCAGCTCCAGGAACTTCAGGGACTGAGCAACGAACCGCTTGTCAGACCAGGTCTTCACCGACCGAGCCAGTGCGGCGGCCTTGCGCAGCTCGGCCCGGAGCCGGCCGTCGAGCCGGTACAGGTTGGTCCGCCCGGGCAGGATGGCATTCGCCGCCTCGATGCGCACATCTCCGGAGTCGAGGGCGCCGTCGCCGAGCCCTCCCAACACCTCGAACCAATGCCGGATCACGCGCTCCCGGGGGATGGCAATCACAAACACTCGCCCCGGGTTGAGGCGCCCCATGATCTCGACGGTCTTGCGACGGTACGATTCCGGTTCCAGCCTGTCCCGGGCGCGGGCACCCGTCTCCACGCCCGCATCTGCCAGCGCCTTCGTGAATCGGTCGAATTCCTTGTTGGTCGTCAGCCGGATGATCCCTTTGGCGACCATCTCCCGGACCGTGTCGCGCTTCAGGAGCAGATTGTCCAAGTACGCGTCAAGCTCCTGGGGGCCGAGTACCAGCGTGAGGCGCTGTTGATTGCCCCGCGCGAGCTCCAGGTGGACGCGAGTCGGGTCCTGGGTCCGCGGAGCGAGCCCCGCGTAGAAAGAGGGCTCGTAATCGTCGAAATAGACGCCGGGGGCGGGCTCGGTCCCGCTCCAGGTGGGCGCCTTGTCGACGGCCAGCGCGAGGGGCGGAGCCAGCGCGGCCAGCAGAGCCGAGGCGAGCCGGAGTCCCATCTTTACGAGGAGCAAGCGCATTCCTGGTCTAGACCTGACTGCGTGGGGCGTTCGACGAAACTGAATCGAGCGGCCATGGCCTGTCGGGTTGCCGGTCGCTGAGGTGAGCCGCCGGCCCGTAACCCGGCAAGGCGGGTGCCCACGGTACCCTGCCGAATTCACGCTGCGCGCCATTGTAAACGCACCCGGGCGCTGGCGCTTGGATGCGCCGAGCGAGCAACTGGGGCTGGCAGGATCTCTTACACCGACTCCCAATCCCGCGCGGTAGCGGCCATGGCGTCAGCGCCATCCCAGAGAATGTATGTCGCCTCCATGGCCGTTTCCCTCACCCCGGCCCTCTCCCAAGGGGCGAGGGGGATTTGGAGCGGGCTGGGCGCGACATTCACGGCGACTGCTTTACGCGACACCGAGGCACCGCGCCGGCAATGCCCCGGATACTGGCCGCGTTGGACCCGACGCGAGGCGCCCCGGGGATCCTTCGGCCCGCGGGTACGCTACAAATTGACCCCGTCCGTAGGGGTTGCTCTAATCGGCTAGGCGATAGAGTCTCAACCAAAGGTCTTCGTATGCCGCTGCAGCCCGTCATCCTGTCCGGAGGTTCCGGTACCCGGCTCTGGCCGCTCTCGCGGGAGGCTTACCCGAAACAGTTCCTGCCCTTGACGAGCGAGCGCACTATGCTCCAGGAGACGGTGCGCCGGCTTGATGGGCTGGAGGAAGAGCATCCGGACCGCGCCATCGGCCTGCTGGAGCCGATCGTCGTGTGCAACGAGGCCCATCGTTTCCTGGTGGCCGAGCAGTTTCGCCTGCTCGGGCGCAAGCCCGCCGCCATCATCCTCGAGCCCGTGGGGCGCAACACGGCCCCCGCGCTAACCCTGGCGGCCATCGCGGCGACGGGCGACGGGCGCGACCCGGTCCTTCTGGTGATGCCGGCGGATCACACCATCCGCAACGAAGGGGGCTTTCGGCAGGCGGCAGCGGACGGCTACGAGCTCGCGCACCAGGGCGCCGTTGTCACCTTCGGCATCGTGCCAAGCAAGCCTGAGACTGGCTACGGCTACATCCGACAGGGCGAGCGCTTCCCTGCTGCGGATCTCGTGACCGACGTGTACAGACTGCAGGCGTTCGTCGAGAAGCCCGACGCGGCGGCCGCGGACGAATACCTTCGCTCAGGCGACTATCTGTGGAACAGCGGCATCTTCATGATGCGCGCCTCGGTCTGGCTGCGGCTCATCGACGCCTTCCGCCCGGACATCGCCGAGGCTACGGACAAGTCCTTCCGCCTGGGATCCCTTGACGGTGACTTCGTGCACCTGAACCTGGAGGCCTTCCGTGCGTGCCCCAGCGATTCCATCGACTATGCCGTGATGGAGCGGTTGTCGTCGGAGTCCGGTGAACAAGGCACCCCGGCCCTGGTGCTGCCGCTCAGCGTCGGCTGGTCGGACGTGGGCGCCTGGTCGGCCCTCTGGGAGGTGCGCGCCCAGGACGATTTGGGGAACGTCCTCGACGGCGACGCCTTCGTCCATGATGCCCGCAACAACCTGCTCGTCGCCCAGCACCGCATGGTCGCGGCGGTCGGCATCGACAACCTGATCGTGGTGGAGACGCCGGACGCAGTGCTCGTGGTGCACAAGGATCGCGCCCAGGACGTGAAGGCCGTTACACAGTTTCTCCAACAGGAAAAGCGCACGGAGTATCGCTACCACCAGCGCGTCCACAGGCCCTGGGGCGCCTTCGAGGGTATCGACCGAGGGGGCCGCTATCAGGTGAAGCGTCTTACCGTGAAGCCTGGTGAGTCCCTGTCCCTGCAGATGCACCACCATCGGGCGGAGCATTGGGTGGTGGTCTCCGGAACCGCCCGGGTGACCTGCAACGACGAGACCTTCCTGCTCACCGAGAACCAGTCGACCTATATCCCCGTCGGGACCAGGCATCGCCTGGAGAACCCGGGGACTATCCCGCTGGAGATCATCGAGGTCCAATCCGGGAGCTATCTCGGGGAGGACGACATCGTCCGCTTTGAGGACGCCTACAACCGCGGCGCCGAGGAGACATAGGGGTTGGGAGCCAAACGCGGCAACGGCGCCAGCGCTAAGGGGACCAATGCCGATCGGCGCCGCGTCTTCCAGATCGCTCGCCGTTCGGCGTTGGAATGCGCATCGATTCAGGACTGTCTCGAAGCCTGCGAAGGACTGGGTGCTGCTCAAAACGCACAGGGTAAGGCAATGCTGACTCGGACCGTTTCGATGCTCACCACGCCCGGACAGCGAAGCCATGAGGTGCGAGAGAATTCCGGCCCTTACGACGGTTTCGACAACGAATGGACTTGTCCAACTCATTAACCCCCCACCACGCAATGCGTGGCCTCATGAAATCAGCAACTTACTTGAAGTTGCTTGGAAGTGAGCTGTTCCTGAGCGGGGTCCTACGACAAGGCTCGCGCATCCGCGGGGAGGTCAGCATCCGTATGCCAACATACCCCCGCACCTGGCGGCGAGGTCTCAAGCTGCTGTACCCTTGCGCCTTTTTTCGGGCCTCTAGCTACCATGGGATTCAAGTGCGGGATCGTTGGCCTGCCGAATGTGGGTAAGTCCACCCTGTTCAATGCGCTCACCAAGGCCGCGATTGCGGCGGAGAACTACCCGTTCTGCACCATCGATCCGAACGTCGGAGTAGTGCCCCTGCCGGACCCGCGGCTGGACGTGATCGCCGGGATCGTCAAGCCCCAGAAGGTAATCCCCACCACGATGCAGTTCGTGGACATCGCGGGACTGGTGGCCGGTGCATCCAAAGGGGAGGGACTGGGCAACAAGTTCCTCGCCAATATCCGCGAGACTGATGCTATCGCCCATGTGGTGCGCTGCTTCGAGAATGACGATGTCGTCCACGTCTCGGGTCAGGTGGACCCCCAGCGGGACATCGAGGTCATCAACACCGAGCTCGCCCTGGCCGACCTGGAGACGGTGGAGCGAGCCCTGGATCGCGCCACCCGTCAGGCAAAGACCGGAGATAAGAAGGTCCTCGTCCGCAAGGACCTCTTGGAGCGCGTCCGGGATCGGCTCGACGCGGGCCAGCCGGTGCGTGCCCTGGGGCTGGAAGAAGAGGAGCGGGAAGAGCTCCGGGACCTCTTCCTGCTCACCGCCAAGCCCACCATGTACATCCCCAACGTGGAGGAGAGCGGTTTTGAGGACAACCCGCTCCTGGAGGCCGTAAGGGGGATCGCGGCAGAGGAGGGCTCCGAGGTGGTCCCGGTGTGCGCTGCCATCGAGGCCGAGATCGTGGAGCTGGAAGAGGCCGAGCGGGTGGAATTCCTGGCGGACCTCGGGCTCGATGAGCCCGGCTTGAACCGCGTGGTCCGTGCCGGTTACAGGCTTCTCGGCCTTGAGACCTACTTCACCGCCGGCCCCAAGGAGGTGCGCGCCTGGACCATCCCCTGCGGCATCAAGGCCCCGCAGGCCGCCGGCGTCATCCACACGGATTTCGAACGCGGGTTCATCCGTGCGGAGGTCATCTCCTATCAGGACTTCCTCACCTGCAAAGGGGAGCAGGGGGCCAAGGAAGCGGGGCGCATGCGCTCGGAGGGCAAGGACTACGTGGTCCAGGACGGAGACGTCGTCCACTTCCGCTTCAACGTCTAGCCAGGCGGATTCCTTGACGGTGGCCGACCACCCTGACTACCATTCGCAGCTCGCAGGGCTACGTAGCTCAGTTGGTTAGAGCGCAGCACTCATAATGCTGATGTCGGTGGTTCGAATCCACCCGTAGCCACCAAAAATTGATGAGAAAAAAGCCGCTTACAAGCGGCTTTATTTTTGCTTGGCGCAAGACGTAAGCCGCGGGGATCTGGCCGCTTCCGAAGTGCATCCGCCTTGCCGCGGCATGGGGCTCCAGCCAGTGTTGAAGTGTCACAGATGTGTTACATTCTGGTAACGCTGGCAACCGCACAGCTGCGGTAACCTTGGGCCGCGGGCAGGAGGCCGCCGCCGTTGGCTCTTAACCGCCGCCAGGCAGGGCACGCGTTGCTGCTCATCGGAAAGGCTTCGCGTAGCGCCATGGCGAATAGAAGAAATTGCCCCCGGATGTGCTGAGCTGCCTCAGCGAAACGCGAGCGTCATCTATGGCCGCCATCCCACAGCGCGCATTCGGGTCAGGGCGCACCACCGGCAGTAGCCCAGCAATTAGGCCCCACCGGTTGCCCGTTCCTTCGGGCGCCCGCGACTGGTCATGACCACATCACCCTCACCTTCTCCAATACCGCACGCATCCAACTATTTTTTCGGCACGCCTCCGTCTGGGCACAGTGCCAAGAGCTGATGCAATAGGCCACCGCCGACATTGTTCTGAGTGTCGCAACCCGCTTGTAGTGTGACGCGTCGGTTGCGCCAGCGATTCGAATCGTCTGCCCGCCCGATACGGGCCAGGCATGCGATGTCGTGCCGGCAGGGAGCTGGTGTCCCGGGCGGGAGTGCCCTCCGAGCCGGCCGCTCCTCAGGGAGCGGCCTCAGGTCGCACGTCGTCGGCAGACGAGTGCATGCAGAGGAGTGGATATGAAAAACCGAAGAATGACTGTCCCTTGGAAGACGCTGCTGTTGCTCGGTTCCGCTTTGGGGTGGCCGAGCCTCAGTCAGGCCGCAAGCTGTACCATCTCACCGCAGAATCCGAGCCTCAGCACCGGCGGGAGCGTGACTTGGTCCGCCAGCTACACCGGCTTTCGGCGATCCCCAAGGTACAGCTGGACCTTCTCGGAGGGGCAGCCCAGCTCGAGCGAGAGCTCCCGGCCTGTTACCGTGACCTACCCCCAGGCGGGCACCTTCACGACGTCCCTGCGACTCGGCAGGGAGGAGACGACCGCCACCTGCAGCACGAGCGTCACCGTCGGCACCCAGGACACCCAGGCGCCGAGCACGCCCAGCGGCCTGGTCGCCTCGGCCGCGGGCGCGAGCCAAATCAATCTGACCTGGTCGGCCTCCACAGACAACGTGGGTGTGACCGGCTACCAGGTCTTTCGCTGCCAGGGTTCCTCCTGCACGCCGACGGCCCAGATCGGCACCACCCCGACCCCGAGCTATAGCGACAGCGGGCTTGCAGTGAACACCACCTACGGCTACCGGGTGCGGGCAATCGATGCGGCGGGCAACCTGAGCGATTACTCCAACATCGCGACCGCAACGACAGGGGGAACGACCGGGGGAACGGGGTCGAACGTGTCGATCAACTCCACCAGCCAGAGCTGCGGTCTGGGTGGGCAATCGCCTGCCTGCAGCGGCACGGCCGTGACCCAGCAGCCCGCGCCGACGAGCAACAACTCCCTGAGCCCGGCACCGGGCACTGGCCTCACCAACTATCAGATCGTGGCGGTGAATGACCTCGGGATGCACTGCGGCGACCTCGATACCCGCATTCTGAGCATCCTGCCTCCCTACAACGTGCTCAACGCCCGGGTCATCGAGAAGCCGACCACGAGCGGCGGGGCGCCCACGCCCCTCACCGACGCCGATGTCGAGGTCTTCTACTCGGCCGGGTCGAGCTCCACCGATCCGGTCTTGGACCCGAATTATGTGAATCCGCAAGGATACGATGCGCCGACCGGCTCGGTTTTCAAGACCAATTACTGGGACGTCGCCCGCACGGCCTACGCTCCCTTCTACCCCCCTACCATCCTGCCGGACCTCTACCCGACCAGCCTCGACATCGCCGACGTCGGCCTCGCAGTACCCGACCTGGAGCTCTGGTACCTGGATGGGAACGGCAATCTTCTTCCCTCAGATCAGTGGGGGATCAATGCCGAGCTCGATCAGCAGACGATGCCGGCGATCACCACCTTCACGCTCAGCAGCACAGCGGTGCCGCCCTACCAGCCGACCGACATCGCAAGTGCCCCCTACAGTGCCAACCAGCCGCAGAAGGTCGAGCTCTATGTGAGCAATTGGCCATTGTTCTCCGCGAACTTCGGCACAGACATCGGTGGGTTCGGCTACGAGGCAACCAACGTCGACTGGTTCGTCGCCGAGGGCGTGCCGATGAGTGTGTACGACGACCTCGGGCTGGCGAACGCCTATCCGCTCATGCGGATGCAGGCCAAGGCGGCGCCCAACAACAGCCTGGGTCTCGCTGCGGGAACGGTGCTCGCGACCGTTGACACGGTGGCGCCAATCTCGGCCGAGGCCAACTGCCAGGGCTGCCACGGCGACCCCCTCGACCCAAATTATGTCGCGGGCAACCAGACGGTGGCGGGAAATATCGCCAGCTACCTCGAGACCGCCAACCCCAGCCAGCCGTTGGTTACGTCCGATCAGGACCCGGAGTACGGTACCGTGCCGACAGCGGTGAGCTTCGAGTGGGCGTCAGACCGGAACATCCTGCGCCTGCACGACTACAACGAGGGCGTGAACTACCCCGATACGAGCGGGAACGTGACGACCAACTCGCAATGCGACCTCGCCAGCAACCCGGCCACGACCAGCCCAAACTGCCTGGTCAACCAGACGCCAGTCGTGTGCCAAAGCTGCCACTACACCCCGGCGCTTGACCTGCTGCAGGTGGGGCCGAACGGCCCGGGCGGGCCGCTGCAGGCCTACAACCAGGCTTACAACCAGTCGATGTCGCGCGTGATGCACAACTTCCACGGCCTGCGCACGGCGGACGGTATGTCGGAGTCGAGCAGCAGCACGGGTCTGCTCTTCCCCTATATGCCGCCGCCTGTCGATCCGGTGACTGGTATTGCCCGTGACCCGCAGGACACCCGGACCATCCTCGAGCAGACCTGCTACGAGTGCCATCCGGGCAAGCACGCCAAGTGCCTGCGCGGTGCCATGGCCAACGCGGACGTGGTCTGCCAGGACTGCCATGGGCAGATGACCCAGGTGGGCGACGACTTCTCGCGGAACTTGCCCGGAGGCAGCTTCATCTACGCGAGCGACTTCTACGACCCCGGCTCCAGCACGCCGCGCGTGCCCTGGGTCAACGAGCCAAGCTGCGGCTCCTGCCACACCGGCGACTACAACGGCAATCTCGCTGGGACGACCGGAACCGTCGTCAACACCGTCGATACCTATAACAATGTCGACGGCATTCGGCTCAAGCAGGCGTACCCGACCGGCTCCAACTGCACCACCCAAGCGCCCGGAGACTGCCCGAAGTGGACCCCCATCGTGCCGACCAACAAGCGCTTCGCGGAGGACGTGATCGATCCGACCGCCGCGCCTGGAACGCCCGGCGGGGCCAACCCGAAGCTCTATCGGGTGAGCGTCGGTGGCGAGACAGCGAGCGGCAGCCCAAGCCCCAACGGTCACAGGGGCCTGTTCTGCGAAGCCTGCCACGGTCCGACCCATGCCGAGTGGCCGGTCACCCCCTCCAGTGGGACCTTTATCGCCAACGACAACCAGACGGCCCTCCAGCTGCAGGGTCATACCGGGCCGATCGCGGAGTGCAGCACCTGCCACGGCACTACCGATCTGGGCAGCACGTTGGGCGGCCCTCATGGGATGCATCCGGTGGGCAACACCAGCTTCGCCCGCGGCGGCCATGAGAACCTGGCCCAAAGCGGCGCCTGCGTGGCCTGCCACGGTGCGAATGCCACCTCGAGCGGTCGGTCCCAGAACGTGGGGACGGTGCTCTCCCGGGCGGCGGCCACAAGGACCATCTCGACTGAGCTTGGCACTGTGACCATCCAGCAGGGACAGGTCGTGGGTTGCTCCACCTGCCACAGCGGCAGCGGCGGCGGCTAACCTCGCTTGACCCTCTCCGCGGCAGGGATGCCGCTTTCCACCCCTCGGCCCCGCCGGGCGCTCCGCGCGGGGTCTTTTCATTCCGGTGCGCGGTTGGCGTTGTGCCGTCCGGTCTCAACCCGTCCGCTGCCGCTCGACGCACCGGCGCAGGCGACGGGTTTGGGTCATCAGGCGATGGTCAATGCCTGCTACTCGCGGGAGTGAGCCGTTCTGGGAGCGCGGCACAAGATCCTGTGAGACCTGTTGGAAGCGCTCGAAGCACGAGAGAACCGTAATGTGTACCGTTCCTGTAAGAGAAAGCGGTGAGACGACCCCGAGCCAGCGTGCCGGGGTTTTTCGTTTCGGGAGGCCGAGAGAGGCGGGGGTTGAGCTATGCGACGCTGGGACCCCTGGGGCGACGTGCACGAATCCGGTAGCTGACTGGGGGCCCGGGGGATAAGGGAGGCAAAGCCCGGGAGGAGGTTGATGGCCGGCCGGGCGGGTCCGGATATCAGGCGCGGCATTCGCCCGGGGGAGGATACTGGTCCTGCGCCCACAGTCGTCCCAGCGACCACGGCGCCAGCCGTGCTTGTGCCATTTCCTGTGGCCATGCCAGCGCCGATGGCCGGCCTTGTGCTTGACGACCGGGGCCGGGCGCTCGACCACTACGGCTCGTGGCGCGTAGCGCTCCACGACGACGGGCGCCAGCGCGTTACCGGGCGACCGGTACCGGCCAGAAGCGGACCTCGGGGGAATCGTGGACGACGCACAGTATCGCCGGTAAGCTCAGGGTCTCCCAGGGGCTGGAGAAGTTTCGAGAGTTCCTTGCTCCGCTAATATCTCGCTAGGCAGATGTCCACCTACGCGTCGCAGGTGGACATCAGTACATTCACGGTTGTGCAAATACGATAAGGATGACATCCCCTTTTTCAGAGTTCATGCTAAGTCGCTCTGTCAGTCGAGCATGGCGGTGAGACGGGCTTGCAGGGCGGCACGCAGTGCATCCAAATTTGGATGATCGTTCGATGCCGATCGCTGAACCAAAATCATCCGCTCCTGTGCAAAGTCGAAAGGCACAGGCAGAGACATTGACTCACGCACAGGAATCCACCCACTCGGAACAGACGTCACTAGGTTCGTTAAAGATTGCAGCAATCCTGCCTCGAACAGTACGTTCGGGTTGTCCCGATACTTAGACTTTTGCTCGGGGTCATCGAAAGGTTCAGAAAAGTAGCACAATCCGAACTGCGACTCATATACCGCCCTTAGCATGGCCTGATTTATGTTACCGCTTTCTGAGCATTCCCTCCAATAGCGAACGTGCATTCGGTCGGTGAAGTCATCGAGAATCTCCCTGATCACTCCCATTATTTCAGGATCGGCTCGATCAGACGAGGCTACGAAAATCTGCGGCTTCGTCAGCGG